>Ga0272442_10011345_pt1 | contig 10877 bp, 11 predicted proteins | sample SSMForm2O_FD_200262 | JGI IMG/M metagenome (GOLD analysis project Ga0272442, IMG submission 200262) | Marine sediment archaeal communities from Little Sippewissett salt marsh, Falmouth, MA, United States - SSM-Form-2O | ecosystem: Environmental > Aquatic > Marine > Wetlands > Sediment ... | reverse complement strand
TTAATCCAGGCCGTACTGAGCACGCCAACCTTTCCCGAATCCGCTGCATAAAGCCTTGTTTTTCGCCCTCCCCGGCCTATACTTAAGTAGATAGACGGGTGTCCGCAGCTGCGGGCGCACACAACCGGCTGCGGACGATCCGCCTGGATGGACTACATTCCAACCATGAGGAGCCGGTCCTGATGAAAAACAAAGCGTCATTTTTCATGATCCCTGTTCTCATCCTGCTGCTGCTTGCCGGCTGCGCAACGCTGGCCGGCGGTGGGGAAGAACAAGAGGAAGTGCTGCCGGCGCACGAAAAGATCACCGCCGTCAAATTCCCGGAGCTCTGGCTCAGCGCCCGCGGCGAGACCACGCGGGTAAAGCTGCTGGCCCTAAAAGAGTGGCGGCTCACCGTCCTGCCCCATCCCTACTGGCAAACCGAACCCTTCTCCCTGCCCCTTGAGGAGGTGAGCTCCCTCAAGGTGCAGAACGAGAGCCGCCCCGGTCTTTTCCTGGGTTTGGGCTCCGCCGCCGGCACATTCACCATCGTTGGCCTGGTCGGCGGCGGTACGGCCGAAAGCGACAAGGAGTGGGCACGAGCCATGCCCCTGGCTTTACTCAGCGGGCTGCTTACAGGCGGCGTGGCTCTCTACCAGAGCCAGGATATCAAGGAAGCCATGGAGCCGGAGTATCTGTTGACCTTTATGAACCCGGAGCGGAAGCTGAAGATCCTGAAAGAGCTCATGGGCGTGGAAGGGAAAAAGCGGCGGCCCATCCACGGCAGGCGCTACTTCGCCCCCCTGGAAGCGCAGGAGATCGCCGCACAGCGCAAACTACATGTCGTTCTGATCGACGGCCGCGAGCTGGTGCTGCGGCACTGCACTCTGGAGAACAACCGCCTTACAGGAGATGCCAAAGGCGGCGGCCGCCGGGCAATTTCTTTCGACGAGATCACTGCGCTCTACGTGCACAAGGTCAATCCCGGGATCTACCCCATCGCCGCTTTGACCGCCGGAGCGCTGGCGACCGGGATCTGGCTGAGCTCCGAGTCCCCCCGCTGAGGAGCATGGTGATTCACACATCCGCTCCGGCATGATAACATGACCGGACCATGCCGGGGAGGTTGTGATGTCGCGAAATCTCGAGAAATCATTTGGCAGGCACCGGCCTGTCGAACTGGCTGCCGTTTTCACGGCCGCTCTCCTTATTACTCTCCTGCTCCCAGGCTGCGCCGGCCAAACAGCCGCCGTGCCGCTCCCGGAGTCGGTCGTCTCCCCCCCGTCCTGGCCGGTGACCCGCTTTGGCGTCATTGCCGACCCCCACCTCTACGACCTGGCCCTGGGCACCACGGGGAAAGCCTTTCAAGACTACCTGGAAGATGACCGCAAGCTGCTGTTGGAAAGCGGCGCGCTTGCAGATGCCGCCCTCAGCAGTCTGGCCGCGGCCGACCTCGATTTCCTTTTAGTCTGCGGCGACCTGACCAAGGACGGGGAGGCCTCCGCCCACCGCCTGATGGCTGACAAGCTCTCAGGCATGGAGGCGGAGGGCACCGCGGTCTACGTGGTGCCGGGAAACCACGACATCGCCAATGGCTGGGCGGTGCGCTACAGCGGCGACAAAACCGAGCAGGTGCCAACGGTCAGCGCGGCGGCGTTCGCCGAAATATACGCCGCCTTCGGCTACGCCGAGGCGCTGCACCGGGATCCCTTTTCCCTGAGCTACGTGGCCGAGCCGCTGCCGGGGCTGTGGCTGCTGGCTTTGGACTCCTGCCGCTACCGGGAGCAGGACCCCGCCTCCGGGGAGGAGCCGATCACCGGCGGCCGCATCACCCCTGCAACCCTGGACTGGCTGGTGCGGATGCTGAAAATCGCCCGGGCGGAAGGCAAGGTACCGGTCGCCTTCCTGCACCACGCCGTTGTGGAGCACCATCCCGGGCAGGCGAAGCACGACCCGGAATACCTTGTGGAGGACCATGAAGAGGTCGGCCGCCTGCTGGCGGCCTCAGGCGTGCGGGTCGTCTTCACCGGGCACGACCATGCCCAGGACATCACATTGCGTTATTACGAGATCGAGGACATCGAGGACAGCGGCGTCGAGGCGGACGGCCAGGCGCCCTTCCTCTACGACATCGAGACCGGCTCCCTGGCCACCTATCCCTGCCCCTACCGGATCCTCGAGACCCGGCCGGGCCGGCGTCTGGCCGTGAACAGCACTTTCATCGACGGCATCGCCGGCTACAAAAGCGGCTTCACGGCCTTCGCCCGCCGGGACGTGCTGGAGGGCATCGCCGGCATCGCCGTATCCCGCATGGTGGAGGATTACGGGGTCTCCGAAAAGGACGCCGCCCTCATCGCCCCCCAGGTGGCCGCGGCCTACGCGGCCCACTACGCCGGGGATGAGCGCCCGGAAGGGAAGATCCTCTCCCGCAAGGGGCTGGGCCTCTGGGGTCGTATCATCCTGGCCGCCCAGAAATCGGTGATCACCGGGCGCTGGGTGGATTTCCCCCCTGCGGACAACGACGTGATTCTGAGTTTGACGGACCCGGCGAAGCCGATGAAAAAGAAAGGGGAATAGAAATGACAAGCTCACCGCTCTCGAATCCGCCGCAAAAGAATAACCCCCCGATCATGACCGCCAGAGACCGCGTGCACGGGCAGATCGCTCACCGCGAAACGGATATCCTCCCCTACACCCTGCACTTCGTGGAGGAGGTGGAACAGGAGCTGAACCGGTGGTACGGCGGCCCGGCCTGGAAGGGACGCCTGGCCAACGCCGTCGTGGAGATCGAGAGCCCGATGAAGAGCGCTTCGGCGGCGAGCAGAGAGCTCCGATCCGGAAGGGAGGCGGAGTACACCGACCTTTACGGCACCCGCTGGCGGATCGACCGCCGGCCCTATCATCTCGCGGCCCCGGCCCTGCCGGAACCCACCCTGCAAGGCTACAGCCTGCCGGAAGCGGTGAGCTTCTTCACCGCGGCCTGGCGGGAGCGGGCAGAGGCAGCAATACAGTCTTTCCCCGACCACTTCCTGGCCGCGCGCCTGGGGTTGGGACTGTTCGAGCGCTCCTGGGCTTTGCGGGGATTCGAGGAGGTGCTGATCGACTCGGCAAGCAATCCCGGTTTCTATGCCGAGCTGCTGGAGATGCTCACGGAGCACCAGCTGGCCCTGGTGGACGAGCTGCTGCAGCTGCCGGTGGACGGGATTCTTTTCAGTGACGACTGGGGCTACCAGCAGGGGATGCTCTTGAGCCCGGAAAGCTGGCGGCGGCTGTTCAAGCCCCGTTTGGCACGCCTTTATGCGCGGGTGCACGCGGCCGGGAAGATCGTGATCAACCACTGCTGCGGCTACATCACCCCAATCATTCCCGACCTGATCGAAATCGGCCTGGATGTGCTGGAGAGCGTGCAGCCCGAGGCCATGGACCCCTACGCCCTGAAAGCGTCCTACGGGGACCGCCTCTGCTTCTGGGGCGGCCTGGGCTCCCAGTCGACCATCCAGTTCGCCTCCCCGGAAGAGATCCACGGCGAGGTACGGCGCCTCTGCCGGGAGCTGGGCCGGGGCGGGGGCTACATCCTGGCGCCCGCCAAGGAGCTCCAGCCCGGTACGCCGGCGGCAAATGCCGCCGCGGTGGTGGAGGCTTTTTTAGAGATCGGCGGGTCTGAAGGCGTTTAAGCGGTGCTTTAAGGGCTGGTGGGCGGCCTGGAGCAGAGAGCCTCGATCAGCTCTTCGGGCTTCTGCTCCACGTAAAGAAGGTTCCTGCTTTTCCGTTTCAGGAAGCCCGCGGCCACCGCATCGTCGAGGAAATCCAGGAAGAGCTGGTAATAGTCGGCTGTGTCGAGCAGGCCGCAGGGCTTGTTGTGCAGGCCGAGCTCCGCCCAGCTGACCACGGTCAAAAGCTCCTCCAGGGTGCCGTAGCCTCCGGGCAGGGCGATGAAGCCCTCGGCAAGCTCCGCCATCAGTTTCTTCCGCGACGGGAGGTCTGATGTGATATGCAGGGTGGTAAGCCCCGGCAGGGCGCCCTCCTTTTCCGCCAACTGTTCCGGCAGGACTCCGATGACCCGTCCGCCCGCTGCGAGGGCCGCTTTCGCCAGCACCCCCATCAGCCCCTCCGCGCCGCCGCCGTAGACAATGTCGATGCCCCGTTCCGCCAACCCGGCGCCCAGCCGGCGGGCGGCGGAGCGGTAGACCTTCCCCACCCTTTCGGAGGATCCGCAAAACACGCAAACGCTTTTCATGACACTCCTTTCGGAACTGCACTCGGACAGAAAGTGACCGGAAGCAAGATTTCTTCTACATATGATACAATTTTATACCTGTATTGACAGTACCGGTCGCTTTCCCTTGGCCGACATCCGGCATTATTCTATTGCGGCAGCCCCCTTGACGAATCCACGCCAACCCTGTACAGTACCCTAAGCGTTACCGGTAACGTTATCGGTTTATTCCACGCCAAGACAGTCGGCCGGCATTAGGGTTGCGTTCCTACCGAACCCTGTGCCCATTAGTTCCCGGCAACGCCCACCCCAGATTCGTTACGGGAGGAACCCAACATGAAAAAGATCGCCCTCATACACACCGGCTTCGCCCTGGTGGAGGTGCTCACCCGACGTTTCAACACCCGGATCCCCGAGGCTGAGCTCGTCCATATCGTGGACGACAGCCTGCTTAGGGAAGTGCTGGCCGCCGGTGAGGTCACCCGACCGGTGACAAAACGAATGCTGGCCTACTACCAGGCCGCTGAAACCTACGATGTGGACTGCATCTTCAATGTCTGCTCGTCTGTGGGAGAGGTGGCCGACCTGGCCCGCCGGGTGGTAAACACCCCGGTAGTCAAGATCGACGACAGTATGGCGGAAACGGCGGTCGTCAGTGCCGAAAAAATCGGCGTAGCCGCTACACTGCAGACCACCCTGGATCCCACCTGCCGTCTTGTAGAACGAAAAGCTGCTGAGGCTGGCCGCAGGGTAAGCCTCCAGCGCACCCTCTGCCCCGGAGCTTTCGAGAAACTGATGGCCGGTCAAGCGGAAGAGCACGATCGCATCGTGCTGGCAGGAATCCGGGAGCTGAGCGAAAAAGTTGACGTAATCGTGCTGGCCCAGGGCTCCATGGCCCGCCTGGCGGAGAACCTGGAACCGGAGCTTGCCGAGCGGGTCCTCACCAGCCCCGCCAGTGGTGTGGAGGCCGTGAGGAAGCTTCTGGCCTCCGGCTGACAACGCGCTCGAGCGGGATATCGGCACAGGCGACGCCGATCCTCACCCGGCCGGCGCCGCTGGTACAGCCGGCACCTGGCCTTCCTTCCGGGCAAGCACCCGGCGTGCAGCCGCGCAGATATCCTCAGCTTCCAGGTTAAAGTTCTTCTTCAGGTATTCCACTGTCCCCGCTTCCCCGAAGCGTTCCTTCACCCCAACCCTGGCCAGCAGGCCCACGCCTTCCTCGGCGATCACTTCGGCTACGGCCGATCCCAAACCGCCTTTTGCCTGGTGGTTCTCGCAGGTCACCAAAGCGCCGCAGCCGCGCGCCTGCTGGAGAACCAGCTCCCGGTCGATGGGCTTGACGGTGTGCATGTCGACAACCGCGGCAGAGATTCCCTCGCCGGCCAGAACTTCAGCGGCCTGCAGGGCCTCGTTGACCATGATCACTCCCGTGGCGATCAGGGCGACCTGCCCTCCTTCACGCAGCAGCTTGCCTTTGCCGAGCGCGAAGCTTTCCTCCGGTTCGTACAGCCGCGGGGCCTCCTTGCGGTGCAGGCGCATATAGGTGCTGCCCGCGAAGCCGGCGCTCTCGATCAGCAGCGCGGCCAGGCTCACAGGATCGGCGGGCTCGAAGATCACCAGGTTGGGAAAGCTGCGGTAGATACCCACGTCTTCCAGCGGCATGTGGGTGCCGCCGTTGTGGGCAGCGCTGATGCCGGGGTCCGAGCCCACCAGCTTGACCCCCAGCCGCGAGTAGACGGCATTGATATAGAAGGCGTCGCAGGCCTTGCGGGAAGAAAATGTCCCAAAGCTGGCGGCAAAGGGAATCAGGCCCGCGGAAGCCAGTCCGGCGGCTATGCCGACCATGTCCGCCTCCGCCACCCCCACATTGAAGGTGCGCTCCGGAAAACGCTCTGCAAAGCAGCGGGTCCCGTGGGCGCCCATGAGATCGGCTTCCAGCACCACGATGCGCTCATCCTTTTCCGCCAGGGCGATCAGTGTGTCGGCGTAGACCGCCCGCATCTCTTTCTGCTCGTAGCTCACCTTCTAGATCTCTCCTTCCCGTTTTCCACCCGGCAGCCGCTCGACGGCTTCCCGGGCCTGCTGCAGGTCGAATTTCATGTGATGGGAAGCAACCAGGCCCTCGGCGAAAAAGACGTCCTTCCCCTTGACCGTGTCCAGGATGATCACCGAGGGCAGCTCCGTCTCGGCCCTGGCGGCATCAATGGCGTCGTTCAGGGCGGTGGTGTCGTGCCCCGGCACGCGTTGAACGTGCCAGCCGAAGCTCTTCCACTTGCCCGTGATGTCGCCAAGGTCCATGACCTCCTCGGTGGTCCCGTCGATCTGCATCCGGTTGTAGTCCACGAAGGCAACCAGCCGACCGGCCCGGAACTGTACGGCGGCCATAGCCGCCTCCCAGATCTGACCTTCATTGATCTCCCCGTCCCCGAGGATCACGTAGGTAAGGGCCGCGATGCCCTGGATGCGGTTTCCCAGGGCCACGCCCAGGCCCGCGGAAAGTCCCAGTCCCAGGGAACCGGTGGTAAGGTCGACCCCCGGCGTCTTGTTCATGTCGCAGTGCAGGGGCAGACGGCCCCCGCCCCGATTGAGGGTATCCAGCCACTCCAGTGGAAAGAAACCGCGCAGCGCCAGGGTGCTGTAGAGGGCCGGGCCGCAGTGCCCCTTGGAAAGGATCAGCCGGTCACGCTCCCTGAGGCTCGGCTCCTGGGGGTCCACCTTCATCTGGGCGAAATATAGCACCGCCAGCAGCTCGGCGATGGACATGGAGCCGCCCACGTGGCCGTGGCCCAACCGGCCCATGGCCTGCAGCGTCAGGATCCTGATCTCCCGCGCTCTGGCCTGGAGGTTCGCCGGCGCGGCGGTTTGTGCATTCTCAGTCATGACGGTCTCCAGCCTGTTTTCTTGAGAGAAGTTCCCGCGCCGCCCGGCCGATATGCTCCCGGGATATTCCGTAGGCCTCTATGATATCCGGGTAATGCCCGCTTTCGGCGAAGGTATCATTCAGGCCGATGTTCTCAAAGGGCAGGGGGTAATTCTTGAGGCAGAAATTCGAGAGCTCGTAGCCCAGGCCGTTGCGCCGCTGGTGATTTTCCGCCACCAGCAGGGCTCCGGTCTTGCGGATGGAAGCCAGAAGGCCCTCTTGGTCGAAGGGCTTGAGGGAGTACATGTCGATCACTTCGGCGGAGATGCCCTCCCCGGCCAGCTCCTCGGCCGCTTCCAGGGCCTGGAAGAGGATATCGCCGTAAGTGACAATGGTGAGGTCGCCGCCGGAACGGATCACCCTGCTGCCGCCGATGCTGAAGTTTTCCGCTTCGCCGTACAGCTCATAGTAGGGATCCCGCATCAGGCGCACGAAAACCGGCCCCGGAGTGGCCAGAGCAAGATCGAAGCAGGCCCGGGCGGCCTGGGTGTCCGCGGGAACCAGAACCTTCATGTTCGGCAGCGTGGTCATGAAGGCGATGTCCTCGGTGGCCTGGTGGGTCACTCCGTCGATGGCCGCCGTGACCCCGCCGTGGGAGGAGAGGAACTTGACGTTCAGGTTGGGGTAGCAGATGAAGGAACGCACCGCCTCCAGGGCGCGCATGGTGATGAACACCCCATAGGAGCAGGCCACCACGGTGCGCCCTCCCAGGGCCATGCCCGCCGCCGCGCCCACGGTGTTGAGCTCGGCGATGCCCAGGTTGAAATAGCGCTCGGGAAACTTGTCCGCGAACAGATAGGAATAGGTGGACTTGCCGATGTCCGCCTCGAAAACCACGAACTCCTTGTCCAGGTCCCCGTACTCGGTCATGCGCTCCGCAAAGGCCCGGCGCGTGGCCTTGTCGGATTGTTTCAGGTTCATACGGCGCTCCTGATCTCTTTAAGAGCCTGCTGGTACTGTCTTCGGTCCGGGGCGCGGCCGTGCCAGCCGCACTCGTTCTCCATGTAGCTGATCCCCTTGCCCTTGACGGTGTCGGCGATAATGCAGACCGGCTTGCCCTGATAATCCCGGGCCTGCTCCAGGGTCTCCACGATCTCGGCCATGTCGTGGCCGTCTATACTGTAGACTTTCCAGTTGAAGGCCTTGAACTTGGCGCCCAGGGGTTCCATGGGCATCACCTCGTCAGTGAAGCCGTCCAGCTGCAGCCCGTTGTAGTCCACCACCGCCACCAGGTTGTCCAGCCGGTACTTGTGAGCGGCCGCCGCCGCCTCCCAGACCACGCCTTCGTTGAGCTCACCGTCCCCGAGGATCAAGTAGACCGTGTAGGCGCTCCCTGTGAGCCGGCCCTCCAAGGCCGCTCCCACGGCCATACTCATGCCCATGCCCAGGGAGCCGGTGGTGGCGTCCAGGCCCGGGGTCTTGGCCGCGGTGGGGTGTCCCTGCAGAATGCTCTTGTACCTGCGCAGGGTGGAAAGCTCCTCCATCGGAAAATAACCCCGCAGCGCCAGGCAGGCGTACCAGGCCGGGCAGGCATGCCCCTTGGAGAGGATGATGCGGTCCCTCTGCGGCCAGTCCGGGTTCGCGGGATCGATTTTTGCCAGGTCGAAATACAGGGCCGTCATGATGTCCGCCACCGACAGAGAGCCGCCGGGATGCCCGGACTGGGCCCGGTAGATCATCTCGATGATTTGCTCGCGGACCTCCCGCGCGCTGGCCTTCAGCCCGGTAATTCTGCTGCTGTTGTCTTTGTTGTCCATGACCGATTCCCCTTGCCTGGACCGTGTTTCAGGCGCCGGCGCGGTCGCGACCGCCTCAACTCCCTACCAGATAGCCTATCCGCCGGCGCGGTCGCGAAAATGCGCGTCGTGGTCGCCGATCCAGCCCGGGGGTGAAATGATCCAGAGCACCTCCAGGATCTCATCCCCGGGATTCTTCAGACAGTGATATCCCTGTCTGGGGATATAGACCGCCTCGCGCTCGTTCAGGACGATCTCCTCGCCAGCGTCCACCTCCACCACGCCGGTGCCGCGCAGGCAGAAATAGATCTCCTCCTGCTCCCCGTGGGAGTGCCCGGGCACACACTCTGAGGCGGGATCCACCACCACCAGCCCGAAGGCCAGGTGCTCGGTTCCCTCCTCGCCGCCGTCGAACATCTTGTAGTTGGTCCGACCCGCCAGGCGGATGGGCGGCAGCTCCGCCAGGCTGACCTTGCGCGCTTTGCGTTTCACCGTACTTCTCCTTTTCCCTCAGCCTAGGGCCCGAAGATCAGATTCGGCAGGTAGAGGGAGATCGCGGGCCAGTAGGTGGTCAAAATAAGCACCACCAGAATGGGCAGGGAGAAAGCCAGTGTCTTGCGGAAGCCCTCCATGGCCGGGATGCCGGCGATGTCGCTGGCGATGTAGACCGACATGCCCACCGGCGGCGTCAGGAGGCCGATCATGATGTTCACCGCCAGAAAGGCCCCAAACTGCACCGGGCTCATGCCCAGGGCCTTGACCGCCGGCAGCAGGACCGGCACCACGATCATGATGACCGCCACGCCCTCGATAAAGCAGCCCAGGAAGATGACTCCCAGGTTGATGAGCGCCAGGATCATCCAGGTGCTCAATGAGGTGGTCTGGATAAAGCTGTAGATGGCGTGGGCGATCCGCTCGATGGTGACGATCCAGCCCAGCATCTGCGCCCCGGCGATGACCAGCATGACCACCCCGGTGGCCAGCACGGCGTCTTTGAGCACCCCGAACAGGTCCCGAAAGTGGAGCTCCCGGTAGAGAAAGCCCAAAAGCGTCGAGTAGATGACCGCGATCACCCCCGCCTCGGTGGGGGTGACGATGCCGGTGATGATGCCGCCCAGGATGATCACCGGCGACAACACCGCGGGCAGACCGTTCCAGGTCGCGCGGGCCCGGTCCCGGTAGCCCATGCGGGTCCGCCCCTTGGGAAACTGTTTCCGCTTCGAATGGCTGTGGTAGTAGATGAGCGCCATCAGCGACAGCCCCATCAGAATTCCCGGAACGAAGCCGGCGGCGAACAGCCGCCCGATGGACACCTCCGACATGACGCCGATAACGATCATGATGATGGAAGGCGGCACGATGGGCCCGATACAGGAGGAGGCCGCAGTGATGGCGGCGCTGTACCCCGGGTCGTAGCCTTCCTCCTTCATGGCCTTGATCTCGACCGCCCCCAGTCCCGCCACGTCGGCGACGGAGGAGCCGGTGATGCCGGCGAAGATCATGCTGGCCAGCACGTTCACGTAAGCCAGGCCGGCCCGCAGGTGGCCGACGAAGGCCAGGCAGAATTCGAAGATGCGCCTCGTAATGCCGGCGGTGTTCATGATCCTGCCGGCCAGCACGAAGAGGGGCACCGCCAGCAGGGGGAAGCTGTAGATGCCCGAGGTGATCCGCTCGGCGATGATCGTGTAGGGGATGGTGCCCCGGAAGAAGAGGTAGAGGAACGACGCCACCAGCATGGACAGGCCGATGGGACAGCTGAGAAAGATGAGAACCAGGAAAGATGCGAAGAAGACGGCTGTCAACATGGCTCTCTACTCCGGTTGCGCCGCGGCCGGCTCCGGTGTTCCGGAGACGGTCTGCAGAATGAACAGCAGGGTGCTGATCACCATGGAAGGAAAGGTCAGGCTCACCGGGAGGATCCAGAAGCTCTTCGACAACGGCAGCACCCCGGCGAAGTCGTGGCCCGCCTGCAGGCGGAGGGCCGTCAGGCTGGCGCGGAACACCACCACCAGGAAGATCAGGAGAA
>Ga0272442_10011344_pt1 | contig 10877 bp, 9 predicted proteins | sample SSMForm2O_FD_200262 | JGI IMG/M metagenome (GOLD analysis project Ga0272442, IMG submission 200262) | Marine sediment archaeal communities from Little Sippewissett salt marsh, Falmouth, MA, United States - SSM-Form-2O | ecosystem: Environmental > Aquatic > Marine > Wetlands > Sediment ... | reverse complement strand
GCGATGTCTCCCTGGGAAAGCCCGATCAAAGCAGGCCCTAGAGGGATAAGGGTACCCATAAGCCCGAGCATTGGGGAAATCGTTGCAACGATCTTTGTTTGCTCAAGGCGTTTGGCCATTTTGATTTCATAGTCCTCGGAAAGCCTTTCGATCGCCGGGAAGTTCAGCTCGTTCAGGTACTTCGAAGCATCCCTCGAAAAGGACGTTACCATGTAGTTTTGCTTTATGCTTCCCAGAACCCCGGCAGCCTCCGAAAAATTTGAATTCTGGCAGGATTCCCTTAAACCCTTGCACTGAACTTCCAGATTATCCCGGTCCCTGTGCCGCTTTGCATACTCGGAGAGAAATTCCCCGATAAGGATCAGGGAGAAGAGCACAAGGAGCAGGAGAACTATGATTACCGGATAGAGCAGGGCCGAGGAGAAGGTATACATCAACTCGAAGATTGGGCCTGCACTCATTGTTCAGACCTCACATGCCCGAGGAAAAATCCTCCCAGAATGATGAGTCCCAGTACCAGGAGAGGAAGCACTCCGGAACTGCCTCCGTCCAGGGGGGCAAGGTGCATCATTTTCGTTTTCATGTAGGCAGGGATCATCAAAGCCCCGAGGAGGTAATAAATCCCGAGGAGCATCATGACTGTCCCCAGGGTCTCGGGAGTCTTGCCCATCTTCCTGAACAAGAGAGAAGAGCCTACAACTGCCAGGAAAAAAGCAGTCCCTACGAGCAGTCCGATCTTCAACCCGCCGATGTCAAGGGTAGAAGCCAGCAGCAAACAGGATACCGCAAGAGCTGCCAGGCAGACAGGACAGGGCATGGATATAACCAGGAAAGTATGCCTGGAAACATCCTTGCCGGAGTTCCATTTCTTCTGAGTGTAAATCCCGGCTCCAATGAGGAGCAGGGAAACTATCACGTGAATTCCCATGCCCATCGAAGAAATTTTTTCAAAACTATCCATGCTTATGTGGTCTACAACCATTCCAAATATCAAGGCCAAAAAGAAGTAGCTGCTTGCGACTGCGAGGATTTCCCGTGTTTTGAGGTTTGAAAATCCGCAACCTAAGCCAGTTTTGAGCCCGAAGATAAGGATACCTATTAAAATCCCTATAACAGTCAATACAGCAGAGTCCATGTTTATCTCCCTGTGCATTTAGAATTGAATTAAATAAGAACTTGTTTTTGGGTAACGATTATTACCCAAAAAGCTAACAACCCTGAGACTGAAATCGTTTTTAGAAGAGAAAATAGCCCAGGAGGAACTTAAAACTTAAGTACAAAACATAAAAAAATTAAAAAAGAATCTTTAGTAGATATTTAAAAATTATTATAAGCAGCAATTAAAAAAATAATCGGGGGAACCAGTAAGATATATGAATCGAATAATAATATTAATTATGCCAATATTAACTCTGTTAACATGCACTTTTTGTTTTAATTTATGGAAATGAAAGAAATAAAATTCAAGTAAATTTGTTTAAATAGGATAAGAAAAAAGTAATTATAAGATGGCATAACATTATTACTTGTATTGAGATTAAGCAATAATTATAAGTAATGTAGTTTGTATAGGGACTCATTATGGTAGTAAATGTTATAAAAAATTCGGGAATCAACGGAGGTGGAGAAAAACTCTTCAAAGCAATATCAAGTGACACCCGCCTCTCCATTCTGGAACTCCTGAGCGAAGAGGACACCCACATCTCAGGCCTTGCCAGAGAACTGGGGATCTCCGTACCCGTGGCTGCCAAACACGTAAAAGTCCTTGAGGAAGCCGAACTTGTCGAGAGGAAAAAGTTAGGGAACCTCCATATGATCGGAATCAAAATCAGCAACGTATATTCATTCCTGGACCACTTTGCGGAAAACCGGAACGTGGAAGTGGAAGAAGGCACAACCCTCCTTGAAGCCCTGAAAAGCGTTGCCGCCGTGGAAGTAACAAAGATGGGAGACAGGATAAAAGTAGTTTCCACGGACGGGGAGGAAGGCTTTTATGTTTATGAAGTGGACGGGAAATTTTCAGAAAAGACCGTAGATGAGTACACTTTCGAAGAAGACGCCGTCGTAGAGTGGAAAAAACTTATACCGGTCACGAAAAAGAGACTCTTTGTGAACGTCAAGAGATGAAAAGGGGAATCAAGAACCTTTTCCAAAGCTTTTCTGTAGTTCTTACCCTTTTTCCGGCTTTTCAGCCTTATTCCTGTAGCTCGTTATCTAAAATCGGTATCTAAATTTTCGCAGCGTTTAGCCAGATTTATAGTCAATAACCCAAATTCTTTCATAAACCTCAAGAGAATTTAAGCACAGAAAGCACGGAAAACACGGAATAAAGGAAATAGGGGCACAACCCTTCCGTGCTTTCTGTGTTTTTCGTGGTTATGATATAAGTGTGAATATTTACGTTCAGGACTATAGAAAGAATTTAGCCGAATTAAAAAGGCTTTCAGCCTAATTCCTTTGACTTTTCAGTCCGATTTTTTGAGCTTTGCCAGGACGCCGAGATGGTCTTCATGATAGGGTTTCAGGTCCCTGGCATTAAGGATTTCGAACTTCGCATCGAATGCCTGTTCCAGTTTTTTGACTTCGTCCCTGAAAACCTGTTTGGGGTTGGCAGTCGTGTCAATGCTCCGGGATTTGATAGCTAAGAGGAGATAACCGTCGCTTTTCAAATAGCGGGCTGCATTCCTGGCTGCGATTTCTGCCTGGTTGGGCTGGGCGACATCCTGGAAAACCACGTCCACGGGCTCGACAAGGTGGGCGTAGATGTCGGGTTTTCCGGCGTCTGCAAGTATCGGGTGCAGGTTGCTGCGGCGGGCTGCAAGGCCTATCAGGTCCCGCATGCTCCTGGGGGAAAATTCGACAGCGTACACGGCACCATCCGATACGATGTCAGAGACGTGGCTAACGGTTGTCCCGGAGGCTGCCCCAAGGTAGAGGACTTTTGAATCCTGCGCAAGAGGAATCCTGAACTTTTTGAGCACCATCGCTCCGAGCTTGCTCCGGCGCGGGTCCCAGGTCCGATACTCCGAACCTTCTACAGAGAGCAGTTTTTCCCCGTAGACTGCCTTACCCGGGTCCAGGTTTTCCGTTGCGAGATACTTTTTGCCCTTGATGATTTCAAAAATTCCTTCCGAAAGAGTCCTTAGTTCGGGCATTTACTGTCTCCTCTTCTTTTTTCCTTTTGGCTTAGCCCCGCTTTCCTGCTTTTTCCGGGGAGGCTCGGGGTTCGAAAGCCGGATCTGCTGCACCTTAGCATCCAGTTTTTCCTCAAGGGAGGGGACTTTTTCCCCGGAGTAAAGGTCCATTCTCGCAGCCATGGCAAGCTTTGCTGCAAGGGCTCTTGCGATTTTTCCCCGTTGCCACCAGGGAGCGGTGTTGATCAGGGGATGGCTGAAAATTATCCCGTGTTTCGGGGAGGGAGCCCTGGACCTGAGGTGTTTGAAAAGGGCTTTATTAGCCCCTATTACCTGGATCGTACTGGAGGGAAAAGCTGCGAGCTTTTCCAAGCTGCCTGCGATGCTGATAAGCCTTGCCCCGAGCATGGGGCCCGCAAGCAGGCTCAGGTTAGGAGCTATGTTTTCCATACTTGACTCGATATATCCCTCGATCTGTTTCCGCCGGTCGTAGAGGCTACAGACGCTTCCGGCAAACCCTTTGATAAGGGCTTCATCAGGAGCTTCGAGCTCCGCACCCATGGAATCCACGGCTTTTGCGTAAAGGGGATTTTCAGGATCAACATTTCTCCTGGAACCGTATTTTGCAATAAAGCGGCCCAGGTCTTCCCCGCTCAAACCACTTTCAGGGAAATAGCCCCCATACCACTCGGAAAGCCTTTCCGAAAGGACGTTTACGGTTTCATTTATATCATCCAGGGCTTCTACTGCAAGGATTATGCGCTGGTCAGGGGTAAGCGCCCCCGAGACCTGCAGCTTTGCAGCTTCCAGAGTTACTTCGTGTAAAAGGGAAGCATACTCTTTGTCAGATTCGACAAACCCGCAGGCAAGAGCAGCGGACCTCAGGTCGAAACCTGCAGGAGGAAAACCTTTTCCCGCGTCCCTCAGAGAAAGGGAACGAAGCGCAAGCTCCCGGACATTTATAGAAAAAAGATCCGATTCAAGGACTTCCCCGTCCTCGTCCAGATCAAGCGTTCCGAACCAGGCCTCGAGTTTCAAACAGGCCCTCCGGAGATCTCCGCACCCCTATTCTTAGCTTTCGTGAGCAGAGCTTCCCCACCAATGGACTCGTCAAGCATCTGCTGGACTTCCTTCCGGAGCTTTTCACCTTCGCTCATGCTTCCTGCAATCCCGTAGACCACAGGCCCGAAGGAGCTGACTCCGGAGCAGCTTGCCCCGTTATCCCGCATGAACTGTACGATATCGAGCACCGGCCGGGGCTGGATGTCGACCTCCCGCTTTTTGAAACCGACGTTCTGGATGTGGTTGACCGCAGCTCCGAAGCTTTCCAGGTCTTCTTCCACGAGCGCAGGAAGCATCTGCATGAGAATTACGTGGGCAACTTCCCGGACCTCATCCAGGGGAATGGGACAGACCTTTTTGAAAATGTCTACCTCTTCGGCATCATGAGCCCCTTTGGTGTCCGCTATTGCAAGGACGATGGGCCAGTCCGGGAAATCCTTCCTGAAAAGCACGGGCCCAGGAGGCACATGACTGGCAGCTGAAGGGGAAAAAGCACCCTTATCCTTGAATTTATGCCCCCCGTCCAGGATGAAACCTCCATTTTCAAAGGCAGCAACCCCTATCCCGGAAGTTCCGCCTCTCCCTACGGCAACCGCAAGTTCCCTGACAGTTTTACCAAGACCGTAAACTTCATTCACGACTGCTGCAGCCGAAATTGCAGCCTGTGTCCCGGAACCCAGCCCTACATGATCAGGGATGTCCTTTTTGATATTGATCCTGATCCCCCGACCCTCGGGCAGTACGGATTCCACCCCTTTTCGCACCCTCCCTGCGAGAACGGAATCACCAAGGACCTCCACAGTCTCAGCTTCAACTGCTGAAAGTTCCATGCCCGGGGATTCAAGTGTGATTCCCACCCCTCCATCAACCCTGCCAATTTCCGCATTCAGGTCAATAAGGGTCAGATGAAGTCTGGATGGAGACACTATTTTAATCATATCCATCTGTATCCTCGTTACATATTCATAAAGCTTAGGGCTAATCCCCTCGATCGCTTCTGAAAAAGATAAAAAGGGAAAGCCCTTCCGACCGGTAGCCGGCAGGAGCTTTCAGAAGCATAGCAGGCTGTCGGACTCTGCCTCGGAACTCCCGGCATCAGCAAATACGATATCAGCACCTTTATTCCTGGCTTTAGTCAAAAGTACGGTTCCACCTGCGGACTCATCGAGCATCCTCTGGACCTCGTTCCTGACCTGGGCAGCCTCCCTGGAGTTATCAACCAGGCCGTAGACAAGAGGCCCGAAGGAACTCATGCCCGCCCCGTAGCAGCCGTTTCCCCGCATGAAAGCCATGACATCCTGGGCAGCAGGCTGGAGGTCGACCTCGCGCCTTTTGAAGCCCACGGTCTGGATATGGTTGACCGCAGCCCCGAAACCCTCGGGGTCCTCTTCAATGAGGGCGGGCAGCAGATGCATAAGGAGCACATGCGAAAGCTCCCGGACCTCGGAAAGCGGGATAGGGCAGGTGGTATTGAAGACGTTGATCTCCTTATCGTCATGAACCCCCTGACCATTGGGGACCGCAACAACAATCGGCCAGTCAGGAAATTCGTACCTGGAGAGCAAAAGGCCCGGGGGGACCCCCTTCACATCGTGTGAGAAGGTTTTCTTATCCCTGAACCTGTGCCCGCCGTCCAGCAGGAAGCCGCCCCTTTCAAAAGCTGCGACACCGATCCCCGAGGTGGTCCCCCGGTTTGCGGCAATGGCAATCTCAGTTACGGATTTTCCAAGACCGTAAAGTTCGTTTACGGCCTTGCCCGCGGAAAGTGCTGCCTGGGTACCCGAACCGAACCCTACATGATCGGGGTAGTCCTCTTCGACCAGGATGCTTATGCCTTCTCCTTCGGGGAGCAGGGCAAGGGCTGAACTTCGGATTTTTTCCGTAAGACCGGAATCCCCGAGCACCTCAACGGAATCCGCCTTTTCTGCGGAAAGCTTGAGAACGGGAGAATCGAGGGTAATCCCCACCCCTCCATCAACCCTACCGATCTCCGCATTGAGGTCAATAAGGGTTAGATGAAGCCTGGATGGAGATACTATACTAATCTTATCCATCTGTATCCTCGTTTACATATTCATAATTATAAAGCCTGAGAATTGGCTTTCAGTTTACCCTGAAGCCATTCTTTAATAATCGAATATGTAAAACATAAAGTTTTCCGGTTTAATATAAATTTAAAGAATGAGAAAATAATGGAATATATTTTTATACTGATTTTTGTATTCCCACGGAAATCAAGAACCGGATCCATGAATACAGGATTGATATAAACACTGCACTGCCTGCACCTCCCGTGAAGCGCCCCCAGGAGGGAGTGAAAAAACCCGCAAAGCATCCCCGTGTCTGCAGGGTCGGGCAGGCCAAAAGTAAAATCGGCATCAAGATGCTTGATCTTCAAAGCATTCAAAGTGTCGGAAAAAAGCCGGAACAAAGGTTCACGAAGGCAGCGAAATGCCCTTAAGATATAAGAGTATTCCTTTTTCCAGAACTTTTTAGATTCTTTACTTTCCTCTATTTCCGTCTCTATTTTCTCTACTTTCTTTTTCTCTACTTTCTTTTTCTCTACTTTCTTTTCTTTTCCTTTCAATTTCTCCTTCTCTATTTTCTCTACTTTTTCTTTTTCGATCCCTTTTATTTTCTTTTTCTCAATTTCCTCTTTTTTTTCTCTCTCAATTCTCAGTTCTTGTTCTCTCTCAATTCTCGCTTCTTGTTCTCTTTCTATTCTCAGTTCTTGTTCTCTCTCAATTCTCGCTTCTTGTTCTCTCTCTATTCTCAGTTCTTGTTCCCTCTTTATTCTCGCTTCTTGTTCTCCCTCTACTTCCCTTTCTTTCTCTCTTTCTATTCCCTTCCCTTTTTCTATCTCTATGTCCCCTTCTTTCCTTTCACTCTTTTTGCCCATTTCCGGTTTAGCAGATTCCTTTTTCTCCGGCCTTTCAATAGAAATCTTACGTGAGAGGAAAAGCCACTTAACGGCAAAACTGCCTTTGAGTAAATTTTCTTCTTCCCTGTGCCGGGCTTCCGCGTCCATAGTGAACTCTATCGACGTAATAAGCACGAATAAAATTAAAAAAAGCAATATGGAAAGAACGTATACAGCCAGCATATTCAATAGCTTCGATAAACAAAGGAAACTCAGGACTGCGTTCCCGGTTTAAAATATCTTTTCCGGTTCAGTCCCGGACCCTGAACTTATTTATAGACGAAATCAAGCCCTGAAGGGGTTTATCAGCAGCATTTTTCCTTTTCTTCCCCGCTTACCATAATCCCTTCCGACTCCCCTTTTTCCGGGCTCTCTCCGGCTCCCCCTTTCTCGCCTTTTTTGCCTTTTTGCCGGACACCTTTAATTTTTTCCATGATTTCGGGAACGATTTCAGGGACGGCTTCAAGAAATTTCCCGACATCACTTTTCTCCGAAACCCTGAATATCCGGGTATCCTCTTTTGAAACCACAATGAAGGCTACAGGCTCTATTTTTGCACCTGCACCTCCGCCTCCTCCATACCCGGATTCTTTTTCCCTTTTACCTTCCCCGCCTCCGGCTCCGAAACCCATCGAGATTTTCGAAATAGGAATAATAGTCTTGTCTGCTGCAGTTATGGGATCCCCTACAACAGTTTTAGTGCTCGCAATGCGTTCAAGTTCCCCTGCTATTTCTTTAATAGTCTCTTCTACTCCCATCTACTTTCCCTCCAGAATTTCTCTCCAAAAATATGCTTATAAAAAGCTTTTACTTATGTTCCGGATATATCTTTGGTTCTCAACCCCTAAGAAACCTTCTATCAAAAAAGAACTAACTGAAAAACCTTCTACAAAACAGGGATGAGCCGAAATAGGGATGAAACGAAATAGGGATGAAACGAAATAGGGATGAAACGAAATAGGGATGAAGTTTTATTTTTGACCGCAACCCCAACCGGATTTTACAATTTTTCCGCAAGGCTGCCAGTGGCGAAACTGCCCGGAGCCGGGGACCCAGAGTCCTTTTTTTCGGCATCTGAAGTATTGATATTTGAGAAAAAGTCTTCAAGGACAGGCCCCACTTCAGCAGGGGCAACGTCAAGAAATTCCCGGCTCTCTTCCGGCGGGAAATACTTGAAGACGGTAAATTTACCCAGTTTTTTCTGCAAGGACCCCTGGTACCTGGCATCAAGCAAAATCCTGACCCCAAAATCCCGTGGGGAGCGTACGACCCTTCCCATAGCCTGCCTTACCTTCCGGATGGTGGGCACCTGGACTGCAAATTCCCAGCCTTCCCCGCAGCCGAAGACCGTGTCATAGGCAGACTCAACCGCCTTGATCCTGTCGTTTAGCGCCGGGTAGCCGACTCCGACCACGATCACGGTCCTTCCCCTGTTGTCCCTGAAATCCACGCCTTCGCTCAGGGTGCCCCAGAGGTAGGTTATGAGGACGGTTTTCTCGCCCTTTTCCCCGGCCCTGAAAAAGTCCTGCCTGACCTGCTGGGCCGAGACTCCTACCTCGTCCAGGAAAATGGGAACCGAAAGTTCAGGCTCGAGCAGTTTGGAATAACGCAAGGCTTCAGCATAGCTCTGGAAATAGATGATAACATTCCCCGGAGATGCTGAAACAGCCGCCAACAGGGACTCTTTTATGCTGTCCAGGGTTTCCGGCATATCCCGGTTCTTTGCAAAGAGAGGAGGGACAGAAACTGCCAGGCTCAAGCGCCTTTCCGAAGGGAAGGTTGTCCCATAGGCGATTTCTTCGACCTCCCTGTTGACTCCGAGCGTGGCTTTGACCATCTCGAAAGGCCTGAGGGTAGCCGACATCAGCACGCCTGCGAAAAGAGAATCCAGCAGGGGCTGTGTCACGTTTTTGGGGATACAGGTAAAAAGTTCGATCCGCCCGTAGACCCTGTCGCTCTTCCAGTCCTTGCGCACATTCAGGATCGGATAGTAGTTCTGCCTGTCGGAAAGCACAAGATAGGAAGAAAGGAAGTCCGCAACATAGCGTATCTGGGAACGCTTGGGCACGGCAAGAAGCCCTTTTTTATAATTCTCGGCATAGATCTCCTCGAGCCTGCCCCCGAATTCCCCGATATCCCGGAGCTTTGTAAGCACACTTTCTTCGTCCGCAAACCCTTCCTTTTTGGCTTCCCTCAAAAAGCGGGCCTTCAATACGTCAAAGCGCTCGTAGGGATCGCTGATCTGGATGTCCTGCCAGTGTTTTCCCAGCCGATTTCGCTCCCCGAACTTAAGCTTTGAGTCATAAGTGTCCTTTACAGCCTGCAGCAGGCAGGAAAAAAGCCTTTTTGCGTGTATCCGGTTCGCATAATCCCCATCGAGAGGGATACCATCTCCACCGCCTCCGAATCCCCCGGGTCCTGTTCCTCCAAACCCTCCTCCGAACCCCGGAGCGTTGTCGGCTTCCGGGACTTCCCCTACTTCCGAGAGGGCTTTTTCGATGGAAAGTTCCGCAAGCGTAATAGAAGAATGGGAACGGGCCGATGCTTCGACATTATGTGCCTCGTCAAAGATAACGATAACATCCTCGGGATCCTGCTCGAGCCACTTCAGGAGGGTCATGAAAATATCAGGGTTCAGGACGTGGTGGAAATTGCAGATCAGGAGTTCGGCATTTTTCAGCTCTTTTTTCAGAAGCTCGTACCCGCACATGTCCCGGTCTTCCGCATACTCCGAGATCTCCTCCGGACTCCGGACGTCCGAAAAGAGCCAGGAAGAAAACTCGCTCCCCTCAAACCTCAGCACCTCGTAGAGCTTCTGGCAGGAATGGCTCCGGAGGCTACGGGCCTTTTTCCGGGCTTCTTCAAGTTCCTTTTCAAGCTCATTCCTGAGGGCATAAAGAGAAGGATCCTTTGTCTTTTTGTACTTCTCAAAAGCGTCCTTGAGTTCCTTTTCCTTTGCGGCAACTTCCCTTTCGAATTCCAGGAGGTCGTAAGTGTTTTCCCCTTTAAGCCTGCACTCCTCATAATCAAGCTTCTCTGGGCACATCGCGGCCTTGCCCTTGAAGACAATGGTCTTGATGTCGTTGTCCCGGTTGATATCCCTTGCCTCATTGATGAACTGGACCATCTGCTGGTGGACATTGGTAACTATGATCACGGTTTTGTTGAGCTTCCTTCCCACATGAAGCGCCGGAGCCAGGGCACTCAGGGTCTTTCCCGTGCCGCAGGCCCCTTCAAAGAGCACTATTTTTTGTTCCAGGAGAGCAGCATGGATTTTGTCCATGGCTTCCGCCTGGTTAGGGTAACAGCTCTGTTTAGTAAAATACCGCATGTATCCGTTCTTCTGCATCATGAGGAGTTCCCCGGGACCCGGCAGGTCCGTAACATTCCCTGCCTGCCCCGCCTTTTTAAAGATTGAATAAAAGTTTTTGGATAACGTTTATCGTTTTATGTACCTGAAAGCTGCTTAAATAGCTTGTGCATCTTCGGAGTGAAAGTTTTCCGGAAAACAGGAAGAAAAGGAAAAGAGGGAAGGAAAAGTTGAAAAGGAAGTTGAAAAAGAAGTCAAAGCGCGATTGCCAGGCGTCAATCATTCAGACATCATAATTCATGGACATCATAGGGCATCATAATTCATGGACATCATAAGGGCATCATAATTCATGGACATCATAAGAACATCATATACATGGACATCATAAGAACATCATATACATGGACATCATAAGAACATCATATACATGGACATCATAAGAACATCA
>Ga0272442_10011343_pt1 | contig 10877 bp, 10 predicted proteins | sample SSMForm2O_FD_200262 | JGI IMG/M metagenome (GOLD analysis project Ga0272442, IMG submission 200262) | Marine sediment archaeal communities from Little Sippewissett salt marsh, Falmouth, MA, United States - SSM-Form-2O | ecosystem: Environmental > Aquatic > Marine > Wetlands > Sediment ... | reverse complement strand
CTATCTAAAACAAAAACATAAAAGGAGTCTTTACTCCTTTAATCTCTTTTTTTATTTTTTAAATATTAATGCTTGATTTTGTTTTTGCAATAAGATTTCAATTTTTAAAAATTAATATTTTAAAATTTAATTAAAAATAATTTTTTACATACTTACCCATTTTTAGAAGATTTTTTTCCCCATGGTATTAAATAATTTAAAAAGAATGAAACAACAATTATAAAATGAATTTAGATATAAAAATTTATATATCAAGACGTCATTATAGAAATAACATGGGGGGCAATAAAAATATGAATAGAATAAACTTACAAAAAAAGGGATTAGCTATACTTACAATAATTCTTTTTGTAGGGATAAATGCTGTCTCAACAGCTGGAAATATTGAAACAGAAAAATCTATTTCAGACGTACCTTTGCCATTAAATCCTGAACCAGAATGTTATCCTGAGTTTTTAGGAGAAAAAGGAGAAAACAATTGGTATATCGATGATGTATCAATATTGTTTACCTATCAACCAGCTAGAGTTAAAACAATTTGGTATCGTATAGCTTCTGATACATGGATTGAGTATGATTTCAAGGAGATTCAATTTGGAACAGAAGGTACTTTTAATTTTCAATATAAGTGGGAAGACCATGAGGGCAATATCCTTTATTATAATGGAACAGCCTACAGTATTTTCCTTGATAAAACATCACCTTCCTTAACATTAACAAAAAAAGATCAATTTATTCGTAAACAATTGGTGTACAAAGCAACTGTTAAAGATTCGTATAGTAAAATAAATTTGATTGAATTTTATTTTGACGATGAACTTGAAGAAACTATAACAATTGATGATGAAGCAGAATATGTAGCTAAATTTACATATGAATATGATGGCAATCCGGGTCCTATAGAACATTATATTACAGCTATTGCATATGATAATGCTGGGCATGTTAGCAGTGAAACAACAACGCCGTTGAGTTACCCTTGTCTATTTTGGGATAGGTTGTTTCAAAGATTCAACATTATAAACGAGGTTTTACAGGAATTTTTCAAAGTAATATTCTTGTTTTAATTGGAATCTAAACAATCTATAGAACTTTTTTTTTTTAATTTTTTTAAAATTCTATTTTAATATTAACATTATTCTTGTTTTTAATTATGCTTTAAAACAAACAGAAACCCATTAAATACTTTAAAAATTGGAAAACAGGTAGAATATATCCCATTTTAAAATATATCGTTAAAATCCCTTTTTACAGTTTTTTTAGTATTATTTCAGCTGCCCTTTTGCCAGAAAGTAACATTCCCCCAAAAATCGGTCCCATTCTTGGTGAACCAAACACAGCATTTGCACTCATACCGCAAACCACTAGACCCGGAAAAACCTCTTTTGTGTTTTCAACAACGGTTTTTTCTCCAATATCAGCACACATAGATTTTTCAATTAATCCACCCATGCCATCAGTGTTTTTTAACGGACCTGATTTTGGTCTACATTTTTTACTTACTATTTTACAAACCTCTGCAGCATGACCAGTTGCATCTAGACAATATTTGGCTCTGATTGTTAGAGGGTCAACATGTAATTTTGCAACTTCAGATGAACTCCAATTAATAACAAATCCATTTACTCTATTTTTGTTTAATAGTACATCCTCAACTGATATTCCATTAAAAATTCTAGTACCTGCATCAATTGAAGAGGCACAAATTTTGGTTATTGATTCTACAGAATCAGCACTGAAATAACCATTTTTTTCATCTTTTAATTTTATCTTTGACTCTTTTAATATGTGTTTTGATTCATTCTGAATAACCACTACTGGAAACATCATTCCTCCTCCCCACATACCTCCGCCTATAGACAATTTTCTTTCAAAAACTACCACCTTTTTTCCCGATAATGCCAAATACTTTGCAGCGGTTAATCCTGCAGGTCCTGCGCCAGCAACAGCAACATCTATATCAAAACATTCGTTAAATTCTTTTGAAAATCTATTAAAAATAATTCTAGTAACAATAATGTCATCAATTTTAATTATAAACACCCCTTTGTTCACCGGTAATTACGCCACTATTTTTAAAGATACCGCTAATTCTTTATACCTCATTTTTTCTATATGAACAATAAGTGCTTGAGATAAGAGAGGTTCAGCCACAAGATTTTTTTTCAATAATCAAACTAGCTTATGAATCATTAACCGAAGTATACAGCCCTATGGTTTTCAACACTTTTTATGAATCATACCCCAAAGGTTTTTTGGTCGCTGAAAAAAACAAGAAAATTGTTGGATTTATCATTGGAATTAAGATGAGTGATGTTGGTGCAAAGATATCTATGATGGCAGTTAATAAAAATTACAGGAGAAATAAAATAGGATCCTTATTAATTAACAATCTAATCCAGAGATTAAAACAAGACAATGTTTTAATACTAGATTTGGAAGTAAGAACCAACAATACCTCTGCAATTCAGTTTTATAAAAAACATGGTTTTATAATATCTGAAAAAATATTAAAATTTTATCAGACTGGTGAAGATGCTTATATTATGGAAAGAAAATTACATGCGAATTAATTCTTTTTCTTTTTCAGTCATAAAGCGCAATGCCATTTGATCCAATCGATTTGCGATCTTTCCAAATCCTTCGTTACCGTTGTTATTTGATAAGATTCCTGCAATATCCTTACTTAAGGTAAAAACAGCAAGTTTATGTTCCCTTTTTGATTTGTGAATTTGATATGGAGTGATTTCCAATTTTTCATAGTTTGTATATTCACACCCATGATTTTCATATAATTGTATTAATTGGGTTTTTATCTGATAAAGAAATGTATGTAATTGAATTAGTTCATCCTTCTGCATGATGTTGCCCCACCATTAATATAATACTATATTGACTTTTTATAATTTTCTGAGACTGAAAATTGTTAATTACCTATTTTTTTTATTTATTTTATCTATTGAAAATCGTTTTTTGTGAAAACCTTAACAGATTTAGGCATTTTTACAACATTTCCAACTTTAACACCCACAACAGCAGTTAGTTCTTTATCTTTTGCAATATCTAGAAGTCTTTGAGTAACAATACCATCAAATACAACTGCGTTTACTTTGCTGTCTTTTTTGATTTCATCGGTTAATTCTCTAACAGGAATCTTTTTCAATTCATTTCCATTCACATCAAGTAGCACTGCCTTTAAGGAACCTGAAATTTCTTTTAATAAAGATTGATATATTTTCTGTTTGTCTGTTACAATTTTATCTCCCTTGTCTTTCCTGTCTTTCTTTTTACTAAAAAATTCTCTTTTAGATCTTTCAGATTTGTCCTCTTCATCCTTCTTTGCAGTTACCAGTCTAATGTTATACATATCCATATATTGTTCTTTTGGTATTTTGTTTTTCAAAGATTTCATAATCAGTTTCTGAGGTATTTCTTCAACTTCTCTGGTTTGAGGTGCCCTTGCAACAAAGTCAACATCAGCAACTTGCAATAGCTCTCTAAGGATTAAATCTCCACCTCTGTCACCGTCAACAAAAATAGTTGTAATTTTCTCTTTGCTCAGATCGATGACGGTTCTAGGAATATTTGTTCCACCTACAGCAATTACATTTTTAATTCCGTACTTTAACAAATTAAGAACATCCCTTCTTCCTTCAACGACAATTATTGCATCACTTTTTTCTATATTGGGTCCTGCCGGACAACGATCTTGCCCATAATTTGTAATTTCTTCAATTTGTACAGCTTGACGTACATTGTCTGAAATACTCTCGCCTTCTATCTTGCTTTTTTCCATCACTTGATCAAGTAGCTCTTTTGCTCTATCTATTACATGTTTTCGTCTAGAAACACGCACATCTTCTACCTCTGTAACCGAGATAGATGCTTTACAAGGACCTACTCTGTCTATGCTTTCAAAAGCAGCAGCAAGAATAACCGTCTCTACCTTATCAAGGGAAGTTGGTAAGGTTATTGTACCTTCGCTTTTTCCATTTCTGGATTCAAGTTCAACTTCTATTCTTCCAACTCTAGCAGACCGTTGTAATTCCCTTAAATCTAATTCATCACCAAGAAGACCCTCAGTTTGACCAAATATCGCCCCCACGACATCTGATTTTTCTATCACCCCATCCGCTTTTATTGCAGCCTTAATCATATATTTAGTAGTTGTTGGATCAATTACCATCATATTCACCTCATCGAAATCAACTTTTTTAAAAATAGCTCCTTTCTCTGTTCTTACTAACAGAGTAAAGGGTTTTACTTTTTCAATGACCTATTTTGCATCAATTACTTGAAGGATCAAGCCTTTAAATCTCAATATGAGAGTTAATTATATATTAAATGCTATTTTTAAATTTGAAAGTTGAATAATAATATAGAGTCTTCCGTCATATTTAAATGTTGTGCTCCATATTTACATAAAGACAAATTATGAGCGATAAAATTTTCATTGGAGCAGCATGGCCTTATGCAAACGGTTCATTACATCTTGGACATGTAGCAGGTTGTTATCTTCCGGCAGACATTTTTGCACGGTTTAACAGATTGATAAAAAACGATGTATTAATGGTTTCGGGTAGTGATGAACATGGAACACCTATTACTATAACTGCTGAAAACGAAAATACCACGCCCCAGGTTATTGTAGATAGGTACAATAAAGAACACACTGAGAACATGAAAAATTTAGGTATTTCGTTTGATTTATTCACTCGTACTACTACTGATAATCATAAACAAGTGGTACAAGATATTTTTTCAACCTTATACAACAAAGGATATGTTTACAAAAATAGTATTGAAGCAGTTTATTGTGAGAATTGCGCTAGGTATTTACCTGATAGATATATTGAGGGAGAATGTCCACATTGTAATTACGATAAGGCAAGAGGCGATCAATGTGATAATTGCGGGAAACTATTAGATTCATCAGAATTAATTCACATGCATTGTAAATTATGTGGTAGCATACCTGTTGAAAAAACAACAGATCATTTTTTCTTAGCCCTTAGTAAATTTGAATATATCTTATTAGATTGGTTAAAAGATAAAAAGTATTGGAAGGCAAACGTTCTGAAATTTACAAATAATTGGTTAAAAAATGGATTGCAAGATAGGGCAATTACCAGAGATATGACATGGGGTATTCCAGTACCTATCAAAGGATTTGAAAACAAACGTATTTATGTTTGGTTTGATGCGGTAATAGGTTATTTTGCAGCAAGCAAAGAATGGGCAATAATTAATGGAGAACCTAATAAGTGGGAATATTGGTGGAAAGATCCACAGGCAAAACATTACTATTTTTTAGCAAAAGACAATATCCCATTTCACTCTATTATCTGGCCATCGATTTTAATTGGTTATGATAAATCCTTAAACCTGCCCTATGATATTCCTGCAAATGAATATTTATGTTTAAGTGGAGAGCAGTTTTCAAAAAGTAGATGTGTTGCCATTTGGCTTCCAGACATTTTAAAGAAATTTGACCCCGATTCAATAAGATATTATTTATCAATTAACATGCCCGAAAATAAAGATTCTAATTGGTTATGGAACGATTTTGTGGCAAAAAATAACGATGAATTGGTAGGAACCTATGGCAACTTTGTTCATAGAGTTATTACTTTTACTGAGAAGAATTTTTCAATTATCCCTAAAAAAGGCAAATTAGAAGATTTAGACAATGAAGCATTAAGAAAGATTGAAGAGGTCCAAAAGGAAGCTGCAGATGAAATTAAAAATTGTAGTTTTAAAAAAGGCCTTAGAATAATTATGAATCTTGCACAATTTGGCAACTTTTATTTTGATCAAAATCAACCTTGGAAGTTGATTAAAACAGATAAAGGTCGATGTGCAACGGTTTTGCATGTTTGTCTTAAGATAGTTCAAGCATTATCAGTTTTTACCGCGCCATATTTACCTTTTTCATCAGAGAAAGTATGGAATATGCTAGGTAATAAAGAAGCGATAAAAAGTTGGGATGATGCAATATCAGATCTAAATGTAAATAAAACATTAGAAAAACCAAAACCCTTATTTGAAAAACTTGTATTACTAGATATTGTGGAACAAGCAGACCCATTTTCAAAATTAGATTTGCGAGTAGCAAAAATTGTTGAGGTTAAAGATCACCCTCAAGCAGACAAATTATATGTGATGCAGATAGACCTAGGACCACTTGGATTAAGAACCATTGTAGCAGGAATAAAAGCGTACTACTCTAAAGATGATTTATTAGGTAAAAACATTGTTGTAGTAATAAATCTAAAACCTGCAACTATAAGGGGCGTGGATTCTAAAGGCATGTTGCTTGCAGCTGAGGATGATCAAGGTGTTGTATCATTACTTAATCCAATAAATGCAAACCCTGGAGCTGAAATTTTCGTTGAAGGAATCCCAAGAGAACCTGTTGATATTTTAGAATTTAATGAATTTCAACAAATTTCTTTATCGATTGGAGAAGAATTAAAAGCTCAATACAACGGAAAACCCCTAAAATCAAAAGAAAATGTGGTAATTTCAGACAAGGATATAAAAATAGGGGCAAAAATTAAATAAATACCTGGGGAGTGACGTATGACATACAAAGTTTTAGGTGAAATATCTATACCTTTAAAACTAATAAATAAAGGAAAAGTTAGAAATATATACGATCTTAAAGATAAACTGCTTATTGTGACAACCGATAGAATATCTGCTTTTGATTATGTACTACCAAATCCGATTCCTTCTAAAGGAATCTGTCTAAATCAATTATCAAAATTTTGGTTTGATTATACCAAAGAAATAGTCCCAAATCACTTGATTTCAACAGATATGCAAGATTTTCCTGAGGAATTACATACATTCAAGGACCATTTAAATTATCGATCTATGTTAGTTAAAAAAACAGATGTAATTAGTATTGAATGTATTGTTAGAGGATATCTGTCTGGTTCTGCTTGGAAATCATATAAAAATGATAGTACTGTCTGCGGAATACCACTTCCTAGTGGTTTACAGGAGTCAGATAAATTTGATGAATCCTTGTTTACTCCCTCAACCAAGGCAAAATCTGGTCATGATATAAATATTTCATACAAAAAAATGCAAGAAATTGTTGGAAAAGATGTAGCATGCCAACTTAAAGAATATTCAATAAATTTGTATGAGACAGCTTCCGAATATGCTCTTAAGCGTGGAATAATAATTGCTGATACAAAATTTGAATTTGGGCTATTTAACCACGGTATTATCTTAATTGATGAGGCATTAACACCTGATTCTTCAAGATTTTGGCCATCTGATAGCTATGAACCTGGAAAATCTCAACCTAGTTTTGATAAACAATATGTTAGAGATTATTTGAATTCTACGGGGTGGGATAAGAATTCTAATCCTCCAGAATTACCGACCCATGTGATTGATGAAACTCAAAGAAAATACATAGATGCTTATGAGAAAATAACTGGAAAGGAATTTATCTTTATGTAAACAACATTATCCTTCCTGAATAGGTGCACGCCAATCTATACCGCTAGTTCTAATTCCTATTTTTGGAATTAAAGGTGAACATCTTTTATGTTGACTTTTTACTCTCATTTTACGAATACGTTCAACTTCTGATTTTAAAATTTTCAAATTTTTTGCTATTTCTGAAACATCAAGTCTTAATTCCAAGCCCTGCAGAATCAAGTCTAAGGTTTCATATTTCATTTTCAATTCTTTCTCATCTGTTTGCCCCACCAATAAGCCTGCAGATGGGGGCTTGGAGATTATGGAGTTTGGTATTTTAAGATATTTTGCCAATTGATAAACCTGGGTTTTATATAAATCCCCTAATGGAAGAAAATCAACCCCACCATCACCATATTTAGTGTAATAACCAACTAATAGTTCCGATTTATTTGAAGAACCACATACAAGACTGTTGTTTTCGTTTGCAAACTTATAAAGAATAATCATTCTGATTCTTGCTTTTATATTAGCTAAGGTTAGCGGGGTTATTTTTTTAAATCCTACTTTCTCCATCTGAGTTACAATGGACGATATATCAATTTTTTCAGATTTTAATTTAAATTTTTCTATTAACATATCAAAATGTTTTTTATCAATTTCAGGTGTTGCATTATCGGGCATAAAAATACATAAAACATTTTCTCTACCTAATGATTTTTTACATAATAACGATACAACAGCAGAATCAACTCCCCCTGAAAGACCAATTACTACCCCCTTTTTCCCCGAATTTTCAACATATGTTTTAATAAATTCTTTGATAACTGAAATCAATTCTTCTTGATTCACATTAAAAGACGTTATTATCACCTAACTCCATGATTTAATGGATTCTTTTAAAATATCTACGGACTCTTGAATAACACTGTTGTCTACATCAGAAAAAGATGACCGAGCTATTGCAAAAGGAATTCTTCTAATATAATCTGCCATCCTTAAATCTCTTCTTAAGGTTGTATTATAATAATTTTCAACAATTTCATCAATTTCATGAATGTATTTCTTGACATTTTTTTCAGATGCAGTGATTTTCGGTTCATGTGTTCTTGAAAGTTTTACCCATTGATCGTAGTAATCATGTTTTTCAACAACTTCTCCGCCCCCATAGAATTTCTTGTGAAATAAATCCAGTCTGTCTTCCCTGCTAATATTTTGAACTTTAACAATTAAAGCACATCTACTCATAAGCAGTGGAGAAAGTCCAATATCAGATAGATAATTCTTTCCAAATACTTTAGAGCGAGGATTTGCAAAAGCTATCATAATGAATTTGCTAACAATATTTTGATGTAATTTCGCAGAATGTATTGTACATTTACCATTTGACAATAATTCGTAACAGTATTCAATGTCTTCCTTTGGAATTTTATCAAATTCATCTACGACTACAAGTTTTTTATTTGAATGAGGCAATGCTCCAAGGTCTCCGGTACCAAGATGACAAACAAGTCCTGAGCGGGTAGTATTTGCACCAATAGTCATAATATCAGATATTAGTTCACTGATGATTTCTTTGGCCATGGTTTTACTGCTACCTGGTTCACCGATAATAAGAGAATGAACAGGTTCTTCGAAAGTTGAAAACATACTTGTAGTAATCACTTTTTTCATAACGTCGTTTCCATGAATTTCATTGAAAACGTTTTTCCAAAACCCATTAAAACCCCTTTTTTTTGCAAACTCTATCAATTCTTCTTCAGGTAAGGAAATTCCAGATTTCTCCTGTTCATCAATTTTTTTTATTTCAAGTATTTCCCAAAGAGATTTAGCTTTGCTAATAACTTTATCAAATGCCTTTGATTTTCTTGAAATTTTTAAAACATTTTTATCTACTTTTAATGATGCGTTTCCCCAACCAACAAAAGAAACATCAAGTACATTTAAAACAGATTTAATTATTGCCCTGTTAGATTTTTCAATTGTAACCTCGACAAGATCTTCGTTATTAATTTTTATATCTTTAATATTTTCATTAGCTAAAATATTTCTTGCCCGTTGGATTAACATGTTCCCTTTGCTACTACCCATACCTAAAGAGGTAACCGACATAATAGCAATCTGTTCTAATGTTGAGATTCCCATGTTTTCTAATTTCTTTCTATCAGAAGGAATCACACCGAGTAAACTGAGATCGTCTTCCATCATTTTGCTCTTTGCAGGGATTGTCCTATCAAATAATTAAAACTTTGGGTAATCACATTAAAAGGATAATTATTACTGTTAATAAAAATAATCAAATACCTAATCTAATTTTTTTCATTTCCCTCTCAACAAATCGATATACAGTTGCATGTTTACTTCCACTAAGCAGCATATCTATTGTTTTTTTTGTTACATCCATAGATTCAAAATCTGAAATAAAAGAAATTGTATGTCCATACACTGAAATATCTGAACCTGTCAGTCTTTCGATAATATGTTTTGTTTTTCCATTTTTTCCAATTACTCTGCTTTTTAATCGTCTTATATGAGTTGGCTTTTTTCCCACATAATCATGAATATCAAATACAAAAAAATAAGTGTCTTCTTTGAAAAGTCTCATCGCATGTTCTGGAGAAAACCCCCTGCCAATTGCGCGAATTATTTCTTCTAGCTGTAGTGCAATTATTGGATTATCAGCTTCTTGTTCGTTAATAGTTATTTCTCCTTCATCTGAATCTACATCTATTTTTAAATTGGCAATTTCCTCGATTTTCTTTTTTGTTTCTCCATTATGACCTATAAGGGCACCTAATCTTTCTTTTGGAATTCTTAAATATTTCATATTTATCATTTATTTTTTAATTATTTTTTTTATTATTCGTTCTTCTTTGTCTTTTATTCCTAACTTGCTGAAATATTGTACCACATTATGAACATCTCTTTTTAAAAAATCTGAGGATAAAGGATGTTCAAGTACTACTGCTTGACCAACATCAATGACATATGGCTTATTTTTATAAATAAGAATATTGTACTCACTAAAATCGGCATGAACCAAATCTGATTTTTTGTACATTGACGAAAGAAAATCAATCAACTCATCATAAATTTTTTTAGGATTTTTTAATTCAGTATCCTTTAATCTTGGTGCGGGGTTATTTTTATCTCCTATGTATTGCATTATTAATACATTATTAGTTTTCATTATAGGTTTAGGGACTCTTACACCAGCTTTTTTTAATCGTTCTAAATTTTTGAATTCTTTTTTTGTCCATTCAAAAATAATCCCTCTTCGTGTTTTGTTGACACAACTAAATCGTGGGTCGCCAACAATGTATTTTGATATATGTTTAAATGTAGAAGTTGATGTTCGGTAAATTTTTAGTGCAACAAATTCATTTTCAGGAGTAACGCCTCTAAAAATATTCGCTTCTTTGCCTGTTGAAATTGGA
>Ga0272442_10011342_pt1 | contig 10878 bp, 6 predicted proteins | sample SSMForm2O_FD_200262 | JGI IMG/M metagenome (GOLD analysis project Ga0272442, IMG submission 200262) | Marine sediment archaeal communities from Little Sippewissett salt marsh, Falmouth, MA, United States - SSM-Form-2O | ecosystem: Environmental > Aquatic > Marine > Wetlands > Sediment ... | reverse complement strand
CATGATGGGTGGAGCCGTCTTGGGAGCAGGATATCTTCTTGCAGGGCTCACCGGCGGAACCAATTTCGTCGCCACGTTTGCCTGTGTCGGTATCATCGGCGGCGCAGGGATTGGGTTGGCCTACGTCGTGCCCATCGCCGTCGGAATGCGTTGGTTCCCCGACAAGAAGGGACTCATCACAGGACTGGCCGTGGCCGGCTTTGGATTCGGTGCCACCCTCTGGGTGAAGCTTGCAGGAAGCTGGGGCCATCTGATCGAGAACATGGGATTAGGTACCACGTTTATCGTCTACGGCATAGTCTTCGCCGTGGCCGTGATCATTGGGGGCATCTGGATGGTGTTTCCTCCGGAAGGGTGGAAGCCGGCCGGATGGAACCCGCCTGAAGCGGCCCAAGGCGCCACAGCCGCCGCCGGCAGCGTGGAGTTTCAAAGCGGCGAGATGCTCAAGACACCCCAGTATTTCATGATCCTGGCCACGTTCGCGCTGGGGGCCGGGGCAGGTCTCATGAGTATTGGTCTGATGAAGCTTTTCCCCAAAGAGGCTCTCATGACTGGCGGAATGGAGGAGAAGCTCGCCAGCGCGGCCGCCGGTACCGCCATGGGCGTCTTCTTTTCGTTGGCGAACGGACTCGGCAGAATCGGGTGGGGGACCATTAGCGATAAGCTGGGACGGAAGATATCGCTCATCCTCATGACAGCCACGCAGGGACTCTTCGTGATCGCGTTCCCATTTATGGCAGGCACGAAGATTCTTCTTTACATGGGCGCCACCCTGATCGGTTTTAACTTTGGCGGGAACTTCGCGCTCTTCCCCTACATCACGGCGGATACCTTCGGCACCAAGTCCGTGGGACAAAACTATGGATGGGTTTTCCTCGCCTATGGTGTGGGCGGTATTGTCGGTCCCATGCTCGGCGGCAAGCTCGGGGACATGAGGAACTTCCCCTTGGCGTTTACCATCTGCGGTGTGGGTTGCTTGGTGGCCGCAGGCATCATCGCCATGGTGAAGGCGCCGCAGAAGGCGGAAGCACCCGCTCCCGCGTCGGAGGCGGCATAGAACTTGTCTTAAGAAGAACAGGTTCGCAGATAGAGGACAGAGGAGAAGGGCTCCGCGGAAAACCGCGGGGCCCTCTTCACATCGTGGGATTGGAGAGACCATCCCTCTACGTTACACTGGTAACGGTTTCAAAGGATGCTCTTCCATGAGAAAGAGGGAGCGCTGGTTTTGATGTGTCTTTTGGCTTGAGTATCGAAACGGAGTACTTGGCGGAGGAGAAGACAAAGATGTTGTTTTCGAACGATTTGAAAGCTCCTCCCACGCCGAAAGCACATTCGGCATCTGGGAGGGGATTTCATTCCGAGGGGCGAATCCCGATCTTTCAACGGGCCGATGGAGAAAGTGAGAGGACTGCATCTCTGTCTTTTCCTGCCACCACGGCGTGTCTCTGTATCGGCTTCACTGAAAGTTTACTGCGCGGGAAAGGATGGATCTTAGCTTTGAGCCTTCTCGCTTCCGCAGGATGGGGGTTTGCTCCGACCGAGGATCAGTGCGCTGTCACAGTTCGCTGGCCGGACGCCTCGAGAGAGGTACTGGAGGTGGAGGGACAAACCTACACCTTGCTCATTCATCGGCTGCAGCCCAAGGTGGAGCTGTTGTCGTCTGAAGGAAAACGCTTGGCCTGGACCGACAAACCGGGATGTACGCTAGGGGGCGACGCTGTCATCGGTCCCGGCCGGATCAATATCTACAACTTCGGTACGCAGATGTACGAGATCCACTTGAGAGATCTGCGATGCAAGGGATTCAAGGACGGAGAGATCGAGATGGCTTTCTTCTGCTATGGGGAAAGGATCTTCGTTCAGCTCAATGCCACCTCCCATCCGGAGAAGACGCCGCCTGCTCCCCAGCTTTCTTTCGAGACCATCGCCAAGGCCGTATTGGCGGGACTTCATCCCGGTAGCAAAGTCAAGGCGAGATATTGTATGTTTGCACCGGACATTGCCGGGAGAGAGATTCGCTCTACCAGCGCTCAGCGGTCATGTGTGGCTTTTTTGACGGCTGAGACCTCGGAAAAACTCGGCTTTCTGATGCGGCAGGAAGCCCATCCGGAGTCGGTCGAGATCAAGGTCGAGGGAGGGCGCCTGCAGGGGTACCAGTCGACAAAAGGCTTTTACCAGATTCAAACCGAGTTTGCCGGACCCAGAGGCTTTGAAGAGGCGTGGATCAATCCCAACCAAAGGATTGAAGTGGATCTCCAGGTGAAGAGTCCCTTCCCGGCGGAGATCCTCTGCAACGTTTGGAACAGCTACGGGGTATTGGAGGGGGCGGTCTTGGCGGACACAGACGGCTTTCCTTTGCCGGTGCAGGTCCAGGTCTGCAAAAATTTCGCAGGCGAGTTCGAGGAGGGGAAAAAGGAAGGGGACACTCCCTACGGGATGGCCTTTTTCCCTGTGAAGGTGGAACCGGAAAAGCCTTTTCAAGGGAAGCTCTTTCATCTTTTCGGCCACTGGGGGACCCATCCCTTGAAGCAGATTTCCTCGATCCGTTTCTTCCACCACTACTTTCACGCCTCCCTGGGTCCCACGGAAACCTTCTGTTACGTGCCGTTCGAGTTCCCAAGGGACGATGACAGGGATTACGTCTTGGCGGACGTGAGGGGACTCTCCAACTTTGGCTGGCCGGGACAGCCTCAGCATGATCACGTGTCCGTGGTGGGAGCCCTTCGTTACAAGACCAAGCAAGGCTGGATCAACAACCTTCTCAAGGATACCCGGATCTATTTGACGTCTCCCAACCTGGCCAGTTTCGCACTGGACTACCTGAGTGAGGACGGCAAGGTGGCGACGACCCTGGAGGTCTTTGAGGTGCCGGAAGAGGACGAAGCTCGCTCCTTCATCCGCATGAAGCTCAAGGTCTTAGGGGACGTGAAACTGGAGGGTCCCAGCTCCCATCATCTTCGTTTTCTGAACGCCGGTTCCTATATTGTGAGGACAAAGTGGCCGAAGATTGCTTATACCGCTTCTTCAGAGAAAACGGAAAGAAGGGATGTCTCGGCCAACGACGAGTGGGTCTTGGAAGCCGAACCGTTGGGGGCTTCTTTCCCCTTTGCCGCCGCCTTTCCTCACAAGAATGGCAACATGTGTTTCTTCATCCACAAGTTTGGGGGCGTGTTGGGCGGGAAGGAGACGGACCATCTGGGACTCAGTTGTTTCGGAGGAAAAGACTTCACCGAGATGTTTTTGACAGCGCCTGGAGAGATCGAGGCGTTGAAAAAGGGGGATCATTTCGACGCTCATCTTTTTGTCATGCCCTACGGGCACGCCAACGTGAACGAGGCGCCTGCCGAGAGACAACGAAGCCTTTTCGGAGAAGGCATCGCCACGGTCGAGGTGACGCATGGGGAGGCCTTCCCAGGGTATCCCAGAAGGATGCGGATTGATGAGCGAGGGTTTTGTCGATTCACCTTGACCGGAGGAAGCGAGTGGACCCCTTTTCTGGTCGAAGGGTTTTCTTCTCACAAGGCCCCGATGCTCTGGGAAAAGAGAGGATCCTGGCTTTTCCATGACCAGCAGGTGAACGGGAACGACTGGTTCCAAAGCTACCGCGCCAGCGACGGAAGCGCGGGATTTGTTTTTGTGGTAGAGGTCAGACCCGGTCAAACCCACGACTATTTGGTGGCCTTGGCGCCAAACGCGCGGGCCATTCGTCAGAAGAACGGATTTGTCACTGTGGAAGGCGGCCCCATGTCTTTTTGGAGTCCCGTCCCCTTTGAGGGACTCGAATGCAGATATCACGAGAAAGAGGGCTTGTTTCACTGTGAAGGGGAGCGAGATCTGGCCACCTCCTGCAAGCCATAGGTAAGGAGTTTCCAACCATGAAGAGACGAGAATTCTTGAAAAGGGCGGCCGGCGCTTCGGTGACCTGGGGAGCGTTGGGATCTTTGTCGGCTTTGGGTCAGGAGAAGAACAGGAAAGAACGTCCCCCCAACTTCCTTTTCATTTTGGTGGACGACTTGGGCTGGGCCGACCTTCCCTGCTATGGGAACAGCTACACGGAAACGCCGCACATTGACAGGCTTGCCAGGGAAGGGATGCGGTTTACAGACGCCTATGCGGCCTGTCCCGTCTGCTCACCGACACGGGCGAGCCTCTTGAGCGGTCAGTATCCGGCTAGGCTTCACTTGACCGATTTCATCCCTGGACATTGGAGGAGGCACGCGAAGCTCCAGGTGCCTGAGATGAGGATGGCCCTGCCGGCGGACGTCACCACGATCCCTGAGGCGTTGAAGTCCCGGGGGTATGTGTCCTGTCACATCGGGAAATGGCATCTGGGCGGCAAGAACGACCCTTCGCCGCAGGAGCACGGATTCAGCGTTTCTGTACCTAGCGGACAAAACGAAAACGACAAACGGGTGGCCGCCTATACCGAGACGGCCATCCGTTTCATGAAGAACAACAAGGAGACCCCTTTCTTTCTCTACATGGCTCATCACACGGTACACATTCCCTTGGAAGCGAGAGAGGAATTGATAGCCAAATACGAGAAAAAGGCCGGAGGAAAAGATGCTGCTTGTCATCCCACCTATGCGGCCATGATCGAGACCCTGGACGAAAGCGTGGGCCGTCTCGTGAAAACGCTGGAGGACCTTTCTTTGGACCAGAACACTGTGGTCATTTTCTACTCGGACAACGGCGGATTGATTCGACGGTTCGACGAGAAGGGGCCTGTGGTGACGTCCAACCATCCCTTGCGTTCGGAGAAGGGAACGCTCTACGAGGGAGGCATTCGGGTGCCTCTTATCGTGAAATGGCCCGGTCACGTGGAAGAGAACGCCGTCTCAAAGGTGCCCGTGAGCACGGTCGACTTCCTGCCCACGCTTCTCGCTTGCGCCGGGGCCGAGGAGATGCCGTTCACGGACGGCGTGAGCTTGCTTCCCTTGCTGGAGGGAAGAGGGGTGCCTGAGAGAGAGGCGCTCTTTTGGCATTATCCTCATTATCACCACATGCATCCGGGCGGTGCTGTTCGAAAAGGGAACTACAAGCTCATCGAGATGTTCGAGGACGGCTCTGTCGAGCTTTTCGACCTGGAAAAAGACCCGAGCGAAACCACGAATTTGGCGGAGAAGCTTCCAGAGAAGGCCAAGCAGCTACAAGCGGAACTCGCTACGTGGCGCCAGTCGGTGGATGCGCAGATGCCCAAGCCCAACCCGGAGTACGACCCGGCCAAGGCGCACGAGTGGCATCGTCGGAAACGATAGACGTTTTGTAGGCGGAAAGCGCGGGAGAAGAGAAAAGATGGATCACAGGGAAGCGGCTCGCTACTGGGATGGGAACGCCGAGGTGTGGACACAACTTGCGCGGCAAGGTTATGACGTCTACAGGGATTATCTCAACGCGCCGGCTTTCGTGGAGATGCTTCCTGAGGTGAAAGGCTTGGTGGGACTCGACATCGGCTGTGGAGAAGGGTACAACACCCGCAAGGTGGCGGAACGAGGGGTACACATGGTGGCCTTCGACGTCTCGAGCGTCTTTGTCCTTCATGCGAAGCAGGAGGAAGACAAAGAGCCTCAGAACATTCGCTACTGCGTGGCGAGCGGAGTGGAGATGCCTTTCTTGGACGCGGCTTTCGACTTCGCCATGGCCACGATGAGTATGATGGACATCCCAGAGTGGGACGTCGCCTTGGCTGAAGCTTTCCGCGTCTTGAAACCTGGAGCCTTCCTTCAGTTTTCCATCTGCCATCCTTGCTTCGACACGCTCCATAGACGAAATCTCCGGGACGAGGAAGGTAAAACCTATGCCATCGAGGTGGGGAACTACTTCGATCCTCCTGAGGAGAAGGTGGGGGAATGGCTCTTCTCCGCCGCCCCGGAGGAGGTCAAAGAGGGACTTCCCAAGTTCCGAATGCCCATCTTCCACAGGACGCTTAGCGAGTGGATCAACCAGCTCGTGAAAGTTGGATTCGTTCTGGAGCGATTGGAGGAACCGAGACCCTCCGATGACACGGTCCGAACGTGTCCCGCCATCCAAGACGCCCAGGTGGTCTCCTACTTTCTGCACATCAGGGCGAGGAAACCGTCCGTCGGACCCCTATAGTACGGGGTAGCTTTGGCCGCGAGAAGACCTCTTCTTTTCACCGAAGAGCTGGATGTCCGAGGGGGGAGGGCAACTGGTATAATGAAGTGGCTAATCCGATTTTCTCGACGATCTCGTCGCGATCTTGCGCTACGTGCAATCTTGTTTCGACGCAGGTACTAGAGAAGTCCAGGTAACCCCCAGATCGGGCATCGCGATCTGCCTTCGGCATCTCGGGGGTACCCAGCTGCTCAGAGAACGTGCTTTCTTGAAACCACATTCCGCGTAGCGGAAGATGGCCTCGGGCATAGCCCGAGCTGGCTTCGTGTAGTAGAGATCTTGGTGAGAAGGTCGAGTTAAGGGACGTGGCGGGACAGTGTCTCTATCTGACAGAGAAGGAGGACCTAACGAGTTTTGATATGACGCTCAAACAGGCCTTCAGAAAAAGCAGGGCTCTTTTCGGTTCACCTAAGCCTCTTATTCTCTATCACAAACCCACGGCCAGATGCGACTGCCGGTGTCGTTTCTGTAACTTCTGGGTGGGACAGCCCTCTGAGGACGATGTCCTTCCGACCCCTACGATCTTGAAGTTGTTGGACAGCGCCTACGAGGCTGGCATGGTGGAATACACGGTTTTCGGAGGGGAACCCCTGTTGGTGAAAGCGTTGTCAATATGGTTTCAGCATGCCAAGGAGCTGGGGTTTCGAAATACGATTTGTACGTCCGGCTACCGGTTGGCCGATCGGTCTCAGGAGCTGGGCCCGTATACCACGCTTCTTCTTCTCTCTCTCGAGGCGATCGGCGAGAAACACGACAAGCTGCGAGGTACTCCAGGGCTTTTCGAGCGGGTTACGAACGGGCTGGACCAGTTCAAAAGACACAGCCGAGCCCAAATTCACCTGTGGAGTCAGATGAACAAAGAAAATCAGGACCAGGTGGAAGGTCTGGCCGAGTTTGCCAAAGCCAATGGAATTGGCGTGGCCTTTTTTCCCACGGCTCGTTTCCCGGGCTACAACGATTCATTGGTTTTGTCTCCAGAAGAGAGAAGGGATGTCTTTGAGAGAGCCGTGGCGTTGAAAGGAAAGGGATTTCCCGTCAAGAATTCCAAATATGCTTTGAGATTGATGGCTACCGGTCAACCGTTCCAATGCAACCTCCCCAGGCTTTCAGTCATTGTTTCCGCCGATGGAAAGATTTTTCCTTGCGATCCCGGTTTTTCCTTGCCCTTTGAGTCGTATGGTTCCTTGGAAGACGTCGATCTCAAGGAGCTCCCATCTTCGGAAATCTACCGTCGCAATTACAAACATCTCAGCGGATGCAACAACTGCTTGCTTCCTTGTGTGGGGGCGACGTGTGACAGCCTGTGGAAGCAGGCGTTTCTACGTCTTCCTTTCGTGGGATAGCCACTTTTTTTTGCCACAATTTCGGCTGCCTTTCTTCTTGCGGAGACGGCGAGGACTACGTGCCGAGAGATGTGGGTGTTAGAGCACGCTATATCCTGAAGAGGATGTCTTCCAAGGTTTGACCTGGGGCCACCTTCTTCAAGAGACGCAGATGGGGTTGGAAGTCCGCCACTTCATAGAGAAGGTGCGAATCGCTCCCCAGGGAGATCCTGGCTCCTTCCTCCAGGCAGCAGGCAAAAAAGTTTGGGTCCGGGTCGTTGGTATGGTAGTTGATCTCGGCCGCCACTTGGGTGTCCGCCAAGAGCTTGGCCACGGGCCGATAGAGGTGGGCTGGCCGCTTTAGTCCAGCCTTTTCGAAAAAACGAAAGGGATGCGCCAGAACGTCGATGGGGTGCGAGAGGAGACCTTCCACAGTAGCCATGAAGCCCTTTTCCGCCTCCTCCTGCGGGAAGGCCTCCCAAGGCGGGGGGAGCCAGTGAACCGCACCCACCAGGTGATCCCATCCCTCCTCGTCTTCTTCCAATAACGTGAGCTTCCCTTCTTGGTCCAGCTCGACTTCCAGTCCCACTTTGAAGTTGTCCGATCGTCTGGGAAGAACTTGTCTTTGGAAGGCTTCCATACGGGCATGGCCTGCCTGCTTGGCTCGTTCCAACAGGTGTCGTCCTCCGATGTGCGTTGCGGACCAAAACCCTTCGGGCGACAGGTAGAGTTGTCCCGCATGCTCCGCAAAGGCGACCGCCTCCAGTCCCAACGCGCGCATCCTTTCGAGTACGCCGTCCACAGTCACATCTTGGGCGCAGTAAGCAAACTCTGTGTGACAATGAAGGTCCATGAGGCGGGGACGGCTAGGAAGGCCCAAAGTGTATCGGGTCAGCTTAGCGGACCGTCCCCTGATGCTGGCTCGAAGGTAAGGGTACGGAAACTCGCATAGGGCCGGGATCGTCGTATAGGTCACGCCATCCTTTTCGATGGGCTCTTGTCCCGGATGGTAGTGTCCGCTCAAGGAAAAAAAGACCCCGGCGTCCCTGTAAGAGGACATGATGTTCCCGGCGGAAGTCAGCATGAACGGATAGTTCGAATCGATCTGGGGATGCAAGGGATTGTGCTGAAAAACCACGATCGGATGGGGTTGGGCGGCGGCCTCCTCGAGAACGGCCATGGCTTCAGGATTCCTGAATCCCTCGTCCGACTCGTTCCAGGAATCCCAGAAGGTGATGAAAGAAATTCCTTTGAGGTGGGTAAGGCCGGGAGACGCTCCCAACACTTTCCCGAAGGCCTTCTCTTCCAGGTCGTGATTGCCTCGAGCAAGGAGGATGGGACCCTCAAAGCAGGAGTGCAAGGCTTCTCCAAGATCCTGGAGATCCTGCTGCGCCCCCGGGGCTGTTCCATCATCAACCAGGTCCCCCAAAAGTACGAGGGCGTCTGGAGAAAACTGGCGCCGGGCGTCGCGAACGGCCCGGACGGCCAGTTCCTTTCCAAGAAAGCCTTCTCTTTCCGGGACCGGACTGTCCTTCGAAGCGCGATCAGTGTAATGAAGATCGGAAAGGATCAAAAGTTCGAGCGTCTCCTCTTGCATAACCGCACAACCATACGCGAACAGACGCGCTCTTGCTAGAGGGGGGCTGGGGAGAGCCTTTGCCACAGTTTACGGAGCAAACAGGAAGGCGGAAGGGGAGGGTGAGCTGTCCTCTCACTTCGTTCGATCGGTGCGTTGGAACGGCGTGATACGCACCTCCGATGAGAAGACCGCTTCCAAACATAGAATGTGTATTCGATATCGCAGCGGTCTTCAAACCGTTCAGAAAACAATCCCACCCTACTTAGCCGCTTTCTGGCAGGATAGAGATGGTAGGTTCAGTGGAAACTGATTGCACGTTCAAGGCACTTGTGGAGCCCTACGCAGCCGGGGCCCTTTACTGGCTAGGGGCCTTGTTCCATCAGAGCCTCTAGTGCGTCCGCTTGGTCGATGACTTTGATGAACGCTTGAGCGACGAGTTCGGCGAGCTCTGGATCGTTGGGATATCGCAAGGGCGTGGTCATGCCGGTGTGCCAATCCGAGTGTTTCTTGGCCACAGGAAACTGGGCCAGGTCGTAGTTGACCTGTGAGGCGTAGCGACAGGACCAGGGACAACCTTTTCCGTATCCGTCCCTGGCCTGAAAGACGGTCATCTCAGGGAGAGGCCAGCCCTGCCAGATGCCTGTCTCGACCCCTTCGGACTTGAGCGCCCTCACGATCGCGTCCCTGAATGGCTTGGGGTCTTCTTGGTGTCCCAACGCCTTCATGTCGAAACGAATGGTGTAGTTGTAATAGTTGTGTGTGTGTCCCTCCGGCACGGTGGGGAGAATGAGGGAAGGGACGTCCTGCAAGCATTCCGTGAGGCGCTCGGCGTTTTCTTTTTGTCTTTGAAGAAACTGATCGAAACGGGTAAGCTGCGCTCTTCCAAAGGCGGCAGCCAGATCGCTGCTTCGATACATCCAGCCCATACCGTAGGCGTGGTATCCTTCCTCGGCGTCCGGGGGACGGTGTTCCCCGAAGTACCACAAGGTTTTGCCCCGGTCAAAGGCGGTCTTGTCCTTGGCCACGAAGAAGCCCCCCTCCCCGGAGGTGAGGCATTTGTTTTGGTTCAGGCTAAAGCCTGCCGCGTCGCCAAAGGTGCCGGCTTTCTTCCCTTGGAAGGTGGCGCCGTGTCCCTGACAGCAGTCCTCCACCACCTTGAGATGATGTCGTTGCGCCACGTCAGCGACCTCGTCCATGTTGACCATGAGCCCATGGAGATGGACGACCATGATGGCTTTGGTGCGGGGGGTGATCGCCGCCTCGATCTTGGAAGTGTCCAGGTTGATGGTGTCCCAGTCGATGTCCACAAAGACTGGAATGGCATTGTGATGAAGACAGCACGTGGCGGAAGAGGGCCAGGTATAGGCAGGCACGATCACCTCGTCCCCGGGTCCGACCTCGCAGGCCACAAGCGCCATATGAAGAGCGGCTGTGCCGGACCCGCACAAAAGCACCTTGTCGTGTCCCAACCACGCCCCAAACTCGTCCTCGAACGCCTTGCTGTTGGGACCATACGTATGCTTGCCGGCCTCCAGCGAAGCCACGACCATCTTCTTGTCGATTTCCTCAATGGGAGGCCACGGCTTGGTTTTTCCCTCAGGGATGGTCCTGGGTCCTCCCAAGACAGCCAGCTTCTCCTTGGTGTTCGCACGGCTCATCAGGATCCTCTCTCTTAGCGCGGCCTCTCGGCCAAACCACCTGGGCACCTCGCAAAAGTGTACCGCAGGCGCTTCACGAGAGCGAGGCCGGGGGGCGGAGGGCTCCGCTCGCTGCATTCTCGGCAGGTTAGAATACGGTGATACCTGCCTCCGATGTGAAGGCCGCCCCCAGGAACCGAGTTTA
>Ga0272442_10011341_pt1 | contig 10878 bp, 10 predicted proteins | sample SSMForm2O_FD_200262 | JGI IMG/M metagenome (GOLD analysis project Ga0272442, IMG submission 200262) | Marine sediment archaeal communities from Little Sippewissett salt marsh, Falmouth, MA, United States - SSM-Form-2O | ecosystem: Environmental > Aquatic > Marine > Wetlands > Sediment ... | reverse complement strand
AGGAACATGCACATGAGAAGAATGAATTTGGAAAAAGAGGGCCAGACATCATAGTCGGCCGTCACAAAACCGGTGGTGGTTATTATGGAACTGACCTGAAAAGCGGCATATCGAAAGGCCTTTCCCAGGGAATCATAGACCGGTCCGTAGATGTCGAAGGTGATGACAAGGACAAACAGGGCTACTATAACAAAGAAGACCTTTAATTCCGCGTCCCTGCCGAATTTCCTGAAATCTCCCTTAAGAAGCCTGTAATGGAGTGAAAAATTGATTCCCGCGGCAAGCATGAAAAGGATTACCACCCAATCATAGTATTGATTGTTGAACTGGGCCATGCTGGCGTTTTTTGTAGAGAAACCGCCGGTAGGCAGCGTGCAGAAGCTGTGGCATATGGAATCAAAGACGCTCATCCCCCCGAATTTCAGCAGCAGTATCTCAAGGACCGTGATTAAGACGTAGACCTTCCAGAGGCTTTTGGCGGTCTCGGATATCCTCGGTTTGAGCTTGTCGACAACAGGGCTGGGGATCTCCGCCTTGTAAAGCTGCATGCCGCCCACTCCCAGGTATGGGAGGATCGCTATGGACAGTACGATTATACCCATGCCACCAAGCCACTGGGTCTGGCTTCGCCAGAACAGGATACCTTCAGGAAGCCTTTCTATGTCGTTTAATATGGAGGCCCCTGTGGTGGTAAAGCCTGATACCGATTCAAAATAGGCATTGGTGAAATCAGGAATCGAGCCGGATAACAGGTAGGGGAGGGTGCCGAACAGGGCAGCCATGACCCAGCCCAGGGTCACGATAGCCACACCGTCTCGGTGATTCATCTGGGTGCTGTTTTTTCCCCATGAGCAGATAAAGAGCATAAGGCCGAAAAGGGTCGTTACGGTCAATGACCATAGAACGGGAAAGGTGCTTCCATCCCTGTAGATTACGCTGACCAGCAGTGGGGCCGCCATGGAGATGCCGAGAAATATGAGCAGGATTGCTGTAAATCGGGCAATAACCTTGTAGTGCATTAAAAATACTCCAGCTTTACCGTGAGCAGCTTCTCCAGCCTCGGCAGCACCTTTCTGGCGGCAAATATTATAAGCCTGTCATTCGGCCTTACTATACTGTCGCCCTTCGGGATGATTATTTCATCCCCCCGGACGATCGCCCCGAGGATCGCACCTTTGGGAAATTTTACCTTGTGGAGCGGTATATTTACAATGTCTGACGTCTCAAGGGCTTCGGCCTCTATAGCCTCTGCGTACTCTCCTTTCAGAGGCGCCACCGAGATGACCTTTCCCTTTCTTATATACTGAAGGATGGCCCTTATGGCGGAGAGCCTGGGACTCAGAACGGTGTCTATGCCGATAGTTGAGAGAAACGGGATATAGCTGAGTTTGCTTACGCGGGTTATGGTCCTTTTTACCCCCAGCCCCTTTCCGAGAAGTGAGATCAGGATGTTGCTTTCCTCGTCTCCCGTCACGACGACAAGAAAATCCGTCCCCTGGATGTTTTCCTCCTGGAGCAGTTCCTTGTCGGTTCCGTCTCCCTCAATCACAACCACCCGTTCCAGTGTCTCGGCAAGCTTTGAGCAGTTGTCGGTGTCCTTATCGATTATTTTCGCATTTATCCTGGTCTTGTCCAGGGCTGCGGCGAGTGCCGAGCCGGTCTGTCCCGCGCCGATTATTATGACCCTTCTCAGTGTCTCTTCATGCGGGCAGAAGATCTTTGTCACCTGGTCAAGCCCGTCACTTCTTACCACCACATAGACCAGATCGTCGGTCTGAATCGTGTCCTCACCGCTGGGGATTATTACCTGGCCTTCCCTGACGATAGCCCCTATGAGAGGCTTCTCCTCAAGTTCTTTCAGGGAGAGGAGGTCACTTCCGGCAAAAGGGGAGTCCTTGCAGATATTAAACCCTATGAGTTTTACCCTGCCGTCGGCGAAATTTATAACCTCGCTTGCCCCAGGCACCTCCATGAGATCCAATACCAGATCGACCATTTCCGACTGGGGATTTATGATGTGGTCAACGCCAAGGAGTTCCTTGTCAAAGAGGTCTTTTTCCGCCAGGTATTCCCAGTTTCTTATACGCGCGACCTTGATCATGTAATGGTTGAGATGGCGGGCCAGCAGGCAGGCGATAAGATTCACCTCGTCGCTGTCTGTGGCGGCAACCAGCATGTCCGCCTCTTTTATGCCTGAGTCCTTTAAAACATTGGGACTGGTGCCCGATCCCAGAAATGCCTGCACATCCAGGTGATCATTGATGCGCCTTATCTTTTGAGGATCCTTGTCGATAAGGACGACATCCTGATTTTCCTCGGATAACCTTTGAGCGATGTGAAAACCGACCTCACCGGCGCCGACTATTATTATTTTCACGGGCCTTCTCCTTAAAATGAGCTTTTCGGTTGGAATATTTAATGGAGGTAGAGAAAAAAGTCAATGTTTATGCTTTCCATGGGGACGATGAGACGGATGCGAAACCGTTTTCAAATAGATATTTCAAGATGGGGGTATCATGGGCTTTGGCCCAAATACAGCGTCTATTTAGATATCTGAATGAAAATCAGTGGATTTGGGATAATTGCCTGTATATCAAGCGCCCTAGTTACCTGTGGACAATGCATCCCCACGATGCTATAAAATCACGTTTAAACATCTTAGTTACAACTGCAGGTGCTTCAATAAAATATCCGGATATAAAAGGAAAAACCGACGATATATGGCAGATACAATAAATGAACAAGATGAGAAGACCCTATTCAAAGAATATGTGGACCGATTTCCTGAAGCAGGCGTCCTTGTCGTAGGCGATATCATAGTGGACGAATATGTGTGGGGAGACGTATCAAGGATTTCTCCTGAGGCGCCCGTTCCCGTCGTGGATGTCCGCCGTGAGACAAGGATGTGCGGAGGCGCGGCAAACGTCATCTACAATCTGGCAAGTATGGGGGCAAGTCCTGTCCTGTGCGGGGTTGTGGGAGAAGACGCGGACGGTAATTATCTCCTTAACAAGATAAGGGAACTGGGCCTTACCACAAAGGGGATAATATGCGAAAAAGGAAGGCCCACGAGCATAAAGACAAGGATCGTGGCGCATAATCAGCAGGTGGTCAGGTTTGACAGGGAAAGCAGAAACAGGATAGCCCCTGAAACCACCGAAGGCATCCTTTCGGTCATCAGGGACCGGCTTGATCATATTGATGCGATAATAGTGTCCGACTATGGCAAAGGGGTTATTTCAACCCCGCTGATGAGAGGGCTGAGAGAACTTATGAAAGAGGCATCTGATCTGCCTGTCATAATAACGGTTGATCCCAAGACCGGTAATTTCGAACATTATAAGGGTGTCGATGCCATTACCCCGAATCATCATGAAGCAGGGAAATACTGCGGTTTTGAGATCGTGGATCATGAAAGCCTCGTGCGGGCGGGCAATCAGATGCTTGAGGAACTGGAATGCCGCTCCGTGCTGATAACTCAGGGAAGTGAAGGTATGACGCTTTTTGAAAGAGGCATGGACCCTGTGCATATCCCCACCATGGCAAAAAAGGTGTTTGACGTGACCGGCGCGGGTGATACCGTGATAGGGACTCTTTCTCTGGGGCTTGCATCCGGGCTTGATCTCAAGTCTTCGGCAATCCTTGCAAACCTTGCCGCCGGGATAGTGGTGGGAGAAGTGGGAACATCCGTTGTCAGGGCGGATCAGCTTAAAACGGCGGTAAACGGGACCAGGGTTCCATGATCGAGTGCCAACCTGAAAAGAAGAGGAAGGATACATGAGCCGACCAGACGAACCGGTCCCCGTCAAGCTTGTATCGAGTATTTTCGGACCTGAGGCATCATTGGTCGACAAGGTCTGCCGGCGGCTTTCAGAGGTCTTTTCGCCTGTGGAAAGCAAGAGCGAGATGCTCTTTTTTGACAGGACAAGGTACTATGAGAGGGAAATGGGGTGGCCGCTTTACAGGCGATTCGTTTCATTCCGTGACCTTGTCCCCCCTGAAAGGCTTGTCGATATAAAGCTTGAGACCAACAGCCTGGAAAAACGATACATGGAAAAGGGAAGCCGCGGCGTCAATATAGACCCGGGATATATATCGGCTGAAAGGCTTATCCTTGCCACAGGCAAAAACTATATCCACAGGGTCTATCTTTCAAAAGGGATTTTCGCGGATCTGACCCTGATCTTTCAAAAGGGCAGCTTTGTGCCTCTGAAATGGACCTATCCTGATTATGCTGATAAGGAAATTATTGCGTTTTTTAACGATATCAGGGACAGGTACATGAATCAGGTTCGTGAACTGCGCATGGTAACCGACCTGGATGAGGCGATCGGACCTGCCGGGTGAATGAGCGGCATTTTAGGTTGCAAGGCAATCTGTTGTTTGTTGATATGTGAGTTTACCCTGCTGATGGATAATATAAAGGATTCAAGGGTTGAAGGGGTCGAGGATACAGGTGTTGGAGCCGTTTTCCTCTTTTCTCGCGTTTCATGTCTTTCTGGCCGATGCATAAGGCCTCCGGCACCGTCACTCTTTTTCCGGCCTTCTCTATCCCTTACGGAAAAGTGACCTCATCCCCTGGCTTTTGCGAGTGTCGCCTTAGCTGATAGGGCATCCGGGAAGAAAAGCCCGGTCTGCGGTCACTGGAAACGCCTGTGGTATTTTTTTGTGAGATAAGGCCGGAAAAAAAGCCCCGGCACCTGCGCTCGTTCGTAAGGCAAGCAGGAATATGGGAAGACGGTCAAAGGCCTTTTCCTCTTTTCTCGCGTTTCATGTCTTTCTGGCCGATGCATAAGGCCTCCGGCACCGTCACTCTTTTTCCGTCCTTCTCTATCTCTAACGGAAAAGTGACCTCAGCCCCGGGCTTTTGCGAGTGTCGCCTTAGCTGATAGGGCATCCGGGAAGAAAAGCCCGGTCTGCGGCCACTGGAAACGCCTGTGGTATTTTTTTGTGAGATAAGGCCGGAAAAAGAGCCTCTGCACCTGCGTCTGTGCGCCGGCAAACAGGGGTATAAGAATCGGCAGGGGGTATAACAGACTGCCTGATGAAGGGAGATATGATAATTTGATCAAAAGCATGACCGCCTACGGAAGGGCTGAGCTGAAACATGGAGACAATCTGTATGTTGCCGAAATAAAAGGGGTAAACAACAGGTACTGTGATGTGGTATTGAGGATCCCGCGCAAGTTTCAACAGCTGGAAAAGGACCTGAAAGGCCTTATTTCTTCCCGCATCAGAAGGGGCCGTATCGAAACGACCATTCAGACGGCAAACGGAAGCGGCGAGGCCCCATACAGCCTGGAGCTCAACCTGCCGCTCGCCGATGCCTATTTAAAGATATTCAGGCAGCTGGCCGATCATTTCGGGATCGATGAAAAGATCAATATTGACACACTGCTGCAGCTCAAGGACCTGCTTCTGTTCAAACCTGAAGAAGTGGATCTGGAAGAAGAAAGGCCCTGTCTCATGGAGGTCCTTGACAAGGCACTCGATTCATTCGAAGAGATGAGGGCACTGGAGGGTGCTGAAATAGAAAAGGATTTCATAAGAAGACTGGGGCTTGTTGAGCAGTATCTCGGGGAGATCCATAAACGGGCGCCTCAGGTCGTGGAGGAATACTCCATAAGACTTAAGGAAAATATTAATAAAATGACTCAAGATATAGAAATAAATGAAGAAAAAATATATCAAGAAGTGGCTTTTTTTGCCGAGAGATCCGATATAACCGAGGAGATCGTACGAATAAGAAGTCATCTCAAACAGTTCGGTTCTTTTCTCCAGGTAGATGACGCGATGGGAAGGAGGCTCGATTTTCTTCTCCAGGAGTTCAACAGGGAAGTCAATACGATCGGTTCAAAGGGCTCCGACGCCCTGATCTCCAAGTATGTGGTGGAGATGAAGGCGGAGCTGGAAAAAATCAGGGAACAGGTACAGAATGTGGAATGAAAGGAGATATTAAATGAGTCCAAGTCTTGTAAGCATCGGCTTCGGCAACTCGATCGTGTCCAAGCGTGTCATAGCCATTATTTCACCAAATGCAGCTCCCATAAGGAGACTCCGGGACGAGGCCAGGGAAGAAAAGCGGCTGATAGACGCAACTCAGGGAAGGCGCACCCGGTCCGTCATAATAACCGACAGCAATCATGTCATACTTTCAGCCATTCAATCCGAGACCATTGCCCAGAGGTTCAGTCCTAACTGCACTATTACAAAGGAAGATCTGGAACTGTAGATATGAAAGGCAGGCTTTTTGTGATTTCGGCTCCTTCCGGAGCCGGAAAATCAACGGTAATAGGGGCCTTAAGAAAGCGGGCCTTAAATCTGGGCTATTCGGTATCCCATACAAGCAGGAGGCCGAGGGGGTCGGAGTCTGAAGGGAAGGAGTACCATTTCGTGGATCGGGAGACCTTTGAGCGGATGGCCTCTCAAGGTGAATTCGTGGAATGGGCAAGGGTCTATGACGATCTGTACGGCACTTCCTTTTCAGCCCTTGACGAACAGATGGAAAGCGGGGTTGATATGCTGCTGGATATCGATCCTCAGGGGGCGAAAAACATAAAGAGTAATTACGTGGATAGTGTCCTCATATTCCTTCTGCCTCCATCCCTTGAAATCCTGGAAAGGCGTCTCAAAGGAAGGGGTACGGATGCGGAAGAGGTAATCGAGAGAAGAATGAAAAAGGCCTCGGATTCCATAAGGGATTGTCTCTGGTACGATTATCTCGTCATCAATGATGAGCTTGAAAAGGCGGTAAAGGAAATCAGCTCCATCATAATCTCCGAAAGATGCAGATCCGGCCATAGACGCGACAAAATAAAAAGGCTTTTTCCTCTCCTGTTTTAACCTGAAAACATCCTTTCCGGGAGGTCTTAAAATCGAAAGATCAGATGATCAGGTCGTACCCGGTTTTCACGGGGTCATCGAGTGCCTGGATAAGATCCCTTCAAGGGTCAGGGAGATCTGGATCGCCCGGGACAAGAGATCTGAAAGGGCGGGCCGGCTGGTTCGGCTGTGCAAGGAAAGAGACGTCTCCGTCAGGTTCAGGAGTAGCGCCGAGATAAAGAGGCTGTTCCCTGACATATCTCATCAGGGCTACATCGCCCTTCTGGACAGTTTCAGGTACAGGGAGCTGGATGAGATCGCTCAGGCAGGGATTCAGGAAGGCAATGCTCTTATAATAGCGCTTGACCATATCACCGACGAAGGCAATCTGGCTTCGATCATACGCACGGCTGCCTTTTTCGGGGCTCAGGGTCTGGTAATTCCGAAAGACCGTTCCGCAGGTGTCAGTCCAAGAGTGGCAAAACGCTCCGCCGGCGCTTCGGTATGGCTCCCCATCGCCAGGGTTGTGAATCTCGGAAGGGCACTGGATATATTGGATAAGAGAGATTTCTGGATAGTCGGAACCGGAGGCGAGAGCCCTGAAACCATACATGGGTTTGACTGGCGTCGAAATCTGGTGCTGGTACTTGGAAATGAAGAAAAGGGGCTTACAAAGGGGATCAGAAAGCGCTGTCATAAGGTCCTGTCCATTCCGGGCCGGGGAGGTCTTGATTCCTTAAATGTGGGTGTTGCCGCCGGTGTGGTCCTTTCCGAGATAGCGAGACAGAGAAAACCGGCATGACCCGTTAATGCCGGGGCAGGGATGAGATTGAGCCGTGGTTATAAAGAAATGATTCAGGACAGCGGGAATTTTTCAAGGGCACCAGATGTGAGCAGCGCCTTGATAAGCGCGCAGAGCGGCAGGCCCACCACGTTCGTGTACGATCCTGAGATCCCCTCTACCATAAATGAGCCGAGTCCCTGTATGGCGTAGCTGCCCGCCTTGCCGAAAGGCTCGCCCGATCTTATATACAGGTCTATCTCATCTGTTTCAAGCTCCTTTAGGCGTACCATTGTCGTGACGGTTTCTGAGTGACAAACAGCTCCTTCGGGGTCAAGAAGACAGAAACCGGTTATCACCCTGTGCTCCCTGCCGCTCAGCGATTCGAGCATCAGGCGGGCATCCCGACTGCCGGCAGGCTTTCCCAGGATTTGGCCGTCGATGACAACGACCGTATCAGCCCCAAGTGTCCAGGCTCCCGAGGTTCGGGCAAATACGTCCGATGCCTTGCCGCGGGCCAGGATGAGGCTCAGATCCTCCGGAGTGCCGCAACCGTTTTCTTTCTCATCTATGCTGCTGACTACCGTCTTGAAAGGTATGTGCACCTGCGAAAGCAGGCTCTTGCGCCTGTCCGACGCAGAGGCCAGAATCAGCGGGGTGTTTTTTGTTATTGTCTTTGAACTCTTAATATGCGGACCTCCCTAAAGGACTTGATCAAGCCTGAAAAGCCTCCTGGTATTCTCCGAGGTCTCGGCGCAGAGCAGCTCGTAGTCAATCCCCCTGAGCCTGGCGATTTCCCCGGCAGTATGAGTTACATACAACGGTTCGTTCCTTTTGCCCCTTTTGGGCACGGGCGCCAGAAACGGGGCATCGGTTTCCACAAGCATATGCTCCAGCGGGATCCCTGACGCGACCTCCTTGATGGTGGCGGCATTCTTGAATGTCACGGTGCCGGGTATGGAGATAAGATAGCCCAGATCCATAAATATGCGGGCCAGCTCAGGATCGCCTGAGAAACAGTGTATGACCCCGAGATTTTCACCCTTTCCATATCTTTTCAGCATGGACAGTGTATCATCATGGGCATCCCTGTTGTGAATTATAACCGGTAAGCCCACATCCCTTGCCCTTGCCAGCTGCCGGTCGAATGCCCTTATCTGGTCCTGCCTGGGTGAGCGGTTTCTGAAATAGTCGAGGCCTATTTCACCCCATGCGACTACCTTGCGCCTTGACGCCAGCTCCGCCAGTTTATCCAGGACCTCTTTGCCGCATGATTTGCTCTCGTGCGGGTGAACCCCGACCGTTGCGAAGACGGATCGGTTTTCCTCGGCAAGTTCAATCGCCTTTACAGAGCTTTCAAGATCGGTCCCCACTGTTACGATGTGCGTAAGACCGCCCTCAAGAGCCCTTTCGATTACCTCTGAACGGTCTTCGTCAAAATCTTCCATGTCAAGATGTGCGTGACTGTCTATGATCATTATTATATTACCTCTGTTTCATTATAAGACCCGGTTTTTTTGGCCGGGCTCGATAAAACAGCTCTTTCCTGATGGACCGGGAAAGTTACTAGAGTTACTAGAGTTACTAGAGTGACTAAAGTGACTAAAGTGACTAAAGTGACTAAAGTGACTAGAGTGACTAAAGTTAAGAGTGCCGTAAAATTACGGAACCGCTGCTCCTTTTTTAAAGGTGGCACAGGAGCCCTTTGGTCCAGGCATCCTGGCTCCCTGCATAGCGCCCCGTCCTCTTTCAGGGGGGAGCCAATGGCCGGGATTTGATCTTTCAGGCTACGGTGAAGATCCGAGATATAGTGTAAGTATAATGGTTTGGCAAATAAATATGTTGCATATTCTGTATTTTTTTTTACAATTGGATGCGATATCATACTTTATCGGCCTCTATTAAAAGGTAATTATTATGGCTGTATCTCTCAAAAAAACAGATGATTTAGATTCAAACGACAAGCCTATCGAGCAGCAACTCGAGTATCAGAAGAGGCTTAACAATATCACTCATCGAATCCATGCTGCCACTGATACGAATGATATCCTCCTTAACCTGCAGGAAGAGATCCTGAGCTTCTTTGATGCCGACAGGATAACCGTTTATGTAGTGGACGGCATAAGAAGGCAGATCGTTTCAAAGTTCAAGACTGGTAACGAGGTGAGCGAGATCCGCGTGAATATCTCAAACGATAGCATCGCCGGTTTTTGCGCATCAACCGGAAAGGTAATAAACATAGGTGATGTAAACGATGTCGAAGAACTTCGGAACATAAGCATCCCCATGAAGTTTGACCGCAGCTGGGATGAAAAGACCGGGTACAAGACCCGGCAGATGCTTGCGGCCCCAATTATGTACGACAGGTACCTCCTGGGTGTTATCCAGCTGATAAACAAGAGGAGCGGGGAGCGGTTCACGGGCGATGATGAAAATGCCGTCCAGGATATCGGTAAGGTCCTGGGGATCGCCTTTTTCAAAAACCAGAAGGCGACCAAGAAAAGCAAGCCCACCAAGTTCGACTTCCTTATTTCGAACAATATCGTAAGCGGCAAGGACCTGTCCGAGGCCATGATCCGGGCCAGGAAGGGGAAAAGGACGGTGGAGTCCGTCCTGATAAGTGATTTCAAGGTATCCAAGCAGGACATAGGCAAATCGGTTTCCACTTTTTACAACACCAGGTTCATCCCGTATGACGACAAGATGGTAATACCCGGCGAACTCCTTAAAGGCCTCAGGGTAAGCTATCTGAAAAGCAATGTCTTTGTTCCTGTCTCCGAGTCGGACAACAGGGTTACTGTTGTACTTGAAAATCCCAATTACCTGCCGGCCCGTGATGCGGTAAAAAGGATGATGCCCGACAAGAAATTTGAGTATTGTGTCTCTCTCAAAGAGGATATCTTCAAGATTATCGATCTCTTTTTCGACGTCAAGAGAACGGATCTGCTGAAGGATTCGGGCAGTATCGAGGACATACTGGGGCAGCTGGAAACCGGGGAAGACGAGTACGACGAAGAAATCGAAGGCATGAATGAAGAGGACAGCGCCATTGTCCAGCTGGTCAACAAGATGATCGTGGATGCGGCCAACCGGGGGGCATCGGACATTCATATAGAACCGAGGCAGGGAAAGGCAAATGCGGTAATAAGGATAAGGATCGACGGGGCCTGTCAGGTGTATCAGACCCTGCCCTATACGTTCAAGCGGGCGATCGTTTCAAGGATCAAGATCATGTCGGATCTGGATATCGCGGAAAGAAGGATACCTCAGGATGG
>Ga0272442_10011340_pt1 | contig 10878 bp, 9 predicted proteins | sample SSMForm2O_FD_200262 | JGI IMG/M metagenome (GOLD analysis project Ga0272442, IMG submission 200262) | Marine sediment archaeal communities from Little Sippewissett salt marsh, Falmouth, MA, United States - SSM-Form-2O | ecosystem: Environmental > Aquatic > Marine > Wetlands > Sediment ... | reverse complement strand
ATATGGTTTATCACCAGTCCTTTAGGAATTTAATGTTGTCGGGAGGATTGATTCTGTTGTGAAACCGGGGGATTTGTATGGTTGTACAGTTTTGCTTTATCGTTGAAAGGCATTTTTCTACCTTTACAGGCACAATACTTGAATAATGGCTGAAAAGGAGAAATCCCTGAATTTTATAGAGCACATCGTCGAAGAGGACCTTTTGGCTGGCTTTTCCAAAAAGAAATTGCGTTTTAGGTTTCCTCCTGAACCCAATGGTTATTTGCATATCGGGCACGCGAGTTCCATCTGCCTGAATTTTGGCCTGGGCCTGCGATACGATGCCCCGGTAAACCTGAGGTTTGATGATACCAATCCAGCCAAGGAAGAACAGGAGTTTGTGGACGCCATAAAGGCGGATGTGGAATGGCTCGGGTTTCACTGGGATAATGAGTGTTACGCGTCTGATTATTTTCAGCAACTCTACGATTGGGCGGTTGACCTCATTAAGGCAGGAAAAGCATATGTGGAGAGTCAGCCCTCGGAAAAGATAGCTGCTCAAAAGGGCACTCCCACGGAGCCTGGAACGAATAGTCCTTTCCGGGATCGGCCGATCGCCGAGAATTTAGACTTGTTTCAGAAAATGAAGGAAGGCGCCTTTCCTGAAGGGTCGCATGTTTTGCGCGCCAAAATTGATATGGCCGCCCCTAACATGCTGATGCGGGACCCGGTGATGTACCGCATACTGCACCGTGCACATCACCGCACAAATACCGATTGGTGTATTTATCCTCTGTACGACTGGACACACGGGGAGAGCGACTATATTGAACAAGTGTCACACAGCCTTTGCACCCTGGAATTTGCTCCGCATCGGGAACTCTACGACTGGTTCCTGGACCAGGTTGTGTCCCCGGAAGATGTGCGCCCGAAACAACGGGAATTTGCCCGACGTAATCTGAGTCATACCGTTGTAAGCAAGCGAAAGTTGCTCGAGCTGGTACAAAAGGGGTATGTCGAGGGGTGGGACGACCCGAGAATGCCGACAATATCGGGTCTCAGAAGAAAAGGTTGCACGCCTGAGGCCTTGAGGAATTTTGCGGATACTATAGGTATAGCCAAGCGTGAAAATGTTGTAGATGTAGCGGTGTTGGATTTCCACATGCGGGAAGACCTGAACAAAATAGCTCCCAGGGTAATGGCCGTACTGGACCCCGTTAAGGTGATTATCACAAATTATGACGCAGAGGAGGAGGAATGGCTGGAAGCCGAGAACAATCCTGAAAATCCGGAAGCGGGCTATAGAGAAATCCCGTTTTCAAAAGAGTTGTATATTGAAAGGGAAGACTTTCGAGAATCGGCGAATCGGAAGTTTTTCAGATTGAAACTGGGAGGCGAAGTACGTTTGAAGAATGCATACATCATTCGAGCGGAGGAAGTCAGGAAGGATTCTGAGGGAAATATAAAGGAAATCCTATGTACGTACGACCCAAAGAGTAAAAGCGGTAGTGGAACCCCTGAAAGCCTGCGAAAAGTAAAAGGCACCCTGCATTGGGTCTCTTGTAAACACGCCGTGGATGCTGAGGTTCGACTCTATGACCGGCTCTTCACAGACCCCACCCCCGATCAACATACCGGTCGGGATTTTATTGAGTTTATCAATCCGGATTCACTTAAAATAGTACAGGGTAAACTCGAGCCCGGACTTCGAACGGCTGCTCCCGGAACGCGATATCAATTCCAGCGTCTGGGCTATTTTTGCGTCGACAAGACAAGTGGTCCGGGGCAATTGATATTCAATAGGACGGTAACCCTTCGCGATACGTGGGCAAAAATTGAAGAGAAGTCCTAGGTTAAAGCGTGAGTTCATATCCGGAATCCTTGATCACTTCCCTGTTTTTTTGGGTGTTACCACTGTTTTTCATTATCTTTCATAGCCTCCTGATGAATAGGAGATAAAATGCATATTAATTTTAAAAATTGAAATTATGGCTAGTGATAGTGGATCAGTTTTATTGGCGTTACTCGTAGGTGCTGCAATTGGAGCAGGTGCGGGAATTCTCTACGCCCCGGATGAAGGGGGTAAAACACGTCAGCGCATTAAAGATAAAGCCCGGGAAGCCTCGGATGAACTCTTAGGTGAAGTAGCAAAAGCAAGAGATGAGATCAGTACTTCTGCTCAAAAACAGAAACTGGAATTTGACAAAAAACTCGAGGATACCATTTCTAAAATGAGTTACCAGGCAGATGATATTATTGCAGGCCTGGAAGCCAAACTTGAGGAATTGCGCAAAAAGAATGCTCAACTCCAGAAATAGGAATGGCATTTGAGGAATTAAAGAGCGACCTGACGGATTCTCAACAGGCCGCCAAGGAGTATATTGAAAGTTCGGCTGAGTATTACAAACTAAAGACATTTAAGTTTGTAATGAGGGCGATTATAGCTCTCACCGTGGTGCTTTTTCTGGGCACCTTTGTGATGTTGGCTGTTTTTTTCCTTTCAGTAGCAGCTTCTTTGGTTATTGGCAACCACTTGGGCAACCTGGCGAATGGTTTCTGGATCATGGGGGGGGTATACGTCTTGCTGGGATTGTTGGGTTATGCCTTTCGCAACAAGTTGGAATCACCGGTACTTCGGAAATTTTCTGAGCACTACTTTGAAGACAAATAATGAAAAAGACCTACGCTAGTTTTGAGGAGGTCAATAAGGACCTTCAAATCCTGGACCTGCGAAGGCAGATTGCCCGGGAGCAGGTAAAAGGAAATATTTCCAGTATTAAAGAGGGATTTCAACCCCCGGAAATCCTGTCGGTTCTGGGCTCGGGAATGTTTAAAAAGTTTCTCATTTCCACCCTTATCGGATTCGTACTTCGGCGATTCCGAAGATAAGCTTCAGCGTCTGTAAGCTTCCCTATTATTGGTCCTTAGGCCCTTTTTTAGAATTTTGATGTTTCATGGCCTCCCCGATCTGATTACTGGCCGTAAAGGATGCGACCATATTGTTAAGCATATCGGTGGCTGCATGTGGTGAATTGGGCAACAAAATAAGATTGGTATTGGTCTCCTCCCCTATGGATTGTAAGGTGTCGTAATGTTGAGTTACCACGATAAGGGCAGAGGCTTCCTGTGAGTTGATCCCCACTTTATTGAGAACCTCAACAGATTCTTCCAGGCCACGGGCGATTTCCCGCCGCTGATCGGCGATACCCTGCCCCTGAAGGCGCTTACTTTCTGCTTCCGCTTTGGCTTTTTCCACCATCAGGATACGGGCCGCATCCCCTTCAAATTGAGCGGCAATTTTTTCGCGTTCCGCGGCATTTATCCGGTTCATAGCGGCCTTGACCTGGGCATCCGGGTCGATATCCGTTACCAGGGTTTTAATGATATCATATCCATAGTCGAGCATGGCATCCTGTAACTCCGCTTTGACCGCAATGGCGATATCATCCTTTTTGACGAAGACGTCATCGAGCTTCATTTTAGGAACTTCCGCCCGCACCACATCAAATACGTAAGAAGTGATCTGTTCGTGGGGATACTCAAGTTTATAAAAGGCCTCATATACCTTCTCCCGGATCACTACATACTGAACGGAGATTTTGAGTTTTACAAAAACATCATCCAGGGTTTTGGTCTCCACAATGACATCGAGCTGTTGGATCTTAAGACTGAGCCGACCTGCGATGCGGTCTACCAGTGGAATCTTTAACTGCAGCCCCGAGTGCCGAATACTCTGAAAACGCCCGAATCGCTCCACTGCCACGGCGGTTTGTTGCTTAACGACAAAAAACACACCGAGCAATAAAAGCGCTCCCAATACTATAACGGGAAGCCAGATAAAAATATTTGCCATAAGTCAGATGTTGAAGGTTTTGAAGAAAGGTACAAAGTCCTTACAAATATTTAGTCGTTGCCTGGTGAAATTTGTTACAGGTCAGGACTTCACCTCAATATTGGCAACGGCAAACCGCATACGTGAGACTGTTTCTTCCTGCCCGATCAACTCCATGATCTCGAAAAGCTGAGGGCCTTTCATCGCACCGACGATTGAGAGCCTGAGTGGCGGCATGACCTGCCCAAACCCGAGGGCATTATCGGCAATCCAGGTCTTGACAAGGCTCTCTGAGGCCTGAGCGGTAAAGGATTCCGCTGCCTCAAGGACGTCAGCCAGGGCTGATATGCGCTCAGGCGTTCCCGATTTCCATTGTTTTCTAACCGCTTTTTCATCAAAAGCCAGGGGTGCCTGAAAAAAGTAAGATCCCAGATCCCAGAATTCATGGATAAAAGAGGCGCGTTCCCGGATAAGCGAAACAATTGAAGCAAGGTGCTCGTCTGAATAATCCTGGTCGGGGATTCCCCTCTCGGATAGCACCCCCCGAAAAAGGCTGACGAGTTCGCCAGGGGGCTTGATTTGCAGGTACTTGTGGTTGAACCAGACGTTTTTGTCGGGATCGAATCGAGCCCCGGATTTTTGGACCCGGCTTAGGTCAAAAGCCCCTATTAATTCTTCCAGCGTAAACAATTCCTGTTCTGTTCCCGGGTTCCATCCCAAAAGGGCTAGAAAATTTACAACAGCTTCCGGAAAGTAACCCGCTTCCCGGTATCCGGCACTTTCCTTCCATTGAAGCGGAAAAATGGGAAATCCCAACTTTTCGCCATCGCGCTTGCTGAGCTTACCTTTACCGACGGGTTTTAAAATAAGGGGAAGATGGGCGAATACGGGGGCTTCCCACCCAAATGCCTTGTATAACTGGCAATGTAACGCAAGGGAAGGCAACCATTCTTCTCCCCGGATCACATGGGTAATTTCCATCTGATGATCATCCACAATATTAGCCAGGTGGTAGGTTGGCATGCCGTCGCTCTTAAACAACACCTTGTCGTCTAAGGTATTAGCGTTGATTTGAATCCGGCCCCGAATAAGATCATCGAATTGGACTACGGTATCCAGAGGCCATTTAAAGCGGATTACATAGGGAGTCCCCTTGTGGATCAGGCCGGCTACCTCCTCTTCCGACAACGAAAGGGAATTATTCAATTGCGTCCTGTTTTGCCAATTGTAAATAAAGGTTTCTCCGTCTTTTTCATGCGCTTCTCGGAGCTCCGTCAGTTCCTGCCCGGAATCAAACGCGTAGTAGGCCCATCCCGAATCTATGAGGCGATCTATGTGCTCTTTGTACACCTCCTGCCGCTCGCTTTGTCGGTATGGCCCGAAAGCACCCGGTTTTTTCGGGCTTTCATCCGGGGATATTCCAAGCCAGTCCAAAGCTTCGGAGATATACTGTTCTGCCCCGGGCACAAAACGGCTTTGGTCTGTATCTTCTATCCTCAGGACAAAATCTCCTCCGTGTTTCCGGGCAAATAAGTAGTTGTAAAGCGCCGTGCGGACCCCTCCGATATGGAGCGGGCCTGTAGGACTTGGGGCGAATCTAACGCGTACCTTGTTTTTCATAGCGGTGGAATAAGGCACAAAGATAGACACCCGGTTTCAATTGGCAACGGGAACTTAAGCGGGTTTCATTTCCGCGGGAATACGTGGATTCATAATGCGAAACCAGAGCGGAGGGATGAGTGAAAGGACCATGGATGTCGGATAGCCGAAAGGCATAGCGGGGGCAGTGTCGTGATAGTCCAGCACCTGGTATTTTTTTGAAGATTTATAGTGGTGATCACTGTGGCGGGTCAGTTCGTATAAGACGATTCTGCCGATTACATGATTGCTGTTCCAGGAGTGTACTTCCCTAACGCGCTCATAACGGCCAGAGGGCCTTTTAAGGCGAAGTAGCCCATAGTGTTCAATATAATTGACTGTTTCGAGCAAGATAAAACCAATAATTCCGCAAAGCCACAGAAAAAGGGTTGTAAATCCTCCGAAGAGTTGGTAGAGCAGGGCGAGATAGGCTATTTGAAGGAACGAATACCAGAGCATGTCGTTGTGAATCGAAAGAAAAGAACGTCCGCTCCTATTTAAGAGGTCTTTTTGAATACGCCACGCACTGGTATACTGTCGCGTTACCGAGGTAAACCAAAAGGAATATACCGATTGGTTAAATCGCGCAGTGGCCGGATCTTCAGGGGTTGCGGCATTCAGATGATGTCCGTAGTTGTGCTCAATATAAAAGTGCATATAAAAACTGGGAAGTAAGAGCAGCTTACCCAAAAATCGTTCGGGAGAAGATTGCCTGTGACCCAGTTCGTGCGCCACATTGATACCATTTGTTCCCAGAACAATACCCAATGAGAGGGCAAAACCCCAGTATTCAGAAGATGTCATGCCCCCGGCTGAAACTTTTGTGCCGACGATCCAGATTAGAATAAATACGATGGGAATGTTGACGTAAAGCATCAAATCGTAGATCGGGTTTATACGCGTGGACTCCCTGGATTCCCCATGGAGGTTTTTGGCGTCCTGGGCCAGGGCGGTTTCTAAGATTGGTATGATTAAAAAAGCGTAGACCGGGGTGGTAAAACTCCAGACGCCTCCCAGAACTATCCCGATATACGCAGAGAGCGGAATGGTAAATGCAGCGAGGTATTTCAGCGAATTCATTTTAGCTTTAACATGTTTTTGGGCCCTGAATCCAAGGCATCGTACTATCTTGGTATTAAAGATATAAAAATTGGAGAGTTACGACCTCATCCTTGAGAAACTGGAGGCCTTTACTACCCGGTATTACAGGAGGCGACTTTTGAAAGGCGTCTTTTTGTTTCTATTCATTGGTGGGCTGATATTATTGGCCATTGGCGGGCTGGAATACTTTCTGTGGTTAAACTCGCGATCCCGGAGCCTCCTATTATGGGCAGGAGTTTTGCTGGAGGGCTTTCTCTTTCTTCGCTATATCCTGGCACCGCTCTCACAGCTTTTCAGATTGCGTAAAGGCCTGAGTTATAAGGAGGGTTCCAGGCTTATCGGAACTCACTTTCCGGAGGTCAGCGATAAATTGTTCAACCTGCTTGAACTCTCTGAGAATACCGAACGGTCGGAACTGCTATTGGCCAGTATAGAACAACGGTCCAGGGAACTGGCCCGGGTTCCTTTTCACCGTGCGGTTAAAATGAATGAGGCCTATCAGTTTTCGAAGTACGCCGTTATTCCTTTGATAGCGGGCGTGGGGATCTGGCTTACCGGGAATGGCCTGGGATTTTTGAAGTCATACCAAAGGGTAGTAAACTACGAAATGGCCTATGAGGCCCCGGCACCCTTCAGTTTTGAACTCCTCACACCTTCCCTTGTAGCAAGGGAAGACCAGGTTTTTCAATTAAGGGTGCGGACTCCGGGAACTGTGCAGCCGGACCAGGTACAGCTGGTACTGGAGGGAAGTACAATTATAATGGAGCGCAAGGAAGGGTTTTTTGAATACAACTTCCGACCCCCTTTAAAATCCACAGAATTTTATTTTGAGGCATCTGAAGTCTCCTCGAGACCTTATACGCTGGAGGTACTTCCTGTACCGGTTATTGACCGTTTTGAGATGCGTTTTGCCTATCCGAAATACCTCGATCTTACAGACAAAATAGTACAGGCCACCGGAAACGCCACAGTCCCGGAAGGGACCTGGGTAGAATGGAGGTTCAGGACAGTCCACGCTGATAACGTAGTCTATACAGATCCGGACACGGTGCTTGTAAAGCCTGTGAGTGATAATGAAACCGGATTTGGCCGGCGGGTTTTCAATCCGTTGTTGTATACCGTCAGCGCCTCCAATGAAGGCATTCCGGAACACGACAAACTGGAGTATAAAATTGACGTGGTTCGCGATGAGCCGCCGGGGATTAAGGTAGAGATGGTGCAGGACACCACAAATGTTAATGTTGCGTTTTTCGAGGGTACAGTTTCTGATGATCACGGATTACAGGGACTGAGGATGTTTGCCTTTCCATCAAACGCAGAAGAGGAGCGACAGGAAATTGAAATACCTGTTCCGAAAGCGGCTTTTCATACTTTTTACTATACGTTTCCCAGCGGGTTGGAAATTCAGGAAAAGGGGGCGTATACGGTGGTGTTTGAGGTAAAGGATAATGACGGGAATAAGGGGGGGAAGACAAGGCGAAGCCGGGAATTCAGGCTAAGGCTTTTCGATGAAGAAGAAGTTGAGGAGCGGGACCTGGACCGCCAGAATGACGTGTTAAATGGCATGGAGCGGTCCGCGGGTGATCGTAAGGATTTGGAAAAGACATTGGAAGAGCTATTGCAGGATCAAAAGGAGAGTGGGGAATTGAGTTTTGATGAGAAGGAAAAACTCAAGCGTTTCTTTGAGAAACAGGAACAGCAGGAGCGGCTTATGGAAAAATTCAGCAAGGAATTGTCCGAAAACCTTGAGGAGCGTTCAGAACCGGAAAGCGAATTACTCAAGGAGCGGCTGGAGCGACAGGAGGCAGAGGCCCGCAAGAATGCGGCCATGATGGAGGAAATGAGGGAAATCCTGGACAAGTTGGACAAGGAGGAGCTGGAAGCGCGAATGGAAGAGTTGTCTAAGTCGCAAAAGAACAACCGGCGGAGTATGGAACAACTCTTAGAGTTGACGAAGAGGTATTACGTTCAGGAGAAGAGCCGGCAATTGGCCCGTAAATTGTCAAGGCTGGCCGAAGCGCAAAGCAGAGAAGCCGAATCTCGGGAGGCAAGAGAAAATCGGGAGAAAGAACAACAAGGACTCAATGAGGAATTCAGCAGCGTAAAGGAGGCGTTAAAGGAACTCGAACAAAGCAACAAAAACTTACAAAAGCCACTGCCCTGGGAACGAGATCAAAAGACAGAGCAGGCGGCTACACAGAACCAGGAAGAAGCACTGGAGGAATTGAAAAAGGAGAATAATCAACCCGCAGAGGATGAGGGTTCATCGCCATCTGATATGGATGCCAGAAAGCAACAGAAAAGGGCGTCCGAAAAGCTTAAAGAACTGAGTGAAGGGCTGGAGCAGGGGGCTTCAGGAGGCGGAGCAGAGACTATTGCGGAGGATGCAGAAATGCTCCGTCAAATCCTCGATAACCTCGTTGTATTTTCCGTAGAAGAAGAAATGCTCTTTAATCGGATTCAGGAGCGTGGCAGTGATCCTATAGGGAGATCCGGGGAGATCCGGAAACAACAACAGTTAAGACAGCTTTTTGAGCATGTAGACGACAGCCTTTTTGCCTTATCCTTAAGACGGGCGGAAATTTCGGAGATTGTAAACACAAAGATCACGGATGTTTACTACAATGTCGACAAGGCCCTGGAGAGTTTTAGTGAGAATAATTGGTTTCGGGGAGCGTCCTATCAGCAGTACGTGTTTACAGCGGCTAATGAACTTTCGGCTTTTCTGGCTGATATGCTGGACAATATGCAAGACTCTTTGATGCCCGGGAAAGGAGAAGGGCAGGGTTCTGATGTACAGCTTCCGGATATCATACAGAGCCAGGAGGAATTGCGCAAGAAAATGCAGGAAGGGGGCGAAAAGGAAGGTTCAGAGGGCAAACCAGATGCAACGGGTTCCAGTCAGGAACAGGGATCCGGGGAGGAGGGGGGATCCGGAGAGGCATCTGGAAATTCTGGAGGCAAAAAAGGTGAAGGCAAAGGACAGGGTGAGGGACAAGGCGGGGAAAATGGAGAAGGGGATTCACAAAAGGGTTCCGGTGATTCAGGGTCCGAAAAAGGACAAGGCAAAGACATGGGTGACGGGAAGGGTCAGGATGGTGGAGAAGGGGGTCTTTCAGAGGCGGAATATGAAGAGTATTATCAAATCTATAAAGAACAACAAAGGATTCGGCAGGAGCTGGAATTCCAATTGGAGATTATGATTAATGATGCAGACAGAAGTCTGGGCGAGCGGATCGCCAGGGAAATGGAAATGTTTGAGAATGAATTATTGCAAAACGGGATTACACAAAAGACGGCGGATCGATTAAACAGGATTCAACAACAGTTAATGCAACTTGAAAATGCCGCATTAAAGCAGGGATTAGAGGATAAGCGGGAGGGTATCACCCGAAAAAAGGAGTTTACAAGCCCGGTGTTAACCCCCCCGGAGATATTCGGACGCAAAAAAAGGGAAATTGAATTTTTAAACCGGGAAGCCTTACCTTTGCGGCGCCAATATCGGGATCGGGTAAAAAAGTACTTCATTGGAAGAGATAGCGTACCATTATCAGACAGAATTCAGCCTGAGGAATGAAGAGAAACATACCGATTGGATTATTCGGGTGATAGAAGGTTATGGTCGAATGGCTGGCGAATTGAGTTTTATTTACGTGTCAGATGAAATGCTTCTTAAAATGAACAGAGAATATTTGGGACACGATTATTTCACAGACATAATCACCTTTGAATACGAGGAACTCGAAGGAGTATCCGGCGACTTATTTATATCCACGGATAGGGTTATTGAGAACGCACGAAAACTGCAATGTAGTGAAGAAAGCGAGATACGCCGGGTTATGATACACGGGGTACTTCATCTTCTGGGATATAAGGACAAGTCAACGGAGGAGGTCCTTAAGATGCGGCAACTTGAGGAGGCGGCGTTAAAATTGTTCCACGTGAAACATATTTCAGATGTTTAGCGATACGTATGATGTTATAGTGGTAGGCGGAGGGCATGCTGGTTGTGAAGCAGCAGCCGCTGCTGCGAACATGGGATCGAAAACCCTGTTGATCACCATGAATCTTCAGACTATCGGCCAGATGTCCTGTAATCCGGCTATGGGCGGGATAGCTAAAGGTCAGATAGTTCGGGAGATTGATGCCCTTGGGGGATACAGTGGGATAGTGACCGATGCTTCGGCCATCCAGTTCAAGATGCTGAATATGAGTAAAGGACCGGCCATGTGGAGTCCGAGGGCTCAGAATGACAGGATGCGATTTGCTGAGGAATGGCGTCTGGCACTCGAAAAATTACCAAACCTTGATTTCTATCAGGAAATGGC
>Ga0272442_10011339_pt1 | contig 10879 bp, 5 predicted proteins | sample SSMForm2O_FD_200262 | JGI IMG/M metagenome (GOLD analysis project Ga0272442, IMG submission 200262) | Marine sediment archaeal communities from Little Sippewissett salt marsh, Falmouth, MA, United States - SSM-Form-2O | ecosystem: Environmental > Aquatic > Marine > Wetlands > Sediment ... | reverse complement strand
TTCAGGCGAGATGGCTTCGACCGGGCACTCCTCGGCACAGGCGCCGCAGTCGGTGCACTCATCGGGGTCGATGATGTACTTGGGGTCGCCCTCGGAGATGGCCTCGACGGGGCACACATCCACGCAGGCTCCGCACATCGTGCAGTCGTCTGAAATCACATACGCCATGCTCATTCTCCTTATGGTCGTGGGGCTCGTGCGGCCCCTCGTTCGAAGGACTCGACCCGCCCATCACGGGTGTAGAGTAATTACACCATTCGCTGGGTGCTTTGCAAGCAGGCAACACACCAGGAAGCCGTCGGTTCGTAATGCCCTACTTGGCGCCCTGGTGCAGACGCCACGCTTGCCAGTTGACTTCGGCCAGGCGGGCGACGAAGTCCTCGTGGGGTTCGTCCGTGATATCGACGACGCCGAAGTTGCTGTCCTCGCCGTCGAAGCGTCCGCCGCTGGGCTGGTCCATGTACTGAAACCAGTGGTAGCCGACGAAACAGGGCTGCGCGATCCAGCGCGTGGCGAAGCGCTCGAACTTGTCGGCGCGCTCGCGCTGGGTGGCCGCGATCGGGCCTACGATACTCGCAGGGGGAAAGGAATTGACGCAGCCGCTGTCGTGGGCACGGAAACTGAACTCGGTGATCAGGATCGGCTTGCCGGTCAGTTCGCCGAAGCGGGTCAGGGCGTATCGGTCTCCCGGCATGCGGGTGACGCCCGGATTGGCGCCGGCCAGCAGGATGCGGCCGAGCGGTCCGGTTTCGTAGCAGTTGGTGCTGACGACGTCGCAGTACTCTCCGCAGGCCTGCACCACGCTTCGGGGGGCCGTCTGCCAGATGAAGCGGCAGCCCATGATCAGGTGGTTCGTATCGAGGGCGCGGACGGCGTCGGTGGCGATCCTGAAGTACTGCCGTGCGGCGAGGAGGACGAAGGCATCGCGATCGGTGCGGGCCGTCTTCTCATCACGGGCGGCCAAGGCGCCCACCTCGGCCAAGGCGGCCCAATCGTCGGGGTCGATTCGCCAGACCTTGCCAAACTCGTCCTCGTTGGCGTAGCGCTCGCGGAAGAAGCGCACGAGTTGCTTCTTGCCGGGGGCATCGGCCGGCATGGCCACGTAGCCGCTGAAGAGGTCTGGATACATCCGATGGTCGGCAAGCCACGGCAGCTCGTTAGCCAGGAAGTAGCCTAGGAGATACGGGTCGTTCACCTGGGCGGCGGCACTGCGGGCCTGCGCGGCAGCGTGTTGCTCGAACTCGCGGCTGAAGAAATCGGGCACGGCCCCGGGCCGCCACATGGACGCGCCCACGGAGAGCACCACTGTGTAGGGGAGGGTGTCGCGCAACTCCTCGCTGGACCAGCCGCCGAGGGTGTTGACGCCCCAGGCCTTCAAGCGATCGAGGGTGACCTCCTTCCATTTCTCCGCGGAGCCGCGCTTTTTCACAACGCTCTCGTTGTAGTAGTCGCGGTTCGTGCCGCGTTCTTTGTCGTGCGAGGAGCTGATGCAACAGATGCCGAAAGACAGGAAGGCATTGCCCTCGGGACTGACGAGCCACCAGCGCTCGCCGTCGTGGTGGGTACGAAAGAAGCCGGTCGCCTCGAACGGTATGGTGGTCAGCCCGCCGTAGCGGTCGAGCGGCAGGGGCTCCTGGGCCCACGCCGAGCAAGCCAGCAGGGCGTGGCCGGCCAATGCAAGAACCACTGCGATGTGTCGGTTTTTCATGGAAAGAGCCTGCCTCGTGTCAGAGCCTGTGAAGAAATGCCCGGGGGCCGCGTAGCGCCGGCTGGAAGCCAGCGCTACCGGGACCTGGCGCTTCTTGCGGCATTTCTTCACAAGCTCTCAGTCCAACTGTCTGTCTATCTTGCCTTCGGCATTGACGTGCACGGCAAGCACGTCCGCCGTGCTCGTCGTGACGCCGGGGATGGCCACTTCGGCGGAGTCGCCGGTTCGGAAAGCGACGTAATGCGCGCCTTGCGCGTCTGCGAGTTTGACGCCCAGACCGCCATCGCACCGGGCCGCGTGCATGCTGGGCCGTTGGTCCTGCGCGCCGGCCTTGTAGGGCACGAGCACGGTGAGGTAGCGAAGGGCGCCGAGCTTCTCCGGGGGCGAGGCGACGAGGTGCCACTGGTCCGGGTAGTCGCCGCGTTCGGGCGGAAAGTCGAAGCCGGTGGTCTGGCTCAAGGCAACGCGTTGGGGCTGCACGAAATGGAGGTCGAGGCGCGCCTCGCCCTGGGCCACGGTGACGCGTTGCGTCGACTCATCGAGGGCCATCTCGGACCTCGCGTGGAGGCGCCATTCGAAGGTCACCGGCGCCGGCGCGGCCAAGTCGTCGAACAGGACGAATACGCCGGGACGGACGTGGACGACCTTGCGGATGAACTTGGTCAGGCGGCCCTGGTACGCCTGGGTGGCGTCGGCCACCACGTAGTCATAGTCGTCCGTCGTGCGGAACGCTCGAATGGCCCCCTTGGACTTGGCGTCGCGGATTTTCTGCCCGATGCCGCCGTCAAAGGTAATGGTGTTTGACGACTTGGACTCCCAGGACCATTTGCTGTGATGGTTCGATCCGTACCATGGGTAGTAGCCGGAGGCTATTGCGAGGGGCTCGCCGAAGGCCTCGAGCGTGAAGGCGTTCTCATCGGCGTGGGCGTGGCTGATAGGCCCATAGGGGTCGCTGTGGATGAGGAAATGGACGTCCTCGGGGGCGTTGCCGAGGGCCGTGTGAAGCGACACGAGGCCTACGCCGGGGAAGTGGCGCGCCTGCGGCAACTCGGCGGGCGACTTGGCGCGCAACGCGTCGTCTTTCAAGACCACGCCCAACATGCCCGCCCCGCCGTCGCGCTTCCAGGCGTCGGCGTAGGAACGCACGTAGGGGTCCTCGAGCAAGGAGGCGAACTGATACATCAGGCTGCCTTTGCCGCCCGAGGAGGCGCCGCTCTCGCCGTCGCCAAACGGCGAGATCTTGGCATAGGGCGGGTTCGTGTACAGCAGGTAGTAGGGCGTGTTGCGGAAGAAGGGGCGCTGCATGAGGTCCGCCCCCGTGGCGTTGCGCAAGGGGACGACGAAATGCAGGGCGAAGCTCATGTAGGCCGACCAGTAGCCCGGCCCCTCGTGCCACCCGCCGTCATCTTTCCCCCAGGCCGGGTAGATGTTCCAGAACAGCGTCATGACGTAGTCGAGCCATTCGGGGCTTTCGGGCCATTCGTGGGCAAAGGCCAGGGCGGCCTCGCCGAGGAAGCCCAAAGTGCGTCCGGCGTGGCTCTCATGCGGATTGGTGTGGAACCGGCGGCGGTACTTGAGGTGCTGATAGAACTGGGCCGCCCGGATGTGCATCACGCCCTCGACCTTGGCCCGTTCCTCCGGCGAGAACAGGTCGTAGGTCCAGTCGTAGGCCCGCACGCCGCGCATCATGACCCACATGGCCGGCTCGTCGTTGTGTTTGTAGGCCGTAGGGCCTTCCGGATCCCAGCCGAAGAAGTGGAGAATGCGGCGCTTGGCCTCGTTGCCGTAGCGTTCGTCCTCGGTGAGCAGATAGGTCAGTGCCGACTGCTCCATGCGGTCCATCGGGGGGCGCGTGGCACGGAAGATGTCGCAGTAGTTCTTGCCCCGTTCGGGGCCCTTCCCGGTAACGTAGGGCGGCTCTTCGACGAGGTCCTGGCCGAGGTACTTGTCGCAGGCGCGCGTGAGTTGATCTCGGACCCCTTTGAGATCGCCGTCGCGGGCGCGCTGACGGTACGCATCGAGCTCGCCGCGCAAGATGAACAGCCGCGGGTGTTCCAGGGGAATTGACGCCACTACGGCGTCCATGTCCGGATACGGGAAGCGCCACGCGTCCTCCGGCACGGTGAAGGAGCGCGCTTTGCTGAAGGTTACGTCGCCGTCGTCGAGGCGCACGCCGTAGCGCCAGAACCAGCGGCCCGGCACCAGCGGCTCGCCCAGGGCCACGGTGCTGACCGCGATGTCCTCGACACGGCGGCGCTCGGTGGCGAAGTCGTCCGTGGTCGACAGTTCGAGGACGTAGGACAGGTCGTCCTTGGGCGGGCGCCAGATGAAGGGCGGCGGATTGCGCGTGACCGTGGCGGCGTCCGCCGGTGTGTAGGGCTTCTCGTACCAGTTCGGTTCGGCATCGAGTTCGATGTCCGTAGTGGCCGCCAGCACGGCCAGGGATGCATGCAGAATCATAGCCGTCATTCTGTTCCTCCGTCGAGACTCGCCAAGTCGGCGCCCGCCACGATCCAAGCACGGCAGGGGCGTTTGTGCCGGCGCGTTTGTAGGGTGATAATAGGGGCCGTCGCCATAAGCTTCAAGAGGCCGCGCAGAGGAGCGTCTCCATGAAGATCGAGTCCATCGAACTGTACCGGGTCGCCATGCCGCTGGTGTATCCGTTCCGAACCGCGTTCGGCAACGACGACACGATCGAGTCCGTCTTGGTCTGCATGCGTTCCGGGCGCGACTACGGCTGGGGCGAGTCGGCGCCGTGGCGCTATCCCGCCTACTCGCCGGAGTGCGCGGCCACGGTCTTCCTGATGGTCCGCGACGTGCTTGCGCCGTTGGTCTTGGGCAAGGATGTCGAGTCGGGCGAAGCGCTTCAGGGACTGCTGAGCGGCATCAAGGGCAATCCGTTTGCGAAGGCGGCGCTGGACCTGGCCTGGTGGGACCTGCACGCGAAGCGGCACGGCCAGCCGCTGTGGCGGGCCCTGGGAGGCCGGGATCCGGTAGTTGACGTTGGGGCGGACTTCGGCGTGATGGAGAGCGTCGCCCTGCTGCTGGAGACCATAGAGGGCGCCGTGGCCGATGGCTACAAGCGCGTGAAGCTGAAGTACCGCCCGGGGTGGGACCTCGACATGATTGCTGCGGTCCGCGAGCGTTTTCCCGAGCTCACGGTTCACATCGACTCCAACAGCGCGTACACATTGGATGCGCTGGCGATGTTCCGGCAATTGGACGCATACGGCCTGGCCATGATCGAGCAGCCCCTGGCCCATGACGACCTGGTGGACCACGCCACGTTGCAGGCCGCGATCGAAACTCCGGTCTGTCTGGACGAGAGCATCACGTCCGTGGACAAGGCGAGGAAGGCCATTGAGATCGCGGCATGCCAGTGGGTGAACATCAAGCCGGGCCGCGTCGGCGGCCTGACCAACGCACTGGCCGTTCACAACTTCTGTGCGGCGGCGGAGATTCCGTGCTGGGTCGGCGGGATGCTCGAATCCGCGATCGGCGCGTCGCACTGCCTGGCCCTCGCCACGCTGTCTAACATCAAGTATCCGTCGGACATCTTCCCGAGCGTGCGCTTCTACGAGCGGGACCTGGCGCGTCCCCCGATGCTCCACTCGGGCCCGTCGCAGTTCCGCGCGAGCGACGCGCCCGGCGCGGGCGCGGAACCGGAGCGCGAGATGCTCGAGCAGTGCACGCAGCAACGGGCTGAGTTGCGGGCCTGACGGCCGTTCGCCCAGCCCCCCCGCGCAGGCGGCCCACGAGCAGCACGGAGATGCCGGCCCTGCTCCGTTTCTTGCGGTTCGACGCCGCTCTTCCCGTACCGCGCGGCTATGACTGATCGGTTCCGCAGGCAGGAGGCATTACGGTGAGAAGCGGAACGGAGACCATGGCGATGCGCGCCAAGAAGAAATCCGAGATCAAGCTGGCCTATCGAGAGCAGGCGCGGCGGAAGGTACGGCCGAAGGCCTCGAACGGCGGGCCCAGCGCCGCCTACCGCAACCTGGTCGAGCAGGGGCGCGAGCACCTGTTGCAGGTTTCGGCAGAGGGCGGGGACTCCCAAGCCAAGCAGGTCAAGAACGAATTGATGTACCTGCTGAGCAACTACCTGCCGTCCTACGACGTCCGCATCAACTCCCTCATCGACGCGTGGCGCCGCAGTGGCGATCCGGGCTACGACCCCGCGGTGCGCCTGAAGCTGCGCCGGGCTCGCCGCGACCACATGTCTAAGGGCGGGCCGGCGTGAAGGCGTTCGAGGGGCGACCACAGGCAAGGTGTGCTGCAGTGGTTTGCCAGCGTGATGATTTCGTCGCTTGCGCCGGGCTGGAGACATGAAACGGCCGTGGCCGCCTCGAGGGCGCCCACGGCCTAGAGGTCGCCAGTTCGGTCAGAAGGTCACACGGGCCTGGCAGTAGAGGTAGTCGGCGTCTTCGTCGTCCGTGCCGCCGGAAAAGACCAGTCCATGGAGATCGACGTAGTTGCCGTCGGTGAGCCCGTCACCGGTGAAGAAGTGGGTCCAGCCGGCCTGGAACTCGAGATCCGCGCTGTAGCGGTAGGTGGCAACGAGTGTCACGTCCCACCCGAGTTCTGAATCGGCCTCGTTCGTCCAGAAGCTGAAGGGGTGGGCGAGTGCGATGATTAAGCCGTGCCCGTACCAGGGGCGCGGTATGGGCTGGTCGAACGCCTCGAGGGCGGCGTAGTAGGCGACGCGCAGGTCGAGATCGACGTTCTCCGTCGGGGCGATACCGACGCCGGCGGCGGCGGTCCAGAAGTTGGACAGGGCGCCGATCTCATCGAGGACGGGGGTGTAGACCTTGTTCGAGAACAGGCGGTTGAAGCTGACGCTGGCTTCGGGCAGGTCGAAGGGATTGAGCCATTCCCAGAAGGTGACGTCGCGGTTGTCCTCGCCGCCGAAGTAGGCGGCTGCGAGATGTACGCGGGGCTGCCAGGCCAGGTCAAAGGTGTATCCCACTTCGAGATTGGCGGCCCATTCGCCGAAGTCCGCCCCGTCATCGCCATACATGTAAGGCTTGAACAGCGTACCGACCTGCCCCGCCTGGCCGAACTGATAGGCCACTTCCGCTTCGAGGTCGAAGGCGCCGATGACGCCGGCCGCGCGGAGGCCAAGCGTGTGCAGGTTCGTGACGTCGTAGTCATCGAGGTCGAGCACGTCTTCGGCCCATTCCCACACGAGCGTGCCGTTCGTATCTTTGACCGCCCGGGCGTCCCGCAGCCATAGCCAATACAGGTCAAAGGTCCAGTCCTCGACGGCGTGGCAGCTTGTATAGATGCCGTAGAGGTCGATGTCGCCGTCTTGCTCGGCCGGGGCGGTTTCGGCCAGTTTCGACCAGAACGCGTCCACCGAGAAGGCGTCGGCGGCATAGGTCAGGCGGATGGCGTCGAAGGAGTTGCCGCGGAATTCCGGAAACTCCGAGCCTGTACCGACCAGCCACTGGCTGCCGAAGGCCAGTTCCTGACGTCCCACCCGCAGGCGCAGCGGATATCCGAACATGTTGGCGGCCTCGATGTAGGCCTGGTAGACCTCTATGTCGTCGTTCGAGACGGCCCGCGTGTCGACGCCCGTGAGGTAGTTCGAGCGGAAGTCCTCTCCCCAGAGGTCGAAGCTCTCCAGCTCAAAGAAGCCGGCCACATCGTCCGTGAAGTCGGCACGCACGTTGAGCACGGTGCGCTGTTCTATCAGACTGTAGTCCGCGCCCCTAGAGTCCCAGTCCCAGAAGCTCGTGGCGTTCTGCCCGCCGAAGAAGTCGCCTATGGGACGTGCCCGCAGCATGAGGGCCGGCAGGCGCAGTTGGGGCCCCACGAGCCAGGGCGCAAAGCGCGTGTTGAAGCTTTGATGCCAGTGGCTTCCGCGGATGCGCAGTTCACCGCCGATTTGGACGGTTTGCAGGTCGGCCGCGCTCGGCCAGCTCAGCAGCACGACGGCTAGTCCCGCCAAAATCATGTGAATATACCTCATCTTATGCATGGTCCATTCCTCCTCGCCTGAGGAGCAACACGCGGTGAGCCGGACTGCTGTCTCGCGACACCGTCTGACCTCACCACTTGCCCTCCTCCGGAAATAGCTGTACCCCAGTCAGATGCACCGGCTAGACCATATCAGGAACCGCCGCCACGATCAAGCATAATCCTGCGCTCTCCGGCCCGCGCGGCGCCCCGTTGGCTGCAAGGTCTTCCTTGACAAGAGTTGACCTGTTGTGCGCATACTATGCCAAGCGGCACGGTTGGCAACGTGCGTGCATGCCAAGGGACGTGGCGTGGGCTCGCGAAATCGGCCAGATTCACAAGGGAGGATATGCAGGGGCAGTTCCTGCTACCAGGGGAGATAACCGATGAGACAGCACAGACACATTGCACGGGCCGGGCTTTCTTTGCTTGTAGGGTTGACAGCCGTGGCGGTGACGGGTTGCCCTGTGATTCTCGGCCCCGGTACGGCCGGCACCCTTTCTTTCACGGCCACGCCCAGCCAGGGGACTGCGCCGTTGACCGTGCACTTCCACGGCAAGGTCCAGGTCGTGCCGCCCTATGAAGTCCAGGATTGGTCCTGGACCTTCGGGGACGGGCAGACCGGATCCGGCCGGCACGTCATGCACACGTACACGCAACCGGGCGTATACACGGCCGCCCTCACCGCAAGGCTGGCCGCGCCGAAGTTCCGTGGCGAGGACGACCCGCCGCCGACCGAACTTGTGCAAAGGCGCAGCATCGAGGTCCTCCGCCCCAACGCGCCACCTGTCGCCGACGCCGGTCCGGATCAGTCGGTATTCCTGGGCCCGGCGGTTGTGCTTGACGGCAGCGGCAGCTACGATCCCGACGGCGATGCCATCACCTACGCGTGGACATTTGTCAGCCGGCCACCGGGGAGCGCGGCGGCGTTGAGCGGCGCAACGACGGTTGGGCCGACCTTTGTGCCCGACCAGAAGGGCCCGTATACGCTGCAACTCATCGTCAACGACGGCGCCCTGGACAGCGCGCCCGACACCGTAGTGATCACGGTGCAGAACCGGCCGCCGGTGGCCGACGCCGGGCCCGATCAACCTGGGGTCAACGGCATTGTGACGACCTTGAACGGCAGCGGCAGCTACGATCCGGACGGCGACCCCCTGACCTACGCGTGGACCTTCGTGAGCCGCCCCGTGGGCAGCACCGCGACCTTGTCCAACGCCACCACCGTCAACCCGACCTTCGTGCCCGACCTGAAAGGCGCCTATCAAATCCAACTGATCGTGAACGATGGGACCGTGGACAGCGCGCCGGACACCGTCGTGATCACGGTGCCGAACCGCCCGCCCCTTGCCAACGCCGGCCCGGACCAGTCCATCCTCGTGGGCGTTGTCGTGAACCTCGACGGCAGCGCGAGTTCCGATCCCGACAGCGACCCCCTCACCTACGCGTGGACCTTCCTCGGCCGGCCTTCGGGAAGCACGGCGGTTCTGAACGACCCGACCGCCGTGATGCCCAACTTCACCGCCGACCGGACAGGCGCCTACGAATTGCAGTTGATCGTCAACGACGGGACCGTGGACAGCGGACCGGATACCGTGGTGATTACGACCAGAAACCGGCCGCCGGTGGCCGACGCCGGGCCCGACCAGTCGGTGTTCTTGGGCCCTGCAGTGGCGCTGGACGGCAGCGGCAGTTCGGATCCAGACGGTGATCCGCTCACGTACGCGTGGTCGTTCGTGAGCCGGCCCCCGGGCAGCGCAGCCGCACTCACTGGCGCGACCACGGTGAATCCAAGCTTCGTGCCGGATGTGAAAGGGCCGTACCAACTGCAACTGATCGTGAACGACGGCACAGTGGACAGCGCGCCCGACACCGTCGTCATCACCGTTGAGAACCGGCCGCCGGTGGCCGACGCCGGGCCCGACCAGTCCGTCTTGCCGGGCACGACGGTCAACCTGGACGGCAGCGGCAGCTCGGATCCGGACGGTGATCCGCTCACGTACGTGTGGTCGTTCGTGAGCCGGCCCCCGGGCAGCGCAGCCGCACTCACTGGCGCGACCACGGTGAATCCAAGCTTCGTGCCAGATGTGAAAGGGCCGTACCAACTGCAACTGATCGTGAACGACGGCACGGTGGACAGCGCGCCCGACACCGTCGTCATCACGGCGCTGAACCGGCCGCCCGTGGCCGACGCGCGGCCGGATCGGATTGTCGACTGGTATGAATTCGTGACCTTGGACGGAAGCGGCAGTTCGGATCCGGACGGCGACCCGCTGACGTACGCGTGGATCATGCTCAGCAAGCCCGTCGGCAGCGCGGCGACGCTGGCGGACGCCGGTACCGTGAATCCGACGTTCACCGCGGATGTGCTCGGCGCCTACGAGATTCAGTTGATCGTGAACGACGGCCTCCTCGACAGCGGGCCCGACACGGTGGTGATCTCGACATTCAATGAGCCGCCTACGGCCGTGATCCTCGTGCCTCCGCAACAAGAACCTGTGGATGCGGTGGGCGTGTTCGCTGACATCAACGCAGATCCGACACTGACGCCGGACGGGGAAGTGCTCTACGGCGTGCCACGGCACGGCGAGTATGGGGAAGGCAAACAATACCAATTGCCGATCAATCTGCTTCGGATCGACCCCACGACCGCCGCGACCCTCTCCGCAATCCCCATCACGATGATCGTGGACACTGGGCTTGGGTATCTGCCCCTTGCCGATACAATGGAGGCCAGGGGATTAGCCGTTGATCCCACCAACGGCGAAATGTGGGCCATCCTCGGCTGCACCGTGGATCTGCCGCCGAAGCAGGCCGACTACTTCGCCTTGGTGCGGCTCGACCCCCACACGGGCGTGGCGCTGCCGTGCGTTGACCCCACCGTCAACCCGCTGTCCGACCTCTTCCTCGGATTGGCCTTGGACGACCAAGGGCTGGCGTACGGTGTCACCGGCAACACCTGGGACTACAAGAAAGTGGTGGACACCCACCGCGCCCTCTACGAACTCGACAAGGACGACACGTCCGATACCTTCGTCATCCAGTTCTCTGAGATCGTGACGGGAGGCCTGACACCGGGTGAGGCTATCGCCTTCAACACCGACGATGGCCTGATGTACCACGCATCGGGGACCCAACAGCTTCTCGATGATCGAATCTTCGAAACGCTCAACCTCGACACGGTCGTACTCAGCGACGTTCCGCTGGCCACCC
>Ga0272442_10011338_pt1 | contig 10880 bp, 8 predicted proteins | sample SSMForm2O_FD_200262 | JGI IMG/M metagenome (GOLD analysis project Ga0272442, IMG submission 200262) | Marine sediment archaeal communities from Little Sippewissett salt marsh, Falmouth, MA, United States - SSM-Form-2O | ecosystem: Environmental > Aquatic > Marine > Wetlands > Sediment ... | reverse complement strand
GACGTGAGCTTTTTTTAAATAGATACGGCAGGATTTTCCCCGTAATATTTAGATGTATAGATTGTGATGAGCCAATAGCTGAAAGGATGCAGATTTGTCCCTGGTGCGGAAGCAGTAAAAACCGTTTTGATACCTGTAGCCAGTTTAGCCACATTTGTCATCGATGTCATAAAGGGGTTCTGCCTGAATGGCGATTCTGCCCATGGTGTTATGGAACTGGGTTTGAATCAAAAAATGCAACCAGTTCACCAAAGGTGCGTTATCATTGTCGATGTAAATATTGCGGTGGAAAACTCATAAGATTTATGCGGTACTGCCCCTGGTGCCATCGCAAGGTAAGACAAACCTGGGATGTTCGACCATTTCCTGAAGTATGCGGACAGTGTCATTGGCCTGTTGATATAAATTTTTGGAATTATTGTCCTTGGTGTAAACAAAACTTAATGGTATAAGAGCCAAAAATTAACACTACAGCGCAACATATTCATAAATTATGCGGTACACAAAATTTCAATTGACTTATTTTTATGCCAAGTTTTCGAAGCCGACGAAGCGTCTTTTTTCGCCGCCGGTTAGGGTTACCGGATTCATCAATTATACCAACAGCATCAGGGTGGGCATGGTCTTTGGCGACCATCCATTGAAGTTTGTCAAGCAGGTGTTGTTGATCCCATGGAATCGCAGAAAGAAAATTCTGCAAGGTTCGGGATTTTACATTGGCTGCCAGTGCAATCGGTTCAATGCTTTTTCGAGGCAGATCAGAAAGCTGTCCTTTTATGTAAGTCCGCAGGTTCTGTCTCGATTCGCTTCTACTGAAACAGTCATCAAATTTTGCCAGAAACTTGTTCAATTCTTTGCCCATACTTTTAATTTGTTTGATGTCCATATCGATTCTTCTTATAAGCGTTGTATTCATAAGGAGTTACCGACTTTAACCGCTCATTTTCTTGAGCCTAATTTGCGCTGTGATGCTAATTATAACCCAAAATAATAGGAGTGTTAAATGAATAACCTTGTTCCCACAAAAGCGTTTTTGACTAAGGGGGTTGGCCGGGATAAGTACAAACTGAAATCTTTTGAGCAGGCATTGAGACAAGCCGGCGTAGCCCAACAAAATCTGGTTCAGGTGTCGTCAATTTTGCCATCGAAATGCAAAATCATCAGTCGGGAAAAAGGCGTCAAAATGTTGATTCCTGGATCTATAAGTTTTTGTGTTATGGCCAGAGCAGATACAAACGAACACGGGCGATTGGTGGCGTCTTCGATAGGAGTTGCGATCCCTAAAGATGGAGACCAGTGGGGATACCTCAGTGAGGTACATGAATATGGCATGAATAGCCAGCAGGCGGGGGACACAGCTGAGGACCTGGCCGCCGGTATGTTGGGAACTACATTAGGAATGGAATTTGACCCCGATAAAGCATGGTCAGAAAAAGAACAGGCCTATAAATCCAGCGGGCTGTTTATTAAAACTACCAACGTCACACAAACCGCCAAAGGCCAGGAAGGACTGTGGACAACAACGGTCGCTTTGGCAATGTTCTTGTTTGATTGAATAGATTGATGGAGTCTATCTACCATGAAAGAGGTTATAAATTTTGGTTACATAGGTGAAGAATATTCTAACTTTGAAAATTCCGAAATAGTGATCTTGCCTGTCGCTTATGATGGCACGAGTACCTGGGTAAAAGGTGCCAACAAAGGGCCTGAAGCAATAATTGAAGCTTCAGCTAATATGGAACTGTATGACATAGAAACGGATTCAGAGGTTTATAAGCGCGGTATCTTTACGGAAAGTCTTATTGGTGGAGATATTTCGACTTCCGAGATGGTCGAGGCGGTATTTGATAACGTAAAGTATTATCTTGGCAAGGGCAAATTCACCATAGTAATTGGAGGTGAACATTCGGTAAGCATTGGGGCTGTCAATGCCCATGCTGAAAAATATGATGATCTTACCATTCTCCAATTAGATGCCCACACTGATCTAAGAAACGAATATAATGGCTCAAAGTATAACCACGCCTGTGTCATGGCCAGAGCTAAAGAGGTTTGCCCAATTGTCCAGGTAGGCATCAGAAGCATGGACGTTTCTGAAAAAGATTCTATAGATTCATCCAGAACGTTTTTTGCAAAGGACATTTATAACAACACGGATTGGATCAAAAAAGTTATCTCCATGCTCTCTGATAACGTATACATAACAATCGATCTGGATGTTTTCGATCCTTCAATCATGCCTTCAACTGGTACACCCGAGCCGGGCGGATTGCTTTGGTATGATGTTTTGGCATTACTGAAGGCCATTTCTAACAAGAAAAATATTGTAGGTTTCGATGTTGTTGAGCTGTGTCCGGAAAGTAGTAATAAAGCCCCTGATTTTTTGGCTGCAAAACTTATTTATAAAATATCAAGCTACAAGTTCGGAGGCTGAAAATGGAAAAGAACGATTTTCTTAAAGATCCCGTAAAACATATTGACATCAAAGCTTTGGATTCGACTGAAATTGTCAAAGCTATGAAGGATATGTCTTTTACTGCCAGAGATACTGCAGGAGCAGCAGAAATCTTCGATATGATGATAAAGGATCAGGAGTGCACAATTATTCTGTGCATTGCAGGAAGCACAAGTGCTGCCGGCTGTATGCAGATTTATTCTGATATGGTCAGACATAATATGGTCGATGTGATAGTTGCTACCGGAGCTGCCATTGTTGATATGGATTTCTTTGAAGCTTTGGGATTTAAACATTATAAAGGCAGCCCGTTTGTTGATGATCAGAAACTGAGAAAATTATATATCGATAGAATTTATGACACTTTCATTGATGAAGAGCAATTGCAGATTTGTGATAGCACTATCAAGGAGATAGCTGACTCGCTTGATCCCAGGCCTTATTCTTCAAGGGAATTTATCCGAGAGATGGGTAAGTACCTGGTTAAAAATGCAGAAAAACCGGATTCCTTAATTCAAGTTGCTTATGAAAATGATGTTCCGATATTTTGCCCTGCTTTTTCGGATTCCAGTGCAGGCTTTGGTTTGGTAAAGCATCAGGCAGAAAACGAAGAATGTCATGTTTCCATTGATTCTGTGAAGGATTTCAGAGAACTAACAGAGATTAAGATTAGGTCTAACATATCCGGCTTATTTATGATCGGGGGCGGTGTACCAAAAAATTTTGCTCAGGATACAGTTATCTGCGCTGAAGTTCTGGGTAAATCTGTTGATAAGCACAAATATGCCGTGCAGATTACAGTAGCTGATGTTCGGGATGGGGCCTGCTCAAGTTCTACTCTGAAAGAAGCGGCCTCATGGGGCAAGGTCGACACGGTTTACGAACAGATGGTTTATGCCGAAGCTACCAGCGTTTTACCTTTGATAGCCAGCTACGTTTATCATATACGAAGCTGGCAAGGCAGGGGCGAAAGAAAATGGAATAGGATATTCGAATAATTTTTACAGGAAGAATCTAATACTACAGCGCAACATAGTTATACCTCACGCGGTACACAAGATTTCAATTGACTGATTTTGATACCCAATTTTCGAAGTTTCCGAAGCCTTGTTTTCCAATGAGATTTCCGGGCATCTCAGCTTCGTTTTTGACGATACATAATCGTATCCGCGGTCTCCTGATATATTATTTCTCGAGATGAGTGCGGTAAAGCCTGAGCTATGAGCCAAGCACAAGCTGCGTCGCGAACCTGTTCGACGGTCAGATATATCCCCACCGGCGGCCCAGGTGTCAGAATCGACACCCACGTCCTCAGGGCTATACCGTCAGCCCGAATTATGATTCAATGGTATGCAATCTTATTGTTCATCGCGAAAACAGAACGGAAGCTATCAACACAATGAAAAGGGCTTTGAACGAATTTACTATTGAGCCTCTAAAGACAACAATATCCGTCTGCCAGAATATTCTCTCCCACAACCTTTTTGTCAAAAACAAAATCGACACAGGCTTTATAGAAAGAAACTTCTAAACCCAATTATTACTCCCCATTACCATTTCCGCTTTTTTGTCATTCCATGTTTTTATTCGTCATTCCCGCAAAGCTTGTCCCCGCGAAAGCGGGGAGCGGGTATCCGGTTTTTTGGACAGGATTACAGGATAGGGTAATATATTGTTTCTTTACGGTTTGTCGGGAAAGGGCATAATACCGAAAATATTTAATCCCGCAAAGGCGCCAAGGCGCAAAGAAAAGATGAAAGAAATTGAAATTGGCAAAATATTGCAGATGCAACAGTGGGCTACATCGTAATAGGTATTCCTGTAGAATAATTCACGATGAAATACTAAAAGATATAATTCATGTCAACAATAAAATTACTATTGCACGCTCGGATAGAAACAAATTTGCTCACTTTTGTTGGAGCCGAAGCACCGATGAAGAAGTTTTTGGAACTAATTTCTCTGGAGGAGGTTCAAAAGGCAAAAAATATAGAAAATCATTTGCAGTCATAAAGAATGAAGAATTGGATGCGTTATATGTAGAATCTTATGGATTGGTTGATACACTAAGTCAAATCATCAAAAAACTGCCCGAATTAGAAGATGAAGATTTGGTCTCCTCGCAATTACAGGGTTGAGATTGTCGCGTCGGCCTTTGGCCCCCTCGCAATGACATAACGTGGGGTGAGTGGATGGAAAATCATTGACCGTGGGGGTGTTATGGGGTATTAGTTATCGCAGGGTTAATGTTTGTAAATAAATAATGAATGATTTGTTCAGGTGGAGAGAATAAAAATGGCAGTTAAACAAATCGAAAAAATCGTTTTTATACTTTTACTATTTATCTGTGTTTCCTGCAATACAGGGTTGTCGGATGGACAGGGGCAAGGGTTTGAGCTGGTTATCGAAGCTGATGAAGGATTTTGGGAATATAGTTTCGATGTTCCTAAGAGCGGGTTGTACCAGATTCATGGGCGGGTAATACCAGAAAAAGACGGAACTTTTTTGGTGGACGTCGATGGTAGGGGGAAAGAAGCTGGGTTGACTAAATCGTCTCAATGGCAGTGGCAACAGTTACGGGATACCACATTTTTGATCAAAGGTGAACATGCATTATCAGTGGGGCAGAAAGAAAGCAGGGCCAAATTAGACAAGATAAAGATAACCAGCGTCAGTAGTTTCGATCAATCGCTGACTAATGACAGAAAGCTTAAGCCACCTTTTGATATGCCGATAGTAAAGGAGCCTGTATTTGCTGAAAGGACTTTTAATATTAAGGACTATGGAGCTGTCGGCGATGGAAAAACGAAAAATACGGAAGCTTTTGCAAAAGCTATTGATGCGTGTTTCAAAGCTGGCGGCGGGCGGGTTTTGGTTCCGGAAGGACTTTGGTATACCGGACCGATTCACCTTAAGAGTTTTGTGGATTTGCACCTTTCGCAAGACGCTGAGATTTTCTTTAGTAATGATTTTGAAGACTATCTGCCTGTTGTTTTTATACGTTTTGAAGGCACGGAGTGTTACAACTATTCGCCTTTAATCTACGCCAGGGATTGTGTTAATATAGCTATCACTGGAAAAGGTAATATTAACGGCAACGGGGGAAAATGGTGGCAGTGGAGTAGAAGCGGTAAAGAAAAAGAGGCTAAAATCAAACTGATACAAATGGGTGAAGACAATGTTCCGGTTCATAAACGTGTGTTCGGATATGAAGATGGACTTCGGCCGGTCGCGATTCAAATTATAAACTGCAAAAACATCCTTTTAGAAGATCTCTTTTTAGTAGGGGGAGGGCCCTTCTGGACCATAGACCTTGTTTATAGCGAAAATATTATTGCTCGCGGCCTGACGATTATCAATCATGGGCCTAATAATGACGGGGTCAATCCCGACAGCAGCAAAAATGTTATTATTGAGAATTGCTACTTCCAGACACAGGACGATGCTGTTGCAATAAAGTCCGGCAGGAATAACGATGGAAGACGTGTTGGTATCCCCAGTGAAAATATAATAGTCAGAAACTGTCAATCAGTAGAAGGATACTGGGGAACAATTTCGATTGGCTCTGAGATGAGTGCCGGGGTGAGGAATGTTTTTGTACACGACTGTTATTTTTATAAGTCCAATTATGCTTTTTTCTTTAAGACGACCCGTCAAAGGGGCGGTCTTGTTGAAAATGTATGGATTCAGGATATTGATTTTACTACAAGAAACCATGCGCTGCGTTTTACGATGGGCTATCCTGATTATTCTAAATGGTATTCTCCCGGGCCGGGGGTTTATCGAAATATTCATATAAAAAATATGAAAGGTGTTTCTGAAGAGGGATCGTGCTCTATAACAGGTTTGCCGGGTTATGCTTTTGAAAATGTGACGATTGAGAATCTGGACTATGAAGGGAAATGGGGCTTTCGTCTCAACAATGCTAAAAATATTAAGTTAACAAATGTTTGTGTACGCCCTAAAGAAGGGCCTGCATTTGAAATAAAGAATTCCAGTTATATTGATATTAAACCGGATTGCCCTGTTTCGGGTGTGCCTTTTATTAAGCTTAGCGGCGAAAGAACAGATAATATTTACCTGGTTGACAGCAGCCTGAAAGATAGCGACGAAGCAATTGTTTCTGACCCCAATGTCAGCAAAAATGCGCTGATTATTAAATAAGGGTGTTTGCTATTCGCTGGTATCGAGGATTGTCATAAATGCTTCCTGCGGCAACTGAACGTTGCCAACGCTTTTCATGCGTTTTTTACCTTCTTTTTGTTTTTTGAGCAGCTTCATCTTTCGCGTTACATCTCCGCCATAGAGCTTTTGCGTTACGTCTTTTCGAAAACCTTTGATGGTTTCTCTTGCGATGATTTTTCCGCCGATAGCGACCTGCAGCGGAATTTCAAACTGATGGCGAGGGATTGCTCGGCGCAGCTTTATTATCAGCTTTCGGCCTCTGGGCTCGGCTTTACTTCGATGGACTATTAAACTCAGTGCATCTACGGCAACTTTATTGACAAGAATGTCGATCTTAACAAGGTCTCCGGCTTCAAAACCGGTAAACTCATAATCCATCGTTGCGTAGCCTCGACTGATACCCTTGAGAAGGTCATAAAAATCATAAACTATCTCAGCAAGCGGAGCTTTATACTCAATCATTACCCTTGTCGTGCTGATATAATCGGTTTTTATCAGCTTACAGCGTCTGGATTCTGCCAGCTTCATAATCCCGCCGATCGAATCAACCCCTGTTATTATTTCAAGCCGAACAAAAGGCTCGCGAAGCTCTTCGATATGACTGGGATCGGGCAATTGGCTCGGTGATTCTATCCTCTTAACAACGCCGTCCTTAGTCATCACCTCATAACTAACCGTCGGCGCCGTCTGAACAACCTCTATATCATTCTCGCGTTCGAGGCGTTCCTGAACTATCTCCATATGCAGCAGGCCGAGAAAGCCGCACCGAAAACCGAATCCAAGGGCAGGGGAATTCTGCGGACTGAATGAAAAACTTGCATCGTTAAGGGTAAGCTTACCAAAAGCATCTCGCAGCTTTGAATAATCGGTATTATTGCCGGGATAAAAATCTGAGAAAACCATCTGCATCGGCAGTCTGTAGCCGGGCAGCGGCTTTGCAGCTGGTTTGGCGAAGTCTGTAATTGTGTCGCCTATCGTCACATCAGCCAACTCGTGAATATTTGCGATGACATAGCCAACCTCTCCGGTGCCAAGCTCGTCAACAGTGGTCATCTCAGGTGTGAATTTTCCCAATTCGGTAAGAATATAAGTTCTGCCGCTTCGCATAAAGCTGACCTTTTGCTTTACCTTCAATGAACCTGCAAAAACTCTGACATAACATATCACTCCTCTGTACTGGTCGCAATGGCTGTCAAAAATCATCGCTGCGGTCGGTTGATCGCTTTTATCCTCCGGCGGGGGAAGAAATGTTACTATTGCTTCGAGCAGTTCTGCAACGCCCAATCCGCTCTTTGCGCTTACCTTGAAACATTCATTAGCGCTGACTCCGAGAATATGATTTATCTCTTCGGCTGCCAAATCAATATCGGCTGCTGGCAAATCAATCTTGTTGATCACGCTTAAAAGTTCAACGTTATTTTCGATTGCCAGATAAGCATTCGCCACAGTCTGGGCTTCGACGCCCTGGCTGGCGTCAACTACGAGCAGCCCGCCTTCACATGCAGTCAACGCGCGTGAAACCTCATAATGAAAATCAACATGTCCGGGCGTATCGATCAGGTTCAGCATATAGGTTTCGCCTTCGTAGGTGTAATTCATTGTTACCGCTGAGGCCTTGATGGTTATTCCGCGCTCACGCTCAAGATCCATATCGTCAAGAAGCTGCTCGGCCTTTTGTCTGCCGGAAATCGTACCGGTCAACTCGATCATACGGTCAGCCAGCGTGCTTTTGCCGTGATCAATATGTGCTATAATCGAAAAATTTCGTATATATTTTGTATTCATTTCGTATATTACTGCCCGGTTTTGCGTCTTTGACGCTTTCTGTCGCCTTCTTTTAACAGCCTTTTACGGATTCTGATCGAATTAGGACAAATTTCAACAAGTTCGTCGGCTTGAATATATTCCAGCGTCGCCTCAAGACTCATCTTCCTGGCAGGGCGAACTTTAGCTGCGTCATCTTTACCCGATGCCCGAACGTTCGTAAGCTGCTTACTTCTAACCACGTTTGCCGGTATATCTTTTTCCTTGCAGTGTTCTCCTACCACCTGACCTTTGTATACCTGTTCGCCAGGTGCGACAAAGAAAATACCCCGGTCATATAAAGCGTCGAGTGCATAAGCGGTCACCTGGCCGGTAGTGGTCGCGATCATAACGCCTGCCTTACGCTGAGGTATGGAACCACGCATAAGCTCATATTTTTCAAACGTATGATGCATAATCGCCCGACCTGCCGTTGCGTTCATCATCCTTGCATTAAGGCCGAACAAGCCTCGTGACGGTATTAAAAATTCCATATGCACAAAATCGCCGGCTCCGCTTTTGGCGTCTATTTTAACTATTTCACTTCGCCGATCACCCAGAAGACTCATCACAGAATTTTGGCAATCTAACGGGCAATCCACCGCAAGCAGTTCTATCGGCTCATAACGCCGGCCTTCAATTGTTCGCAAAATCACGTTCGGCTTACCGACACAAATCTCATAACCTTCCCGCCGCATATTCTCCAGCAGGATTCCAAGGTGCATCAAACCTCTGCCTGAAACATTGAATTCTTCAGCCTGTTGGCCCGGGTCTACTCTTAACGCAACGTTTTGGTGCAGTTCTTTTTGGAGTCTATCCCCAATTTGTCTGCTGGTTATGTATTTTCCATCTTTTCCCGCGAAAGGGCCATCATTAATTCTAAATGTCATGGACATTGTCGGCTCATCAACGGCAATAACCGCAAGCCGCGAAGGCTTATCCGCACAGGCAATAGTGTAGCCGATTTCTACCGGGTCAAGCCCGGATATCGCACAAATATCACCCGCCTGAACGCTTGGGATCTGTTTTCTGCCAAGGCCAAAAAACTGATGGATTTGCATAACTTTTTGCTGAGTATGCAAACCGGCGGTGTCAATTACGGTAACCAGTTGACCTTCGGTTATTTCGCCCGCGAAAACCCTGCCAATTGCTATTCGTCCAACATATTCGGAATACTCCTGGTTTGTTACCAGCATTTGCAAAGGTACGTCTTTTTCAACTTTTGGAGGGGGAACACTGTTTATTATCGCATCGAATATTACATGGACATTATCGGTTTTATCGGCCAGATCTGTTGAAGCCCAACCATCTTTGGCTGATGCGTAAATAAGTGGAAAATCGAGGGCCTCATCATCTGCGCCGAGCGATACGAGCAGGTCAAACACCTCATTTACAACGTCGTCCGGCCTGGAGTTTTCGCGGTCGACTTTGTTTATGACTACAACTGGTTTTAGTTTGTGTTCGAGGGCTTTGGTCAATACGAATCTTGTCTGCGGCATCGGGCCTTCAAATGCATCTACCAGTACCAGTACGCCATCTGCCATTTTCAAAACGCGTTCGACTTCGCCTCCAAAATCGGCATGGCCCGGCGTGTCGATCAGATTGATCTTATATTCATCGCCTTTTGAGTCGGTATAGTTGATTGCGCAGTTTTTGCTTAGGATTGTTATGCCGCGTTCTTTTTCGATGGGGTTTGAATCCATTATCAAATTGTGCTGGCCGCCAGCCAATTTATCGAGATCTTCGGTTCTGAACATGCCGGACTGGTAAAGAAGCTGGTTTACCAGCGTTGTTTTGCCATGATCGACATGGGCGATTATTGCCACATTACGAATATAATCTGAATACATAACAAACTTTTAATTAGAAAATATTAAAAAAATAAACAACTATTCAGGATTTGCTCAATCCTCCCCATGCAAACCAAACATTTTACCATTATTTTCAGGGCCGTCAACACAAAACCATTCTTGTGATGGCCCGGGGTGCATGTCGAGTTTGCAGCCGGTTTCTGACTGACCAGCTTGTTGTGCCAAGTTTTTTAGCCGCATTGTCACAAGAATAGCCTTGTTCTGTGACTAACTTTGCTGCCTGTAATCGGAATTCTTTGCTGTACTTTCGGTACTTTGCCATTTTGGACACTCCTTGTAAATTGGGGCATTATAACCTCTGGTCAAGTGTCCGTCGCCTGTTCACCACCTCACCCGATTATAACAAAACCGGGAGGCTCCGGTTACATAGCTTATCTGTGGCTAAACAAAACTCTCGATTTTTTTATATAACGGTATTATGGCATAAAAAGTATGAAATGCAAAGGAGAAAATTAAAAAGGAGAATTCAGAAGTCAGAAGGCCAAAAGCAAAGCTGTAGTTATATTGATTTTGGTTTATGGGTAAAGAGCCAATTGTCATCCTTGATATATGTCAGGTTGAATCGG
>Ga0272442_10011337_pt1 | contig 10880 bp, 16 predicted proteins | sample SSMForm2O_FD_200262 | JGI IMG/M metagenome (GOLD analysis project Ga0272442, IMG submission 200262) | Marine sediment archaeal communities from Little Sippewissett salt marsh, Falmouth, MA, United States - SSM-Form-2O | ecosystem: Environmental > Aquatic > Marine > Wetlands > Sediment ... | reverse complement strand
AAATTAAAAAGATCTTTTTTAACTGAAAAAGGTCCTGTTTATGATGATTTGGAGATTTTTGAATTATTTTGATTTATATTTATAATTTAAAATATTTTTTATTAGTTCTGCTTTCTTTTTTCCAAGTTTTTTTATTTTAGAAAGTTCTGCGATTTCTGCATTTGAAAATTTTTTAATTGTTCTAAATTTCTTTAAAATTTCTTTGGCAAGTGCTGGGCCAATTCCTGGAAAACCTTCAATAACCTGCTCTTGTTGTTCAAAAATATTTCTTGTTCTTTTTTTAACTCTTAAACTTATTTCTCTTGCCGGTTTTTGCAATCTTTTTTCTAAAACTCTTATAAATCTGGCAGTATCTTTGTAATCTTTTGTAAAAATCATAGGAATTTGGAAATTTAATGCTACACTTAAAAGCATACCTCTAATCGCATTTGCGTTAATTCCTTCTTTTGAGTTGTCGTCATAAAATTCTTCCTCATCTATCCCTTCTATTAATAAAAGAGGTTTGGGATATTGTTTTATTTCTTCAAGTTGTCTTAACAACCTTTTATTTAACATTGATGAAATAAAATCTGAAACAGTTTTTCTTTCTATAGCAATTTCACCAATAACATAATCTGCTACATCCAAATGTTTTAAATCTAGACTAGAACCCAATTCTACTAATTCTGCAACAACTAAAGAATTCTTCTCTCTTTTATCAACAAGAATCATTTTAATCCTTTATTTCTAAAAGTTCTCTGATTTTTGCTTCATTGAAACCAACAATTATTTGTTCATCAATCTCAATTACTGGAACACCCATCTGACCAGATTTTTTTACCATTTCTTGTGCAGCTTGTTGATCTTCTCCTACATTAATTTCTTCAAATTCAACATTGTTTTTTTTGAGAAAATCTTTTGCCACATTACACCATGGGCAAGAGGATGTTGAATAAACTTTTACTTTGTGTGTCATATTATTATCTTGGAATTTAGGTTTAAAAGACTATTGGTTCCTTTTTTTGATATTTTTAGAATATACATATGTTTATAAATTATTTTTTGTCTCTTTTTTTGGAGATAATATGAGTTTACAAAATAAATGTGAGGGGTTTACAAGAGCAACAGATGTAAAAAAAACTGGACTTTATGCATATTTTTCTCCAGTAGAATCTCCACAAAACCCCGAAATAATTGTTGATGGCCACAAGCTTGTTAATTTAGCTTCAAATAATTATCTTAGTTTAACAACACACCCTAAAGTAATGGAAGCAGCAATAGCTGCAGTGCTTAAATATGGCACAGGTACTGCTGGATCACCAATTCTTAATGGATATCTAGACCTACACAAAAAACTTGAATTAAAATTAGCACATCTAGTTGGAAAAGAAGCAGCAATTGTTTTTGCAACTGGTTTTCAATGTAATTCCGGAGCAATTCCAACGTTAATAGGTAGACAAGATTATATTGTTTCAGATAAATTAAATCATGCTAGCATCCAAACCGGTAGTTTTTCTTCAAGAGCGAAGGTTGTTAGATATATTCATGCAGATATGGGGGATTTAGAGAGATCTTTAGAATCTTTAAAAGAAAAAAGCAAAAGTAAACAAAAATTACTTGTAGTTGATGGAGTTTTTAGTATGGAGGGAGATATAGCAAATCTTCCTGAAATTTGCAGATTGGCTGAAAAATATGATTTTGATGTTATGGTTGATGATGCCCATGCTATCGGTGTTCTTCCCAGAGCTGGAAATGATTTGGGTGCTGGAACATCTGCAAATTTTGGCGTAACAGACCAAGTTGATATTATTATGGGAACATTTAGTAAATCTCTAGCTTCCCAGGGTGGTTTTATTGCCTCAAGTTATGAATTAGTTGATTATCTTAGACATGAGGCTAGACAATATCTTTTCAGTGCAAGTTCAACACCTTCTGCAGCGGCTGCTGCTCTTGCTGCTTTAGATGTTATGAAAGAAGAACCTGAAAGAATTGAAAGATTATGGAGAAATACTGAAAAAATGAAAGAAGAATTAGATAGGATGGGTTATAATACCGGGGTGAGTGAAACACCAATTATTCCATTACATGTGGGGGATATGATTTTGGCATTAAAAATGAGAAAACAACTTTTTGAAAAAGAAGGGATTCTTATTAATCCAATTGTTACTCCCGCAGTTCCTGAAAATGATTGTTTAATTAGAACAAGTTTTATGGCAGATCATACTGATAAACATCTTGATTATGCTTTAGAAAAATTAGAGAAAGTCGGAAAGCAATTTGCAGTTATTTAAGCAACATAAATTATATAAATAGAGAATAGATTTTCTGATTATGGCAGGACAAAAAGATCATTTTAAAAAATATGATTTAGAAAATAGGTTATCTGCAATAAAAGATAGACCTAGAGAATTATATATGCCAAAAAAACCATCTTTTACAGAAGATCTTAGTGAATTAAAAGAAAGATTAAAATCAAGAGATTGGAAGGGTTTTGCTGCAGGGGTAGGTGTCGGTCCAACAGGTTATTTAACATGGGTTTTGCCCATGAGATGGCATAAAAAACTTAACAAAGCATTAGATGCTTTAGTGTATGTGGCTTCTAAAGCAAAAAGCGGATTATATATTCCTGCAAAATTCTTTTCAGGAGTTTCTAAACTTCTTTATGGCTTAAAATCAAAATCTGGAAAATATGTTGTTCAGGGTGCTACTGAAACACTAGAACATGCTAAGAATATAGATCACCCCCATGTTAGAAAGGGTGCAAAAAAATTAAGAGAAATTTTAAAGTATTTTATCAAATTTAGACCTGAAAAAATAGCTACTTCAGCAGCTTAGAAATCTGAGAAATCTTTTTGGTCTTTTTCTTTTGTATTTTTTGGTTTTTTATTAAGTTCATCTTGTAAATTTTGTAAATTTTCATGCATTTTTCTTTCTTTATGAAATGCTGCCCAATAATAGGCCTCATCCCTTGTTCCTTTAGCCATCAAAATTGTTAATTTTCCTGGTTTTAGTCTAGCGGTTCTTCCTGCTCTCTGAATTTTTCTAATTGCACTTGGGATAGGTTCATAAAAAACTACAAGATCAACTTCTGGGATATCTAATCCCTCTTCTCCTATGCTTGTAGAAATCATAAAATTAATTTCACCTTGTTTAAATTTGTGCAAAATTAATTGCTGTTCTTTTTGTGTTAATCCATCCATCCTTCTAGAAGATTGCCCTATAAATATATTTGACTTAAAACCAGCAGAAGTTAATTCAGAATTTATTTTAGCTACAGTATCTCTGTATTGTGAAAAAATTAAAACCTTAAAATTTTCTCTAAATTGTTTTTCAAGAATTTCTTTTAATTTTATAAGTTTGGGATGTTCAAAATTTTCTCCATGTAGTTTCATGACTAATAAATATGCATCTTGAAAATTTTTATTAGTTGTTAGATTTTTTACAGCTTTACTTTTTCCTTTTCTAGCTTGTTCATATAATTCTTTCATATAAAGATTTAAAGTTTCTAAGGTTTGTGTTTCGAGTAATTCCAAGGCATGTTGGATTTTTATTGCTTGTGCACATACACTCATTCCCTTTAGAACATTAAAATTTTTATTTCCCTTACTTAGTGTTTTTATCAAATTTCCTTGTAATTCAATGAGATGTGTTTTTGTTGGTCTTTTAAATAAAAGCTTTCTATTTTGAAGTTCCTTTACTTTTTTATCATAAATGTTTTTTAATAAGATACGAATATTGTTTAATTCTTCTGGAAAATCTACTTTGATAATTTCTTGAGTAAGTTCTTGTAAGTATGGCTTTACATCTTCACTTTGTCGAGTTCTAATTTCTACTGCCTCTATTTCAAGATTATTACATATTTCTTTAATTTTTTTAGGATCAGAAGCAGGAGAAGCAGTTAGACCCAAAATTCTTGAATGCTTTGCCTGTTCTTTGTATTTTTTCGCAACAAAAGTATAGCTATAGTTCTTAAGACATCTGTGACATTCATCCTCTATTAGTAGAGAAACTTCTTTTAGATCGATTCGAAATCTTTTTAAATCATTTTGAATACACTGGGGTGTTGAAAATATTATTTGGGCATCTTTCCAAATCTCTTTTCTTTTTGCAGCATTTATTTTTCCAGTAAAAATATGGGTATTTTCAAATTCAGAGTATTTTTTAAAATAATTGTAATGTTGTTCAACTAATGGACGTGTTGGTGCAAGAAATAATATTTTTGATTTTGGATAAAATCTTAACCTTTCAATTGCTAATTGTAATGCAATCAGTGTTTTTCCTAACCCTGTTGGAATTACAACTAAACAATTGTTATTTTTACAAGTTTCATAGATATTTTCTTGATATTCTCTTGCCTTAATCCCCTTTAGCATTTTCTAAAGAAACAGTTCTAGTTTATATTTCTTTTCGTATCTTAGCAGCTATCTTTTCCATCTCACCTTTTTTATATTTGAAAGAAGGCCATTCCTCTATCTTTATACCATCATTTTTAAATCTGGGTATAACATGAAAATGCACATGGGGGATATATTGTCCTGCAACTTTTTTATTATTCTGTAAAATATTTACACCCTTACCATATTTTAATAATATTTTGGTTACTTTTTTTAGTGTTTTGGATAATGCAATTAATTCATCATTGGGTATATCTGTTATTAATTCATAGTGTTTTTTTGGAATAACTAATGTATGTCCTCCTTTGGGTGTTGCTGGGCGTATATCTAAAAAAGCTAATGTTTTCTTATCTTCGTAGATCTTACTTTGGCAAGGTATTTCTCCATTAATCATCTTACAGAAAATGCAAGCTTTTTCCGACATTTTAACCTATATAATTTAATTTTGGTTCTTCTAAATCAAGATCTTTTTCTTCAATTTCTTCAATATCTTTTATCACTTCTTTCTTTTTTCTTGGCATGATTATTTTAAGTTTGCATTGTATTTAAAGTTTATTAATAAATTTTAAACATGTATAATAAATAGCCTTATAAATAAAAATCACTTTTTTGTATAGGAGGAATTATATAAATGGTGTCTGGCTTATTGATAATAGCAACAATTATTATCTTAGTTGGATGGTTGTTACAGTTAATCCTTGGAAAAGGCAAATTGAATGTTGTTTTTGCAATTTTGTTCTTTGTTGGGGCTATTCTAATGTTTATAGGATATGCTGGAGACGTACTAATGTTGATCTTATGGATCATCATAGCCATCTTAGCTATTTTAAGTGCCTTTGTAGGTAAAAAGAAATAATTGTACAAATTTTTTATTTTTTATTTTTTTCTTTTTTATTTAATAGAGTTATGGACCGGCCGAGATTTGAACTCGGGTCCCGCCCAAGCCAAGGGCGAATAATGCCATTATACTACCGGCCCTATAGAATTTTATCAGAAATCCAGGTTTTTAAGTCTTTTATTTTAATCCTATGCTGTTTCATAGAGTCTCTTTCCCTAATCGTTACTGTGTTATCTTTTAAGGTTTGGCCATCTATAGTTATACAGAAGGGTGTTCCTATCTCATCCTGTCTTCTGTAACGCCTTCCGATTGATCCAGAAGCATCATAAAAACATTCAAATGAGTTGTTTAAAGAATTATAAATTTCTTTAGCAATTTTAGGCATACCTTCTTTATTAACTAATGGGAAAACAGCAACCTGTATTGGAGATAAATTATAGTTAAAGGTAAATAATGTTCTATCATTTTTAGGTTCTTCTTGGTATGTTAATTCTAGAAGTACATAGATAGCTCTTCCAATGCCTGCAGATAATTCGAATACATTTGGAATTATTTTTTTACCAGTTGTTTCATCTAATACTTCTGTTTTTTGACTTGATACTTTTCCATGGCCTTTTAAATCATGATCTGATCTATGATTACACGCACATAATTCTTGCCAACCTAAAGAAGTTTCTACTTCAAAATCCCATGTTTCTTTAGAGTAAAAAGGTCTATCTTCTTTTTCAAGATATCTAAAACGCATAAGTTTCTCTGGAATTCCAATACCTAAATAAAATTTTTTTAATAAAACTAGATAGTATGCGACTAATTTACTGAAAATTAGTTTTTTCTTAATTCCTTCTTCAGCCGAAACTTTTTTTATTTTTCCTTTAATATATAAATTTAATTTTTCTTTTTTTATATCATCAAATTCTGCTATTTCGTTTTCTTTTTCAGGATTAAAGAAAATTTCAATTTCCATTTGATTAAATTCTCTTGTTCTAATTAAACCTTGTCTAGGTGATATTTCATTTCTAAATGCTTTTCCAACTTGGGCTATTCCAAACGGAAATTTTTTTCTAGATGTTTTAAAAATTCTTGGAAAACTTGTAAATATAGATTGGCAAGTTTCCCCCCTGAGATAGGCTTCTTTTTTATCGGCCCCAATTTTTAAAGGAAACATAAGATTCCATGTCCCTGCTTTTTCAAATTGAGATTTACAATTAGGACATTTAATTTTATATTTTTTTATTAATTTATCATATTCCTCCATTTTCAAAGATTCTTTAATCTCTTTTTTTGTTTTTTCTTCAATAATTTTATCTGCACGTGTTTTGAATTTACATTTTTTACAAATTATTAAAGGATCATTAAAACTAGTTAGGTGTCCAGAAGCAATAAATACAGATTTGGGCAATATTAAGCAACCGTCTATCTCAATCATTTCTTCTTTTTGAACAAGATTTTTTCTCCAATTTTTTATAATTTTTTCTTTTAGTTTTAATCCATTCGGCCCATAATCTAAGAAACCTGCTTGTTTATCTGGATAATATTCTGCAGATGGCCAGAAAAAACCACGATTGGATGCTATCTTCATAATTTTTTCAAATTTATTTTCCATAACTTCTTAAATTTTAGAAACTATATAAGTCTTTTTATCAGATAATAAATTTTAAGATATATATCACTGTTCCTGCAACTAATGGAATAATAATATTATCATCTGCCTCGCTTTCTCCCAACTTTATTGCAAGAGACTCTACAAACATTGCTATTGCTGCAGCAATTATAGCATATAATGGAATTATAAATAATAATGCTGCAAAAAAAGAAACAATTATGCCGACTAATGTTCCAGTCATATTTTTGAAAATACCTCTCTTTTTAATTGGAATGGCTTTTCTTGTAAGATTAGCAGTAGCATCTCCAAAAGTTAAAATAGCAATAGATGCTAGGGCAATATCCATTGGGAATAATTTAGCAACTAATAAAGAACCTGCAAGTAAGAAAATAAACCCTTTTCCAGGGAATTTTTTTTCATCACCTTTTTTTTCTAGTCTATCAATAAAATAATTAATAAAAGGAATTTTGAATCTTCTTAAAAAAATAGCAAGTATTAGGGATATTACTAATAGAATAAATAGGATAATTAGGCTTGTTGGCCGTGGAACAAAAATTAATCCAAGAATAATTAAAATACCCATAACCATGTGAAATAATTGGCGTCCTACCCTGCTTTGGCCTTTCTTTTCTTTCTTTTCCATTTTTGAGATATTTTACTTTCTTTTAATAATGTAGATATACCATACCCTATTATAAACCCTGCTATTATATCACTTAAGAAATGTAAACCCATATAAACTCTTGTTAAAACTAATAATATTGAAAAAATTAACCAGATTATTTGAAATGTTTTGTTTTTTATGAATGGAAATGTTGTAAATATTAAAGAAGAATGCCCAGAAGGAAATGAATTTTTTTCTAAAGAAATTGGCCTTGAACGGGCAGTTACTGTTTTAAAGAATAAACTAATCAAACCAGCGATAATAAAAGAGATTGCAAATTTTAAGAAATTGCCCTTCTTTTTTTGAGTAAAAAACAAGATAAACATAAATAAAAAAAGCCAAATTTCAAAATAAGGTTCTTTTTGAATAAATAACAAAACAGAAAAAATTGAATCAAGCACAGGATTTTTAATTGATCCGATTATTGCTAGAATTTGAAAATCAAATAAAATGCAAACAAACATTAAAATTAGGGCAATAAGCATAATAATCACCCTTTTCAATTCTTTTCTTTTCATTTCTAAAACAAGATAAAAATTTATTTAAATCTATTTGTTTCTTTAATTATATGAAATGGTTTTGGATTTTAATAAGATATATTTTATCTTTTGTAGTTGTTCTTTCTATTAGTCTATTTTATTTTATTTTTACCCCTATTACTTCTGGTTTTTTATTTTTAATTCTAAATTTATTTTATAAAGAAGTTTTATTCTCTTTTCCATTTTTTATTTTTAATTCTTTTACTATCGAAATTATTCCGGCATGTATAGCAGGTAGTGCTTATGTTTTACTTTTATTATTGAATTTATTAACTCCAAATATTAAGATTGGTAAAAGAATATTACTATTTTTATTTTCTTCGGTTGTTTTTTTATTTATAAATGTTATTAGGATCTTTCTATCTGTTTTAATTTTAGATAAAAGTACTGGTTTATTTAGTGCGGTACATATGGGATTTTGGTTTCTTAGCATAGTTTTTGTAATTTTAATTTGGTTTTTATCTATTAAACTTTTTAAGATAAATGAAAAACCGGTTTATACAGATTTGAAGTTTATATTAAAAAATTTAAGAAAGAAATAGCACCCATCGCTATTAGAGTTACAATTAATCCTGCGATAACTACTCCAACAGATATTGCTGGAATAGCTTTTTTACTTGAAAAACCCATCAACCATGCCACAATACTTCCAGTCCATGCTCCAGTAATAGGAAGGGGAATCATTACAAAGATAGTTAATGCAATTGATCCAAATTTTTCTATTCTTGTTCTTAGTCTTTTTTTATGAAATTTTTTTATGAAACCGTGTTCTTTTAGTGGTTTTTTAAATAAAAGTAAGTAAAGTTTATCCATTACAAAAAATACAAATGGTGCAACAAGCAAATTTATGGCTACACATAAGAGAAAAATTACTATTGGAGAAACGTTGTTTGAGATCCCAAAAATTATTGCTCCTCTTAATTCAGATATTGGAGCAAAGCTTAGGAGTGAGGTAATTAACAACACTAAAATTATATTCATCTTTAACCGAATAGTGCAGCTAATCCCTCAGCAGCTTCCTCAGCTTTCTTTTCTTCTTTAACTTCAGCTTTCTTTTCTTCTCCGCCTGCTCCTCCTTTTCCTTCGCTAGATGCGACTGGCATTGCTTGTGCTTCACTTAGTGCTTTTTCAATATCTACGTCTTTTAGACTAGCCACCATTGATTTTATAGCAGCAGCGTCTACTTCTGTTCCGGTTGATTCTATTACTTTTTTTACACTATCTTCAGTTACTTCTTTTCCTAGTTTGTGTAAGAGCAAGACTGCATAGATGTATTTCATTTTTTTTCCTCTAAATTTAATTTTTGAGATAGAGTATTAAATTCATTATTTGCTTTTGCTAAAATAAATTTAATAGTTTCTTTACAAGGATAATCAATAAACAGGGCAAAAGCTAGTGCCTTTGATTCTAATTCTTTTAAGTCTTTTAATGTTTTTTCAGAATCAACATCTATTTCAAAATAAACTGCTTTTTCTTTAGTGTTATATGCTGCCATTGGTTTTAGACTTAAAAAGAAAGGAGTTATTTCTAAAGAACTTAATAAAGAAGCAACTGCAGGAGTAATTGTCTCTCCTTCTTTTACTATTGTTTTTGTTTCCTTTATCGCTATTTTTCCACCATCTACTCCAGATTTTATTCCCATTTTTGATAATTCAGTAATTGCTGGACCAACTGGAAGATCTGTTGGGCCCTCCTTTAATATAATGTCTGTTGGTGCTACTTGTCCTGGTTTTGCTTTTGCAGGTATTTTTCCTTTATTGAATATTGCTGCTATCTCATAAGCATCTTTATTTGTAAATAATAGAACAAAGTTCTTTTCTAATTTATCTTCTAATTGTGTTATTTTTTCTTTTTCCTTACTTATTGCTTCCAGTGCACGTTTAGCCATGTTCTTTTTTACAACTTTGAATACTGTATCTGCTTTTAGATCTTTTTTTGTTCTTTGAAATTGTATAGATGGAATATTTCCAATAGAAATTACCATAATTGTATTATATTTTTTCATAAGTTCCACTAATTCTTTTAAAAGTTGTTTCTTTTTTTCAGGAACTTTTTTTTCTTCAGTTTTTTTACTTGACATTTTATTTTTCAACTTTTATTGCGGGGCCCATTGTAAATTTAATTAATACGCTTCTAATATTGATTTCTTTTTTTGGAAGTTTTTCTATTACTGCTTTAAATGCAGTTTCAATATTTTTGAGAATTTCTTCTTCTTTCATATCTTCTTTTCCAACAGGAATTTTTATGCTTAATTCCTTTGTTTTTATTTTAATTTTATTTTGTAGGTTTTCATAAGTTTTCTTGATTATTTCAGTAGATTCTTGAGCAAAAATACAACCAAGAGATGGATCTGGCATTTTTCCAATAGAACCAATTATTTTTCCAAATTTTTTAGCTATAAGTGGCATGAGTTTTGCATTTGCAATGAAGAAATCAGTTTTTTTAGCTATTTTTTTGATATCTTTATCTGATATCTTTTCAATTTCAGTTTTACTTATTGTTTTTTCTAAAAATTCATAATTCGCTTTTGTTTCAACAAAAGCACAAACTTTTGATTTTTTATATATAAAAGGAAGTGAAAAACTTATAGCTACAGCTTCTCTTTTAAGATCAAAATTTTTTAGATTTAGAATTAAATCGACTGTCTGATTAAAGTTTCTTTTTCTTGTATTTTTTCTTAATTTTTCAAGTGCTTCTTGAAATTTCATACTTCCCTCCTACACAAGAAAACCAAGGTTTTCTTATCAACTTTCCTTTACAGGTTGTAGTTTTAGCGGTATTTATCCTAGAAGTTATGGCTTTTTAAAGCTTTTGATTAAAAAATAAAAAAGAAAAAAAGGAAGAATTATTCTCTTATTACGTT
>Ga0272442_10011336_pt1 | contig 10881 bp, 6 predicted proteins | sample SSMForm2O_FD_200262 | JGI IMG/M metagenome (GOLD analysis project Ga0272442, IMG submission 200262) | Marine sediment archaeal communities from Little Sippewissett salt marsh, Falmouth, MA, United States - SSM-Form-2O | ecosystem: Environmental > Aquatic > Marine > Wetlands > Sediment ... | reverse complement strand
CTAAGCCTTTCCAAATCCTAGAGATTGGCCCGAAGGGTGTCAAACTGCGATGGAAAGGAGCCTCGGCACGCTGGACCAGCCTGGGTCCGGCTGATTCATCTGATAAAATGGCGGAGAAAATCGCACTGGACCCAATTGGGACAGGCACCCTTGGGCCTTTGCGGGGAGGATCCTATGGAGACCGGCGGACAGACAACTGGACAAGATCAACGGGGACGCTGGAAATCGCAGACAGGTTTCGTTTTGGCCGCGATCGGCTCGGCCGTGGGACTCGGCAACATTTGGCGTTTCTCCTACATGGCATACGACAACGGGGGCGCCGCGTTCCTAGTACCGTATGTCCTCGCGCTCTTCCTGGCAGGGATTCCCCTGATGATTCTGGAATACTCGGTGGGTCATCGCCTTCAAGGATCCTCTGCTTTGGTTTTCGCCAAGATCAACCCCAAATGGGAATGGTTGGGATGGTGGATGCCGCTCTGCGCCACCTTCGGCATCATGATCTACTACGCCGCGGTTATCGGGTGGTGTCTAAACTACACCATTCTCAGTTTTGGGCAAGAGTGGGGAGCGGACACCAATACGTTCTTCTTTCAGGAATTTCTTCGGATGGGTGACGCCACGCATTTTTCCCCAGGGGCTCCGATCTTTAAGATCCTCGTCGCGACCGCAGTGGTCTGGCTTCTTTGCTGGCTTATCTGCTACCTGGGCGTGGAGAGAGGCATCGAGATCGCGTGCAAGATCTTCATGCCGCTTCTGCTGGTGCTCACCCTGATCCTGGTCGCTCGGGGACTCACCCTTCCTGGCGCCAAGATGGGGATCAAAGCCTATCTTCATCCAGACTGGACCAAACTCAGGAATCCCAAGGTGTGGGCGGACGCGTTCAGCCAGATTTTTTTCACGTTGTCCCTAGGCTTCGGCATCATGATCGCCTATGCTTCCTATCTTCCCAAGAAGACCCGATTGACCACCAATGCCCTAATCACCAGCTTCGGTAACTGCCTTTACTCCTTCATCGCAGGATTCGCTGTTTTTAGCGTCTTGGGCTTCATGGCCACACAGAAGGAGCTGCCCATCAGCGAAGTGGCGGCGCAAAGCGTAGGGCTTGCCTTTGTAACCTATCCAGAGGCCGTCTCCAGTCTGCCTGGACTCAACGCCGTGTTCGGCATTTGCTTTTTCGCTGCCTTGACGATCGCTGGCCTCTCCTCCGGGATCTCCTTGGTCGAAGCGATGGCCGCGGCTGTCCACGACAAATTCCGCGTTTCCAAAAGGCGCGTAGTCACGATCGTCTGCTCCTTGGGCTTTCTTGGAAGCATCATCTTCACCACCCCTGCTGGACTCCTCTGGCTCGATGTGGTGGACCATTTCGTGACCAATTTCGGACTGGTCACTGGGGGACTTCTGGAATGTCTGGTAGTAGGCTGGATCTTCAAGGCCAAGATCCTGAGACGCCATGTCAATGAGTCAGGTTCCTATCTTCCGTGGATATGGGACCTCCTGGTCAAGTTCGTGACGCCCTTGGTGCTTCTCACCATCCTGGAGCTCAGGATCTACGGTCTCATCCGCGAAGGCTATGGAGGCTATGGATGGGACGTTCTCATCCTGGTCGGCTTCCAGGTCATCATCGCCACCCTGTTGGCAGGCTTCTTCTTCGCCTCGGTCCCCTGGGACAAACGCAAACTCCAGGACGTCCACAAGCCGGACGAAGACAAGCTCCTGGTGTGACAAAAGGCCGTTTGCCGACGAATGGCTCCGCCTTTCCCAGAGAACTACTTTCGTACGCTCTGAATGGCCTTTCGAAGGACGGAGGAGAAGGTTTGCTTGGCGGCAGGCTCCTGCATACGGCTCCGAGAGAACTGCTGCACCAAGTGCCAAAGCCTCAGATGATCGAAGTGAGAGGACTCCTCGGTCAGGTCCGCATGCTTACCCGTCTTGAGATTGAAGGCCATACAACGAAGATATTCCCCCAGGACGAGCCTCTTTGTGACCTCGTGCCCTTTGTTGGCTCCGAACATCTGCGTCTTCGCCCGTTCTTTGGTTTCCTTCTCGGGTTCCTCGACCTTTTCCACCACGTCGAAATCAAGCAAATACGCCGTGTGTATGGCTGGATCCGTCACCAGAATGATGAGAAGACACTCCCCCGCTGCATCCAGAGTTCCCTTCCTGGCATAGGAGAATACGAAATGCGTGGACTGGCAGAACCATAGGCTCTCCAGCCCATAGAGGTACTCCTCCAACGTCCATCTATCCGCCAAAAACTCTTGTACGCTCTTCTGCCGAAAAAGCAGCTCCGCCGCTTGACGCGCATTCATGCAAGCTATCCTCAGAGGGCGTTTCCCGTCAGGGCCCGCCAACGGTTCAACAGAGCCCTTTCAGAAAGGTCAATTCAGCCTGGCCTGTAAGGGTTTCCATGCATTGTAAAAAATCATCCGCCCTTTGTGTGCGGTCTCTTTCATACTTCTCGATTTGCTCCCGCAACGCTTCGAGTCCAAGGTTTCCTGTAGCACCCTGATGGGTTCGTCTCTCGATCGTGTCTTTGGGATCGAGCTTTGCCAGGGATTCCAACGATCGTTTTACTTCCTCGTACGCCTCGCGAAAGGGCATCCCCTTTGTGACCAGATCCAGAGCTCTGTCTGTGGCAAATACGTCGGGATGAAACCCGGCAAGAAGCTTCTCTTCGCAGACCTGTAATCCGCTCACAGTCAACGCCATCACGCGCACAGAGGCCACTGTCAGGGACAGCCCTTCCATGAAGGGCTCCTTGGTTTCTTGTCCGTCTCTGTTGTATCCAGTGGGAAGCGTGCGGATGATCTCCAGCACCCGAAACAGATGGGAAAGAACCGTAGCCGACTTGGCTCGGGTTAATTCCAATCCATCTGGATTGGTCTTCTGGGGCATCATGCTAGATCCGGTACAAAGCTCTGGAGGAATCTCAAAATAGCCGAACTCAGGCATGCTGAAAAGGATCAGTTCCTGGGCGAGTTTCGCCAAATCCTGCATAATCTGAACGCAAGCGCACAAGAGGATGGAAGCGATCTTGCCCCGGCTGTTGTTGACGTACAGCACATTATTCTGCACCTTGGCGAATCCCAACAACTTGGCGGTCAACTCGCGGTCGATCTCCAGGGGCACGCCGTAACTGGCAGCCGAACCCAAGGGGCACTGGTCGTTGATTCTGTAGGCACAAACCAGAAGCTCTCTGTCATCCAAAAGCGACTCCAGAAAGCTTGCAGCCCAAAGTCCCACGGAGGAGGGCATCGCCCGTTGTGTGTGCGTCCTCCCCACCATGGGCGTATCTTTGTGGGACTCGGACAGGTTTAACAAGGCTTGACTGAGTTCCAGAAGATCCCGCTCCAAAACCAACAATTTGGCTTTGCCAAAAAGCCTCAAGTCCACCAAGACTTGGTCGTTGCGGGATCTGGCCGTATGGACTTTTTTTCCGACGTCTCCCAACGTTTTGATCAGTCTGCTTTCCACCGCGGCGTGCACATCTTCATCTTCCATCTTTACCGCGAAGCGCCCCTCTTTCGCGTCTTCCATGATAGAGAGAAGTTCCGCCTTGAGCTGATCGAGTTCCTCTTCGTTCAAAATACCGATTGATTGAAGCATCGTTCCGTGCGCGATGCTCCCCAGACAGTCCCACACCACCAAGTCCTGATCCAAGCGGTAATCCTTACCCACGGTGAAGGCTTCAATCACCTCGTTGAGGTCGTATCGGGGACGCCAGATCTTTTGGGGCGGCAACTTTCCCTCCTATACCTTCTTCATGAGGGCCTCAAGCATAGCCAAACAATCAGTGGGGTCAATTCCAAATGAGCACAACACGATCATACCATTCCCCGTAAGAGGCTATATAGTCCCTTTCGCGGCCCTCTCAGATTGACCAGAGCCCCTGAATGATCTAGAGTACTGCAAAAAGGGAGAGTAGGGGTCTATTCTTCCCTCAAGGCAGCTTACAGGAAGGGAAACCCATGAAGATTTGTCCCACCTGCAAAGAGTTGTTCGACGACTCAGAGAGTCTTTGTCCCACGGACGGTACAGCCCTAGAGCCAGCCGTCACGGAGGCGGAAGAACTGCTCGGTCAGCTCCTTTCGGGGAAATACAAGCTCAAGTCCATCCTGGGCAAGGGCGGTATGGGAGCCGTGTTTGACGGGGAGCACATTCAGCTGGGACGACCTGTGGCGGTCAAGATGATCCACCCCATGTTCTTGTGTCCCGAAAGCGCCAGCCGCTTTCAGAGAGAAGCCAAGGTAGCCAGCAGCCTCAACCATCCCAACATCATCCAAATCTACGATTTCGGCCAGTCGGAGGACGGTTCCCTCTACCTGGTGATGGAAAAACTCCAAGGTAGAGAACTCAAAGACGACATCGTGGAAAACGGTCCCATGGAGCCTAACAGGGCAATCCGCCTCTTCCGTCAAATCTGCGAGGGCATGGCGGTGGCGCACGCTCAGAAGATGATCCACAGGGATCTCAAACCGCAGAACGTCATGTTGGTGAAAGACGCCAGAGGCAATGAGCAGGTCAAAATACTGGACTTTGGTCTGGCCAGAACCATGGACACCAACCGTACCGCACTGACAGAACCGGGAGCCGTGATGGGGAGTCCCCAGTATATGTCTCCCGAACAGATCTCGGGACAAGAAGTCACGCACGAATCGGACATCTACTCTTTGGGACTGATTCTCTACGAGATGATCGCGGGAAAGGCGGCTTTCACAGGGAAGAATGCCAGCGAAACCTTCAAAGCGCATCTCACCGAGATGCCCACGCCTCTCCTCCTGGACAATGCGCCCAGCGATCTCAATGAGGTCGTCATGCGATGCTTGGCGAAAGACCCTAAGGAGCGCTTCGCGTCCGTAGAGGACCTCATGGCCACGCTTCCCCCCGAGCCAACGACTTCCAGCTTTGCCGCGGCGCATGCCGCGCCTCCTCCGATGCCTCGGGCCGCTGCACCGGCTAGCGCCCAAACGAGTCCTCCTTCGCAAAAACAGTCCCCTCAGGAACTGGCGCATACGGCCGCAGGATTGACGGACACCGGCAAAGAACTAGCCGACACGGGAAAGGACATCCCTGCCACCAAAGCGTCCAAAGGAAGCGGCACCTGGATTCTAGTAGGTGCAGTGGGGGTTCTCTGTTTCCTTCTCGCTCTGGGAGCCCTAGGAGCCTTCGTCCTTCTCAAGTCTCGACACTCCAAGACCGTCGTTAAAACCTCTGATATCGGTCACGTCTACGACGTGAAGCCTGCTGGAGCAGGTACGACACAGGCCTTATTCCCAAACGAGAGCGCTACAGAAAACGATTCGCTCCAGGATAACCAAGTCCAGCCCGTGTCCGACCCTGCCGCCCCGGCGACCGCCGACAGCCACATCGAAACGGTCCAAGATGCGGGTGTCGCGAAGGACGGAGTGGACGAAAACGCCGCCCAAACCGCCCAGAACTCCTCCTCGGCGGCCTCCGAAGTCCAGGACAACGTTCCTGTCGAAACCCAAGAACCGTCAAGCCCGAATCCTCCTGTCGACCCGGCCGCAGCGTCTCCGCCGCCGGTACAGCCTGTCGTTCAACCGGAGGTACAAACTCAGCAAGCTGCGCTCGCCGCCGCAGAGCCCACGCCCGTTCCGTCGAAACCCCAACCTGTCCAACCCACGCCCATCGTGGTGCCGGAGCGTCCCAAGGTCTATGTGGAGGTCCAGGGGGATCCGATGGTGACCCAACATCTCAAGAAAGAAGTGGGCAACCAGCTCAAAAACGCGGGCTGTCCCCTTGCCCTGTCGAGGGACGGTGCCCACATGGTGGTGCGCGTCCAAGCGAACGCCGCGGCCCAAAAGAACACAAACGCCTTTGGGGCGCGGCTCAACCTGCGGACCTACACCGTGCTTATCTCCGCGGAAGCCGTTCCTTGGAAGGAAGCCTGGCCGGACCAGGTCATGGACCAGATCACCTTTGATCCGACGTATGCCGCCACCAAAGTCCCCTATGAGGCCCAACGCGTGACCAAAGGACTCGGCCGCAAACTCATGTCCTTCTGGGACGAGAAACGGTAGCTTAGAGCCGACCACGGTGGATCAGAGAGAAGAGGGATTGTCTTCTCACTTCCTTCGTTCGGTGCGTTGGAATACTTAAATACGCACCTCCTAAGAGAAGACCTCTCCCAGAAACGGAATGTACATTCCGTAGTGGGAGTGGTCTTCAAACCGTTCGAAAACAACCCCTCTTCTCTTTGATCCACGGTGACGCATCTCACCTGGCTCGGTTTGGAATCCAGGCTAGTTCCTGTTGCGGAAAACAAGACGGGGGGTAGTATGGACCGAAGGAAGAGGGACAGGTCCTTTTAGACCGGTTTGAAGGCCGTTCCCACGCCGAATGCACATTCGGCAACTGGGAACGGGGTTCACCTCAAGGCGCGCATTTGAATATTCCAGCGCGCCGCCAGAGGGAAGTGGAAAGAGGACCTGTTCCTCTTCCTTCCGGGGATATTTCCGCCTATTCGGCTTTCCTCAGCGAGGACTACTTGATGTCGGCGTGATACTCCTGGAGGGACTTGACCTCGGCCTTTCCCTTGAGGGTCTCAGCAATTCCCTTGACAGCGGCTTTGGCGGCAGCCATCGTGGTGATATAGGGAACCTTGTGCCTGATCGCTGCCTTCCGAATGTAGGAATCGTCCGCCTTGCTCGCTTTGCCTCGAGGGGTGTTGATCACCAACTGAATCTCGCCGTTGGTGATGGCGTCCCCGATATGGGGCCGTTGCTCCCGCATCTTGTTGATGCGCTCCGCATCGATACCGTGCTGCTCCAGGAACGCCATCGTACCTGTCGTAGCCCTGAGGGAAAAGCCAAGCCCGGCCAATTCCTTCGCCACCTCGACAGCGCCTTCCTTGTCCTTGTCCGCCACTGTGATGAGCGCCGTTCCTTCCAGCGGTAACCGTCCCATGGCAGCGTCCTGCGCCTTATAGAAGGCCAGTCCAAAAGAGTCCGCCATACCGAGCACCTCGCCGGTGGATCGCATTTCTGGTCCGAGCACAGGATCCACTTCCGGGTAGAAATAGAATGGGAATACGGATTCCTTGACACCGCAATGAGGGATGCTCGGCTGCTCGAGTTTCAGGTCGGACAATTTCTTCCCCAGCATCAACTGCGTGGCAATCCGCGCCATGGAGAGTCCGCACACCTTGCTTACCAACGGCACGGTACGGCTGGCTCTAGGGTTGGCTTCGAGGATATAGACGACATCGTCGCAGATGGCGTATTGAATGTTCATCAAGCCCACCACGCCCAGCTCCGTGGCGATTTTGCGCGTATATTCGCAAATCGTCTGGATATGCTTCTCAGGGATCGTGGTCGGCGGAATCACACAGGCGGAATCGCCTGAATGCACCCCGGCCAACTCGATATGCTCCATCACGGCGGGAACAAACGCGTCGGTGCCGTCCGCGATCGCATCGGCCTCGGCCTCGATCGCATTGTCGAGAAATTTGTCGATCAGAATGGGTCTCTCTGGAGAGACGTCCACTGCCGCCTGCACGTATCTCTTGAGCATCTCCTCGTCGTGAACCACCTCCATGGCGCGTCCCCCCAACACGAAGGAGGGTCGAACCATCAGGGGATAACCGATTTCTTTTGCGATCCCCAAAGCCTCTTCCAAGGTACTGGCCATCCCGCTTTCAGGCTGCGGAATGCCCAGTTTCTTCATCTTCTGTCGGAAGCGGTCCCTGTCCTCAGCGAGGCCGATGGTGTCGGGTGAGGTGCCAATGATCTTCACTCCAGCAGATTCAAGTTCTTCGGAGATATTGAGCGGAGTCTGACCTCCAAACTGACAGATAACACCATCGGGTTTCTCTTTCTCATAGATACTGAGTACATCCTCCACGGTCAGCGGCTCGAAGTAGAGCTTGTTGGATGTGTCGTAGTCGGTGGACACCGTTTCCGGATTGCAGTTGACCATGATGGACTCGATGCCTTCGTCTCGAAGCGCGAAAGCGGCGTGAACGCAGCAGTAGTCGAACTCGATGCCTTGTCCGATTCGGTTGGGTCCCCCTCCCAGGATCATGATCTTGCGATTGCCTGTAGACGCCTCGGTGACATCCGGGGCGTTATACGTCGAGTAGTAATACGCCGCATCTTCGACGCCGCTCACAGGAACGGGATGCCAACCCTCAACGACTCCCAGATTCTTCCGCTGCTCCCTGACGGCGGTCTCAGGGATTCCCAGGATTTGCGAGAGGTACTTGTCGGCGAAACCGTCCTTCTTGGCCTGAACCAGCAGATCGTCCGGCAACCCTCCTCCCTTGTGCTTGAGAAGCTCTTCCTCCAAGTCGACCAACTCTTTCATCTGTTCGATGAACCACGCCTTGATATGAGTCGTCTCGAAGAGCGTCTGAACGTCTACTCCCTTGCGCAGGGCTTCATACATGATGAACTGCCGTTCGCTGGACGGCTCGGCCAGCATTCCCATCAGATCTTCGGAGGACTTCTCGTGATAGTCTTTGGCGAAGCCTAGACCGTATCTGCCGTCCTCCCTCGATCGAATGGACTTCTGGAAGGCCTCCTTGTAGGTCTTCCCAAGGCTCATCACTTCACCCACGGCGCGCATCTGCGTGCCCAGCTTATCGTGAAGTCCCTCGAACTTCTCAAAGGCCCAACGGGAAAACTTCACCACCACGTAGTCCCCGGACGGGGTATATTTTTCGAGCGTGCCGTCCCGCCAGTAGGGGATCTCATCCATCGTCAGCCCGCCGGCCAAGAGGGAAGAAACGTACGCGATGGGAAAGCCGGTGGCCTTGGACGCCAGCGCCGAGGATCGGGAGGTCCTCGGGTTGATCTCAATCACCACCACGCGTCCCGTCTTGGGATCGTGAGCGAACTGGATATTCGTTCCCCCGATCACCTCGATCGCCTCCACGATGTCGTAGGAATGCTTCTGCAGACGCTGTTGAAGCTCCTCGTCGATCGTGAGCATAGGCGCCGTGCAGTAGCTGTCCCCTGTATGCACCCCCATGGCATCCACGTTCTCGATGAAGCAAACGGTGATCATCTGGTTTTTACTGTCCCGCACCACCTCCAGCTCCAGCTCCTCCCAGCCAAGCACCGACTCCTCCACCAGGATTTGTCCCACCAGGCTGGCGCTGAGACCGCGCTCGACGAGGCCTTGAAACTCTTCCATGTTGTAAGCGAATCCGCCGCCAGTGCCGCCCATCGTATACGCGGGGCGGATCACGCAAGGCAAACCGATCTCCTCGAGAATCTTTTCGGCTTCTTCCAGACTGTTGGCGATTCCGCTCCGAGGCATATCTATGCCGAGCTTGTTCATGGTGTCCTTAAACGCCTGCCTGTCCTCTCCTCGTTTGATCGCATCCACCTGAACGCCGATGACCCTGACGCCATGCTCCTCTAGAACGCCTGTACGGGCAAGTTCCGAGGACAAGTTGAGTCCAGACTGTCCCCCCAGGTTGGGCAACAGCGCGTCCGGTTTTTCCTTGGCCACGACGTCGGTCATGGACTCCAAGGTGAGGGGCTCGATATAGGTGATATCCGCCATTCCGGGATCCGTCATAATGGTGGCAGGATTGGAGTTGGCGAGGACGATCTTGTACCCCAGGCTTCGCAACGCCTTGCAGGCTTGCGTTCCCGAGTTCACACGCCTGGCCGATCACAATGGGTCCAGAACCAATAATCATCACCTTGTCGATGTCGTCATGCTTCGGCATAGAACCGGCCTCCTATGATTGAATGATTGGCTGTCTATTCGACCTCTTTGCCCAAGAGGAGAAACTCCAAAAGCGCCTTCTGTGCGTGCAAACGATTCTCCGCTTCGTCCCAAACCACGGATTGAGGTCCGTCAATGACTTCTGCGGTCACCTCCTCACCGCGGTGGGCGGGGAGACAGTGCATAAAAACAGCGTCATTGGAGGCTTTAGCCATCAGATCGGCATCAATGCACCAGTTGGAAAACGCTTTTTGGCGCTGTTCTTTCTCCTCCTCAAATCCCATACTGGCCCAAACATCCGTTGTCACCAAATCCGCCCCGGCGACCGCGTCACTGGGCGTCTGGAACACCTCGAAGTGCGTACCTGGAGGAGCCAAGGCTGGATCCAGCGGGTATTCAGGCGGCGTGGAGATCTGCACCCTGAAGTCCAGCAGTTGCGCCGCCTGAAGCCAGGTGTAGGCCATGTTGTTCGCGTCCCCGATCCAAGCCACGGTGCGTCCCTCGATGGGACCCCGATGCTCTATGAAGGTATAGATATCTGCCAACAACTGGCAGGGATGATACTCGTTGGTGAGTCCGTTGATCACGGGAACGCGTGAATATTGGGCAAACCGTTCGATCTTCTCCTGCTCAAAGGTACGGATCATGGCGATATCCACCATGCGCGAGATGACCCTGGCGGTATCCTCAATGGGCTCCGCCCTGCCCATTTGCGAATCCCTGGCATTCAAGCATACAACCGTGCCGCCCAACTGGTACATGCCCGCCTCAAAGCTCACACGGGTTCGGGTGCTGGCCTTCTCGAACACCAACGCCAGGGTCCTGTCTTTGAGCGGATGATAACACTCGTATCGCTTGAAACGCTGTTTGATGATCTCAGTTCTTTGCAAGAGATACTGGATTTCTTCCTGGGTACAGTCGTCCATCCTCAAAAAATGGCGTAGTGGGGGCGCTTTCATGTCTTTCCTCCAGGCGTCAAGCAAAGGCAACGTTCCGGTCCTGTCCGCCGCAGTGCTTGGAAGTCTCGCTCCCTGCCGGGACGGTGTGGACCGCTCTCTCAATGCGTATCCTACCATTCCTGGAAAACCGGGTCACCTCCCCGGCGTCCGGTCAGAACTCATGCAGGCAGTTGGAAGCCAGGTTGGGCTCCGTGGTGAGTTGGACGCCGAGCTTGCGCAATCC
>Ga0272442_10011334_pt1 | contig 10883 bp, 11 predicted proteins | sample SSMForm2O_FD_200262 | JGI IMG/M metagenome (GOLD analysis project Ga0272442, IMG submission 200262) | Marine sediment archaeal communities from Little Sippewissett salt marsh, Falmouth, MA, United States - SSM-Form-2O | ecosystem: Environmental > Aquatic > Marine > Wetlands > Sediment ... | reverse complement strand
CTATAATGTTTCTCCTGACCTTCGCCACGAGCTTATTGAAAATGGTTTTGAAGCAGGCGTGCATGGCCTCACCCATGATGGTAAGCTCTTTTCATCTAAAGAAATATTCGAGACAAGGGCTCCACAAATTAACAAGTACTTGAAAGAGTGGGGCTCTGTCGGTTTCAGTTCCCCATCCATGCACCGCAATCTGGATTGGATGTATCTCTTAAATATCGAATGGGCTATGTCTACATTCGACACAGACCCCTTTGAACCGCAGCCTGAAGGCGTACCCACGATTTTCCCCTTTGCTGTTAACAATAACCATCACCATAAAGGACATATTGAACTCCCTTATACGCTTCCCCAGGACTTCACATTATTTATCCTGATGAAGGAAAGAAATATTAATATATGGAAACAAAAATTGGACTGGATAGCAGAGCACGGGGGCATGGCGCTTTTTAATACACATCCTGACTACATGAGATTTACAGATAAGAAATGTTCTGTCGAGGAATATCCGGCTAAATATTATGAGGAGTTTCTCCAGCACATTAAAAGTGAATATAAAGGGCAATACTGGCACGCATTGCCAAGAGACGTGGCCCGTTTCTGGCGAGAAACCATGGTAAAACCCAAGTAACCCAAGTAACCCAAGTAACCCAAGTAACCCAAGCAACCCAAGCAACCCAAGCAACCCAAGCAACCCAAGCAACCCAAGCAACCATTATGCTTACCACATTCTCACTTTTTAATGATCTTGAAATGAATCAATGGGACAATTTTGTCAAATCCCATCCGGAGGGAACGATATTTCATTTGTCATATTGGATAAGAACTATCTATGAAACGTATTCAATTGAACCATTGTTATACGTCGATAAAGAAAACGACCATGACAAAATATCAGGCATCGTCCCCTTCTTCCTGATTAAGAGCCCTCTGATTGGATCGAGGCTTGTTTCTCTGCCTTTCTCTGACTACTGTGGCCCGCTGCTTGAAGATAAATCGAAAGAATCTGAATTCATATCGACAATCATTGATCAACACAAAAAGAAGGTTAACTATATAGAAATCAGAAGTAACTTACAGAATAATAATGGTCTGATTTGTCATAACTACTACAAAGGCCATACGCTGGAACTATTACCAGACCCGGCAGATGTAATGGCCAAGCTCGAGAAGAAATCGATCAGATACGGTATACGAAAGGCCAAGAAATCGGGAATAGTCATAAAGGAAGACAATACACAATCAGGAATCGAGGAATTCTATCGTTTAAACAGAATGACTCGGCAAAAGCATGGTGTGCCCTCTCAACCAGCAAAGTTTTTTCAGAAATTCTTCGATCATATGATCTTAAGTGGAAACGCTTTTATCCTGCTCGCTGTAGATGATTCGAAAGTTGTTGCAACGGGAGTCTTCTCTAAATTAAACGATACTGTTTATTATAAATACAACGCATCTGATACAGAATATCTCGCCACGACAAAGAAAACCCCAAATCACTTATTGACATGGCATGCCATCGAAAAAGCATGCCAAGAAGGATATAAATTCTTCGACTTCGGCCGCACATCGCCCGATAACGCCGGCCTTGTACGATATAAAGAAATGTGGGGTTGCAAACCATACAATTTACCCCATTATTATTATCCTGAAATTAAGGGATCGACCTCTACGAAAGAAAATAGCTTATCATACCGTATTCTGACATCTACCTGGAGAGCACTACCAGATTCATGTAAAAAAATTATAGAACCAATGATTTATAAACACATGGCATGAAGCAAATAGTCAAACAAGTGATTGCAAGGATATTCAATCGAAAAGAACAAGATAATAAGCCTGAGTTCTTAGTAGGCGAAGTTGTTAAGATACGTTCAATAGAAGAAATATCCCAAGGACTTGATCTACTCAAACGACATGAAGGCTGTTTAATGATGGAGCAAATGTGGATTTATTGTAATAGTAATTTCAAGATATTGAGAATTGTTGATAATGTTTTTGATGAATACCAATTCAAAATGTTCAAGACCCGAGGACCACTGTATTTACTGGAAGGCTTGATATGCAACGGTAAAGTAGATTCATTCCAACATCAATGTGATCGTAGTTGCTATTTAATGTGGCATGAAGATTGGCTAAGCAAGATATAAGTAATAAATTTATATAAGTTACAAAGAAGTAATAGAATGATCAAAAACAAAATCGGCCTTATACCCCGCTATAATTGGGACTATGAACTATCAGATCTTGTCAAAGCATATAAGGGAATTTTTGATGTTCCTCCTAATGCGGAAGATATATTAGAAAAAGTTTTTGGTAACAAACCCATTCTCACCGCTTCAGGGAGAACATCCCTTTATGTAATTTTAAAATCCCTGAATCTACCTGAAAGATCATATGTCGGAGTGCCTTTATTTTGCTGTTCCGTTGTTTTTGATGCCATAAGACAGGCAAATCTGATTCCCAGATTTATTGACATTAACCTGGACGACTATAACCTATCCGCCTCCGACTTGGAGAAAAAAAAGGGCGATCTGTCTGCCACTGTTGTGGTGCATATGTTCGGTCATCCCGCTGACATGGATTCAATCTCTTTGTCAACCAATAATAGTCCCCTTATAGAAGATTGCGCCCAATCTTTATTCAGCAAGTATAAAGGGCAAAACACCGGGTTCTTATCAACTGCCTCATTTTTTTCATTCAGATCCGGCAAATATATATCTGCAGGGGAAGGAAGCGCTATTTTCATGCGAGAAGCCCACCTCGGAGAAACGATAAAAAAACATGTTGAAACACTTGCTGAATGGAGCATCGGAAAGGAGTTATTACACTCGACAGCGACATATATAAAATCCACCCTTTATAAAAGACCGTGGTACGGAACACTCGGATATCCGATTGGGATGCGTATTGACCGGAAGCTTAATCTGACGGCTAAAACCGGCTTCACACTAAATAAGATAGCAAATGGTGATCGCACGATATTAAATAACAGAATAAGCACATTTGCAGAGAAGGTAAACAAACAAAAAGAGAACGCCCTTTATCTTCTTAAAAATATACGGCTGGAAAACATTTCTCTTCCTTATGAGAGGAAAGATTGCTGGAGCAATTACTACCAGTTTGTAATCAGATTCCAGGACAGCAAACAGAGGGATAGAATGGCCGATTATCTCTTTAAAAAAGGGATAGACACAGCGAAATATCTCGATGAAATTATCGATGTTGCCAGAGATAATTACGACTACAGCGGAGACTGTCCCAACGCCGAACTCTGCTCAAAGACAGTACTCGTAATCCCAAACCACTATACCTTATCAAAACAAGACCTGGATCATATTATCAATTGCCTAAACTCAAGTAACTCAGGTAACCCAATGCACTGAGGCAACCCAATGAACTGAGGCAACCCAACAAATCCCTCTATGGAGAAAAAAATGACCTGTCAATTAACTTCAATGAATGAACTCACACATAAAAATTCATGGCTCAATAATTTACTTCAAGTTCGTGTAAAAATTTTGAGACCTGCCAAGAGAAAAACAATATTCCTTAAAAATCAATTTCTCAGTACTCTAAAGCAAACAAATAAAGCAAGCAAAGCAGATAGTTACAAAAAAATACCGACCTATCCCGGTGATATTGTAAAAGTGCGTTCAAAAGATGAAATTCGCAGCACATTAGATGAACATGAAAAATATATGGGATGCTTTTTCATTGATGAAATGTATGAACACTGTAACAAAGCTTACCATATCTTAAAAAACGTTGACTATTTTTACGACGAGGCACGGCAGAAAATTTGTAGGTGCAGAGACATGGTTATATTAGAAGGAGTTGTATGCAGTGGCAGACAGAGGCTATACACTGAAAGCTGTGACAGAAGTTGCTTTTTTTTCTGGCATAAAGATTGGTTAGAAAAACAACCGCAAGAATAAAGTGATTTATTAAGTTTTTTAATAATATTGTCTTAGGGACTTGACCAGAACCGCACTGTTAATTGTGCTAAAAGTCTAGTCATGTCAATAATTAACAAGCAAGTAACTTGTAATTTCCTTATTATCTGAGTTAATGGAGCGACATAATGAAATATACACAAATCCTTTTCGTCCTAAAAAAGAAGCTATTAAAACATATAGCCAAATACTCACCGGGATATGGTCTAAGAATATGGATTTTGAGAAAATGTAACTACCAAATTGGCAAGGATATTTATATAGGAGAGGATTTTATCATTATAGATGATCTGAAAGATCCACAGATACATTTAACCATAGGAGACCGTGCATCGATATCACCACGCGTAACTTTTGTATTGCACACGCAACCCAACGGTTCACGAATAGCCGAATTTGTAAATTCAAGAAAAGGTAAAATTAACATCGGGCAGGATGCATGGATCGGAACAGGCGCTGTTATTTTGCCTGATGTTACAATCGGAGAAGGAGCCGTCGTAGGCGCCAACTCCGTTGTAACAGGTGATGTGCCGCCATATACAGTAGTCGGCGGTACACCTGCTAAGAAAATTAAAAAGGTAGAAGTACCCTGGTATTCTCATCCAACGCCAATACTATGAAAAAAATTCAACGCTGTACCAAATGCCTTATACCGGTTACCTACCCCGGAACAACCTTCGATGAATCAGGAGTGTGCAATCACTGCCTGGAATATAAGACCCAGGAGTTACTCGGAGAAGGGCAATTACTCGCGAAAATAAATTCAAAACAAGGCGGGCAATACGATTGCGTTTTGGGAATTAGCGGGGGCAAAGACAGCTGTTACGTGGCTTATCTCGCGAAAGAAAAATACAACCTCAGGGCATTGGCAGTTTGTTATGATTTCCCATTTTTGGTTGATCTGGCGCGTAATAACATTAAAAACGTGTGTGAATCTCTCGGGCTCGACCTGATCACTATTAAAAGCAAAGATAATCTGGAATATAAACTCCTCCGGAATCACTGCCTCTCGCTGGCAGGAACAGGAACAACTTGGGGGCAGTGTATGTTCTGCCACTACGGCATTGAGGCAGTTCTGAACAATATTGCAACGGAGAAAAACATCCCTTTTATTTTAAGCGGCATTACGAGCAATGAACTCTGGAACCCGGGAAATAGAACAAAATTCTTGTTGAAGCGAGTCAAAGAGTTACCCGTAAATGAATTAATGCAATTTCTTTATCATCAAACAAAAGCATATTCCGGATTGGTGAATCAGAGAAAACAATTCAGCATACCCGGGAATAGCTGTTTCAATGTTTATAAAAGAGCAAAAACTCCGGCCGATGGTCCCGAGACACTACATGTCTTTGATTATATTGAATGGAATCAAAGTGAGATTGAAAAAATATTAATCGAGCAAACTGGATGGGTAAAACCTTCTAAACCGACAAGCTGGAGATACGATTGCATCCTGGAACCATTGCTTGATTATACATACAAAAAGGAATTCGGAATCTCGACAGTCGGCCTTTATCTATCAGGGCTTATTCGATCCGGACTGATAAATCGGGATGAAGCTTTAAAAGTAATGGCGCAAAGCGAAGACGAAGAATACCTGAAAGATCACCTCGAATTCGTATTTGATTACTTAAATATCCCTAAAGAAACCCAGAATAAATTCTTCAACAACTAATCTCGTAACCCGAGCAACACAAGTAACCCAAGTAACCCAAGCAACCCAAGTAACCCAAGCAACTCTATTAACCCAAGTAACCATGATACCCAACAAACCAAGGTAACCCAAGTAACTCTGGCGATGAAAATAACAAGATTCGAAGACATTGAAGCCTGGCAGGAAGCACGAAAGCTTGTAAAGCTGGTTTATGATGCCATTAATAAAAGTGATACTTTCAGAAAAGATTTCCGACTGGCCAATCAGTTGCAGGGTGCTGCAGTTTCATCTATGGCCAACATCTCAGAGGGATTCTCTCGCAGGAGCAATAAAGAATTCATCCAATATCTATTTATATCAAAAAGCTCAGCGGCAGAAGTCCAAAGCCATCTGTATGTAGCCCTTGATCAAGCTTATGTTACGGAAGATTTATTTAATGAGATCTACACACAGGCCGTAAAAGTAGCAAAAATGGATTCCGGATTCATCAAATACCTGAACTCCCAACTCAACAAACCGAGACAACCCAAGTAACCCAAGCAACCCAAGTAACCCAAGCAACCCAAGTAACCCAAGCAACCCAATCAACTTTTGTTATCCCTATGGTTCTGATTACAAAAGAAGAAAAGGATATCAAGAAATCCCTCAGAAAGATCATAGATACTTACAAAGATAATCTTGATTTCTCGAAAGGGTTTTTTCTCAAACCAAATATTGTTTTCCCTGTCAGTGAAAGAAGCGGACAATTAACCCGTCACAAAATAGTAAGGGGGCTAATCGAAGTACTAAGAGAAAAGGATAATCAGGTTGAAATCATCCTTGCGGAAGGTACGGCCGCGGGCTCGGATCCCAAGGAGAATTTCAAGACCTCCGGATACTCCCAATTGGCCAGTGATCTCAGAGTGAATCTGTTAGATCTCAACAAAGTCGAACACACAAAGGTTAAATGGAAATATGGAACATTAGAGCTTCCCAAACTGGCCTTTGAAAAAACCTACATTAATCTTCCAATTCTGAAAGCCAGCAGTGCAGCAGGTATTTCCGGCGCCATGAAGAATCAGAAAGGTCTTCTAACGCCCAACATGAAAAAGGGATTTCACAAACTTGATCTCCACGACCCAATCGCACAGCTTAACAAAATTATTCAACCGGCTTTAACAATTATGGATGGACATAATTTTTTTAACGAAAACGTCCTGATTTCCGGTGATAACACATATGAAATCGATACACTGGCAGTTAAGCTTCTCGGCGCTATTGAACCCGACTATATAAAGATATCAAGAGATATCGGGGTAGGAAACGATGATTTCACAACTCTGGGAGATGATACGGAAGACCTCACAAGTTCCTTCAAGTATCAATATAAAGAATATAAAAAGGTGTTTCGGATCAGGCTGTGGTCAAATCCCAGGGCCTGCTCGATGTGCCGTTTTCTATTCCATGACATTACTACATTTCCACCACGCAATCTGAAATATACAATTATTATGTACTTAAAATTGCTAAAATATGCCTTTACCGGCGTAGAAATTGTTTTTGGTTCCAACCCTTCCTTTGAACAAAAATACAAAAAGGTAATTTGCATTGGTGACTGTACAAATAAACTGGCAAAAGAAAAGGGATATACAAATATTCCAGGCTGCCCGCCAACGAAAGAAGAAACGCTTAAATATTTTTAGTCATCTTATAATAACGCAACATATTGTTATTTTATAAATAATCCCAGGGAAGAAGCACAACATGAATCATTGCACGATTGCTTATACTTTTTACGAATTCGATTACAGGGTTCGGCGATATGCCGAGGCACTCGTTGATTCCGGCAGCAGGACAGATGTCATTGCCTTGAGAAAAGAAAAGGCGGGAAAGAAAGGAAGTTTGAACGGGGTAAACATTTATCGAATCCAAAAGAGAAACTTTGACGAAAAAAGTCGTTTCAGTTATTTTTTCAGAATATTAAGCTTTTTTGTTAAAGGGTTTATTACCCTTACCGTGAACCATTTAAAATATCGCTATAAAATTATCCATATACACAATGTCCCGGATTTTCTTGTTTTTATGGGACTCATTCCAAAACTCTTTGGTGCCAGGATAATTCTCGATATTCACGACATTTTACCTGAATTTTACTGCCAGAAGTTTAATCAGAGAAGCGATTCATTTCTTGCACGATCACTGTTGTTCATTGAGAAACTCTCTGTTCACTTTGCAGATCACGTAATCGTCGCAAACGATTTATGGCGTAAAAAGATTATTGATCGCAGCAAGATTCCATCAGCTAAATGCACAGCTATGCTTAATTACCCCAATCTGGAATATTTTAAAAATTTCAAACATGAAACAGACAGAGAAACATTTAGAATTATTTACCCTGGCCATTTATCGCAACATCACGGTCTTGATATCGGGATGAAGGCTATTGCAATAGTCAAACAAGAAGTGCCGTCAATCAGACTTGATATCTATACAGGATCATACATATCAGAATATGCCGAGTTTTTAGAAGAATTGACATACGAACTTGATTTACAGGAGAATATTTGTTTTCACAATTCAGTACCTATTGAAGAATTAGCAGAAATATATAAAAAAGTGGATATTGGTATTGTAACTAAGAGGGCTGGTGTTTTTTCATCCGAAGCATTCAGTACCAAAATTTTTGATTTCATCGCATCTGGAATACCGGTAGTTGCCTCAAAAACAAAAATTGATGAATTTTATTTTGATGACTCTATGCTAATGTTCTTCGAACCGGAAAATCATGAGGATATGGCACAATGTATAATCGAACTCTATCGGAATCCCGAAAAAAGGCAATCACTTTCTGATAACGCTAGCAAGTTTCTTGTCGAGAACAACTGGAAGGACAAAAAAAAGATATATTTTGATATTGTAAATACGCTTGTAGGTTGAAGCTCCCCGCAACAAGTTGCGGCGAATCTCCGATTATTAAGGAAAGTATTATTTTATATTCGCTCGCTGTTCAATTCAAAAATACAACCCCAATAACTCAAGAAACCCAATGAACTCAACAAACCCTATAAACCGCCGTAACCCAACAAACCATCCTTTCCGTTTCGATCGCTTTTTAACCCTTTATTTTTTCTATCCACTGTTGAGAATCGGAAGCTTTCACAAAAAAGCACAAATACCAATCCTAATGTATCACAGTATTTCAAAGGATGCCGAAGATGGCATTCACCCTTATTATCGAATAAATACATCCCCTGATGTCTTTACTACACATATGAAGTTCCTTCATGAAAACAATTACAAAGTTATCGGACTCGATCAAGCCACAAAAATGCTCAAATCCGCAGGCACAAGCTTCGGCGCAAACACGAATGATAGTTCTCTCGCCTTTAATCAACAGAATAAACATAATAAACCTCGTTTTGCAGTAATAACCTTTGATGATGGATACCATGATTTTTACACTGGGGCTTTTCCTGTTCTGCAAAATTATGACTATAGAACTACCGTTTTTCTTCCAACAGGATTTATTGATAATAAAAATAAACTCAAAGGGAAATGTCACCTCACCTGGAAGGAAATCCTGGAATTATCCAATAATGGGATATCCTTTGGTTCTCACACAGTAACCCACCCACAACTTAAATTTCTTCAGAAAAAAGATATCGAGTTTGAACTCAGACAATCCAAAGAAGTCATTGAGGATAAATTGGGAAAGCCAGCCGAATCTTTTTCATATCCTTATGCTTTTCCTGAAGAAGATAAAGAATTTACAAAATACTTAAGAGGGGTACTTCAGAAATACGGGTATAAACACGGTGCCAGTACAAGGATTGGAATGACCTCAAAAAAAGACGATATATATTTTATGAAAAGAATACCCGTGAATTCCTGTGATGATCTACTGCTTTTCAAAACCAAGCTCAACGGTACCTATGACTGGCTTTACTATCTTCAGTATATGTATAAACAATTAGAATACCTTAATTTTGTTAACAAACATAAAGGAATCTGACATGTATGAAAAAAAGAGATGTGTTAAGTGCATTTTACCAGATTCTACTCCTGGAATAACATTTGATCAGAACGGTATCTGCAATTATTGCAAACAATACGAATCCATGAAGGTTAAAGGAGAGGAAGAATTTTTAAAAATATTAGATCAGTACCGCAATAAAGGAATGCAATACGACTGCATGATAGGTGTAAGCGGCGGAAGGGATAGTTCTTATTTGATATGGAAACTTGTCAGGGATTATAAAATGAGAGTCCTTGCAGTTCATTACAATAATCCATTCAATTCGAATCAGGCAAAAATGAATTTAGAAAATGCATTGAAAATATTAAATGTGGATTGCGTAAAATGGGAGTTTAAACCAGGTTATCATTTAAATGAATCAAGCAAGGCCCTTAATGCATGGTCACATAATCCTTCTCCTTCAATGCTACCCATAATTTGTGCTGTTTGTAAGAACTGGTGGCCAGGATTTTTCAAAATTGCAAGAGAGAATAATATTTCTTTGATAGTAATAGGAAGCAACCCTCTTGAAAGTGCAAATTTCAAGGATAATTCTTTTGGAAGTGCTCGGAATTATCATAAACTTTCAAGACTTCCAAAAACCTTGGCAAAGGGTGCTGGAGAACTAATAAGCAATCCCCGCTATCTATATCAATGTTCTTGGAAAGCTGTCATTAAAGGATTCTTGATGGCCTCTCACTCGAGTCCTTATTTAAAAGCTGTATATAAAAATATGAATGTAGTAAGGCTTTTCGACTATATCGAATGGAATGAAGGCGAGGTAATGACAACAATTCAAGACAATTTAGATTGGAAAAAATCGCCGGAACATGCATCACCTTGGAGATTTGATTGTAGAATGGACCATATTAAAAAATTCCTGTATCAAAAAACTATTGGGGTTTCAGAGTTAGAAGACTTATTTAGTAAAATGATAAGAGAAACTATGATCACCAGAGAAGATGCACTGTTAAGACTTGAAGACGAAAACAAAATACCGATCCATCTTATAGAAAACGTATTAGTGACAATGGATTTAAAATTATCAGATTTGAACTGGCCACAAGAATGGTTTAATGACTGATATTTACAAACCCTTAAGCATTCTCTGATGGCTAATTTTATTTAAAGGCTAGCGATCTAAATTTAAACGGGGACACACCGTGGATAAAATAAGTAAATATGTAATTATTACACCGGCAAGGGATGAAGCACAGTATATTGAAAAAACAATACAATCTATCATTAATCAAACCGTGAAACCAATTGAATGGATTATTGTTAA
>Ga0272442_10011333_pt1 | contig 10883 bp, 9 predicted proteins | sample SSMForm2O_FD_200262 | JGI IMG/M metagenome (GOLD analysis project Ga0272442, IMG submission 200262) | Marine sediment archaeal communities from Little Sippewissett salt marsh, Falmouth, MA, United States - SSM-Form-2O | ecosystem: Environmental > Aquatic > Marine > Wetlands > Sediment ... | reverse complement strand
TGGGCGCCGCCTCCGGCGCCAGACCGGCCGGCAGTTGCTTGCGGAGTTCCCGAAAGTTGGCGATGCGCGCCTGGGCCCGCTGGAAATCCTCTTCGCGCACGACCGGCAGGTTCAGCGGATCGGCGAGCACCGACGTGGCTTCGGTGATCGCGGCCGAGACGTCGGCCAGAGCGGTGCCCTTTTGGCCGAGCAATTCCTTGACGGCCTGGAACATCTTGTTGTCCACGTTCCACGCCTCGTGCAACGTGCGGGGAACGGCGTCGGGGGCCTCTGCCTTGGCGATCTCGTTGACGAGCGAGAGCAGGCTCTCGCGCAGCGCAATCGCCGGCCGGGCGTTCGGCGTGTACAGGCCCGGCACGCGCAAGAGGGCGGTCAGTTCCCGCACGTCCGCCGTTACCTGGTGATCGACGTACTGGAAGTCGACCCGCGACAGGATCGGATGCTCGGACGTCTCACCCTTGCGATACGGCAGGGGCGAGCGCGGCAGTTGCATCAGCAAGACGGCCCCAGCCACCCACAGCACCAGGATCGCGATCTGCCATCGCACGTGCCGGTGCTTCAGGCGCTCGTACCACGACACGTCGCCTTCAGCCCGAAGGCGGTCGACGCGGCGAGGTTTCTGCCGTTTGCGGTTCCAGCGGGCCATGGGTCAGTCCTGGATTTCGGACGGCGGCCGGGTGCGGCGTCGGCGGCCGGAGCGGTCTTCCCGTCCGCGGTCGCCCTGCTCGTAGGCATCGACGATGGCCTGCACCAGGCGATGGCGAATGATGTCCTCGCGGGCCAGTTCCACGATGGCGATCCGGTCCAGCCCCGCGAGTTTGTTGATGGCGTCTACGAGGCCGCTCTCCTGGCCGGCCTCGAGGTCCACCTGCGTGATGTCGCCGGTCACGATCATCTTGGAGCGCATGCCCATCCGCGTCAGGAACATCTTCATCTGGACGCTGGTGGAGTTCTGCGCCTCGTCCAGGATGATGGCGGCATCGTTCAGCGTCCGCCCGCGCATGTACGCCAGCGGGATGATCTCGATGACGTCCGTCTCCATGTACGCCCGGACCTGCTTGAAGCCCATCATGTCGTGCAGTGCATCGAGCAGCGGCCTGAGGTACGGGTTGACCTTGGCCTCCAGGTCGCCGGGCAGAAAGCCGAGTTTTTCGCCCGCTTCCACCGCCGGCCTCACCAGGGCGATCCGCTTGATCTGCTCGTGCTTGAGCATCTGGACCGCCATGGCGACCGCCAGGTACGTCTTCCCCGTGCCGGCCGGGCCGATGCAAAAGACCAGGTCGTTCCGGTCAATGCCCTCGCAGTAGGCGAGTTGGCCGGGCGTCTGCGGCCGGACGGGCCGACCGGCCGTGAACACCTCGATTTGTTTCAGGGCGGGACCTCGGCCGCTGCGGCCGACCGTGTCGATGATCTGCTGGACCTCGCTCTCGGTGATGACCTGGCCGTCGTCGGCCATCCGGATGAGTTCCTCCAGGACGGTCCGGGCCTTGTCGGCGGCGTCGCCGGCGCCGGCGATGTGGATGGCGTCGTCGCGGGCCGTCAGGCGCACCCCGAAGCCGTCGCGGATCAACCGCAAGTGCCGGTCGCGCGGCCCGAACACGAGACGGCGGTGGACGTCGCTGGCGAGTTGGAGGGTGTGTTCCATAGAGTGTTTGCGGCGAAGGCGGTTCGGCGGCCCCGCTCGCACACGCCATTATCCCACCGCAAGCGGCTCGGTCAATACCACAAGCAGAACGTACGCCACCGGTGCGGCCGAGAGCATGGAGTCCAGGATGTCGAGCGCCCCGCCGAACGTGGGAATTCGACCGCTGTCCTTGACGCCACAGGCACGCTTCATGAGGCTCTCGGCCAGGTCGCCCAGGACGCCGCTGATGCTGACCGCCGCCCCGAAAACGAGGAGCGCCGGCCAGTCGAACCGTCCCCACGCCAGGCCAATGGCCAGGGAGATCGCCGTGCCCGCCACGATGGCGCCGACGAGCCCCTCGATCGTCTTTTTCGGGCTGAGTCTCGGCACGAGGCGATGGCAACCCAGCCACGTCCCCACGGCGTAGGCGCCGATGTCGCTGCCCTTGACGACGCCGAGCGTCAGGACGAGATACATTAGACCGTCGATCGGCTCCTGCGAGAGGAACCGGACCTTGGCAAGGAAGACGCCCAGCAGGCCCACCGTCAGCACGACCAGGACGGTCCACGCCACCCGCGACAGGGACGTCTGCATGTCGCAGTCCGCCCGCTCGATGACCACGAACTCCGCCAGGAACAGCGCGAACACCATGGCCACGATCACCACGAGATACAGTTCCAGGCCGCGCTCGTACAGCCACGGAAGAATGTGGAACGCCTCATGGATTTCGAGCCACGCGCTGGCGAGCATGAGGGCCACGAACACCATTCCGATGACCGGCCGGCACGGCAGGCCGCGCCCGCGCAGCATCCGGAAGAACTCGTGGCAGCCGGTCAGCAGCGCGCCGGCCAGGAGGATCCAGAACCCCGGGGCGATGGGGAGGCCGGCCCATTCGGCGATGCCGACGTCGGCCAGCAGAATCGCTGCCGTGCCCGCGATCAGGCCGCTCCCGATCGACACCCGGAGCAGGGGGGTATTCATGGGCGCTCGCTCTCGCTGGGCAGACCGCCGAAACGCCGCTGGCGGCCGGCAAAGTCGCGCATGGCCTCGTGCAGATCCGCCGACTGGAAGTCCGGCCACCCTTTCTCGGTGACCCAGAGTTCCGCGTACGAGATCTGCCATAGCAGGAAGTTCGACAGCCGCATCTCCCCCGCCGTTCGAATCAGCAGGTCGGGGTCCGGCATGCCGGTGGTATGCAGATGGGCAGCAAGGGCGGCCTCGTCGATGTCGGCGGGGTTCACGTTGCCGCGGACGGCCTCCTCGGCCAAGCGGCGGGCGGCGGTGGCGATCTCGCGCCGGCTCCCGTAGTTAACGGCCAGGCAGAGGACCGTGCCCGCGTTGCCGGCGGACATCTCGACCGTTCGGTCGACCTCCGCCAGAACGTGCTCGGGGATGCCCTCGCGCCGGCCGATCGTCGCGAAGCGGATGGCGTTGGCCATGATCGTCGGCCGCTGGTCCACCACGTACTGCCGGTACAGTTCCATGAGAACGTCGATTTCGTGCTGCGGCCGGCGCCAGTTCTCGCTCGAGAACGCGAACAGCGTGAGTTGCTCCAGGCCCAGATCCGACGCCTCCTCCGTGATGCGGGGGACGTTGGCGGCCCCTTCGCGGTGGCCGGCGATGCGCGGCAGGCCGCGCGCCTGGGCCCATCGCCCGTTGCCGTCCATGATGATGGCCACGTGCCGCGGCCACGATGCCCGCGGCACGTCGGCCAGAGCGTCCGGGATGTACTTGGGTTCGGGCATATCGAGCCTCGACCGTAAGGCCGGGGGTACCTGGTTATGACACGCGATGAGCGCGGTGGGTCTCCGCACCCACCGGGCGCCGAGCGCGTCTATTGTCTGCGCGGCGGGTACGGAGGCCCGCCGCGCAGCGTGGCTCGCTAATCCCGCCGAATCGTCTCCTCGCGGTCCGGGCCCACGCTGATCATGCGGACCGGCGCCCCGACCAGGTCCTCCACGCGCTCGACGTACGCCTTCGCCGCGGCGGGGAGGTCATCGAACGTGCGGGTGCCGGAGATATCCTCCGGCCAGGGTTCCAGCGACTCCAGCACCGGCTCGACGCGCGGCAGGAGCGTCGGGTCCGCCGGGAACGCGTCCAGCCGTTTGCCGTCCACCTGGTAGGCCGTGCAGACGTTCAGTTCCGGCAGGCCGCCCAGCACGTCGAGCAGCGTGATGACGATGCCGTCCAGGCCGTTGACGGTGGCGGCGTAGCGGATGGCGAAGGTGTCGAGCCACCCGCACCGGCGCGGCCGGCCGGTCGTGGTTCCGTACTCGTTGCCCTGCTCGCGAATCTGGTCGCCGACGGGGCCCGTCAGTTCCGTCGGGAACGGACCTTCTCCGACGCGCGTGGTGTAGGCTTTGACGACGCCCCAGATGCGGTCGATGGCCCGCGGCGAGACGCCCGTGCCCGTCCACACCCCCGCCGCCGAGGCGCTGCTGCTCGTCACGTAGGGGTACGTCCCATGGTCAATGTCGAGGAGGGTCCCCTGGGCGCCCTCGAAGAGCACCCGCTTGCCATCCGCGATGGCCTGGTGCAGCCAGGCGGTCGTGTCGAGAATCATCGGACGCAACTGTTCGCCGTAAGCGGCATACTCCTCCCACACGGCGTCGGGGTCGAGGGGCTCGTCGTCGAAGACCTTCGTGAAGACCTCGTTCTTCTGCCGGACGATGCGCTCGACCTTGGGTTGGAGGTGTTCCGGCCGGAGGAACTCGCCCATGCGGACGGCGGTGACGCGGTTCGCCTTGTCGGCGTAGGCCGGACCGATGCCGCGAAGCGTCGTGCCGATCTTGCCCTTGCCGAGGTGCTTCTCGGAGAGGGCTTCTATTCTTTTGTGCCACGGCCAGATGGTGTGGGCGCGGTCGGAGAGGAACAGGCGGTCGCGCAGGTCGGTGGCCATCGACTCGTTGGCGCGAATCTCCTCGAGCAGGACCTTCGGGTCGATGACCAGGCCACCGCCGATGACGCAGGTGACCTCCGGATGGAAGAGGCCGGACGGCACGAGGTGCAGTTTGTGCGTGCCGTCGTCGAACGCGACCGTGTGCCCGGCGTTGTTCCCGCCGTTGTAGCGGACGACAACGTCGTGCTCGGCGGAGAGGATGTCGACGATTTTGCCTTTGGCCTCGTCGCCCCAGGTGAGCCCGACGACGCAGGTAGTGGTGGTGCTCACGGTTGGCCTTTCGTTTTTGCCCGTGTGGCCGGGCCGGCTTGCCTGAGCCGTGCCGTTTCGCCTTTCGCAAGCGCGGAGTGGTCTGTGTTCGCCGGCCCGCTTGCGGGCCGCGGGCCGCCCGAAATCGCGACCGCGCCGCGCCGACGGAGGCGGAGCGCCCTTCCGCGCAAAGCCACGGCGCTGACCCCGCGGGGGCTCGCGCCGTTTCCGAACCCTAGCCGAATGGCAAGGGGATTGCCAGAAAAAACCGCGGGGGATGAATCCCGCGCGGTCGTCCCCCCGGGCCACCGCGCCGAAGTGGTGTGCGCGGCGGGCCGGCAGGCCCGCGGCGCGGCAACTCCCCCATAGTCACGCAAGCGGGGCCGTGCCACCCGCCAGGAAACCCGGACGCACCGCGTCCGCCTTCCGTCCCGGTTTCTCTTCAACCTGACCGCCCATCCGGCCGATACATAGCATGAGGCTGTGGGTCACCCCGCCCGGAGTGGCGGGGACAGCCTGATGCAGAGGACCCGAGGCGCGGCGAACTCGGGTCCTCTCTTTTTATCTCCATCGGGCCCCGGGGCGGCTCGGCTCCCGCCGCCTTTCGTGTTGCCAGCTCCTTCCCGCGACCGTCCCAATGGCTATAATGGATGCGCACGCCGTCATGCGGAAGGGATGCCATGAACAAGGCCCGTCTGAACCTCCTCATCGACATCGTGATGACCGTCCTGATGGCGGCCATCGCGGGGCTCGGGTTCCTCATCCACTGGGTCCTCATTCCCGGGAAGGACCGCGTAGCGGTGTACGGGCGCCAGGTGGACCTGTATTGGCTCGGCCTTGACCGGCACGAGTGGGGCGACGTGCACCTGGTGATCGGTATCGCCCTGCTCGCGCTGCTCGTGCTGCACGTGGCCCTGCACTGGGGACTGGTGGTGGGGATCTGGCGGCGGATGGTGACGAGCGGCCCGGTCCGCGTGGTGCTGGCCCTTACGATGCTCGTCCTGGTGGTCGTCCTGATGGCGTTCCCGGTCCTGGTGACGCCGGAGGTCACCGAGAACGGGCACGGCCACGGTCACGGGAACGGGGCGGGCCACGGGAGAGAGGTTACCCAACCGCAACACATCGAACCCGGCGACGCGGAGATCGGTGTGGACGAAACACCCCACGAAGGCCCTGACGGCATCGGCCGCGGCCGCGGCGGCTCCGGCAGGGGCCGCGGCGGTGGCGGGCGCAGAAACAGGTGAGGGAAGTGCGCATCCTAGATTTTGCGTTTCGGAAGCAGACTACGGTCGATACCGTGTGGCAACGTTTGAGTTCGCCGCCGCGCTTGCGCGGCGCGTGCCGTGGGGCTCACGGGATAATCGTCGGCACGACCGGCTCGCCGGCCGCGACCTTACGCCGCAGCGCCTCGGCGTCCAGGTCCTCGATGTATCGCCGAATCTCCGGCCAGGTTTCCTCCTCGTAGCCCAGGCGTTCCATTTCCGAGAGCGCCCGCTCCTTCGTCCATCCCTGGACGACGATACGATAGACCGCGGTCATCATGCCGCAACGGTCGGTCCCCCATTTGCAGTGGACGAAGACGGGCCGGTTGGCGGGATCCTCCAGGACCTTGAGGAATCGGACGACGTCCTCGTCCTCCGGGTGGTTGGGCTTGAATGAGATGTGCACGTATCGCAGGCCGAGCCCCTCGAGCCGGTCGCGATGGACGTTGAACGCACGGAGCGAGACGACGGTGCGGATACTCATCGCTTTCAGGCGCGTGAGCGACTCGGCACTCGGGTGCCCGCCGCGGTACAGGTCGCCCGAGACCTTGTGGAAGTTCAGGATTCCCGCCTCCGGGTCCACGGGCCGGTCGCTGTAGGAGAGGGGGCAGCCGGTGCACACGACAAGCACCGTGAGCAGCAGCGAAGCGGCAACGCGCAGGGAGTAGAGCCGATAAGAGGGCATCGCCGTCAGGTATCCTTGAGGATCCGCCCCCGAGAGACGTTCGCTTTTCTCACCCGTGGCTGCCGTGCAGGCCGGCCGTCTCCCGCCGGTGCCGCCCTTGGCCGCTTACGTATCCCCGTCCGTGCCGTATGGTACCGGCGGCAGTTTGAACTGCTGCGACTCGTCGGGTCCGGGATTGGCGTAGTCCGGGTCGATGGCCCGGACGTGCACCTGGCCTCGGGCGTCGGTCCCGACATCCAGGGGCACGATCGTGACGCCTTGCCTGTTGATCGTCTGAGCCGTTTCGGTGAGGTCCGCGCCCCGTGCCTGCTCGCGGGTCAGCGGGGGAACGTTGGCGTTGTAGAACGCGGTGCACCACCACCGGCCGGCCTTGTCGCGGAACGGCGTGCCGTGGCCGAGAAAGCGTCCCGCAAATCGCCGCGGTCCGTACGGGCCGGTCACCCGGTCGGCGGTGCAGTAGTAAAGGTTGTAGGACCCTTTGCGCGTGCGGTCGGTGGACCAGGCCGTCCCGAAGTGCACGTACGTGTCGCCGATCTTGCGGATCGTCGCGCCCTCGTGGCCGATACGGCGGATCGGCTTGCCGTCCGGCCCCGGTCGACTTCCGGCCGGGTCGATGCGCACCGGTTCCGCGGCGAAGGCCGTCATGTCGTCCGTCAGCGGCGCGATGGACGTGTTGCCCCACAGCAGGTAGACGGTGCCGTCGTCGTCCTGGAAGAGCGACGGGTCGTGGCGGCCGCGGGAGAGGTCGCCCAGCGGGAAGGCGTAGGGGCCGCGGATGGCATCGCCCTGCGTCACGGCGAGGTTGCTACCGCGTCTGACCGGCTGCGGCGTGGTATGAACGATGTGCCACCTGCCGCGCAGGAAATGCACCTCCGGTGCCCAGAGGTGCCAACCGGACCGGTCCTCGCCCTTGAAGGCGTCGGGCATCTTGCGGGCCCAATAGCCGTCGAGGAGGGAGAACGGCGCTCCGCGGTATTCCCAGTGAATGAGGTTCCGGCTCCGCCACAGTTGCATGTAATAGCCGACGATGCTGCCTCGGCCGAGGCCGGTGTTGTGCGGATCGGAAGCCTCGGCCAAATCCTTGGGGTTCGGCGTCGTGCCGGTCAGGTAGTAGAACCCGTCGGGGGCAAGGGTGATATAGGGGTCGCGCATCCAGCCGGTCTTGATGTAGAGGGCACGATCGTGGCGCTCGAGGCCCGCGGCAAGGGCAGCGGGTGCCATGGCACGGGCCGGCGGGCCGGCCGCCTCACCGCTTACGGCCGCCGGGGCAACCGCGACGGCGGCCAGCGCGCAGCCGAGGATCAGCCGATACGTCGTCTTGAACGGTGTCGTACCTTCCGGACGCCCCATGCGGCGCGTGGTCATCGTCCGTTCTCCCACCCCAAGGTGCCCACGTGCAAGCATCCTACGGCTTGCCATACTTTTCTTCCGGGTTGAAGACCATCACGCCCTCGTCGGCCCAGACGCCCTCGGCCAGGACCCACGAGAAGCACGAGCGGCGTCCGGTGTGGCAAGCCGCGCCGCCGACCTGTTCGATCTTCAGCAGGATCACGTCCTTGTCGCAGTCGGTCCGGATTTCCTGAACCTTCTGGATGTTGCCGCTCGTCTCGCCCTTGTGCCAGAGTTTCTGCCGGCTGCGGGACCAGTAAACGGCCTCGCCGGTTTCGATGGTCCGGGCGAGGGACTCCCGGTTCATCCAGGCCAGCATGAGGGTCTCGCCGGTGGCGCCGTCCTGGGCGATGGCGGGGATCAGGCCCTGGTCGTTGAATTGCAATTGCTCGATGGCGTTGGTCATGCTCTTTCCCTTTCTGCTCACCGCAGAGACCGCCGAGAACGCAGAGGAACAGCGGAAAACGGCGGAAGGAGAGATAGAAAAAGGCCAAAGCAAGAAGCCTTTGCCGTTCTCTGCCTTTCCTCTGCATCCGCTGCGCTCTCTGCGGTGAATCGTCTTGTCAGCCGACTTCAATAAGCCGAAGCGTCTCCCGAAACCGTTTCGCCAATGCCCGCCGCACGCCGCGCGACGGTTCTTGCGACAGCTCCGGATCCCGTTTGATCCACTCCAGCGCCTCGTTTCGCGCCAGGCGCAGCAAATCGTAATCGTCCACGATGTTCGCGATGGCGAGTTCCGGCATCCCGTGCTGGCGGGTACCGAAGAACTCGCCCGGCCCGCGGAGGCGCAGGTCTTCCTCGGCGATGCGGAACCCGTCGGTCGTCTCGCACATCACGCGGATGCGCTGCTCGGCCTCCTCGGTTTTCGGCTCGGCCATCAGGAGGCACGTGCTCTTTTCGGCCCCGCGCCCGATCCGGCCGCGCAACTGGTGCAACTGCGACAGGCCGAATCGCTCGGCGTGCTCGATCAGCATGACCGTGGCGTTCGGCACGTCGACGCCCACCTCGATGACCAGCGTGGAGACGAGCACCTGGACCTGGCCGCGGCGGAAGCGGCTCATCACCGCCTCCTTCTCGTCCGGTTTCATCCGGCCGTGGAGGAGGCCGACCTCGAACTCGCCGAAGACGTTGCGGCCGAGGCGCTCGGCCTCCTCGGTGGCGGCCCGGACCTGGAGCGTCTCGCTTTCCTCCACGAGGGGATAGACCACGAACGCCTGCCGGCCGGCCCGCAATTGGCCACGCACGAATTCGTACGCCTTCCGCCGCTCGTCGGGATCGACGGCCCACGTCTCAACGGGCGTGCGGCCTGGCGGCATCTCGTCAATCGTCGAGACGTCCAGGTCGCCGAAGACCGTCAGCGCCAGCGTGCGCGGGATGGGCGTGGCGGTCATGACGAGGTAATGCGGCTCGGCGTCGGGCCGGTCGGCGCCCGTCCGCCACTTCGCCTCGGCCCGCTGGAGGACGCCGAACTTGTGCTGCTCGTCCACGACCACGAGGCCAAGCCGGTGAAACGCGACGTCCTGCTGGATCAGCGCGTGGGTGCCGACGACGATGTCGGCCTCGCCGCGGCGGATGCGGCGAAGGACCTTCTTGCGCTCGCCGGCCGGCATCCCGCCCACGAGCAGGGCCCACTTCACGCGGCTGCCCACGAGGTACTTCTCCACGTTCTGATAATGCTGTACGGCGAGAATCTCCGTCGGGGCCATGATCGCCGCCTGGTACCCCTCGGCCACGGTGGCGAGGCCGGCGTAGAGGGCGACCGCCGTCTTGCCGCACCCCACGTCGCCCTGGAGCAGGCGGGTCATCGGCCGCGTACGGGCCAGGTCCTGCCCAATTTCGGCGATGGCCCGGTCCTGGGCCCCCGTGAACGTGAACGGAAACCGGGCACGGATTCGCGCATCCACCTTCTCCGAAACCGCGATGGGCGGCGCGGCCGTCGAGGCCATCGCGCTCCGCCGACGGAGCACAACCGCCAGTTGCATCAGGAAGAACTCGCCGAAGACCAGCCGCCGCCGGGCCCGGTGGACCTCGTCCATCGTCTCGGGGCGGTGGATCATCTTGAGCGCGGACGGCAAGTCCACCATGTTCAGCCGTTTGCGCATCGCCTCCGGCAGGGTTTCCTTGACGAGCGGCAGGCCGATGCGCAGCGCCTCGCCCGTCAGCCGCTGGAGGGACGCCTGCTGGACCCCCTCGGTCACGGGGTACTCGACGAGGATACGGCTGCCCTGGACCTCCCCGTCGTCGGGCAGCCGCTCGAACTTCGGATGCTGCAACTGGAGCCGCCCCTTGTACCGGCTGACGCGCCCGTAGAAGAGGTACTCGGCCCCCGTGGCCAGGGCCTTGGCGAGGAACCGGGCGTGGAACCAGACAACCCGCATCTCGGCGGTGTCATCCTCGATGAGGGCCTCGAGGCGCTGCGAGTACCCGGGCGACCGCATATCGACAATCCGCCCGCGGACGGTCTGCTCCTTGCCCTCCTTGACCCGCGCGATCGGCACCGCGTTGCCACGATCCACGTACTTGCGCGGGAAGAACTGGAGGGCGTCGGCGACGGTCCGGACGCCCAGTTTCTCCAGCAGCAGCGCGCGCTTCGGGCCCACGCCTTTCAGGAACTGCACGCTGTCGCTGAGCCGGGCCATGCAGGGAGGCTACACCGCCGACGCCTCACCGTCAAGAAGCGGCCCGCGGTTCAAAGGCTTGCAGGTGCTCACGGCCGGGCGGTACACTCAGCCCTCGCACCCCCGCATGCGAAGGAGGCTACGCCATGCGACGCAT
>Ga0272442_10011332_pt1 | contig 10883 bp, 10 predicted proteins | sample SSMForm2O_FD_200262 | JGI IMG/M metagenome (GOLD analysis project Ga0272442, IMG submission 200262) | Marine sediment archaeal communities from Little Sippewissett salt marsh, Falmouth, MA, United States - SSM-Form-2O | ecosystem: Environmental > Aquatic > Marine > Wetlands > Sediment ... | reverse complement strand
GTTTAAAATCACCTCCCGGGCGCGCCGGGGCAGCTTCTCGAAGGGGGTGTCCAGGCTGAACTTGTAGTGCTGGGCCAGAGTTTGAAGCATCTGGAACATGTAGCCGTGACCGCTCTTGCCCCAGGCGGCGATAGCCCCCGCGCGCAGGGACAGATCCGGATCGGGCACCACCAGCCCGGGATCGATGAAGCGGATCTCGCCCAGCCCGTCGCAGGCCGGGCAGGCCCCGTGGGGGCTGTTGAAGGAAAACAGGCGGGGGCTGATCTCGGGAAGCGAGATGCCGCAGTCGATGCAGGCGTGCCGCTCCGAGTAGATCACGTCGTCGCCGTCCACCGGGGCGATCTTCACCAGGCCCTCCGCCAGGGTCAGGGCGATCTCCACCGAATCGGTCAGACGGCCGCGCACATCCGGCTTGATCACCAGCCGGTCCACGTAGACATCGATCTCGTGGCGCCGCTTGGCGTCCAGGGTGAAATCCTCCTCCAGGTCGTGCACCTCGCCGTCGATGTTGACCCGGGTGAAACCCTGCTTGCGCAAATCCTCCAAGAGTTTCTTGTGCTCTCCCTTGCGGCCGCGCAGCACCGGGGCCAGTACCGAGAAGCGGCTCTTGGGGGGCAGATTCAGCACCTGATCGACTATCTCCTGCACGGTCTGCCGGGTGATGGGCTTGCCGCAGGAGGGACAGTGCGGCTTTCCCGCCCGGGCGAAGAGCAGCCGCAGGTAATCGTAGATCTCGGTGACGGTGCCGGCGGTGGAGCGCGGGTTGTGGCTCACCGTCTTCTGCTCGATGGAGATGGCCGGGCTGAGTCCCTCGATGGCGTCCACGTCGGGCTTCTGCATCTGCTCCAGGAACTGCCGGGCGTAGGCCGAAAGGGATTCCACGTAGCGCCGCTGCCCTTCGGCGTACAGGGTGTCGAAGGCCAGCGAGGATTTGCCCGATCCGCTCAGGCCGGTGATGGCCACCAGCCGGTTGCGGGGCAGAACCACGTTGATGTTTTTCAGGTTATGCACCCGGGCTCCGCGGATGCGGATCTCGCTGGGTCCTGCGGACTTCACTGCCGGTTGCCTCCGGCCATCTCGGCCGCCAACAATATGGCCGCGCGCATGCTGGCGGGATCGGCGATCCCCCGGTGGGCGATGTCGTAGGCCACCCCGTGATCCGGCGAGGTGCGCACCACCCCCAGGCCCAGGGTGACGTTGACCCCGTCGTGAGCGTGAAGGGTCTTTAGCGGCGCCAGGCCCTGATCGTGGTACAAGGCCACCACCGCGTCGTAGCGGCCCTCGACCGCCCGGGCGAACACCGTGTCGCCGGCGACGGGCCCCTCGATATTCACTCCCTGGTTCTTCAAATCTTCTACCGCCGGCATCAGAATCTCTCGTTCCTCGCGTCCCGGGCGACCCCGCTCCTCGCCGTGCGGATTCAAGGCCGCCAGGGCCAGGCGCGGCCCCTCAAGAAAGAAGTAGCGCCGTAGCTCTCCGGAGGCAACCATCACGGTATCGACCAGATCCCGGCGGTTGAGTGCCCCGGGCAGCTCGCGCAGGGGCACGTGGGTGGTGGCCAGGATCACCTTGAGCCGCGGGCCGCAAAGCATCATCACCGCCCGCTGGGCCCCGAAGCGCTGCGCCAGCCACTCGGTGTGCCCGGGACCCGGGACGCCGGCGAGCGCGAAGGCCCGCTTGTGCATCGGGGCGGTCACCAGGGCGCCGATCTCCCCCCGCCGAAGGGCGTCGGCGGCCGCCTGCAGGCAGGCCAGCGCCGCCCGGCCGCCCGCTTCGCTGAATTCGCCGGCAGCCAGTCCGGCGGGAAGCTCACCGGACTGCTCCACGGCGAAGTCCGCTTCCCAGCCGAACCGGTCGGCCAGGCGGTGCAGCCAGTCGCCGTCGGCGAACACCCTCGGGCGGACGCGCGAGCGCACCTCCCGGTCGCCGAGCGCGCATAGCAGGACCTCGGGCCCGATGCCCCCGGGGTCACCCATGGTGATTCCGATGTCGATCACAGCTTGTAGTCTATGTAGGAGCGCCGGCGAAGCTCTTCCAGCCAACCATGCATCGCCCGCTGGAACTTCTCCCGGTGCAGCCGGGAACGGATCTCGTTGCGCACCCTGACCATGTCGGGCGCACCCTCGGTGGAGCGGTCGGTCAGCAGTATGATGTGAATCCCGAACTTGGTCTTCACCAGATCGCTGAGCTGGCCCTTCTTCAGGCCGAAGGCGACCTTCTCGAACGCCTCCACCATATCCCCCTGGCGGAACCAGCCCAGATCGCCCCCCAGGGCGCTGCTGGGATCGTCCGAATGCTGCTTGGCCATCAGATCGAAGGGAGCCCCCTGACGCAGCTGCTCCAGAACCTTTGTAGCCCGGGCGCGGACTTCCTTCTCCTTCTCCGCGGTGCTGCCCGGCGGGAGCACGAAGAGGATGTGACTGGCGCGCACCCGCTCCATGGTGCTGTAGTGCAGCTGGTAGTAGTCTTCGATTTCCTTCTCGCGAACCTGGATCTGGCTGCGCAACTCCGGATTGGTGCGCATCTGCAGGTCGATCAACTTGGAGCGCTCCATCTGCCGGCGGATTTCCTTTTTCAGCTCGTCGACGGTCTTGCCCTCCAGTTTCAAGGCCTCGGCAAATTGCTTCTCGCTGAGGTTGTTGTCCTTCATCAGCTGACCGATCTGCTTCTGCACCTCTTCGGTCGTAACCGTGACCTTGTGCTCGCGGACCTGCTGCTTGATCAGCAGCTCGTCGATAAGGGTGTCCAGGGCCGCCTTGCGGATATCGCGCTTGCGCTTGACCACCTGGTCCAGGGGCAGGGTGCTGGGCACTTCGTCGAGAGACGCCTTGCAGATGTCGTCCACCTCGGACAGCAGAATGACCTCGTCATTCACCACCGCGGCGATGCGATCGATCACCTTGGGTACGGCCAACGGGGCGTACAGGAGAATCGCCGCTGAAAACAAGGCGTGGATGCCGCGCATCTGTCCGGTCCCCTTTCGGCTAGTGAACCTTGTCCAGAAGGCTCAGGTCGCGCTGAATACTGGCCTTTTCGCGCAGGCTGCGGATGTAATAGACCTCGGCTTCACGGGTCTTGCCGTCCACCAGCTTGCGTTCAATCTCCTCGCGCGCATCTTCCAGGCTCAACTCCCGCGCGGCGCGGCGGTCCACCAGCTGGAACAGATGAAAGCCGTAGGGGGATGCCACCACCCGGCTTACGTGCGAAGACCACAGCTTGAAGCAGGCCTCCTCGATGGCCGGCGGCATGCGTCCGCGGGGGAAGTAGCCCAGGTCGCCGCCATCCCTGGCCTCCGGGCCCAGGGAGTGCTTGCGGGCCAGCTCTTCGAAGGAAGCCCCGCGCATGATCATCTTGCGCAGCTTCTCGGCCTCCTCCTCGGTCCTGGTGACGATCTGGCGAACCCGCACCTCCTCGGGTTTGCGGAACTGGTCCTGATTCTCGTTGTAGTATTTCTCGACCTCTTCCCGGGAGACGGCTATGCGGTCGACCACCTCCCTTTTCAGCAGCTTGCGCAGCAGCAGGGACGAACTGGTCTCCTTGAGATAGTCCTCCACCGACCTGCCCTTCTTCAACAGCTCCTCTTCCAGGCCCCCGGCGGGATACCCGCGGCGAGTCAGGTCCAGGGAGGCTTCCGCCACCTTGGGATCCAGCACTATGCGCTTCCGCCGGGCCTCCTGGAGCAACAAGCGGGTGTCGATCATGCGTTCGAGCAAGTCCCGCTTGAGACTGCTGGCGCGCTCCTTGTCCACGAAAAACCCCTTCCCCACGCTGCGGATGTCGTCCAGCGCCTCCTGGAAGTCCGCCAGGGCGATGGTTTCGCCGTTGACTACGGCCACCGCGCGCGGGCCGGGCGACGACTCGTGCTCATCGTCGGAGCAACCGGCACACAACACCGCCAGGGCCAGGAGAAGAAATATACACGACCGCTTCAACAACCACCTCTACTTCTTCAAAGCCGGCTTGCCCGCCGGCAAGGGTTTCTTGACCCTGGACGGCGGCGGGACGATGCGGGGAGCCGGGGCTCCCGGCCGGCGTCCCGGAGGGGAGATCATCGGCTTGCGGGGCCGCGGCGGAACCATCGGCCCGGGGCCCGGCCGGGAGGGTGCCTGTGACAGGTCCACCTTGGCGTTCTCCACCTTGTCGTCGAAGACCTCCACGCCCACCTTGTTCTTCACTTCCTCCACGAAGGCCCGGTAGGCGTCTCCCCGGGCGCGGGCGAACAGGGTGGTGCGGATCTGCCCCTTGACTCTTTCCATAGGCAGGTCGATGGCCGCCTGCTTTCCGGACAAACGCAGGATGTAGAAGCCTTTGGGATCCGAAATGATGCCGCTGAGGTCGTTGGCCTGCTTGAGCCCGAAGGCAGCGTCCGCGAAAGACTTCCCGTAGATTTCCTCCAGTTGCGCGCGGGTCTTGAAGTTGGTGTCCCCGCCCACGCGTTTGGTGGCTTCGTCTTCGGAATGCTCCCGCGCCAGCTGCAAAAACACCCGGCGGTCGGTCTTCTTGGCCTTCAACTGCTTCAGCAGGTCGGCGGCCTTCTTTCGGGCGGCGGCCCGTTTCTTCTTGTCGGATGTGGGCGCGGACAGGAAGATCTGGTGAATGCGGACCTTGTCGGGCGCGTGGTAGCGATCGATGTTCTCCTTGTAGTACTGCTCGATGGTCTCGTCGGTGATCTCGATCTCCTTGACCCGCTTCTGGTTGAACTCCATGTTCACCAGGTGGCGGGCCAGGATCTTCTTGTAGCCGCGGATCACCTCGGGGTCCTTGTCCAGTCCCAGGCGCCGGGCCTCCAGCACCATGGCCTCGCGCTCCACCAGGGCATCCAGGAGTTTCTTTTTCTGGTCGAGCGACTTGTAGCGCGAGCGCACCAGCGGATTCTGCTGGTTGATCTGCTCCTCGAAGTCCTTGAGGGATATGGAAACCTCCCCCACCTTGGCAACCAACTCGCCCGAGTCGGAATCGGAGCTCACGGCGGGCTGGCCGCCGCTGGTTTTTCCCTCTTCGCCCTGAGGACATCCGGTCACCAGAACCGGAATCGCCATCAACACCAACCATTTCAAGACGTTGCCGCGTGTCATGCCGATCTCCTTGCTATGGGCCTTGTCATGGAACAATTTCTATCGGGAATTCCTTCCCTTCGCCGTCTGCGGCGGAGGACTTTAGCACAACCCTTTTTGGACCGCAACCGTATCCGCTCTTGACCCCCCTGACACCCAATCCTACAATGAATCCCTCTTTTTCAGAGGTCCGGGACCTTGAAGCGCGACGAGAGACTCGAGATTATCAAGGGGCTGCCCAAGGTGGAGTTGCACCGCCACCTGGAGGGCGCCCTGCGTATCGGCACCATGCTGGAACTGGGGCGCAAGTACAACCTCAACCTGCCCCTCGGGGACATATCCTCGCTGCTGAAACTGGTGGCCTACAACGACGGAGAGCCGCGGACGCTGGCCCACTTCCTCACCAAGTTCCACTCGGAATGGTACCGGTCGTACCAGGACATCGAGCGGGTGGCCGGCGAGGCGGTAACCGACGCCGCCGGGGAGGGAATCGTCCACCTGGAGCTGCGTTTCAGCCCGGAGCACTTCACCCGCACCAGCAAGCTCGACCTCCAGGGAGTCATGCAGGCGGTGTGCGAATCCGCCCGGGCGGCGGCAGCCGATGCCGCCATCGGCGTGGTATTCATCATCACCTTCACCCGGGAACGCTACGACTTCTCCGCCTGGAAGAAGATCGTGGATCTGGCCGCGGAGATGTCCGAGTTCGGCGTGGCCGGCGTCGACCTGGCCGGCGACGAGTTTCACCATCCCAACGACGAGTTCGAAAAAATCTTCCACCGGGTGCTGGACACCGGGGTGCTGGGCGCCACCATCCACGCCGGAGAAGGCACCACCGCCCGGCAGGTGGCCTCGGCCGTGGAAGTCCTGGGCGCCCGGCGCATAGGCCACGGGCTCAAGGCGGCCGAAGATCCCGCAGTCGTCCAGCTTCTGGCCGGTAAGGGGGTGGCCCTGGAGATGTGTCCGATCAGCAACTACCAGACCGGGTGCGTAAACGACCTGCAGCAGCACCCGCTGCCCCAACTGGACCGCTCGGAGGTGGCGGTGACCATAAACGCCGATGATCCCAGCATCCACCGCAGCACCATCAACGACGACTACGACGTGGCGGTCACCCGCTGGGCCTATACCCTGGAAGACCTGCTCCGGCTGGAGCTCAACGCCGTTCAGGCCGCCTTCCTGCCCGACGACCTCCGCGACGACCTGCGCCGGCGCATCGAGGGCGGCTACGCCGAATCCCGGGGCCAGGGCTTAAAGTGAAGCAAGACTTACGCAACAAGCTCCTCAAGGCCGGCCTGGTCGACAAGAAGACCAAGAAGCGTGCCGATCACCGGGCGCGGATCGAACGCACCGACGCCAGGAAGAAAGGCGTCGACGCAGAAAAAGAGGAAGAGAAGAAAGCCCGCGAGTACGAGGAGAAGGAAGAAAAGCGGCGCCGGGAGGACAAAGAGCGCGAACTGGCCCGGCACCAGAAGCAACTGGAGCGGGACAAGAAGTTCCGGGCCCTGGACCTGCTGAAGGCCAGAATGTTCTTGCCGAAATCTGTTGGGCCGGTGGCCTTCAACTTCGTCTCCCGCTCGGGGGGGATCCGCAAGCTCCAGGTCACCACCGGCATCGCCCGCGATCTGGATAACGGGCAGCTGGCCATCGTCCAGTTGCCCGGGGGCGAGCGCTTCGGGCTGGTGCGGCGGGATGTGGCCGAGCAGCTGCTTTCCGACGATCCGTCGCTGGTGCGGTTCTTCGTCAGCGATCCTGAAAAAGAGATGGTCGAGGAACCGCCGGTGGTTGAAGACAAACCTCCCAAGAAGAAGGGCACCAAGCGGTTCGAGCCGAAGGGTAAGGGCGATCGGCGGGATCGGTAGGGGCAGACCTCCGTGTCTGCCCTGATTAGACCAGTGCATCCCTTGCGGCCAACGGAGGGCACACACAGAGGTGTGCCCCTACATCAATCTTTGCGGCAGAAGACCAGATTTAAATATGGTGGCAGTGTTGGGGAAGTCGCGGATTCGCCCTGGACGCTGATCATGTGATCGTGGGCGCCGTCCTGGTCGGTCACGGCTTTGGCGCGGGGGGCCTTGGTGCGGTCGCGGCCGGCTTGTTCGAAGGCCTGGAGATGGCCCTTTAATATGCCTACCCAGCCCCAGGTGCCGGGATCCACTGTGATTTCTTCGCCCATGGCCAGCATGTGGATGTGGGCGCCGTCCTTGGAGGTGCGGGCGGTTATGTCGAAGGAGTGGGTGTGATCCTCAAAGCCGCCCAGCTCGCCGGCCTGCAGGGCTCCGCGGGGGAAGCGCCGGTCCATCTCGGCGTAACGGGTCCAGCCGTCGGGGCATTCGCGGTCGAACATGGCGATCATCCCGGATGGAATCCCGCCCCCCGACTGCTGGCTGCAGGCCGAAAAGCAGAACAACATCAAAACGACAAGCGCTCTCATTACCGGGCCGATGTTAGTCAGCGAGAACCCGTGAGTCAAATCAGCAGGCCGGCGAGGTCCTCCGGCAGGTCGGCCCGGATATGCAGCTGCAGGCCGGTCTGCGGGTGCCGGATCCGGAGGCTTTCGGCATGCAGGGCGTGACGGTGGTGGCCCAGGCGTTCGATGGTTTCCGGGTCCAGGCGGTCCCCGATCATCGCCAGGTAGGGCTGGCCCTCCTCCATGTAGAGCTTGTCCCCCAGGACCGGGTGGCCCAGCGCGGCCAGGTGCACGCGGATCTGGTGCTGGCGGCCGGTGCGCGGGACCGCGGAGACCAGCGCGCGGTCCTTGTACCTTTGCAGGACGGCGAACTCGGTTTGCGCCGACCGACCGGAGCCCGGGCGCATGCGGCAGCGAATCGGGAAATCCGGGTCGCGGCCCAGGGGCAGGTCGACGACCTTCTGGTCGAAGTCCGGGATCCCATGGACGACAGCCAGGTATTGCTTGGACACCCGGCCTTCCTGGAACTGCTCCATCAGGCGGGTCAACGCCAGCTTCTTGCGAGCGAACACCAGCACCCCGCTGGTTTCCCGGTCGAGCCGGTGGGCCGGGTTCAGACCGGGTTCTTGCAGGTCCGCCCGCAGGCGGGTCAGCAGCGTGCGGGTGCGGAAGCTGCGCACCGGGTGCACCGGCGCACCGGGCCCTTTATCCACCGCCAGGATCCAGTCGTCCTGATACAGGATGCGGTAGGTTACATCGACCCGGGGCTCGGGATGATCCCGGGAGGGCACCTGGAGAACCTCTCCCTCACTTAGACGGTGGGACCATTTCAGCTTGCGGCCGTCTTTGGAAAGCACACTTCCTTCGAGTTTGGAGCGCAACTCCGAGCGGGAACGGGAAAACTTGCGGGCCAGGAAAACGTCCAGGCGCTCCCCGGCGTCTTGCTTCCCTACCTGAATGGATGAGTATCTCAATTGCCCTTGCGCAGGCTGCGGGCTATGGGGATCTGGCGCCCGGCGCCGAAGGCCCGCCGGGAGACGCGCAGCACCGGCGCCGCCTGGCGGCGCTTGAACTCGGAGAGCTCCACCAGGCGGACGATGCGCTCGACCACTTCGGCCGGGTAACCGGCGGCAACGATCGAGCCCCGGTCCTGGGACTGGGAAATGATCATGTCCAGCACCGGATCCAGCAAGTCGTAGGGCGGCAGGGTGTCCTGATCGGTCTGGTCGGGGCGCAGCTCGGCGCTGGGGGGACGCTCGATGATCCGGGCGGGTATCACCTGGTTGTGCCGGTTGATGTAATTGGCCAGGGCGTAGACCTGGGTCTTGTAGAGATCACCGATGGGCGCCAGCCCGCCGGCCATGTCGCCATACAGCGTGCAGTAGCCTACCGCCAGCTCGCTCTTGTTGCCGGTGGCCAGGGCCAGGGCGCCGGCTTGGTTGGCGTGCGCCATGACCACCGCACCCCGGATGCGCGCCTGGAGGTTCTCCTCCACCAGGGTGGCGGTTATCTCCCCCATCCCGGGCTCCAGGGTCTGGCGATAGGTCTTCAACACCGGCTCTATGGGCACTACCTCGAAGCCGATGCCCAGATTCTGCGCCAGCTTCTCCGCGTCGGTGCGGCTGTGCGGCGAGGAATAGGGCGCCGGCATCGCCAGGGCCAGCACCCGGTCGGCCCCGGCCGCCTCGGCCGCCAGGCAGGCCACCAGGGCCGAGTCCACGCCCCCGGAGAGGCCCAGCACCGCCCGTTGGAAGCCGCATTTCTTCATGTAGTCGGACAGACCCATGACCAGCGCCCGGAAGATCTCGGCGTCGCCCTCGGGCGCCGAGGGGCGCATGTCACCCGACCCGCTGTCCAGGTCGGCCAGCACCAGGTCCTCGCGGAAGGCCTCCGCCCGGGCGATCAGCTTGCCGTCCTTGCCCATGGCCATGCTGCGGCCGTCGAAGAGCAGGCTGTCGTTGCCGCCCACCTGGTTTACGAACAGCACCGGCACTCCCTGGCCGCGGGCGATCGAGCGCAGCAGTTCCTCGCGCTCCTTGCCCTTGCCGGCGTGGAAGGGAGACGCGGAAAGGTTCACCAGGATATCGATCCCCTGGGCGGAGAGGATCCCCACCGGGTCCAGACGGTAGCGGGAACGCCCTTCTTGCGGCCCTTCCCAGATGTCCTCGCAGATAGTGACGCCCAGGCGCTTCCCGTTCACCTCGGCCGGCTGCCGCTCGGCGGCCGGCTCGAAGTAGCGGTCCTCGTCGAAGACGTCGTAGGTGGGCAGGCGGGACTTGGCGTGCACCGAGCCCACCTGGCCCCCGGCCACCAGGACGGCCACGTTGCGCACCGCCCGCCCCTCGGGAACCGGGTTGGGCAGCACGGTGCCCACCAGTGCCGGCGGGCCCTTCAGCTTGCCGGCCAGATCGGAAAGGGCGATCTCGCAGCGGTTCACGAAGGCCGGGCGGCCCAGCAGGTCCAGCGGGGGGTAGCCGGTCAGGGCCATCTCCGAGAACACCACCAGATCGGCCCCGGCCAGCTTGGCCTGGCTATGGAAATCGAGGATCTTCTTGGAGTTGCCCTCCAGGTCCCCGACGGTGGGATTGATCTGTGCCAGCGCGACTTTCATGAACTTGGCGGGCGCGGATCAGGTTCGCAGCAGGCCGCGCATGACAATCTCCATGCCGGTCGCGATCAGCTTATCCACTTCCATGTCCACGCCGATGGCAAAGTACCCCTCTATGGCGTCGATGATCCCCTTGAGCAGGGTGGCGGTGGACTCCGGATCCACCGGTTTGAGCGCGCCCGAGTCGATCCCCGACTTGACGATCTGGGCGATGACCTGGGTGTACTCCTTCTGAAGGCTGGCCAGCATCTTGCGCACCGACTCATCACGGCCGGCCATCTCCCCCATGACCATGAAGAAGCGCGGGTAGTCCGGCCGCGAGCGGAAGTAGTCCAGGTAGTAGCGAGCCAGGTTGCCGAACATCTCCTGGTAGTCGGGCAGCTCCTCGGACATCTTCTTCAGCATGGCCGCCGAATCGATGTACTCCTGGCGCACCAGCGCCTCGAAGATCTGGCGCTTGCCCTCGAAATGGAAGTAGATCCCGCCCTTGCTCAACCCCGCCGCCCGGGCGATGTCCTCCACCCGGGTGGGGAAATAGCCCTTCTCGATGAAGCACCTGCGCGCCGCGTCCAGAATCTGCGTCCGGCGGACTTCCTCGGGTAAGTGCTTGGTCATGCGCCCTTGATACCTTCACGAACGCCCCGGGCGCAAGGTTTTTCTGCAATTACAGCCTTCCGAACGGAGACCAAGGCCGCTTCCAGGATCAAGCCAGCCGCGAGCGCCTCATCCTCCGCATGCGCCAAAGCGCGGGCTCCAGCTCCGAACCGACCTCGAATCCCAATTCACCCAGGGCATCCAGTATCCACACCCCGCC
>Ga0272442_10011331_pt1 | contig 10883 bp, 8 predicted proteins | sample SSMForm2O_FD_200262 | JGI IMG/M metagenome (GOLD analysis project Ga0272442, IMG submission 200262) | Marine sediment archaeal communities from Little Sippewissett salt marsh, Falmouth, MA, United States - SSM-Form-2O | ecosystem: Environmental > Aquatic > Marine > Wetlands > Sediment ... | reverse complement strand
CCTGGAGAAAACAAACACCGAAGTAGATGTGGTAGTGGGAGTTGCCGCCAGCGGTGTCCCCCTGGCAAGCATGATGGCAAACGAACTTGGAGCGGACTTTGCCCTCTACCATTCCCGCAAAGCCCAGCATATGGCACAACCCGGCCATAAAGGAACTATCAGCCGGAACTTCGGAAGCGTCGCAGGCAAAAACTGCGTAATCGTTGATGATGTGATCACCACCGGCTCCACCACAATGGAAGTGATAGAACACCTCCGGGAAATGGACGCAAAACCGAGAGTCGTAGTGGTCCTCGTGGACAAAAAAGGTTCGGATACCATAGCCAACGTACCCATACAGTCCCTGGTTAGGATTGTAAGGGTGGACTGAAAACATAAAAACAAACTTTTGGGAAAATATATTTTTCCTTATTTCCTTTTAATTTCCTTTACTTTTTCTTCCTTTTAATTTTTCACATTTTTCATTTCGGAACCTTACCCATATTTTTATTTTACTTACCGGAGGGGCTTTTTCCACTACAGGGCACCCTCTGCTTTACATTTCGACCCCCTTTCAAAAATGAAGTGATTTTTGCAGCAACTGACCACATTGATAAAATTATTTGTAGACACAAGCCCAAAAAAATCGATTATTTTGGCTGAATTCCACAATACTCCAAATACTCCTGGCAAAACTCATAAAAAATATCATGACGTTGACATATTTTTCAGTGATATCTAATGGAAGGTTGAATAATTAATTAAGAATATAGGGCAAAATGGACACCGGACTGTGTGAATAAAAAAATTAAGTAGCTTTTTTTGGGGGGTCGAAAGGTATACTCTGCAAAAAAGAAAGGGAAGAAAAAAGCGGAAAAAAGGAGAGAAAAGGAAAGCGGAAAAGGAAAGCGGAAAAAAGGAGAGAAAAGGAAAGCGGAAAAGGAAAGCGGAAAAAAGGAGAGAAAAGGAAAGAAAAAAGAAGCCGGTTATTAGTATTCGACTTCCGTAGATGCAATTTTTTCCGCAAGCCTCGAGAGGACTTCGGTCCGCATTCCTTCTACGAACTTGATGCTTCCCACAACCAGGTGTCCGCCTCCGTTCACACCGGCACCTTTGATTTCCTCGCGAAGTTCCCGGACAATCTGCGGGATGTTCATGAGCACGCCCTTTGAACGGATAACCGCAAAGTCAGGGCCGAAGCCCAGGGTGACCACGGGTTTGTTGGGGTTCTTTTTGCAGAGCACATCATGCACTTCCCCGGAGGTCTTTCCCGGGGGCGGGAATGTGAATTTATGGGCATAGTTTTCCACGTCAAGCACGTTCATGATAGCCCCGTTTGAAAGCTTCTGGGACTTTATGTTGGAAAGGCAGGTATCGAGCTGTTCCTGGATCATGCCATTTGCCTGCTCGCAGAGGAGAGAGACCAGCCGCCTGTGGGTCTTGTGGTCGCCCAGGTCAAGGATATCATCAATCACACCTTTCCCACTGCTGAATTTGAGCCAGAACTGCTCGTAGTCCAGGGCGAGGGCCATATCCTTCAGTTCCTCAAGGGTGTAGCGGTCCGAGGCAAGGGAAATGTATCTCCCGGCTTCCGGAGCTTCCGAACGGTCCCCAACCGCTGAAACTCCAGGCAGGTGCCGGATAGTCTCACTGATATCGGGATTGATCATGCGGGCTACTTCAGCACAGAGCATGCCTGCCGTAACTCCGAAATCGCCGCCCACGTGGGCAGGGTTTACGTGCCCTATGAGGTACTGGTCCACAATTTCGTCCGGGTGGTGGTGGTCGATCACCAGGATGTCCATATCATAGACCCTGGCCTGTCTCATGGCAGGCACGTCCTCTTCAGTGGAGCCATTGTCCACAAGGATTACCAGCGGCATTTTCTGCCCGTGCCTGGAGGCATCCTCGAGAGCATAAGAAATGTCCCGGGTAATGTCGGGAAGCTCATAGAAAGGAGCCTTGGAAGGAGCCCGCTTGTAGAAGTAATACTCGGCATCCGAACCCCCGATTTCCGTAATAAGAGGCAGGATTGCCCTCTCAATGGCAATAGCCGAGGTAATCCCATCAGCATCGGCATGGTGCCTGAGGATAATGGGTTTTGAGTGGAGAATTGCTTTTTTGATTTCCCTTGCCACATGGAGCATCTTTGGCCTGAGCTTTTCCATAATATCGCTTTCTATCAGGAAAGGAATGTCGAAAGGAGCTGCTTTTTCCTCAATTACCCTCTCGACCCTGGCCCTGACGGCAGCCTCCCTTTCCGCAGTAAGATGCTTCATGCTCATGACTTCAATCTGGATCTGTTCATCGCGCAGGGTAACTTCCCCGGTGATGGACACAACCATTTCCGCATCGATGTGAGGGTAAGCCCTCTTCCCGGCACTCTCGAAAGCCGCGCAGGGAACAAAACCCCCTTCATCACTGATCGTGAAGATCGTGGGCCCGCTGGTCTGCTTTACTTGAATGACCTCTCCCTCGATCCGGACCAGTTTGCCCTTCATGCCGGGGTCGATATCACCGGAGCTTTTGACGGGAAGTTCCTTTTCAAGCTCGATGGTTTCGTACTTCTTGAGGGTTTTTGGGATAAGGTCCAGTTTTCCTCCGGCCTTGATGCTTTTTACGAGCACGATTACGGCTTCCCCGACTTCCGGAGCGACTTCTACATTGCTTGAGTGCATGAGCCCCCTTACGTGGGAGTTCAGGTCTACGAAAACCCCGAAAGAAGCCGCACTGCTTACTATCCCGTGGTAAAGCTTCCCGGCTTCCACATCCTTGAGGTCACATGAGTCATCAAGGGAATATACATACTGGGATTTGGAGCAGGAAATGCATATCTCGTCTTCAACTTCATTAGGATCATAAATATGTGCCCCACAGACCCTGCAGGTGTAGATCTTTCCCAGACCCCGGCAGGTTTCACAGGGTTCCGTTATCTCAACTTTTCCCGTTCCTTTACACTTATCACATGCAGCACCGTTTTTAAGTAAACCGTCAATATCTTTTTGTGAGATTTTCATTAAATCAACGGATTTTGCCTTGCCTTTCCCCTTACACTGGGGACAGACCTCGGTAGAAATTACTTTATAACCACGCCCGTGGCAGTCTGGACATTCCTTACTCATGAATATCAACACCAGGGTTTCTTCTGAACCTGCGTTTTCACGCACCCATTTTGCTCTTCAAAATCGTAATTCAAGTTCCAATCGCTTCCTGAAATCGCTTCCTTAGCGTCTACTCTTACATTACTTTCTTCGCTTAGATCACTTTATGCATTTATTAATTTATTGTTTGTGGAGGTAGATTTCAATCACATCAATCAATCAATCAATCAATCAATCAATCAATCAATCAATCAATCAATCAATCAATCAATCAATCAATCAATCAATCAAATCAAATCAAATCAAATCAAATCAATCAATCAATCAATCAATCAATCAATCAAATCAAATCAAATCAATCAAATCAAATCAAATCAAATCAATCAATCAATCAATCAAATCAAATCAATCAATCAAATCAAATGGAGTCTTTCAACTTCCCTCATGGTCCCAGTAAAATATCTCCGAAGAAATAAGGAGCCAGAAAGAGTCATTATATGGATTTGCCTGTTTTAAAAGGATTAATCCAAATGATAAAAAACCTGTAAACCCGGAAATGCTAATAGAGCAGGAATTTTCAGGCATAATTCCCCGGATAGAGAATGTTTATTTAATGATAAGCCCAATTTTAATATAATGAATAAGAGGGGCATTTTATCATGAACGGTTTCACCAGTCCATTATTAGTTCCTGTATTAATAGTTGTATTATTAATACTCTCACAGGCAATAAAAATGGTAAATGAATATGAACGTGTCGTAATTTTCAGGCTAGGACGCCTCAGCGGAGTGAAGGGGCCTGGGATTTTCCTGATTATCCCCATAATTGATAGGGCCGCAAAAATCGACCTGAGAGTGGTTACAATCGATGTTCCAAAGCAGGCCGTGATTACAAAAGACAACGTTACAGTTGAAGTTGACGCAGTTGTCTATTACAAGGTCGTGGAACCCGGTGCCGCCATCACCCAGGTCGAGAACTACATGTTCGCAACTTCCACCCTTTCCCAGACCACCCTGAGGGACGTGCTGGGTCAGATGGAACTTGACCAGGTGCTCTCAGAGAGGGAAAACATCAATATGGAAATTCAGGAACTCCTCGACGCCTCCACCGACCCCTGGGGTATCAAAGTTACCGGAGTCACCATCCGGGACGTGCTCCTGCCCGAGACCATGAGGAGGGCAATCGCAAAGCAGGCGGAAGCCGAAAGGGAAAAGAGGGCCAGGATTATCCTCGCGGAGGGGGAGTATCAGGCTGCACAAAGAATGAAAGATGCGGCATTCCTCTACCAGGATACCCCAACAGCCATCAAACTCAGGGAACTGCAGACCCTCGCAGAGATTGCCAGGGAAAAGAACCTTATCGTGGTCACGCCGGCCGGAGCCGTGGAAACCGGCAACATAGCCGCCCTTTCCAAAGCAGTTACTACAAAGACAGAGGGATGAAAAAAAGAAAAAATAGAGAGGAAAAAGGGGATGGAAATGCGCTGGAAGAAGGCATCCGGTATATTTTTCATTTTATTCCTGTGCTGCTTTCTCACAGCGGCCCTGGCATTCCCTGTGGGAGCCCAGGAAGAAAAGGTACTCATACTCGAAATTGCCGGAGCCATCACTCCGGCATCCGATAACGTCATAGTTGATGCAATCGAAAAGGCTGAAAACGAGGACTTTGAAGCCCTGGTGATCAGCCTGGACACGCCGGGTGGCGGCCTTGAAGAGACCCAGGTGATCATAAAAGAGATAGAGAACACGAGCGTGCCGGTTATCGGCTATGTGCCCGAAAGCGGGAAAGCCTGGTCTGCCGGGACCCTGATCCTGATGGGAACCGATATCGCAGCCATGGCCCCATTCACAGTCATCGGCTCCGCCCAGCCAGTGCAGGTATCTCCCGAGGGCACCGAGCCCGTGGAAGACGAAAAGATCATCAACGCCCTGGTTAAGTTCTCGGTTTCCACCGCAAAAAAGCATGGTAGAAACGAGACCTTTGCAGAAGAAGTCATCACCAAAAACAAGAACCTTGACGCCGAAGAAGCCCTGGCTTCGGGCGTTATCGAATATGTATCACCTTCAATACCCGACCTCCTTGACCAGGTAGACGGGGAAGAAGTAAAAGAAACGACTCTTGAAACCGAAAATGCAAGGACCGAAACCTACGAACCACCCTTCCCCCTGGCTTTTCTAAGGTTGATCTCAAGCCCGATCATCTCATCCCTCCTCCTGACCATAGGGCTTTACGGGATCATTTTCGGGATATCGAACCCCGGGGCAGGGGCAGAGATTTTCGGGATCATTGCAATCGTGCTCGGACTGATAGGAACGGGCTTTGACGTAAACATCGCCGCAATCTTCCTGATCCTTGTGGGAGTAGGCCTTATGCTTCTGGAAATCCAGTCCCCGGGTTTCGGGGTCTTCGGGATTGCAGGCCTGATAAGCCTGGTAATAGGAAGCATCTTCCTGGTGCCCATGGGAGGGGAAAACATCTATACCCCCGAATTCCGGAGGCTGCTTATTCTTACCATAGTCACCCCTACAATCGTTTTCGGGCTTTTCCTGGTCTTTGCGGTCTATAAAGTAGCCGAGTCCCGGCAGAAAAAACCCGTCATAGGAGCCATAATAGGGGACAGAGCCAGGACAATAGAAGCATTAAGCCCGGATAAGCCGGGTTTTGTCCGCTACAGCGGGGAGTACTGGCAGGCCAGGTCCGAAGAAGAAATAGGGGAAGGTGAAGAGGTGGAAATTATCGGAAAAGACCGGGAAGTGCTTATAGTAAAGCGTAAATCCTGATTAAATTGAAAGTTTAACCACTGAAAGCACGGAAAACACGGAATAAAGAAAATATGGATATAATCCTTCCGTGCTTTCAGTGTCTTCCGTGGTTTTAATGTAAGTGCAAATATTTACGTTAGGAACTATAATTCCAATTTTATTTATTTTAATTCCAATTTAAATTTTCTTTCCTTCCTTTATTTTCTCCACTACTTTCTGCTTTTTCTCTATAGCTTCGGCTGCTGCCCTGTCGATTGCCGCCCTCATCTCCTCAAAGCCCCTTGGGTTTTCTTCCCCGTGGACTTTTTTAACCGGGGTGTAGGCGGATTCCCTGAAGCGCGGGGCAAAGTCCCTGCGTTCCCCGTCAATAATCACTTCGGCTCCGCTGCCTTCTTCCACACGGCCTATGACGTCGATGGCAACGCCTGCTGCCCGGACAGTCTCAAGGATTTTGTCTGCATATTCCGGGGGAGCGATGACCAGAAGGGCGTCAATGGACACGCCAAGGTAGTCTATTTCCAGGGATTCGAGCATGGAAAGGACCTTCGGGTTCACAAGAGCACGCATTTTTGATTCTTCGAAGACCAGTTTTACACCTGCGGTTTTTGAGATTTCCCGGGCATCCCCACGGATCCCGCCGTTTGTTACGTCGGTCATGGAATGGACATTTACATGGAGCCCGGACTCAAGAAGAGCTTCGCAGGCTTCCAGGAAGCGGATGTTGATGGTTTCGTCCACAACATCGTGCATGCCGTAGTAAAGCGCGGTTGTGGAAACAGTTCCTCCCCCTGCCCCTTCGGTCATGAGGATCAGGTCGCCAACTTCGGTCTGGTTCCGCGAGGTAAGAGAGGAGGTTATGCCAACTGCCCCGACACCTCCGGTCATGCGCTCTCCTATGACCATGTCCCCGCCAATCCGAAGAGTGCTTCCCGTGATGAGGGGAATTCCGGTAAGTTCCGAGACCGTGGTGATCCCTGCAATGTGGTCGAAGATCTTTGCAATGTCCCCGTCATCTGCGACATGGATATCGGAGAGCATTGCCAGGGGGCGGGACCCCATGGAATAAATGTCCCTGAGGGCAGCCCTGGCTACGTGGAAACCGGAGAGGAAGGGGAAGTCACTTAAGCGGGAATGAATTCCGTCGATGGTCAACACCAGGTATTCGTTGCCGATCTTTACAACCCCGGAATCGTCAAGCTGGGAACTGTCCACCACAGCCCCTGTCTGGCCTATGACCTCCCCGAGCTTTGCATGCACGTAGAAGTCTCCGGTCCCCCTGGAACCTACCCCGAATTCTCCCATGGAAACCCCAGAGACGGTCGGGTTCAGGACTTCCCCCTTCACATTTAGAGTCGCCCTTGCCTCGGAAACCACCGCCGATGCAATATCCCGGGCGCTTTCAGGGCTTATATTCTTGATCTCAAGAATTCTTTCAGCCAGCTTTGCCTCAAGCCCGTTTTCATTTCCAGGGTCCTGTCTGAGTGCCCGTTTTGCGTAGCCTTCTATGTCCATAATATCATCTTCTTGTGAAATTAACTCTAAATATTCAACATTCCTTACCATTCAAGCACTGGAAAAATAAAAATAAAAGTAAAAAATAAATCAGGGACTGCAACGACTTCAGCACATACCGACAAAGTTTTTCAGGATCTGCAGCCCTACATCTCCACTTTTTTCAGGATGGAACTGTGTCCCCATAACGTTGCCTTCCGAGTTTACGACCGAAGCTGCAAACTCAAGCCCGTACTCACATGCGGCAAGGGTATGCTCCGCATCAGTGTCCACGTAATAGGAGTGGACGAAATACACGAAAGCCCCTTCGGGGATTCCCTTGAAAAGGGGGTGGTCCTGTGTGATCTTTATGTTGTTCCAGCCAATATGGGGAACTTTAAGTTCGGATTTCGGAAAGCGAACAACCTTGCCGGGGATCAGGTCAAGCCCGTCGGTAAGCTGCCCTTCTTCGGAAGTGCTCATAAGAAGCTGCTCTCCGAGGCAGATTCCGAGCATCGGTTTCCCGGACTTTGCATACTCGTAAACAGTCTCTTTGAGGGGAAGCAGGCAGTTCATTGCATCTACAAAGGCGCCAACACCCGGAAGGATCACTCCGTCGGCGGAAAGGATCTCTTCAGGTTCCCCCGAGATTACGGGATTCGCCCCTGCGTGTTCGAGCCCTTTTTGAACACTCCGGAGATTTCCGATCCCATAATCGATAATCACGATTCTCTTCATAGCCCTAACAAATAAAGTTAAAATAGATTAAGTTTACGAGCAAATATATAAAGATTAAAAAAAATTTAGAAAAAAGACAGTTGGAAAAAAGCAACAACCATAAAAAGGTATTAAAACGGATATTAAAACGGATCTTTTTTAGTTTGAGGGGTCCTTTTTACTGCCATCTTCAGTAAGATTCGTTTCTTAATGTCCTGCTTTTTACTACCCTGTCCTTTGCAGCCTTGCTCTTTAGCGTCCGGTCCTCTGCGGTCTTTTCAAAAACCACCCTGGATTTCCCGCAGCGTACGCATTCATAACGCTTTTCAACCACTTTTGGCAAATAGCAAAGTGCACCGCTTTTTCTTTTCCATTTATGCAATCCCAAAATACACAACAAACTACGCTGACCTGTTTTTTCTGATGAATCTTCAGAGTCGCTATCGTTCAAGAAGTTGTTTCTCCTCGTCCATATTTAATATGATTAATCATGATATATTAAAGGTCAGTATGTTCAAGAAAGTATATAAGTGTATAGTTATGCTCCAGAATATTCAGAAACATTGATTATTAAAAAATAAACCTGTCTAAAAATTAAATAAGTATATATATAGTGATCGAGTATTGTTAGAATGTAAAATAATTTACACAAAAATATCTGGAAAATATCTAAGAGTGGGGGTACTCATGAGACAAATCCAGTTTTTAAGAAATGATGAAAGAGCTATGGAACTACCGATCAACATAGTTGTTATGCTGGTCGTGGGTATGGTCGCCCTTGCAACACTTATTTCGATCATACCTACGCCTACAAAGGAGATATCGGTTTTTATTGACGAGACAGCTTTGGAAGGAGAAAGCCTCCAGCCAGGAAATTCGATAATAGTGAGCGCAGACAATGCAACCGATCCTTTCGGCGTAACGGTACAGATCAGGGCGACAGATAAAGACGGGAACCCTGTAAGGGACGCAAACGTGGTACTTACGGGCCTTGGAGGTGCGGCATCGAATAACACGGACATAAACGGGGTCACGGTCCTGACAACTCCAGGAACTGCACTACCCAGGCTCGACCCGAACCAGAATGAAGGGACCATGGACCTGAAAGTCCTGGCAGACGGCTTCTACGACTACGAGAAACAGGACGCAATTATGATCATAAAGACACGGGGGACCTGAAAAGAAAAATGAGAAGGCACCAAAAAAATTACTGAATGAAAAAATCCCCTGAAAACAAAGTAAATTCATAGAAAAAAATATTGAAAAAAAAACATTGAAAAAAGAAAATTCATTCCAGAAAAGGAACTCCATAAAAAGAAGTTACTCAAAAAAGTGAATGAGCAAAAGGGGAAAAAGGAGTGGAAACTACAAACATTTAATTATGAGGTCGCATATGCTACCCCGGAAATTCACTGAGAATGAAGAAGGGACCGTCGGGCTCCCGATAAGAATAGTGGTCCTCTCAATAGTGGGCTTCATAGGGTTTTATGCGATCCTCTCAGCCATCTCAAGCGCTCCTTCAGCTCCCGAACCCCTTTATGCAAAAGCAAACGTGAGCACTGCTTTCCTCCCTTCCGGAGAAGGGAACAATACGGATACAAACCTGACCATCCTTGTCACGGTGCTTGACGGAGAAAGCCGGAGGGTGGGAGGAGCAAACGTGGTTCTCTGGAGCCCCGACCACAACAGTGCATCTTCGGGAGTCACGGACGCGGAAGGAGAAGTTTCAATAAAGCTCAAAAACCCGGAGTTGCCCAGGGGAAAAGCCGAAGGGTACATTTCCCTGAAAGCCATGAAAACAGGATATAAGGATTACGTAAACGACTATTTTGTGAAAATTACTCGTTTTTGAAAATTACCTGGAATTGAACTGCCTCGAAATACGGGCCAGCCCGGGAAAAAAATAATTCGGCGGTTCAGACCAGGGAAAAAATATTTTTGTAATTGAGCAGGAACCACAGGCCAAAAACCGACATGGCCCCTCCGCAGAGGTACAGTGCCTTTTCATGTGTACGTTGTGAGACCAGTTCCTTTCCCCTGGAAAAAGACGATGATACGGCTACAAGAAAACCGAGGTCCGCCATCCAGTGCCCGGCAATGAACGCTATTACGGCAAAGATGCCTGCAAGGTATTGCTGAAGGACAATCGCGCTGCCTGCTGTCAACCACCATCCCAGGAAAGTAGGGTTCATTGCGGAGGTTACAATCCCTGCGGGCAAAGGCCCAACCGGCAGGTTAAATTCACTGGCTGAAGCGGAAATATCTTTTGTAGAAGTTTCTTTTGCACATTTGATCATAAAAAGCCCGAAAAGTAGCATTACCAGACCGCCAACCAGGGACATATATGAGATAATATCTGCCCCTATGAAAGATGATGCCCCGGCCAGGATGAGCAGGAAAATGGTCAATTCTACCATCGTATGTCCGACAAATACCGAAGGCCCTGCCTTCCAGCCTACCTTAAAAGACGTCACAATCGTTGCGAACATCATGGGACCGGGGACAAGGGCGGCTGATATGCCTACGGTGAACCCCAGGATAAGGGCTCTGATCAATTCGAAAATGGAAATCACCTGATGAGAGATAATAGATGATAGACAACAGGTATGGAAGCATAGTATATAGATACATACAATGTTAGGAAGATAAAGTTTTTTCCTAATACCCGGGATCCGGGATATGAGAAAGGTAATCCGGAATATAATGAGCTTTCAATGTATAAAAGAAAAAAGGGATGAGAAGCAGAAAATGAGAAACGAATGGGGAATTTTACTCTGGACCCCTTTCTCCTCATTATGTACCCGGAATCTCTACTCCTGGGGATTACGGGTGT
>Ga0272442_10011330_pt1 | contig 10885 bp, 11 predicted proteins | sample SSMForm2O_FD_200262 | JGI IMG/M metagenome (GOLD analysis project Ga0272442, IMG submission 200262) | Marine sediment archaeal communities from Little Sippewissett salt marsh, Falmouth, MA, United States - SSM-Form-2O | ecosystem: Environmental > Aquatic > Marine > Wetlands > Sediment ... | reverse complement strand
TGATTCGGCACATACCTTGCCCGTTCCATCCAGGAGCTCACAACTGAGATATACATACTTTCCATCAGTTTTCAGGATTCTTGCCCTGATCTCTATCTTGCCCCTGTTCATGAATACCGGCTTTATGTATTTTACTTTAAGCTCTGATGTCACTCCCGCAGTTCCTTTCTTCACCGATACACACCATGCCCCAACTTCATCGAGCAGGGTAGCTATAATACCCCCATGCAGGACATTTACGTATCCCTGGTAATACTCACCGGGCTCCCATAAGGCCCTGACATAATCATCGATTTCTTCAAATTCAAGCTTCAAACCAATAGGGTTTTTTTTACTGCAGCCGAAGCATTTGTTTATTTCAGGATCGTAGGGGTTTTTAATCTTCCTTTGCATTATCAGAATATTATTTGTTTTTTTTCCAGTGCTTATGATATAAAAAGACCACCGAGGTGGCAAGAAATAAAAGGCCTATCATCAGGAGGAATAAGAAGCCTGCAAGCGTAGGCTTTTCAAAGCCTTGGTCAACCATTCTAAGCCTGCATATATAGCCGTTTACAGACAGTATAATAATCAGCAGGGAAAAGGCAATTCCTAAATAGAATCTTGACTTATCCAGGACCCTGGTCGATTTGTACAAGTCCGAATTGACAAAATTATTATATCGGGTTCGGGCATGAGCATAGGCTTTTCTTCTGGCCTGCTCTTTTCTGTATTCCTCCCATTCATTTATGAAATCACGCTCATGGGAATTGCCAGATTCAATTTTATTGCTGTGGGTAAGCAGGAACTGGTAGGCTTCTGTTGACAGAATAAAGAGCTCAGTGGCCGATTCAGATTTACTGATATCCGGATGATATTTACGGGCACATCGCCTGTATGCTTTTTTGATTTCATCTATCGATGCACCTCGCTGCAGGCCCAAAACATTATAGTATTTTTCTGCCTGGTTCAATTCTTCGAAATTATGCTTAAAAATAACTATTTGCCACAGATAATACCATAAATGGATAAAAACAGGAGGTTCATTTTTGTTCAATATCATAATTAGTGGTTTATGTCGATAAAATCGATTGAATTATAGTTACTTTTTATATTTTTGCAGATCATACTATCATGTGAGTTATATTTGATGGAGTGGAATAATATTTACCTTGCTTTTGGCTTAACTTTATTTGCGGGCCTTGCTACAGCAATAGGTGGAGCAATAGCATTTTTCGCCAAAAGGACAAACACCACATTCCTATCATATTCACTTGGCTTTTCTGCAGGTGTAATGATCTATATTTCTTTTACAGAGATACTCGGTGAGGCCAATATAATAATAGGTACATACTATACTGAGAACACTTCGGCCTGGCTCACTTTCCTGTTTTTTATTGCCGGGGTTGGAATAACCGCAATGATCGACAAGCTGGTTCCAACCAGGGAGAATCCGCACGAGATGAGGAGCCTGGAGCAGATGGACAATGGCTGCCATGGTCGGGGTAAAAGACTTTTGCGGGTTGGTGTATTCACAGCTATAGCAATAGCTATACATAATTTCCCCGAAGGAATAGCAACCTTCATGGCAGGAGTATCAGACATAACTGTAGGTATTAGTATTGCTATTGCTATAGCAATACATAATATTCCTGAAGGTATAGCCGTATCGGTACCTGTTTATTATGCTACCGGATCGAGGAAAAAAGCTTTCTGGTGGGCTACCTTATCTGGCCTGTCAGAGCCGGTGGGCGCCCTGTTCGGGTACTTTATACTTTCATTATTCAAAAGCCATATTGTGCTGGGTTATGTTTTTGCCATCGTTGCCGGTATAATGATTTATATTGCCTTTGACGAGCTGCTTCCTGCAGCTCATAAATACGGCAAACACCATACTACCATTTACGGACTCGTCAGTGGCATTATTGTTATCGGTATCAGTTTGATGCTTATCTGAGTGCACAGGGCAAAGGGCACAGAGCACAGAGCACAGGGCTCAGGTCTCAGGGAGGTGTGAGTGACTCAGAGACTGAGCGATTCAGAATGATGAATATCGAATATTGAAGAGGTGGAACTACACAATCCCTGCAAATCCCATAAAAGCCATTGCCAGTAGTCCGGCAACAACAAAAGCTATAGGCACACCTTTCATGGGCCTGGGTACATCTGCCAGGTCGAGATGCTCTCTCAGACCTGCAAAAAGTATAAGGGCAAGTCCAAAACCTATTGAATTGGCAATCGCAAAAACTATACTCTCCATAAGGTTCAGGTCCTGCTGGCCGGCCATGATGGCAACACCAAGCACCGCACAGTTAGTGGTGATAAGAGGCAGAAAAATACCCAGGGCCTGGTATAATGAAGGACTTACCTTTTTGAGGATAATCTCCACCAGCTGAACCAGAGAAGCTATTACAAGAATGAAAGTGATAGTTTGCATATAACCTATACCGAAGGGTGTAAGTATATAGTTCTGTATCAGGTAAGTAACCAGGGTGGCTATTGTCATAACGAATAGCACTGCCCCGGACATGCCAACAGAGGTCTCAACTTTACCTGAGACGCCTATAAAAGGGCATATACCCAGGAATTTGTTAAGTACAATATTATTGACAAATATGGCCGATATGATGATTATGATATATTCCATTTTATGCCCCTTTCTTACTTAATTTATTAACTATCACAATGAGGTATCCCAGAGCTATGAAGGCTCCCGGTGAGAGGATAAAAATGAGCATTCCATCTCCGGCTATGAATTTCAGGCCGAAGATTGATCCTGAACCAAGTATTTCCCTTACTGCTCCCAGCAGTGTCAGAGCAAAGGTAAACCCCAGACCCATTCCTAACCCGTCTATTGCCGATGATAAAAGATTGTTCTTGGATGCAAAGGCTTCTGCCCGACCCAATACCAGGCAATTCACAACAATAAGAGGTATGAACAGACCCAGTGCCTCAAATAGTGAAGGCAGGTACGCCTGCATTGTCAGCTCTACAATGGTAACAAATGAGGCTATGATTACAATGAACGATGGTATCCTGACCTTGTCAGGAATGAAGTTTTTGATAAGTGCGACAACAATATTCGACATTAAGAGCACAAATGTTGTGGCGAGGCCCATTCCCATACCATTAATCGCAGTGGTTGTTACTCCAAGGGTAGGACAAAGGCCCAGGAAGAGGGCAAAAACCGGGTTTTCCTTTATGAAGCCTTTGGTAAAATTCTTAAGCTGGTCCATATTGACTTAGATATTTACTTTTTATTTATTTCCTTGTATGTATTATAGGCCCTTGTGACAGCGTCACAAAAAGCTCTCGAACTGATTGTTGATGCTGTTATGGCATCTACATCACCTCCGTCTTTCTTAACTGATAAGCGGAAGCTTTCCGGGTTTTTGCCCTGGAACTGCAGGCTCCATTCCGACTTTTTTCTTTCCATCTTATCTCCCAGTCCGGGTGTTTCTTCATGCTCAAGAACTGCCACATCGTTGATAGTGCCATCCGGCAGGAAGCCGACCATAACTTTAATCTCACCCGAGAATCCCAGCATGGAGTAAGTCTCAACGGCTGTTCCTACAGGTTCATCACCCATGGTGCCGGGGTAGAAATAAATGGTGTCACCATCCACAGCCTGCTTGTAAACCTCGGAGGTGGGGCTGTTATCGAATTCAGGAATAACCTGCCTTATGGCATTGTTCTTTTTCTCGAGCTTGGCTGCCGCTATCGGTTCTTTAGTAAGTTCATAGATCCCTCCCAGCGATGCCGAGGCTATAAGGGTTATTGCAATCAGGGCAATAAGCATATTTTTGAGGTTGGATTCTTTTTTAGCCATTTTTTACCTCCTCTCCAAATCTTGAAGGTTTCATATATGTATTAATCAACGGGGTAAATGCGTTCATTATAAGTATTGCAAACTGTACACCCTCGGGGTAGGCGCCGAATCGCCTGATAAGAACTGTAATCAAACCTATTCCCACGCCATATACTATCATTCCTTTCCTTGACATCGGGGATGTAACATAATCGGTGGCCATATAGATGGCACCCAGCAATAAGCCCCCGGTCATAAGGTGGTAAAGAGGATCAGCATTGGACCCGGGATTGGCCAGCCAGAGTATACCGGTAAACACCGCTACCGTGCCCAGGATACTGACAGGTATATGCCAGGTGATGATTTTTCTGATAAGCATATATATCAGCCCAATTATAAGTGCAAAAGCTGCTATTTCTCCGAGCGATCCTCCCATATCTCCCCAGAAAAGCTGCTGGTATCCCGGCATCCCCAGTTCAGGATCGGTCATAATGCTGTCAACCGGTATCTTATCATAGTTCTCATTTAGGATACTTAAGGGTGTTGCGCCTGTAATTGCATCGGTGAAACTGGTTTTAAAACCATTCGGCACAGGCCAGGTAGTCATTTGTACCGGGAATGACAGAAAGAGGAATACCCTTCCGACAAGGGCCGGATTAAACGGGTTGTTTCCCAATCCTCCAAATGTCATCTTTCCAACTCCAATAGCTACAAGTGATCCCAGGATTATAATTCCTATCGGCAGGTTTGTAGGGAGGCAGAAAGCCAGCAATAAACCTGTCACTATAGCTGAACCATCGTCTACAGAAGGCTCTCTTTTGAGTATGAATTTGGTGATCAGGTATTCAAAAACCATACATGATACGACTGAGACTGATGTAACAATCAGTGCTGACCAGCCAAAAAACCATACTGTAGCCAGCAGGGCAGGAGCCAGGGATATTACCACTCCGTACATGAGCTTTTTTGTCGATTCCTTGCCATGCTCATGAGGGGATAGTGATACTGTCAGTAGTTTATTCATTACTTACAAGATATTTCTTAAAGCTTATTTTTGTTTTCTTTCCTTTATCATCCGTCCTACATTATTCTTTGCCAGCCTGATATAGTCGAGCAAAGGCCTGTTTGCAGGACAAATGAAACTGCATGATCCACATTCCATACAGTCCATTATTCTGTTCTTTTCTGCCTTCTCATAGAGCTCTTTTTCAGCCAGTGTCATAAGCAGGTATGGTTCCAGGCCCATAGGGCAGGCTGATATGCATTTGCTGCACCTGATACACGGACCGGTCTTTTTTCTTCTCGCCTCATCTTTCTTTATCAGTATTATTCCGGAGGTCCCCTTGGTTACCGGGACATCAAGCGAGCCAATGGCTTTACCCATCATAGGACCTCCATTTACTACCTTGGCAGTGTTATCGCTTAAGCCTCCGGCATACTCTATAAGTTTACTTACGGGCGTGCCTATCCGGGTAAGCAGGTTGACTGGTTTATCCAGTTCCTTACCCGATACGGTTACTACTCGTTCAACCAGCGGTTTATTTTTCTGTATAGCCTCGTAAACGGCATAGGCTGTTCCTACGTTATGAACAACTGTTCCTACATCAATCGGAAGACCACCAGAGGGAACTTCCCTGTTAATAAGTGCTTTTATAAGTTGTTTTTCAGCGCCCTGTGGATATTTAACCTTGAGGCCATGCACACTTATCCCTTCGTAATCCCCTGCAAGACTCTGAAGTTTTGCTATAGCGTCGGGCTTATTATTTTCGATACCTATCATTGCCCTGTTTACGCCCAGCGCCTTCATCAGCAATGTGGTTCCGGTAAGCAATTCTTCCGGTTTTTCAAGCATCAACCTGTGATCAGAGGTAAGGTAAGGCTCGCACTCTACACCATTAATTATCAGCACATCACATGTTTTTCCTGGAGGTAGGCTCAGTTTTACATGGGAAGGGAAAGTAGCTCCACCCATACCCACTATGCCTGATTCAGCACATTTCTTTATTATCTCCTCACCGGTGAGTTTAATCTCTTTTTTAAGATCGGTGCCTCTGTCGACAGACTCGATCCATTCATCACCATCTACGTTGATCACAATGGAGGTCTGCTTGTATCCGGATGAATCAAGGATCCTGTCTATCTTCAGAACCTTACCCGAAACTGAAGAATGGATATTAGCTGATACAAAACCCTTGCTGCTGGCTATTACCTGGCCGGCTTTTACTGTTTCACCCCTCTCAACAACAGGCTCAGCGGGTGCGCCAAGATGTTGTCCTACAGGGATAATAACCTGTTCAGGCACAGGTAATATATCTATCGCCGCTTCGGCGGAGATCTTGTTTTCAGGTGGATGAACACCTCCTTTAGGGAATGTCTTCAACACTTTATATTTTTTAGGTTAAACTTTATATTTCTATGCTTCAGCTTTTTCCGGTTCCTTCTTTTGCTCTGTTTTGCGGGGAGGGAAGTTCAGCTCAAGTATTGCCCCTGTAGGACATACCGGTTCGCATTTCCTGCAAAACTTGCATTTGTCTGAATCAATAAAAGCCAGGTTGTTTTCGATAGTGATGGCATCGAAATTGCAGACTTGTTCACATTTTCCACAACCTATGCAGGCTACGTCACAGGCTTTTTTCGCGGGACCTCCCTTATCCTTATTTACGCATGAAACATATATCTTCCTGTCTTTCCTTGCTTTTTTGCGTAGCTCAATAATATCACGTGGACAAGCCTTAACACATGCTCCACATGCCACACAATTATCATCTATTATGACAGGTAAGCCCGTCTTCTTATCCATATACATTGCATCGAAATCGCAGGCTTCAACACATTCACCCAGGCCCAGACAACCATATGGGCAGTCTGTTTCACCTCCGTACAGGTTGTGGGCTATTGTACAGTTCATCACTCCATCATAAAATGATGTTCTTTTCCTGTTGTCAGGTGTACCGTTACATCGTACCACAGCCACTCTTGGTTCTATCTCCGGGGCTTCTCTTCCGAGTATTTCAGCAACTTTTACCATTGTTTCACTGCCACCTACCGGGCAATTCAATCCTTCAAATGTTTCGGACCTGACCAGTGCCTCCGCAAAATTGCGGCAGCCGGCAAAACCACATCCTCCACAATTAGCAGCCGGTAAAGCTTCCTCCACCTCATCAATCCTGGGATCCTCGTAAACCTTGAATTTTTGTGCCACAAAATAAAGTATCAGGGCAGCAACCAGTCCCAGCAGGGTTAAGGATATTATCGTAATTAGTACTACAGAACTCATGTAACCTGTCTTTTAATAGTGAATGAAAAACTCTTTCCTATCTTGTTCTTAGTGATATATATTATTGCATAATAGGGTATAAGTGACGATAATGCTGTTATACCGCTTATGGGTTCCGAAACAGAAAGTGAACTCATGATAATTAATATAATCATCACCAGAAGAAATGGGAAGAGGTAGCCCAGGAAAAGGGCCCTGAATCCCATCGACTGCTTCATCACTACCATTACCCTGTCGCCGGCTTTCACATCCTCACTTACAGCTGCCCTGATTTCTTTGGTCTTCTGGTCAGCCATATCACATATACCGGATGCAATACATCCGCTGCAGGCAGGATGGGAAACAATATTAACTATCACATGCTTTTCTTCTACTGATTTTACAATACCAGTATGTTCAATCGTCTTGTCGTTTTGCATTATCTGAAACCATGCATGTTTTGAATGGGCAAATTTAAAATATGATCTGATAATAAATATGTATAAAATCAGTTTTTAGAACAGGTCAAATAATATAAACTTAGTCTAAATAAATATAAGAACAGGAAAATATTTAACTCATAGATCTAGCTGATTTTGCTCCAGTCATATTCCCGTTTTTTCAGCTTTTTTATTTGCTGGGCCAGAAGCAGGTTATTCTCGTTCTTGAGGAGAGGATCCCTGTTGAGTATATCTTCGGCAATCCTCCTGGCATATTCAAGTATCTGACCGTCTTTACCGAGATTGGCGATCTTAAGATCAAATCCAATACCGCTCTGCCTTGTACCCTCAATATCACCGGGTCCTCTTATCCGAAGATCGGCTTCGGCTATCTCGAAGCCATCGGTACTGCTAACCATTATATCTAATCTCTTACGGGCTTCGTTTGAGAGCTTATCCGAGCTCATAAGCACACAATATGATTGTTTGCCTCCCCGGCCAACACGTCCTCTGAGCTGGTGCAACTGCGAAAGACCAAAACGTTCGGCCGACTCTATGATCATTACCGATGCATTGGGTACATCCACACCTACTTCAATTACTGTTGTTGCAATAAGAATATTAGCCTGACCGTTTGCAAAAAGCTTCATGGAGCTATCTTTATCCCTGGTCTTCATGCGTCCATGTACCACTGATATTACATACTCCGGAGGCGGGAAGGCTCTGGTAATAGCTTCCACGCCGTCTTCCAGATCCTTGTAATCCATCTTTTCCGACTCTTTTATCAGTGGATAAACTATGTAGACCTGTTGACCTGCCTTTATTTGCTGTTTCATAAAACTAAAAACCTTAAGCCTGGCCGAGTCGTTGAATTGTAATGTTTTAACAGGTTTTCTGCCGGGAGGCAGTTCGTCAATTACAGAAACATCGAGGTCTCCGTAAAGGGTCATGGCGAGTGTCCTGGGTATAGGAGTGGCAGTCATCACAAGCACATGTGGAGGGCTGCTGTCTTTCTTCCATAAACTGGCTCTCTGGGCCACACCAAAACGATGCTGTTCATCAATAATAGCCAGGCCCAGTTTACTGAAATTAACGGTATCCTCTATCAGGGCATGCGTGCCGATTATAATCTTAATTGCTCCATCAGCCAGGCCAGCGGCAATACGATCCCTGTCAGATTTTTTTGTTGAGCCGGTAAGAAGACAAACCTCTATATCTATTCCCTGCAAGAAGGTTGAGATGGTGTTAAAATGCTGAATGGTAAGTATTTCTGTAGGGGCCATAATACAGGTCTGGAAACCATTATCAATAGCTATCAGCATGCTCATAAGTGCTACAAGGGTTTTACCGCTTCCTACATCACCCTGTAGTAAGCGGTTCATCTGTTTACCTGAACCAAGATCTCTTCGAATCTCTTTCATAACTCTTTTTTGAGCAGCTGTAAGACTAAAAGGCAGGTTCTTTGAGTAGAATTCATTGAACTTATCACCCACCACACCGAAAACATGACCTTTGAATCTGTTTCCCCTGTGTATCTTAAGACTGAGCAAACTTAGCTGTATATAGAAAAGCTCTTCGAATTTGAGCCTGAAACGGGCGCGTTCAAGGTCCTTATTATCGTTAGGGAAGTGAGTTGTAAACAGGGCATCGTGAAGATCCATCAGCTTATATTTCTCTCTCATCCAGAGTGGCATAGTGTCTTTTATCCTGGCCTTTAGCTGGTTGAAAAGATTGCCCTGCAGCTTGTTCAGGGTTCTGGAGGTGATATAGTTAGATTTTAATCTCTCGGTCGTACTGTACTGGGACTGAATATTACTGCTTATTCTCTTCTCCAGTTTGTCGGGATCTTCAATTTCGGGATGTACGATATTTATTGTTTCATTGAATAATCCGGGTTTGCCAAAAACAATATACTCCTTGTTGATCTTATATGAATCAACTATCCACCTGTGTGCTTTGAACCAGACAAGTTTAACGGATCCTGTTTCATCTTTAAATATTGCAGTCAGTCTTTTATTTCGACCGCCTCCCTCGGTCTGGAATTTTTCAATAATGCCCCTTACCTGTACATTTGGCATCTCAGGATCAAGTTCTGAGATTCTGTAGAACTTTGTCCTGTCGATATATTTATAGGGGAAATAGTAGACAAGATCGCCGAAAGTACTAATACCCAGTTCTTTATTAAGTAGTTCCGATCTTCTTGGTCCTACCCCTGTAAGGAATTTAATTTCTGTATCAAGGATATCAGGCATTATTTGCTGAGAATAATTGGGTAATACTAAAACCCGAATTCTAAATTAACTAATTTTGGATTGTTCACCAATACTATTTTTCCACAGCATGGATATGAAAAGGATACTGAGATTCGCCGGGTATTTTCTTAAATCGCGTCACCGCAGGGGGCATGGTATACACAGTCCGTTTGTTTTCGACCTGGTTAACAGAATTCTGAGGAGTAATATTCCGGGTGGGGTGAAAAAAATAATTTCTGACAGAAGGAAAGAGATGTCTTTACGTAATGATAAGATTATTGTTGATGACCTGGGAGCGGGTTCGGGTTTCACTTCTTCGGTGGAGCGCAGAATATCTGATATAAGCCGTAGAAGTTCAATCCGCAGCAGGTACGGGAGGATACTTTTCAATTTAGCATCATTATACAATGGCAAAAACATCCTGGAGTTAGGTACCGCGGTGGGTATCAGCACCCAGTATATTGCAATGGGCGCCCCTGAATCCAGGGTCATCAGTATAGAAGGATCGGAGAACCTTGCTAAGATAGCCGGGGAAAACCTTATGCGTTCAGGGCTCAAAAACGTTGATATTGTCACAGGGAGTTTTGATGAACAGCTTGAGAATGTATTAAAAATGCATATTCCTTCAATGATATTTATCGATGGCAATCATCGAAAAGGACCGGTATTGGAATATTTTAATAAACTTAAAGAACTAATCGATCCCGATTCTGTTATTATTCTTGATGATATTAACTATTCTGAAGAAATGGCAGAGGCATGGAATGAAATAAAAAGTGATCCACAGGTGTCAGTTAGTATAGATATTTTCCAGATGGGTTTCGTATTTTTCAGGGAAGGAATAGTAAAACAGGAATTCATCATTAAATATTAACATAATTTAATGCAAATGATTTTCGTTAATTTGAATTTTAGGGCTAATTTCGGATAATTTTTTAATCAAGTAATATGAGTAAAGTAATTGAGATAGCAGATGTTATCAAGAACTATCAGGTAGGAACCGTTGTGGTAAGAGCACTTCGCTCGGTCACTATGTCCATTGAAAAGAATGAATATGTAGCAATAATGGGACCTTCAGGCTCGGGTAAATCAACCCTTATGAATATTCTGGGTTGTCTTGATACACTCACCAAAGGACGGTATGTTCTCA
>Ga0272442_10011329_pt1 | contig 10885 bp, 6 predicted proteins | sample SSMForm2O_FD_200262 | JGI IMG/M metagenome (GOLD analysis project Ga0272442, IMG submission 200262) | Marine sediment archaeal communities from Little Sippewissett salt marsh, Falmouth, MA, United States - SSM-Form-2O | ecosystem: Environmental > Aquatic > Marine > Wetlands > Sediment ... | reverse complement strand
TCCTCTTACACACCCAGATCCTGCTCAAATACTACTACCGTTTTATACCGTTTTGCGCTTTAAATACCGCGATAAGATGCGAAGAAACGCGAAAGAATGCGAACTCTTGCGAAAATGTAAAAACTTGCTAAGATACTAAAAAAAATAGACTTTTGGGCTTTTTGGCAGTTTTTTGAATGCTTCCTGTTAACCGCTATTACTCTGATAAAGAATCCACCTCGGCATCCGGGGGGTGATGCGCAGAATGAGTAAACCAGTCATTCGGCAATTGCCTTTGGTCCACGAGATCAAGAATCAGTTTCTTTGGATCGGGATCACCCTGCAATCGAATATCGGCAAATTCGATTCGCCGCAGCAATCCTGTATCCGGATGCGCCCAAATTCTGATCACTCTCGGTCCTCTGAACCTGCGATTTGGCTGTGTGGCGTGTAAATAGGCCCATGATGTCTCCTTATCCTGCTCAACGGGCACGGTGCCAAGATACTTGATTCTATATCGTTCCCGGATTCGTTGCAGGGTATCACCAAAATTGAGTGTCAACAAACCAGCCAGATCCTCCGGCATGGGTATTCTGAATGCCTGCGTATCGTTGCTTACTAAAACTTCACGCCTTGGACGAATCAACCAATTCGTTTTTCCGTTGCTACCATTTACTACTGTCTGACCGGATGGAGTATAACGGTACAAAACATACTTATCTTTGCCTCGAAGATAGAGAGTGGCCCCATCGAAGACGGCTCGTTCCCGACGATTTCTCCTCTCAATAGGAGGCCTACCGGTTCGCTCTCGTCTACGAGTTTTCTGGTCTCTGACAATGATCGAGTACGTGCGGTCGCCTGCTTTTTCGATGGCCGCGATCATCTGATCCATGGTTGCCATTGCTTTATTCGAAGGCAAAGATGTCAGGAAAATCGTTAGCGATATAATGATCATCGCCGCCGTACCCCACTTGATAGCCGGACCGACATACCGACGCGACTTCTGTGAACTCGTCGCTTTTCCCCGAGCCCTCTCCTCTACATCGGCTCTAATAGAGTGCATGAGCTTATTGACCCGGCGCGGCCTGGCATGTTTATTGTTTTCAGCAAGACCCATGAGCATGGCATGAACAAGCTGGATATCCGCTGCAAAACAAAGTTGCTGGCCGTCCTGTAATTCAAACGCATCGGTGTATTCCGGATCGTTGGCCTCTGCATCTATCCACTGATTTGCACGTTGGCCAATTTGATCGAACTGAGATTCATTGGATTCCGATGTCATGTATTGACCTCCATAACAACTTTCTTTCGCTTGAGGCAATCAAGCAACTGTGCTCTTGCCCGTTGCAGTCGCTTTCTCACAGCCTCTAACGAAATCTTTGTGATCTCCGAAATCCTTGAGGCGGGATGATGTTTGAAGTAACGCAGTTCGATCATCCCCCTATAGTTGTCGGGCAGAGCTTCAATGCAGTGTTTTAGTGCATCAATTTTCTGCTCCCATGTGTCGCCGGGTCTTTCATGGATGTGTTCGATCTGCTTGCTAAGATATTCCAGCGCGTCACAACCGGTGATCATAATATCAGATTTCGCTTTGCGAAAATGGGCCATGATCAGCTTCGCGGCAATACCTCTGATCCAGGGCCCAAAGGGGCATGATCGGTCATATTCTTTGATTCTTCGCCAGGCGATCAACATGGCTTCCTGAAACAGGTCTTCAACGACAGCCTGATTACGCACGGCAGAACGGAGGTATGTCATCAGCATAGCCTCGTTCTCTTGAACAAGAATCTCAAAGATCGCCTGAGCGTCGTTTTGCCTTTTTTTAAACTGCATATAGCCAGCTCCAATTACTATTGTCATGTCTTGCCTACGACAGGACAAAAAAATCTGATTTTCCTATTTTACACCCGGACAGATTTTTTTGTCCTGTCAGGCCCTGTTTCGGACAACAACAGATAGAAAACGACCGTTTACTCTAACTCAAAGGCCAAGAATATGCAAAGAAGCCCAGATTGTTGTGCCGATCTGCTCGGTCCTCCGCGAATGCCTTGGTTCTCATGCCTGAACCATGAATTATAGATTATCTACTGTAACGTCTCAGTTAACCAGACAAGGAGATGAGTATCATGACACTATCGAGAATGACCAGTTTGTACGGTTTCGGTCTAATCCTGTTGTGCGGTTCTGTGATTGTTGTGGGACAGGATAAGCCCCCTAAAGACGGTGATTTTGGCTCCATACAACACCAGATCGGCGTGATTTTGGACACCCCTGAAGCCTACGAAGGCTACACCCTGTTCGCCCCGAAACACTATACGCGAACATATCTTATGGACAACCAGGGCGGCATCATTAACACTTGGGATAGTCCCTATGAACCTGGTCAATCCGTGTATCTTCTGCCGGACGGACATTTGCTGCACGCCAGCTTCATCAAGGGCGGCGGTGGTGGCACCGGAGGCGGAGAGGGTGGCCGTATCGAAGAGTATGATTGGGAGGGGAACCTGGTGTGGGAGTTCGACTACCATGACCGGGACTACGGCACTCACCATGATATCGAGCCCTTACCCAATGGCAATATCCTGGCCCTGGTCGTGGAACGCAAGAGCGTGGAAGAGTGCCTAGCAGCAGGATTTCAAGCACAGGTTCTTCGAGACAACACCCTCCTGCCCGATTACGTCATTGAAATAGAACCCATCTACCCCAAAGGCGGAAAAATCGTGTGGGAGTGGCATGTCTGGGATCACCTGATCCAGAACGACGATCCGGCCAAGCCCAACTACGGCGACCCGGCCAAGCATCCGGAACGGATATGGGTGGAATGTAACGGCGGTAAGAACGTTGCTGCCTTCTGGAACCACATGAACTCCATCGACTACAATCCGCAGCTCGATCAGATTATGCTCAGCGTGCGAGGCTGCAGCGAGCTTTGGGTTATTGACCACAGCACCACTACCGAGGAGGCTACAGGTAACACCGGAGGTACTTACGGCAAGGGTGGCGATCTGCTCTATCGCTGGGGCAACCCGGCCGCATACAATCGAGGTGACGCCTCGGATCAGATGTTGTTCCAACAGCACGACTGCCAGTGGATCGAACCGAATCGGCCGGGCGAAGGCGATATCCTGACCTTTAACAACGGGCTGCGTCGCTTGCCCGAAGGCTACACCAACCAGCGTGACCTGCCCCCGTATGAGGTCGGACTGGATTGGGGATATTCGTCGGTGGATGAGATTATCCCACCAATGGATGCCAACGGGGTGTATTTGCTCGAATCCGACAAGGCTCACGATCCTAATGAGCTTCTGTGGACGTATGTTGACCCCGTGCCCACGGATTTTTTTGCCGAGGCCATCTCCGGCTGCCAGCGCCTGCCTAATGGCAATACGCTCATTTGCGATGGTACCAGCGGCGTACTCTTCGAAGTCACGCTCGAAGGTGAAAAGGTTTGGGAGTACGTCTGTCCCGTGACCGGCGATGGGCCTATTAAGCAAGGTGACCCGATTCCCCTGGATCACCGTGCCCATGCTATGAATGCCATATTCAAGGTCCATCGTTACGACCCGGACTATCCGGGATTGGCGGACAAGGACCTGGTTCCCAAATACACGCTTCCATTGGAGTAAAATCAAACGGCCGAAGTCTTACTTGGAGAGATAATTGATGATGATTTCGTTAAACAACGCTTTAAGAAACTTAATTCTTCTTGGAATCGCATTGGCAAATTCGGCCGCGGCTCACGAAGCTCTGCAGGGACCTACTGAGACACGCTTCTGGGACCCGCATCGTGCATACAACGGCTACACTCTGTTTGGGGCAAAAGGGGGGACCTACCTGATAGATATGGAAGGTTATGTGGTACGTACCTGGTCCAAAGTACGCACCAATCCACAGTTCCTGGCCAATGGCAATCTCCTGGATTCATCTACCGATGATCCCAGTCGGGGCAGCGGCTTTGTCGAGGTGGACTGGGATGATAATATTGTATGGCGCTACACCGAGACGCGGTCCGACTATGCCCCTCATCATGATTTCAAGCGAATATTCAACAAGAAGCTTGGGGCCTATACCACGCTCTACATCGCCAACAAAACTGTCACCCACGAGCAGGCCATCGCGGCGGGCTGCGACCCATCTCGCAATTACAAAGATGCTCAAATGGATGCCATCGTCGAGGTGGACATGGACGGCAACATCGTATGGGAGTGGTGGTTCTTTGATCACGTGGTCCAGGATATTGATCCAACCAAGGCCAACTACGTAGGTGACGGCAAGACCCTTGCCGATTACCCGGGACGCATTAACCTCAATCTGCCCGGCCGCCCCGTGAAACGCGATTGGCTCCACTGCAACTCGCTGGATTACCATCCGGAACTGGGCCACATCGTAACCAATTCTGTCCAAGGTGAGTTCTATGTCATCGACCATGACGGCACGTTTGTCGTGGGCGAACTGCAGGCCTCCATCGAACTGGCGGCCAGTGAGGCGGGCGATTTCCTATACCGCTTTGGCGATCCAGCCAGGTATCAACAAGGTGATCCACCCTCCATCCTTGAGGACTGGACACAGTGTACCGTAGGCCACAAACAAATCGGGGGATCCCACGACATCCATTGGATTGACGATGGGCTGCCGGGAGCGGGCAACTTCCTGGTCTTCAACAACGGCCAGTATCTCTTTGATCGTACCTGCCAGTCTTATGCAGTACAGATCAACGGATTTCTGGACTCTGCCGGACGAGACACGGGCTACTATATCAATCCACCGGATGCGGGCTACACACAATGGAAACCCGAAAACAAAGATACGCACAAACAGAAGCGAAATGTGTCGAAACAGATCGTTTGGCAGTACGGTTCCAAGAGCAATCAGGGTTTCTTCAGCCATATCGGGTCCGGGTGTCAACGTCTGGTGAACGGCAATACCCTGATCTGTGCCATGACAGAGGGACATCTGCTGGAAGTTACGGAAGGCGGGGAACTCGTCTGGGAATATATAAATCCCATCAACACCGACGGCATCAAAGAAATCAACGTGGACCAGTACCCTATGAACAATGCCATGTTCCGGGCCTACCGCTACACTGCGGACCATCCGGCTCTGGCCGGCCGGGATCTGACGCCGGGCGACACCCTTACGGGAAAGACTCCTTCGTACAACGGCCCGGATCTCGGAGACCGTGCTTTCGCTCCTCTTGAGCCGCCCTGCCCCAAAGACTTGTTCTCGGTTCTCAGCATGGATCGATGTACGCCAGCGGGATTCTCAGGTGTGAAGTTTGCCCTGTTCTTGAATCCACAAGATCCAGGCGAATTCGAAGACTCACCGAAGGGTTTGAATGCGTCGCGCCTACCCGATACCGGCCAGATAGCCGACTATACCGATACCTTTGGAGAAGACTCTGACTACACTATCAATCCGCCATCCTATGAAGACAACAGTGATGGCACAATCACGGATAACGTTACCGGCTTGATCTGGGAGAAGATTGACGGAGGCTCCATGGCCTGGGAGGATGCTGTCGCCTACGCCGATCTTCTCAGCCTGGGCGGTCATCAAGACTGGCGGCTGCCCACAAGCGACGAACTCTTCGCAATCCTCGATCACGGTCAACATAATCCCGCCCTGAACACAACCTACTTCCCAGCGAATGACGCTCAGTACTGGTGGACTTGTGAAACCAGGGCTGATGATCCCGGCCGCATCTGGGTGGTCAATGAGGGTGGAGGAATCGGAGCACATCGTATCAGTGAATCTGCACAAGCAGGAGGGGACAAGCGAATTCACGTGCGCTGTGTCAGAGGGCTTAATCCGCAAACAATACTTCGCTGGACGGACAACAATGACGGCACCGTCACCGATCTCATTACACAACTCGTCTGGCAGCAAGCGGGATCTGAAACAAAGATGACATGGCAGCAAGCTCTGGTTCATGCAGAGGAAATGATTCTGGCCGGCTGGGAGGACTGGCGTTTGCCGAACATCAAGGAGTTGCGTACTCTCACTGACGTTACTCAAACGAGTCCGGCTGTTGATCTCACAGCGTTCCCAGGCTTCCAAAGTGATGATTACTGGTCTTCAACTACCCTGGCGGGTCACACCGACAGAGCCTGGACTACACACTTTCGATTCGGCACAGTCAGCTATCAGCCAAAAACAGCCAGTCTGCTGGTTCGTTGTGTACGTGGCCCTGAAACGATCCCGCCAGATGTAAACCTGCCGGTTATGCAGCACATCCAGGGCGGGACATTTGCCATGGGTGACCACCACGATCTTGGCGGTGCCGAGCATCGCAACGATGAGGTTCCTATTCACCTCGTGAGCCTGAACGACTTCTATATCGGGGTGTATGAAATCACAAATCAGGAGTACTGTGATTTTCTCAACGACGCGATTGAGCAGGCACAAATTGCAGTTGACGACGGATATGTTATCGATTCGCAAAAAGCCGAACTTCTCTGTGATACCTATCAGAGCGACGGCTACAGCCGCATTCATTATGATGGCCATGATTTCAGTGTGGCGGCAGATAAGGCTAATCACCCGGTCGTAGGCATCCGATGGTTTGGCGCGATTTCCTACTGTAATTGGCTGAGCCTCAAGCACGGCTTGTTACCCTGCTATGATCTTGATGTCCAAATCTGTGACTTTTCCCAAGACGGCTATCGCCTGCCCACCGAGGCCGAATGGGAGTATGCCGGCCGAGGCGGGCTCTACGATCCCTATGCCATCTATCCCTGGGGCGATGATCCCGATAATTCAAAGGCCAATTGGCCGAATTCCGGCGATCCCTACGAGGCCGGGCCAATGCCGTACACCACACCTGTCGGTTTCTACAATGGCGAGCAGCATTCCAAGAGTGACTTCAACTGGCCCGGCTCGGCAGGCACCTATCAGACCAGAGACGGATCAAATGATTACGGATTGTATGATATGGCCGGCAACGTTTGGGAGTGGACCAACGACTGGTACCATGGTGATTATTACGGCGTCAGCCCGCGCTATGATCCGCAGGGGCCGACGACGGGAAAGCCAATGCCGGACGGCAAGATCTACCATGTCCTGCGCAGCGGCAACTGGTACAACGGCCCGCAGGGCCACAGTCGCGTGTCAAACCGTAATCCTGCGCATTTTCGTGGTCCGCAGGATCCCTATCACCCCTGGTATCACATCGGTTTTCGCATCGCCAGAAGCGGCCCATCCGTTCCAACATTGACACCGGAAACTGTCACACAACCTGGTGCAAAAACCACAGTCATAGCCGACGGCTTCGACTTTGCCGAGGGGCCGGCTGCAAACAAGCTCGGCGAGCTTTTCTTTAGTGACCTTCAGGCCGGCAAGATTTACAGACTCGACGACAAAGGACGACCATCCGTCTTTCTGAACGACTCAGGCGGCGCCAACGGTCTGTTCTTTGATTCATTGGGCAATCTCATAGCCTGTCAGGGCGACTTGGGACGCATTGTATCGATATCTGAACAGCAGGATATTACCGTCCTGGCCGATACCTACCAAGGTAAGCGTTTCAACAAGCCCAACGATCTGTGGATCGATCCGGGAGGCGGCATCTACTTCAGCGATCCGGCCTACGGCACGAAGCCGGTTCAAGACGGTGAGCATGTTTATTATATCAGCGCCGATCGAACCCGCGTCACTCGCATCATCGATGACATGGTGCGCCCGAATGGATTGATAGGTCCTCCGGATGGATGTATCCTGTACGTGGCCGATCATGGAGCGAAGAAGGTGTATGTTTATGATATCATAGCTCCTGGAATCTTATCCAACAAACGGCTATTTGTGTCCAAAGCGTGTGATGGCATGACCATCGACAGATTTGGCAATGTATACATCACCAATGAAAGCTCCGTGCTGGTGTACAATCCAGCCGGTGAACTGATCGAACAAATATTCGCCGGTGGCCAAGTCACCAACGTATGTTTTGGCGGTTTGGGTGTAAGTACGCTGTACATAACCAGTACCCGGGTGTTGTATGCGATTGAAATGCAGGTAGGTGGTTTCTTACATTGAAGTCGTTACGTCACAGAATAAAGTGGTTATCCTTATCAAAAAGGAGATTTGACATGTTAGAAAGAAGGACAGTTTTAGGCATGGCAGCGATGTTACTCATTGGTCTGTTGATGACTACCCCATCGTTCTCCCAGGAGCAGCAGACGGGACAGCGTGAGCAACGAGGTAGCAGGCAGGGTCAGCGTGGCCAAAGGCGTGACCGACAGGACCAACGTGGACAAGGAGGTCAACTGCGTGAGGGGCAAGGTCAGCGACAGGGCGGCGCACAGGGACGAGGTCAGCAGGGCCAACGGTCGCAAGGCCGATCAGATGCCGAGCGAATGCAAGAACGACTGGGTGCTACTGAGGCAGAGTGGAAGGTCTTGGGTCCACGCGTTATGAAGGTTTCCGAACTCAGTCGACAATTGCGAGGCGGTGGGCGGGGTAACCAGCGCGGTGGTTCTAGAGGCGGGCGACCTGACAGCCAGCAGAATGCACCTGCCAGGCAGCCATCCGCGATTGAGGTTGCTCAAGAGCAACTACGTGCCTTGCTTGACAACACATCGGCGACACCGGGTCAGATTAGACAGCGCGTTGCAGCCCTACGTACGGCCAGAAAACAAGTCCAACAGCAACTCGTGGTAGCACAAAAGAATTTGATCCAAATAGTCACTGTACGTCAGGAAGCTCAGTTGATTATAATGGGACTATTGGATTAAGGGGCGATTATGAAACGAGACGAGTTTACAAAACGAACAGGTATCAGAGCAATTGCATTCTTCATAACTGTCGCAGCTCTTGCCGTTGCCGTCGCTAACGGGCCGGGAGATGCCTTTGATGGAACGATCGTCCTGGGCTGTCCGACGGACTGTTGTATCACCATAAATGTCCTTTCCAATGACTCGCTTGAGGCTTACTTCGAGTACGGTACACAGTCTGGCGTGTATGATGACCGAACGGCTACTTCTATAATCCAGGCAGGGGTGCCTGTAGAAGACGTCATCGCATATTTGCATCCCAATACACGGTATTATTATCGAATGCGTTATCGCCCTTCCGGGACAGAAGAATTTGCCGAAGGACAGGAATGCACCTTCCATACCCAAAGAACGCCGGGAAGTACGTTCACCTTCGGCGTACAGGGCGATTCGCATCCCGAGAGAGACAAGAAAGCCTTTGATGAAGAACTCTACGACCTGACACTGCGGACTGCATTATCTGACAGGCCGGACTTCTATGTCATGATGGGTGACGATTTCAGTGTTGACACCATTAGACCCGATGTTATTAATGCAGATTTGGTCGGAGAACGTTATCTTCTTCAGCGACACTACGTGAGCGTTTTGAGCCATTCAACTCCTCTTTTTCTAGTCAACGGCAACCACGAACAGGCGGCCGGCTATTTACTGGATGGAACACCGAACAATGTTGCGGTTTGGGCCCAGACGGCCCGCAATCTGTATTATCCTCAACCGGCACCCGGCAGTTTCTATACTGGCAACGCCGAACCTGTAGAATTCATCGGCTTGCTCAGAAACTACTTCGCGTGGACCTGGGGCGATGCTCTGTTTGTCATTATCGATCCCTTCTGGCATTCGCCCGTGCCGGTGGACAATGTCTATGGTGGCGGTGACAAGACAAAGGATAAATGGCTTATCACCCACGGCGAAGCACAGTACCAATGGCTCAAACGGACCCTGGAAGATAGTACTGCTAAGTGGAAATTCGTCTTTGCCCATCACGTCAACGGCACTGGCCGTGGCGGCGTGGAAGTGGCACGACTCTATGAATGGGGAGGCGAGAATAACAATGGCACCTGGGGATTTTCAGAACAACGTCCCGGTTGGGAATTGCCCATTCATCAGTTAATGGTTGAATATGGGGTGACGATTTTCTTCCAGGGTCACGACCACGTCTTTGCTCGCCAGGAACTCGACGGCGTGACCTACCTGACAACGCCTTATCCGGCCGATCCGCACTATGCGGCGGACAAGGCCTCTAACTTCACATCCGGCGACGTCCTTCCCGGCAGCGGCTATACAAGAGTAACGGTGAGTGACGCATTCGTACGGGTCGAGTATGTTCGAACGTTCTTGCCGGAAGATGAAAACGAAATACAGGTCAGCGGACAGATTGCGTACACCCATACTCTGACCGAACCGTGACGATACAGTAAAGACAGGATTGGCAGACCTATACCTATTTTCCCAGGAGAGCTTCATGTTGACCCAAAAGGCTAAGCAATATTTTATTATCCCTGCCATTGTATTCTTCTGCCTCAGCACAATAGGAGAAGGTGCAGATCCTCCTTCAGCAAGCTTGCCCGACTTGGAGCCTTTGAGCCAGGGCGTCATCCTGGGACGGCCCACGGATACATCTGTCTCTGCTCACATAATGGCCGATGAGAACATGGATTGCTTCATCGAATACGGAACTGGATTCAATGAGTTCACCCACAAAACCGAGATTCTTTCTTTGCGCGCGGGCGACGCGAAGATGATCCTACTTGATGGCCTCGATCCCAATACTCAATACACTTATCGTTTGTGGCAACGCCCACAAGATTCGAATGATTATCAGTCGGGCGATACTTTGACCTTCTGTACACAACGCAGCGCAGGGACTCCGTTTACCTTTGTGGTCCAGGCAGATTCCCATCTCGATGAGCAGTCTGTTCCGGAACTCTATGAGACCACTCTGGCTAATGAGCGTGATGACACACCCGATTTTGTCATCGATCTGGGTGACACTTTCATGTCCGACAAGGTCCGTCCGACAACCTATGAAGCGATCGAGAAACGTTATCTCGTGCAGCGTTCTTATTTCAGCTTACTCTGTCACTCGGTCCCTTTGTTTCTGGTTCTTGGTAATCATGACGGCGAAGTCGGATGGCAATGCG
>Ga0272442_10011328_pt1 | contig 10886 bp, 9 predicted proteins | sample SSMForm2O_FD_200262 | JGI IMG/M metagenome (GOLD analysis project Ga0272442, IMG submission 200262) | Marine sediment archaeal communities from Little Sippewissett salt marsh, Falmouth, MA, United States - SSM-Form-2O | ecosystem: Environmental > Aquatic > Marine > Wetlands > Sediment ... | reverse complement strand
TTAAAACTATTAATGATGGTGTGCCCGAAATGATGAAAAAAAGGGCAACTCTATGTATGTTACTGATTCACTGTTTCATTCTCTCAACTATTTCTTTTCCTTTAGTGAATGCAACTGACGATTCATGGGCAACCTTGGAACCGATGCCAACAGCGAGACGTAGGCTTGGGGTTGCTGTTGTGGATGGAAAGATTTACGCTATTGGTGGTTTCAATGGCACAGCTCTTAGCACAAACGAAATGTACGACCCAGAAACAGACACTTGGACAACTAAAGAGCCTATGCCGTCAGCAAGGTACGGATTTGGAATAACAGTTGTTGATGGCAAGATATACGTGATTGGCGGATGTAACCGTTGGAATAGTTGGTCAGGTGCAAATCAAGTCTATGATCCAGCAACAGATACTTGGGAAAAATTGACTACAATACCGAACGAAGTGAATTTTGTCGGTGCAACTGCAATTAACGATAAAATCTATGTAATAGGTGGATTAGCAACATTTCTCCCACCCTATATATCTTATGACCTTAACCAAGTTTATGATACAAAGACTGATTCGTGGGACCTAGAAACACCCATACTCCAGCAGGTTCATGATTATGGTTCTGCAGTTGTTGATAACAAAATCTACATCTTAGGCGGTTATGACATAGGTTACGAGCCACAAGAAAAGGATTTAACTCAAATTTATAACACCGAAAATGAAACTTGGAGTTACGGCACATCTCTCCCTACAGCGATTTGGGGTGCAGCTGCAGGAGCTACTTCCGGCGTTTTGGCTCCAAAACGAATACATTTGCTTAAAGAGAACATTCATTATGTTTATGATTCAGAAAACGATTCTTGGACCGAAGAGACTCCCATGTTAACATCTCGTTCGTATGTGAGCGTTGCTGTCGTAAACGATGAAATATACGCAATTGGAGGCTACGATGGCGACAACTATTTAGCGGTAAATGAAAAGTATACCCCCGCTGATTATATTCCAGAGTTTCCGTCATGGATTGTGTTGCCTTTGTTTGTTTTTGCAACTCTGGCTGTCATAGTCTACAGAAAGAAGCTTCACGTAATAACTTAGAAAGCAGCATTCTATTTTGTTTGTTTTGAGTATCCGTATATTCCTATTTTCTTTTTTAGGCTCCAGTATTCGCCTACGTTGTAGACGAATGGGTCTGCCTTCTTGAAGTCGATGTGCCCCTTCTCGTCCAGAATGTCTTGGTCGATGTGGACTTGAACGATTTCTCCGATGAACAGGTCGTGGGCACCCAACGGAACAACACTTTTGAGCCTGCATTCCAAGTTAACTGGGCACTCGCGAATCAGCGGAGCCTTCACCTTGTCTGCCCTTTCGGGGGTCAGGTTTGTTTCAGAGAACTTGTCAACATCTCTTCCCGAGGTTACCCCGCAGTAGTCGGTTTCTTTCAGGATTTTGGCTGTTGGAATGTTCACAACAAATTCTCTGCTGTCTGTGATAAGCTTGTGAGAGTGTCTGGATGGCCTGATGCCCAATCCTACCATTGGAGGTTCGGAGCATACGGTTCCAGCCCACGCCAACGTGATTATGTTTGGTTCTCCCTCCGAGTCTACGCATGTTGCAAGAACAACCGGGCAAGGAAACAGTGCTGTATAGGGCTTCTTTTTGATTTTCATAAGGCAACCTCTGATTAGAACAATTATTAACGTTTTCTAAGATGCGAATGAATGGGCGCGGGTTTGCCCGTGCTTCTAACGAGCGCAAACCTGTTTCTTGTTGTGTGCATGTGCGCCTTTGGCTCTGGCAGCTAATCCCCCTTCTTTCGGCTATCAGACGGGGTTGAACTAAAGATTTGCATCAAACATCTCTTGGTCTTATTGTTTTTGGGTTAGTATTCCTGATTAACAAGTTATTTAGAAGCGGAATCAAAACATTCAAGAATGTAAGTGCGTGTCCTGATTGCCCAGTCCCACCCAAAACATTAAGGCGCTTAGCCCCGTGATAGCATCGATTATCCTAATTGCGGTTGTCGTAGCTGTTTCCGTCGCGGCAACCACATGGATGGGTTCAATCTCACTAAATTTCATGGAAGTCGACGAGTTAAGCATCACCGACCATTCATGGGCTTCAGATGTTTCCTACGTTGACTTAACCGTCAAAAATCTTGGAACATCATCAGTTACACTAAGCGAAGTAGAAGTGAATGACGAAACCGCCAATGACGTACAGTTTGTTTCAGGCGACTCCACATTAGACGCTGGCGAAACAGCAATCCTCAGAGTGATTCAGAGCTTCACGGCATCAAACAAGTATGAATTCACGGTTGTCACATCATCTTCTACAAAATTTGTGCACGTTGCTACGGCTTCTTCGTCTTCTTCTGGGTCTTCGAAAATATGGTATGACACACATTGGCTCAGAAGAAAGGCGGTGACAATTGACAACAGCTTGAACCCAGATGAGTTGACTGGCTACCAGATTCAGCTTAATGTCGCATACGACTCGGACATGAACTCCGATTTCTCTGATTTGCGGTTCACTGGCAGCGACGAGCAGACCTCAATCGCTTACTGGGTTGAAAGTTACGTTGCCTCAGTTTCCGCTGTGGTGTGGGTGAATGTTCCCACGGTTCCAGCGTCGTCTACAGAAACTGTTTACATGTATTATGGTAACCCCTCTGCCGCCTCAGAAAGTAACCCAGACAGCACCTTCGACGTTTTCGTGAACTTCACCAGAGACGGGGTGATAAGTTATGGCGGTTCTGGTCAGGACGTGAATTCGGCGCAATGGGAGATAACAGATGACACCGCTCTGAGGATGTGGGGAAACAACTGGAAAGCAACCATGAAAACTTTGCCTGTTGACGGTGACGGAAGCCAAGCAATCTGCTTCGGCTTCAAAAGTGATGGTGTTCAGGCTGAAATCAATGGAGTTGGAGTAGACACAGACAACAGCATAAGCTCTACTCGGTTCTACCAGATATACGGAACCCAAACTTGGGGACTCGGCGACCACCGCGGCTATACGGGTGCAGGAGACTGGCAAACCTACACCCTAGTTTTAGACAATTTCAGCGGCAACTTTGACCGATTCGTGTTCACCAACGATGCTGATGGCGGACAGGCAACCAACATCTATTACCGGAACGTTAGAATCATCCAATACACTTCCCAGCCACCCACATGCGACATGGACACAGAAGAAACCTTGTAGTCGTTTCATAACGGAATCAAGTATTTGTGTCCATTTAATCGCCGAAATATAGCCTCTAAAATGGAAAAAGTCAAGTTTTTGTCCGTGAATTTTTGCTGTTTGTGACTTAATCGAGCTTATATCTATGACTGCAGTATTGTTTGTGAGGCAGAGTTTCTGCCTGAGGAGCATTGGCTTTGTCAGCTGACCCTTTAACTATCATCAGAGACGCTGATTTCGTCTTCCAAAACATGCACGTCAAGGTAGTGGCAAACAGAGACAGCCCCAAAATTGATCTGCCAGGCGTGGAAGTTGGTCCCTTCAGAAAAGGAAAAGAATACGAAGTCAGGTTCTGGGTAGCCAGAGAACTGAAAAAGGCGGGAATCGCCCACATTCGCATAGAGGAACCGCTAGATTTGATGACACTAAACAAGATTCACTGGAAAGAAAGCGTTCAATCTTCCCAGCGTGTCAACTCCCTGCCCGAAAATTTCTACCCTAAACTGCGAAATTACCTTGAAGAACTGAACGAGACTTCCCTCAAAAAGTCGGAGCTTAGAGGCGACTACGAAAAAGCCCAGAAGCTTTCCAGCGACATAACACGAACAAGGTTGAAGAAGATTGTTTCCCTTGCATCGTCGCCGCGAAGTAGACAGGTTCTGGAAAACCTTACAAAAGAAGAATTAGCCCTTTACAATTACTTATATACGAAAATCAGTGAATGGAAAACTGGAATTCTGAAAAATCAGGAAGACAACAAAACATGACCGAAGAAACGTTAATCGGAGACCCAGAGGAACGTTTTCTTGACTTTTTCAAGTCAGACAAATACCGTGAACGTCTCTCAGTCATGTCAGTATCTGACAAAAAATCGTTTGTGGTAGATTTTGATGAACTCCTTGCAGCCGAGCCAAAACTCGCCCAGCAGCTCATCGACAACCCAGATGATTACCTAGAGTATGCGAACAGAGCCGCCAAGGCTCAACTGCAAATAGAGGAACCAGAATACGCGGAAGAAATCGAAAACGTCACAGTTAGATTTCACGGATTACCCGACGTTACGCCGCTGCGAATTTTGGGTTCCAAGCACATAGGAAAACTGGTTATGCTAGAGGGCATCGTTGTCCGCGCCAGCCCCGCCAGACCTCTAGTTATGGAGGGGGCATTCAAATGCAAATGGTGCGGCACAATAACTCATGTTACCCAATCTGGTCCCTTCCTGACAGCCCCCACAGCATGCAGTGCCCCCGAATGCAGAAGAAAAAGTGCCTTCGATTTTGTTCCCGAAGAATCCACCTTCATCGACTCCCAAGATGTCCGAATCCAAGAGCGGCCCGAAGACCTTCCTCCAGGTCAGCTTCCGCGCTGGCTGGACATCAAACTTTTCGAAAGAGACCTTGTTGACATGGCTAGACCAGGGGACCACGTTTCTGTGGTTGGAATCACCCGCGCCTTTGCCGCCACTGTCCCCAAGGTTGGGCGCCTCCGCTCCTTCAGACTGAATTTGGACACAAACTACATAGACGTGGAGAGCAAGGAGCCAGAAAAAGTTCTTATCACGCCAGAAGAGGAGAAACAGATTCGCGAACTGGCGAAAGACCCAGAAATCCACACCAAGATTGTTCGTTCTTTGGCGCCCTCTGTGTACGGTTACGAACACATCAAAGAAGCGATAATGTATCTTCTCTTCGGAGGAACCGCGAAACAGTTCCCAGACATCACAATACGCGGAGACCTGAACATTCTGCTTCTGGGAGACCCAGGAACAGCCAAGTCCCAGCTACTCCAGTATGTATCCAAGATTGCCCCGCGGGGTCTGTACACTTCTGGCCGTGGAACCACAGCCGCGGGTTTGACGGCTGCGGTGCTCCGCGACAAGGCTGGGGGAATGACGCTTGAGGCTGGAGCTTTGGTGCTGGCGGACAAGGGTGTAGCAGCCATAGATGAGATGGATAAGATGCGAACAGAAGACAGAGTAGCCATTCACGAAGTAATGGAGCAGCAAACTGTTTCGGTGGCTAAAGGGGGCATCGTCGCCACCTTAAACGCTCGGACATCCATCCTAGCTGCGGCTAACCCGTCATTGGGCAGATATGATCCCTATAGGACAGTGGCAGAGAACATTTCGCTTCCAGTCACCATCCTCTCTAGGTTCGACCTGATCTTCGTTCTGAGGGATGTGCCAGAGAAAACCAAAGACGCACGGATGACAGAGCACATCCTCGACCTCCACAGAACAGGCATAACTCCAGTTGAGCCGCCCATAGAAGCTGGCCTTTTCCGAAAATATGTGAGCTACGCCAAAAACATGAAGCCTGTGCTCACGCAGGAAGCTCTGGAACAGCTAAAAAACTTCTATCTGCTCATGCGGGAAGCAAGCGAAACCGAAGGAACACCCGTGGCTATAACTGCCCGGCAGCTGGAGTCGCTGGTGCGGGTGGCTGAGGCTAGGGCTCGGGCGTCGCTGCGGGATGAGGTTACTGCAGAGGATGCTGAGAGTGCAATTGATATAATGAAAACATCGCTGGAGCAGGTTGGAATCGACATTTCCTCCCAAAAGTTTGACATAGACATCATAATGACTGGCAAACCTAAGAGCCTCCGCGATAAGCTATCCATTATTCTCGGGCTAATTACAAGCATGGAGAAAGAAACTGGGATGGTAGACAAGACGAGGCTGTTTGAGAGGCTTCAAGCCGAATACGACATACTGTCTGGAGAGGCGGAGCGGCTCATTGGGCAGATGCTGAAGGAAGGAACGCTGTTCGCGCCGCGTGATGGATTCATCAAAAAGACTTAACCTAAAGGGCGTATGCATTGAAAATCGACGAACTGCCGCTACCAGATTCCGTAAAACAGGTTCTACTCACTTCAGGACTAACTGAACTCTATCCCCCCCAAAAGGAAGCTGTGCATGCCGGAGCCTTGGATGGAAAAAACCTTGTTTTGGCAAGCCCCACAGCCTCAGGTAAAACCCTAGTCGCTGAGATGTGCGCTCTCAAGCATGTGCTGGAAGGGGATGGAAAGGTCCTGTATCTTTCTCCTCTCCGAGCCTTAGCCAGCGAAAAATGGGAAGAATTCAAAAAATACACGCACATAAAGAAGAGAAACGGCAGACGAGTCAGCGTGGGCATCAGCACAGGCGACTACGACAGCGGCGACCCGTGGATGGGAAAGCATGACATCATAGTTACCACAAACGAGAAAGCGGATTCTCTGCTGAGGCACAGGGCAAAGTGGGTAAGCAACGTTTCTTTGGTGATTGCTGATGAGGTGCATCTTCTCAACGAGCCGGAACGTGGACCAACACTTGAGGTGGTGCTGGCTCGCCTCATGCAGGTGAACCCTGACATCCAGTTGCTGGTTTTAAGCGCGACCATAAAAAACGTGGAAGAGGTTGCGGAGTGGCTGAAGGCAATCCCTGTTACAACAGAGTGGAGACCTGTAACCCTCAGGGAAGGCGTATTCCATCACGACGAGATTATGTTCAAGGACGGCGGCGCCCAGAAAGTAGAGAAGACCTCCAAAGACCCCGTCGTCAACTTAGCATTATACACCGTCAAATCTGGAGGTCAAGCCTTAGCGTTCGCTGGAACCCGCAGAAACTCGATTAGCCTAGCCAAGAAACTGGCAACCAAAATCGCCCCAGTCCTATCCAAGCCCCTGAAGCGTTCTCTGAAGCAGTTGTCTGAGCAGGTTCTGGCGACAGGAGCGAGGACGCGAATCAGCGAGCAGCTGGCAGAGGTGGTGAGTAAAGGAACGGCTTTTCATCACGCTGGGTTGGGCGGCAGCCACAGGAAACTGATTGAGCAGTCGTTTAAGGAAGGAAAAATCAAAATTTTAACCGCTACTCCTACGTTGGCTTTTGGGGTGAATCTTCCGGCGCGTGCGGTCATCATCAACGAGTACAGAAGATACGAGTCCGGCTACGGCTACTATCCCATACCTGTTCTGGAGTATAAGCAGATGGCTGGGAGAGCTGGAAGACCCCGCTACGACAAGGTTGGAGACTCGATACTTGTAGCTAAAACAGAGGACGAACGCGATTTCCTCATGGAAAGCTACATCCTCTCTGACACAGAGAGAATCTGGTCCAAGCTGGCGGTGGAACGTATTCTCCGCTCTCACGTTCTGGCTACAGTCGCATCCGACTTTGCGCATACGGAACAGGGAATCTACGAGTTCTTCGGCAGAACCTTCTACGCTTACCAGTATGACCCACGGGCGATAAAGGGAGTTATAGAGAAAAGTCTGGGTTTTCTCTTCACCGAGAAGATGATTGAGGTTGGCGGCGACAAAATCTACGCCTCCAAGTTTGGACGAAGAGTCTCCGAACTATACATTGACCCCCTAACCGGAGTAGTCATCAGGGACGCGCTGACGAGCCGGGCGCAGAGACTAACTGACATCAGCTTCCTCCACATGATCACACGCACGCCGGACATGTACCCTAAGCTGCGTCCATACTCCAAAGAGATGGATGAGTTACAGTTCTTCATCGAGGACCATCAGGACGAGTTCATGTTTGACCTTCCTGACCAGTGGATGGACAGGATGGCTTTCGAGAATTTCATTGGGGAAGCTAAAATGTCTCGGGTGCTGAAGGCGTGGATGGATGAAACAAGCGAGGATCAAATGATTGAACGGTTCAAGGTTCAGCCTGGAGACCTCTACCGCCTTATCTCCACCTCAAAGTGGCTTCTTCACGCCTCCCACGAGCTGGCTTCTCTGTTCAAACACAAGGACCTCCTGCCTCATCTGGCTAGGCTCATGGTGAGAATCGAGAAGGGAGTGAAGCCTGAACTGCTTCCGCTGGTTAAGCTGGAGGGTGTCGGAAGAGCCCGTGCCCGTGTGCTCTACAATTCTGGTCTAAGAAGCGTGGATGACGTGAAGCGGGTGCCCCTGCGGAAACTAACTGCACTGCCCTTGATTGGACCGAGAATAGCCAAGAAGATTAAGGAGCAGGTGGGCGGCTACGTTAAAGCGGATGACTGGCAAAACCTGAAAAAGAAGACAAAGAAAAAAACCGAGCAGCAGCGAGCCTTAACGGAGTACTAATCTATCATTCGATGTATAGATGCACGCAGTTTCTTTTGTTAATTTTTCTTGACAGCCAAACGACAAATTGGTCAAGGTTTGTTGACAAAAACCTTCTTAACTGAAAAATATAGAGCATGTTTTGGAAAGTTAATGTTACACAAAAGGCTGCTGCTTTCAAGCATAGTTATTCTTGTTTTGTTTAGTTTTCATTTAGTTAGTTCTGTTGCGGCATCTTCGGAGATGTGGAACCAAGTTTATGGAGGGGTAGGCGCGGACTTTGCTCACTCGGTGGTTGAGACATCTGACGGGGGATACGCAGTAGTAGGTTGTACAGGCTCTTTTGGTGCTGGTGGAGCTGACGTTTTGTTAATCAAAATTGACGAATATGGCACTATGGAATGGAACCGGACATACGGCGGAGTAGGCGGTGACTTTGCTTACTCTGTAGTTGAGGCGTCTGATGGCGGTTTCGCCGTAGCAGGTGTTACTGATTCTTTTGGTGCTGGAGGCAATGATTTTTGGTTAATCAAAACAGACTCTCTTGGGAGTGTGGAATGGAACCAAACATATGGAAACACAGATTCAAGCATTGCTTACTCGTTGGTTAAAACCTCTGATGGAGGATACGTCTTAGCTGGCGAGACAATTAATCTTGGAAGCACATATGTCTGGGTAGTGAAAACAGACGAACTTGGCGATATCCCAGAGTTTCCCTCATGGATCATTTTGCCATTAGTCCTAACAGTAACTGTGGCGGTTGCAATCTACAAAAAGAAACTGACTAAACATCGGTCATATTAGGAGCATCAAACGTTTCGTTAGCTTTTTGTTTAATGCTCATTTCTATCACTAGGTCTAGAGTTCAATTTTTTTGAATCTGTTTTAGTGCTTTAATATAGACATTTTTCACTCCGTTATTTTGTTCTTCTTTAATTATTTGATTGAACTGTTCAATTAACTCATCCCGCAAGTCTTTATTATGTTTGGCTATTCCTACAAGTCCAAATGCAGCACACCATCTAACTACAGTACTCTTATGGTTTGTATTTTCCAATAATTTTGGAGCAGCTTTACATACTTTATCAGGGTATTTTTCTGCTAGATAACCTATTGACTCTGGTATTCCCCACTTAACTCTTGGTGCCTTATAGTTGATATACTCAATCAATTCGTCAATGTAGGGAAGAAAAAATTCAGGATTCTCTTGTGATATAAATTTCATTACTTCAGCACAATTACCTTTTACAACATCATTGCCAGACCTAAACAACTCGACCAATTCATCAAATAGTAAATTACTTTTCTTAATTTCATTCACAATCGTTCCTACTTTTTCTTTGTGCTTCAGATTCGAATTCATTATCTTTTGAAGCTTCATTAAAATCGAGTCCTCCGAAGAGATAAGAAACATATTATCAAAGTTTTCATTAGCTAAGAAGCGTATAAAATTTTTCGTTTTTCCAAAAAATGTAAGTTATTATATATCTTGCTCATAGTAACACCGTATTCGTCTGTCTTAGCTCTGCTTTTTCCGATAAACTGCATGAATTCTAAGCATTTATCTTCTGCTTCTTTGACGAGGCTTTTGAGTTTTTCAGCTTCGAGATTCAAGAAGTCTATGGAACTGTAACCTAAAGCAACTGCTAAACTAAGTAATGTCTGCCCTTCGAGGTCGGCATAGTAATAGATTTTCCTCAAAACTTCTTGAGTGAACACGTATTCATCTGTGGGTATCTGGACGCTGTCAAACTCTTTTGTTACATCTTGGATTGTTTCGCAGTTCTCAGAGTAGAATGCCAGAATTCCTAGAGGCTTTGTTCTTTCGGTGTTAATTTTGTAGCCTTTTGCTTTCAGCCAATTGTAATATTCAATGATTTTAGTTCTTGTGTCCCGCTCCCAATCCTTCAAAGTATTGACACTTTTTCTTGCTTTGACGTATTCCTCAAGTAATTGCTCTGGTGTTGTTTTAGCCCATTTACAATAATCCCCGAGTTTCACAGCATTACAGTATTGGCTTCTTTTTGTTGCCTCTGCTAAAATATTTTCGAAAATTTTCCATCCGAGCTTCGTAGCCGTTACCTTTGCGTCCCGCTTTAGGCAATGCTTGTCCTGTATCTGTTCGCTCAATCTGTTTTTGTTGTTTATGGATTCTGGATTAGATTTCCTAACGTTTTGTTTGCTCCTATTAGGAGCCTAATAACAGAACATTGTTGAAAACAGTGTTTTTCTGTGAAAACCAAGCAACAGCACAAAATGTTTTCTTGAAACAAGTTTACGAAACAGCTTCCATCGATTTTTCATTCTAAACTGTAAGAAAGATTAAAAGCATTTACAGCAATAAAGATAAGTCTATAACAGAGCTTGTTGGGTGAAACAAACAAATGGATTTCAGCATCCTAGTCGATTACATTCCCTACATACTAATTGGAGGCGGAATCCTCGCAGCCTCATGGTTCCTACAAAGAATTGTAAAACCCGTACCCGTGGTTGGAAAACCCGCAAGCATACTAACCAGAATCCTTTCTTTTTTCGGATTCTTTGCTGGAATCCTCTTAGTCATAACAGGTGGAGCAGCATGGCAAGCACAAATTGACACCTACACCACAGGCCTGCTAATCATCGCAGGATTAGCATTAATCTTGAAACCTATCAAAGACTTCCCATGGGCAGCGCTGATAG
>Ga0272442_10011327_pt1 | contig 10886 bp, 10 predicted proteins | sample SSMForm2O_FD_200262 | JGI IMG/M metagenome (GOLD analysis project Ga0272442, IMG submission 200262) | Marine sediment archaeal communities from Little Sippewissett salt marsh, Falmouth, MA, United States - SSM-Form-2O | ecosystem: Environmental > Aquatic > Marine > Wetlands > Sediment ... | reverse complement strand
TGTCTGGAAACCGAAGCCGCCCTCTGGGCCCTGCTCCCGGAGCTGCGGCGCCGTCAGCCCGACACCCCGGAGGATGAGGACCTTTTTGCGGCCCGGCTCGCCGGCCAGCGCCTGCTGCAGGACCTGGCGGCTGTTCGGCGGGCGGCGATCCATATCCGCACCGCTCTGGATCTGGTCTATCAGGTCTTCTATCCCGATCGTATCCTGCTTTTCGGCCCCTTTTTTCAGAGCGACGAGCTGTTCACTTTGCTGGCGGAGGGTTTTCAGGAAGGGCTGCCCGCCTACGCCCGGGGCAGCGTGAGTTTGGAGCGCGTCGCCGCCGGGCCCGGGGGAGCCGTGGTTGGCTCAAGCCACCGCTTCTTCCGGGATGCCCTCAAGAAGGATCTGATCGCCCGCTGGGAGACCTGAGCCGCCCGGAGCGTTGCGAATCACTCCAACGGCGGCGGCTCGAGGCCGCACTGCCCGGCGATTGCCGTCAGCTCCGCATACACCGATTCCAGCACGGGTACACCCAAACGGATCGCTTCCTGCTCTTTTTCCCGCTCCTTGAGACCGGCAAAGTAGACCCGCTCGGTGCCCGCCACCGGAGGTGTGCTGCGCAGATCTTTGAGCATGCGGTCCATATCGGCGCGGAAGCCCGCGGGATCGCGGAACAGTGAGATCTTCACGGCGCCGAAGAAATGATTCATTCGCGCGGCAGTGTTTTTAGAATCGGCCAGGCCGGGGCCGAAGGGCGCACCGCAGAGTAAAGAGCAGAGAATATCCACCATCACCGCCAGCCCGTAGCCCTTGTGACCGCCATGGCTCTCCCCGGCCCCACCCAGGGGCAGCAGCCCGCCTCCGGAGCGCAGCAACAGTGCCTCGAGCAAAGCCTCGGGTTCCACGGCCTCCCGCCCGTTTGCCTGGACCGCCCATCCGGTAGGCAGCTTCTTACCCAGGCGCCGGTGGAGCTCCACCTTGCCCCGGGTCACCGCCGTGGTGGCCATGTCCAGCACGAAGGCCCCCTCCCGGTCCGCCGGCGCGGCGAAGGCCAGGGGATTGGTACCGAACATGACCCGGCTGCCGAAGGTTGGCACGCCTAAAGCGGCGGTGTTGCTCATGGCCAGGCCGATCATGTCGTGGGGCAGGGCCATCATGGCGTAGTAGCCGGCGATGCCGAAGTGGTTGGAGTTGTGCACGCAGGCGAAAGCGGCGCCCTTCTCCTCGGCCTTGGAGATGACCCGCTCCATGGTCCGGTAGGAAACCGGCTGGCCCAGGGAGAAGTCGGCGTCTACCACCAGGGAGATGTCCGTTTCCTGCACGGTCCGCGGCCTGGCGGCAGGAATCATCCGTGCTTCCTTCAGGCCGTTGACATAGAGCCAGAGGCGCCCCACGCCGTGGGAGCCGATACCCCGCACGTCCGCCGCCACCAGGACCCTGGCGGCGGCCCGGGCGTCCTCTTCCGCCACTTCGTAGCAGGTAAAGACACGCGCGCAAAAATCTTCCAGCGCCTTTCGCCTGATCCTGACTGTCTTCATCTGTCCATTCCTGTCAGGTTCGGATCAGGCGAACCGCGAAGCCGCCCATACTGCTGTCGAGAGTAACGGATACGCACTCGCCCTGTTTTTCCACCAGGCTGTCCGTTACAATCCCCACGCCCTTACGCTTCAGGTAAGCCAGGGCCCGGGCCATGCTCAAAGTGGAAAGCACCAGAACGCCGCCTGATGCGCCCGGGATCGCGCTGCCCAGCTCGACACCCCCGCCGGTGAACAGCGGCCCGCCCTGCTCGTCCCGGGTCTCGGTAAGGGTGAAATTAAAGACCTCACTCAGGAGCCTTGCTGAAGCCGCAGCCGCGGCGGGGACATCCTCGCACAGGCTTACGCGCTCGAAGGCAAAACCCAATGCCAGGGACACCGCTTCCCGGGCCAGCTGCGTTATCTCCGCGAACCTGCCGGCGGCGATCATGTCCGCCCTGGCCATCCAGGACCCCCCGCAGGCATGCACCAGGCCGCTGGCCAGGTAGCTCCGCATGTTCCGGGTGTTGATGCCGCCGGTGGGAATGAAGCTCACTCCCCCGTAAGGTCCCGCCACGGCCTTGAGCATGGCCAGCCCCCCGGAGGCCTCGGCGGGAAAGAACTTGAGCACATTCAGGCCCCTCTCCAGGGCCATCTCGATACTGGTCGGCGAGTTGACCCCGGGCGTCACCGGGATTCCCTGCTCCAGGCAGTAGTCCACCACCCGCGGATTGAAGCCGGGAGATACGATGAATTTCGCCCCGGCCGCCCGGGCCTTTTTGACCTGCTCCACGGTCAGCACGGTACCCGCGCCCACCAGCATGTCCGGCAGGGCGATGCTGATATTCTCAATCGCCTGCTCGGCGGCTTCGGTACGGAAGGTGATTTCCGCCAGGGGCAGGTCGCCGGCCAGCAGGGCCTCACCCAGGGGCACCGCATCCTTGGCGTCTTCGATTCTGACTACCGGCACCACACCGATTTCACCGATACCTTTAAGCACCTCCTCCACAGGGTCCTCCTCGTCTATTCCAGGGTATTGACCGGATAAACCGGCCTGCCGCCGCGAAGCACCGCGGCGATATTTTCGGCGGCCCTGGTCTTGAGCTCCGCCTTCGATTCCTCACTGTACCATCCCGCGTGGTCCGACAGGATGACATTGTCCAACTTCATAAGGGGGTTGTCCACGGCCAAAGGTTCGCTGTGGAAAACATCCAGCCCTGCATAGTGAAGCAGGCCGCTGCTCAAAGCCGCGGTCAGGGCTGCCTCGTCGATTAGGGGCCCCCGGGCGGTGTTGATCAGGATGGCGCTGCTCTTCATCAGAGCCAGCTCATCTTTGCCGATCAGGCCGCGGGTCTCGCCGCTCAGGGGAGCGTGGACGCTGACATAGTCGGATTCCGTCAGCAGGCGCTCCAGGGTCGCCGGCACGGCCCCGGCCTGCCGGATCTGCGCAGGATCGATATAGGGGTCGCAGACCAGTACCTCGGCCAGGCAGAAGCCGGAAAGCTTGCGGTGGAGAGCAGTACCGATGCGGCCGAAGCCGATCAGTCCCAGGACCTTGCCCCTGACCCGTTGGGAGGTCTGCTCTTTGTTCAGGTCCCACCCCCCCTCGCGGACGCGGCGGTCCCGGTAGGAAAGCTTGCGCACGCAGGCCAACAGCAGCGCGGCGGCGTGATCGGAGACGTCCTCGGTGGCATAATCCGGCACCCGGGCCACATGGATGCCTGCCTTGGTGGCTGCCCGGACATCCACATTGTCGTAGCCCACCCCATAGCGGGAGATAATGCGGCACTTATCCAGGCTGCCGATCAACTGCGCGCTCAGGGGAAAGAGGTTGACCAGAATGCCGTCAGCATCCTTCAGGACCGCCGCCGCTTCCTCCTGGTTTTGCAGATTCATCACCTCGATCTCGGCGCCCAAAGGAGAGAGAACCACCTTCTCCTCCTCGTAGGAGCCGAAGCGGTCGTCGGTGACAATAATTTTATAGCCCATTCAAAACATCCTTCCTCATTACCCATCATAGCCCGCCACCGCAGGCTCCTGCAACTCATGCTTGCCGCAAGGCGCCGTCATTTTCCGCATTCAGCTTTCATCCCTGCCGGGGGACCCGGCTTTATTGACCATTCGATGCTTATTCCCTACATTTACAGTACCTGGTCGACCAAGGGGGGAAAACCATGAATGCACGCAGGATCCTGATCGGATGCCTTTTGATTATAAGCAGTATTGCCTGGGCCGCGCCGGAGGTGATCACCTCCCACGCCATTGCCCTGCACGGCTCGCCCAAGTACCCGGCCGGTTTCCGGCACTTCGACTACGTCAACCCGGATGCGCCCCGGGGCGGCACTCTGCACCTGCACTCCATCGGCAGCTTTGACAGCTTCCACAACTTCGCCCAGCGGGGGGTGTGGCCCGCCGGCATTTCCGGGCTTTACGACAACCTGATCACCTCCTCGGAGGACGAGATCAATGTCTACTACGGCCTGATCGCCGAGAAGCTGGAATACCCGACCGACTACACCTGGATTATCTACCACATCAATCCCGCGGCCCGCTTCCAGGACGGCAAGCCCATCCGCGCCCAGGACGTGGTCTTTTCCTTTTATACCTTCTTCGAGCAGGGAGTGCCCCAGTTCAAGCAGCACTACCAGAACGTGGACAAGGTGGAGGCCCTGGACGCCCGGCGGGTTAAATTCAGCCTCAAGCAGGCCGACAAGGAGATGCTGATCTCCCTGGGCGGGTTGACAATCCTGCCGGAGCATTACTGGAAGGGCAAAGACTTCACCGAACCCATCACCGAGGTGCCGTTGGGAAGCGGCCCCTACACCATCTCCGATTACAAGATGGGCCAGTACGTGGTCTACGAGCGCCTGAAAAACTACTGGGGCCGGGACCTGCCGGCCGTCAAGGGCCAGCTCAACTTCGATTATATCCGCTACGACTACTACCGGGATGAGACGGTGGCTTTCGAGGCCTTCAAGGCCGGCGAGTACGACTTTCACCAGGAGAACATCGCCAAGAACTGGGCCACCGTTTACACCGGCCCGGCCTTCGACGCCGGCTATATCAAGAAGGAGCTGATTCCCCACGAGATCCCCAACGGCATGCAGTGCTTCGTGTTCAACATCCAGCGGCCGCAGTTCGCCGACCGGCGGGTACGCATGGCTCTCAACCAGGTCTTCGATTTTCAATGGATGAACAAGAACCTCTTCTACAACCAGTACACCCGCAACCGCAGCTATTTCCAAAACACCGACTACGAGGCCTTCGGCGTGCCGAGCAAGGAAGAACTCAAGCTGTTGGAACCCCTGCGGGGGCAGATCCCCGATGAGGTCTTCACCACCGAGTACCAACCCCCGGTCACCGACGGCAGCGGCAACATCCGCCCTCAAACCCGCGCCGCCCTCGTCCTCCTCAAGGAGGCGGGCTGGGAGATCCGGGAGAGAAGATTGACCAATGTGAAAAACGGGGAGGTCTTCACCTTCGAGCTCCTGCTCTACAGCCCCTCCTGGGAGCGGGTGGGTATCGCCGTGAAGAAAAACATGGAACGTCTCGGCATAGACATGAAGATCCGGGTTGTGGACACCACCCAGTACACCAACCGATTGCGGGAGCGGGACTTCGACATGGTGCTTTCCACCTACGGGCCCTACTTCTACCCTTCCTCAAACCTGGAGATCGAGTTTCACTCCGATTTCCTGGACTACACCTGGAACACCGCGGGCGTCCAGGACCCGGCGGTTGACGCCCTGGTCGAGGGAATCCTGGCCAACCAGGAGAACGAGGAGGCGCTCATTGCTTACGGCCGCGCCCTGGACAGGGTGCTCGTCTGGAACCACTACGTGATCCCCCAGTGGCACCTGAGCGCCTTCCGGGTCGCTTCCTGGGACAAGTTCTCCCGACCCGATGTGCGGCCCAAGTACGGCCTGGGCCTGAACACCTGGTGGATCGACCCGGTCAAGGAACGAAAGCTGCCCCAGTAAACATGACCGCCTACATCATCCGCCGCCTGCTTTTGATCATTCCCACTTTGCTGGCCATCATCACCATCAATTTCTTCATTGTCCAGATCGCCCCGGGGGGGCCGGTGGACCAGATGGTAGCCAACATGACCGGAGTGGGCTCCAACATGATCATGGAGCGCATCTCCGGAACCGGCGCCCAGGAGGTCGGCCCGGGGCCCGAGGAAGGCGCGGGTCCCAACGGTGACGACACACCCTCCCTGTACCGGGGCGCCCGGGGGCTGGACCCGGAGGTGATCGAGGAGATCAAGGCCCGCTTCGGCTTCGACAAGCCCCTGCACGTGCGCTACTTCGACATGCTGCGGCGCTACCTGGTGCTGGACTTCGGCGACAGCCTCTTCAGGGGGCGCTCGGTGGTGGAGCTGATCGTCGAGCGCCTGCCCGTGTCCATGTCCCTGGGGCTGTGGAGCACGCTGATCATCTACCTGGTCTCCATTCCCCTGGGGATCAGCAAGGCGATGCGCCACGGCAGCCGCTTCGACATCACCACCTCGACCCTGGTGATCATGGGCAATGCCATCCCCACCTTCCTGTTCGCCATCGTGCTGATCATCTTCTTTGCCGGGGGCACCTACCTGAACTGGTTCCCCTTGAGAGGCCTGGTGTCCAGCAACTTCGCCGAGCTCGGCCTGTTCGGCAAAATCGGCGACTACTTCTGGCACCTGGCGCTGCCGATTCTGGCCATGGTGATCGGCGGCTTCGCCACTTTGACCATGCTGACCAAAAACTCTTTCCTGGACGAAATCAACAAGCAGTACGTGATGACCGCCCGGGCCAAAGGCCTCACCGAGAAGCGCATTCTCTTCCGCCACGTGTTCCGCAACGCCATGCTCTTGATCATCGCCGGCTTCCCCGCGGCCTTCATCAGCATGTTTTTCACCGGCAGCCTGCTGATCGAGGTGATCTTCTCCCTGGAGGGCCTGGGCCTCTTAGGCTTCGAGGCCACCATCCAGCGGGATTACCCGGTGATGTTCGGCTCCCTCTACATGTTCACCATCCTGGGGTTGATATTGGGGCTGATCAGCGACCTCACCTACACCCTGGTGGACCCGCGCATCGATTTCGAAGCGAGGGGCGCATGAGCGGTGCGGTAAAGCCGGAAAGCGGCCGGCAGCAACTGGGGCAAGAGCGCTGGAACCGCTTCCGGGCCAACAAGCGGGGCTATATCTCGATGTGGATTTTCCTGGTGTTGTTCGGGCTCTGTTTGTTCGCGGAGGTCCTGGCCAACGACCAGCCTTTGCTGGTGCGCTTCGAGAGCCGCTTCTACTTTCCGCTCTTCAAGGAATACTCGGAGCTGGAGTTCGGCGGCGAGTTCGAAACCGCCGCGGACTACCGGGACCCCTACGTCACGGACCTGATCACCACCGGCGGCTGGATCGTTTGGGCGCCCATACCCTACAGCTACGACACCCTCAACTACGACCTCCCCAGCCCGGCTCCCTCCCCGCCCACGGGCGAAAACCTGCTGGGAACCGACGACAAGGGGCGGGATGTGCTGGCCCGGTTGATCTACGGCTTCCGCATCTCGGTGCTCTTCGGGCTGACCCTGACCTTCTGCTCCACCATCATCGGCGTGGCCGCCGGGGCGGTGCAGGGCTACTACGGCGGGCGCATCGACATCCTGGGGCAGCGCTTCATCGAGATCTGGTCCGGGATGCCCACCCTCTTCCTGCTCATCATCCTGGCCAGCGTGGTGCAGCCCAATTTCTGGTGGCTCTTGGGCATCACTTTGCTGTTCGGCTGGATGAGCCTGGTGGGGGTGGTGCGGGCCGAATTCTTGAGGGGCCGCAACTTCGAGTATGTCCAGGCCGCCCGGGCCATGGGCATGAGCAACCGGCGCATCATGTTCCGTCACATTTTACCCAACGCCATGGTGGCCAGTTTGACCTTCATGCCCTTCATCCTGGGGGGCTCCATCACCACGCTGACCTCCCTTGACTTCCTGGGCTTCGGCCTGCCGGTGGGCTCTCCTTCCCTGGGCGAGCTTTTGGCCCAGGGCAAGGCCAATCTCCAGGCTCCCTGGCTGGGCATCTCCGCCTTCGTGGTATTGGGAGGGACTTTGAGCCTGCTGGTGTTCATCGGCGAGGCGGTTCGGGACGCCTTCGACCCGCGGAGGAGCTACTGATGGCCGAGAAGCGCGATCCGCTGTTGGCGATCCGGGATTTGAAAATCGGCTTCCGCAAGGGGGAGCGCATCGACGAGGTGGTCCACGGAGTGAGCCTGGAGATCTTCCCGGAGGAGACCCTGGCCCTGGTGGGGGAAAGCGGCTCGGGGAAGACCGTCTCCGCCCAGGCCATACTGCGCCTGATCCCCGAGAGCATCATCGCCTATCCCGGGGGCACAATCAGCTTCGGCAACCGGGACATCCTGAGACTCGATCTGCGGGACCTGCAGTCCATCCGGGGCAACGAGATCTCCATGATTTTTCAAGAGCCCATGTCATCGCTGAATCCCCTGCACACCGTGGAAAAGCAGCTGGGGGAGACCCTGTTTCTCCACAAGGGCCTGACCCCGACCAAGGCCGCGCCGCTGGCCTTGGAATGGCTGCAGCGGGTGGGCATCCGCGACCCGGAGCAGCGCCTCAAGGCCTTCCCCCACCAGCTCTCCGGCGGTGAGCGCCAGCGGGTGATGATCGCCATGGCCCTGGCCAACGAGCCGAAGCTCCTGATCGCCGACGAGCCCACCACGGCCCTGGACGTGACCATCCAGGCGCAGATACTGGACCTGATCAAAAAGCTGCAGCAGGAGCTGAAGATGGCCGTGCTTTTCATCACCCACGACCTGGGGATCGTGCGCCGCATCGCCAACCGGGTGGCGGTGATGCACGACGGCGAGATTGTGGAGACCGCGCCGGCGAGCCGCATCTTCCGCCGCCCGGCCCACGAGTACACCAGGAAGCTCCTGGCCGCCGAGCCGGCAGCCGAGCCCCCGGAATCCGACGCCGAGCGGGAGGCGGTGGTCCGCCTGGAGGATCTCAAGGTCTGGTTCCCCATCCAACGGGGGGTGCTCCGCCGTACCCAGGGCCACGTCAAGGCCGTGGACGGCGTCAGCCTGGAGCTGAAGCGGGGCCAGACCCTGGGCGTGGTCGGGGAAAGCGGCTCCGGAAAGACCACCCTGGGCAAGGCGCTGCTGCGCCTGGAACGGAGCGCAGGTGTCATCACCTTCGAAGGACGGCCTCTGCAGGAGCTCTCCGACAAGGAAATTTTACCACTGCGCCGGGAGCTGCAGCTGATCTTCCAGGATCCCTACGGCTCGTTGAGCCCCCGCATGTCGGTGGAGCAGATCATCGGCGAAGGGCTGCTGATCCACAAGATCGGTGATCCCGCGACCCGTGAGAAGCTGGTGATCGACACCATGCGCGAGGTCGGCCTGGACCCGGAACAACGCCACCGCTATCCCAATGAGTTTTCCGGCGGCCAGCGCCAGCGCATCGCCCTGGCCCGCGCTTTGGTGCTGAAACCCAAGATCATCGTCCTGGACGAGCCCACCTCTTCTCTGGACCGGACTATCCAGTTCCAGGTGATCGAGCTTTTAAAAAGCCTGCAGGCCAGGCACGGTTTAAGCTACATCTTCATCAGCCACGACCTGAAGGTGATCAAGAGCCTCTGCCACGACATCGTGATCATGAAGGCCGGAAAAATCGTTGAAGCCGGCCGTGCCCGGGAGATCTTCGCTTCACCCCAACACGCCTACACCCAGGAGCTCCTCTCGACAGCCTTCGCGGTCTGAGGCCTTTCAGCTCATGCGGGCCAGGACCTCTTCCCGGGTGCCCCGGAAGGGACCGGGGCTTTCCATCTTGATGCTGGTCAGCGCCGCGGCGTAGCGCACCGACTCCTCCATGCCGTGGCTCATCCGCCAGGTCATGTAGGAGCCGAAGCAGGTGTCTCCCCGGCCGGTCCGGCCTGAGAGGTTGGCGGGGTCGAAGGGCGCCCGGAAAGTTTGCCGGCCGTCGGTGACCAGGACCTCGGATGAATGGGTGACCATCACCTCGGCGGCGCCCAGAGCCTGAAGCCGGCGGGCCGCCTCCTCCCTGTCGGTCAGCCCGGTGGCCACCTCGCTTTCCAGGGAGTCCGCCTTGAGATAGGCGATATACGGCAGGTAGTCCGCCTTCTCCTCCCAGTCCTTCCAGGCAAATCCTCCCTGCTCGCTGGTACGCAGCACGGCCTGCAGATCCAAAGCCACTTTACCCCTCTCGGTTAGGGGCGCAATCAGGGATGGGGGGATCTCCCCCCTGAACAACCCGGTAAGGTTCCAGATGCGGGCCTCGACCTCAGGTAGATCCGCCAGGCTGAAGCTATCCCCCTGGGTAATCAGCCTGACCTTGCGGCGGTCCACGTCCTCGCTTTCGAAGACGTTCTCGATGCAGGTGGTGGCCGCCGAGGACAAAGCCGACACCTCGACGCCTTCGGCTTTCAATCCGTCGAGCAGGGCGAAGTCCGCTTCCGCCAGCTTGGTCACCACCAGAACCCGGGCGCCGGAGCGGCGGGCGGCGAAAGCGGAAAAATAGGCCCCGCCGCCGATGAAGCGGCTCACCCGGCCGCGGTCGTCGAGAATGTCATGGGTCACATGCCCGATATTGACGATATCGTAGGTTGTCATCAGCTGCGCCTCCTTATCAGCAGGTAGGAGAGAAAGTAACTGCCGCTCACCAGGGCGGTCCCCGCCCCCAGCAGGGCCTGCAGGGGGCCAACCCGGGCGCCCTCCGCGAACAGGCTCAAGAGCAGGGCCGCAGTCAAAACGGCCAGCACCAGGCGGACCGTGAACATCGCCGCTCTGCCGGCCACATAGAAATCCCGCTCGTCATGGATAATTTCGCCCCGCTCTTCCCGCTGCCTGAGCCGGTGATCCCGGCGGCCGAGCAGCACCCCGGCGATCACGGAGCCGGCGATAAAGCCGATGCCCTCGGGCATATCCCCGCTTGTCATCCGCACCACCCCCGCGGCGACCAGCGCCAGGGTAATCAGGACTCTCATGATCATGCTTTCGCCTCCTCGTCGTGAAAGATCTCCTCGATGGGGCAGGAGAAATAGCGGGCCAGTCTATAGGCCAGCGCCAGGGAGGGGTTGTAGCGTCCGGATTCCAGGGAGATGATGGTCTGCCGCGAGACCCCCACCGCCCTGCCCAGTCCGTCCTGGGTGATCCCCTGCTCTTCCCGCTTTTTTCGCAAGCTGTTGGTCACTATCGTTACCCGCCATGTAAAGCATACTTTACATTTTAATCATAGCGCCTTCACGGCAATATGTCAAGTTTATTTTACATGGCCTGCGGAAAGCGGGAAAATCGGCAACCCGCGCCCCACGGGCGGGCTTAGCCGGCGATCAGGGACTCGGCCGTCTCAACCCGCGGGGCTTGAAGCTGAAGACCGTCAGCGACG
>Ga0272442_10011326_pt1 | contig 10886 bp, 7 predicted proteins | sample SSMForm2O_FD_200262 | JGI IMG/M metagenome (GOLD analysis project Ga0272442, IMG submission 200262) | Marine sediment archaeal communities from Little Sippewissett salt marsh, Falmouth, MA, United States - SSM-Form-2O | ecosystem: Environmental > Aquatic > Marine > Wetlands > Sediment ... | reverse complement strand
GGCGGTCTTGCGCTTGTCGGCCTGGACGCGGGCAACCCACCCCCGCGTTTCGCGGAAGTAGGTTTCGGCTGCTGAGGGCTTGGCCAGACCGACAACGACCGACTCGACGGGCAGGTCGGCGTTGGCTTCGATGGCAAACTCGGTGATCCCGTCGGACGGGTGTTTGCGACAGACCAGATCCCACGAAACCGGCACGTCGGCCGTTTTCCACTTCCCGTCGGCCAATCCGCCGAACCGATGGACTTCGCTCAGCCCGTAGTACGACGCAACACCCGCGTGTGAGTGAAGCACCACCGGCTTGCTTGCGGTGTCTTTGTAGGTGATACGGAGGTTGTAGATGGTGCCCTCGGCGGGTCGAAAGCTGTTGCCCCACCAGACCGGCGCGGTCCACACCGCCGACCTGCCGGCCAACGCCGGACGGTATTTGTGTGCATCCTCGGTGGCAGCCGGACCCCATTGCTGGGCAGAAAGACCCTCCATCGCAGCCAGCTTCCAGGTCGGCAGTTCCGCCGCAAAGACGGTCGAGGTAAACAGTACCACGAACACGAGTGGCGCTATCCTGCTGAGACGCATTTTGGATACCCCTTTCTCGCTTGGAGTGATAGACGAGCCTACGACACCCCTGGAATGTCGGGCAGGAGGCTTCCTTTGCCGGGCCATCCGCACCGGGCAGGCCCGCGCCGCACCGCCCCTGCTCGCTACCGGTGCGACGGAACGACCCTACCCGACACTAGCGGGCTGGGCAAGCGGCTGCGGTGCGCACCGTTTACGCTACCCGGAAGGCCTTCGTGGCGCGAAAACCCATCCAACGTGCCAGCCTCAACTTAGAGACACACTACGTAGCAGGAATTCGCCGCCGTTGGCGAGCCGAGCAGCACGGAGCGGCATCGTTGCGGAACGGGCTGGATATGGTACATTCCGCCCTGCGGCCGAGGGTGGCCGGCGCGTAACGCACGAAAACAAAATAAGTTAGGCCGTTGTGGAGTCTTCCATGATTCGTTTGGGTGTAGTGGGACACGGTAGTCGCATCAGCGGCGTGGTCAAGCATTTCCTGCGCGACGTCGAGCCGGACGTTCGCGTTGTGGGCATCGTCGACCCCGACCAAGAAGGTGCCCGCTCGCGACTGGACGACTGCGATCGCGACGACGCGGCTTTCTACGACGAGCTCAAACAGATGGTCCGACGGGCCAAGCCGGATGCCTTGCTGATCGGCACGCGCTGCCATCTGCACGCACCCTACGCGATCGAGGCAGCGGCGTACGACCTGCCGCTCTACCTGGAGAAACCCGTCGCTATCTCAATGGAGCAGGCACAGGGCCTGGAGCGGGCGTTCGAGAACTCGCGCTGCCAGGTGGTTGTGAGCTTTCCGCTTCGGGTCTCGCCGTTGTGCATGCTGGCGCGTCAGTACATCGAGCAGGGAGCCGTGGGCAGCGCCGAGCACATCTGCGCCGTTAACTACGTGCCTTACGGCACGGTGTACTTCGACCACGAGTACCGCAACTACGAGATGACACAGGGATTGTTTCTGCAGAAGGCCACGCACGACTTCGACTACATGAGCTACCTGATGGACTCGCCGATTGTGCGAGTGGCTGCCATGGCGACGTGCGGCCGGGTCTTCGGCGGCTCGAAGCCGGCGGGGCTCACCTGCTCGCAGTGCGACGAGGCCGACACGTGCCTGGAAAGTCCAGGCAATCGCAAGCGGAACCATTCGGGCGGCGTGGCGGCCGATCACCCGTGCGTATTCGGCGAGGACTGTGGCTCGCCCGAGACGGGCATGAATGAAGACTCGTCGAGCGCGCTGGTCGAATTCGCCTCGGGCGTGCACGGTGTGTACACGCAGGTGTTCTACAGTCGGCGGGATGCCGCCGCGCGAGGCGCCACCATAAGTGGCTACCACGGCACGTTGGCATTCGATTGGTACACAAGCCAACTCCGTCGCGTGCGGCACCACGCACCGTTCACCGATACGATCAAGGCCGCCGAAGGGATGAGCCACTTCGGCGGTGATGCGGAGTTGGCGCACGACTTCATAGACGTGATCCGCGGCAAGGGGACGTCGCGGACATCGATCGAGATGGGCATTCAAAGCGTCTACGCCTGCCTGGCGGCGAAGCAGTCGGCCCGGCAGCATGAGTTCGTGGACGTACGACAGGTGGGCAAAAACTGCTGACCGCGCAGGCACGCGCAGAGCCGACGATGAGCAAGACCATTCTGGCATATGGTGAGGTGCTGTGGGATCTGCTACCAGACGGACCGCTGCTGGGCGGGGCGCCGCTAAACTTCGCCTACCGCGTCAATTGCCTGGGCGACCGCGGCGTCATGGCCAGTCGCCTGGGTGAGGACGAACTGGGTCGCAACGCTCGACGCACGATGCACGGACTCGGCATGGACACCAGCCTCATGCAGCACGACGCCGATCGGCCCACCGGCACCGTGCCGGTGACCCTCGACGACCGGGGGAACCCGGACTTCGTGATCATCCCCGACGTTGCATACGACTACATCGAGCCGGCGGCTGAACTGCTGGAGCTGGCGGGACAGGCCGACTGCATCTGTTTCGGCACGCTGATCCAGCGGACAGCCACCTCGCGTCGCACGCTTGGGCAGATCCTCGACGCCGGGGCCGGCGTGCTCAAGCTGCTCGATATCAATTTTCGCCGCGACTGCTATACGCACGAGACGATCCTCGACTCGCTCGTGCGGGCCGACGTGCTCAAGTGCAACGACGACGAGGCAATTGAGTTGGCAGCCATGTTCGATATGGGCGACGTCGGTCTTGCGTCGTTCTGCGACCTGGCCATGGCCAGGTGGTCGCTGCGGACGTGTGTGGTGACGCTGGGCGAGCGTGGGGCGTTGGCCGCGTCGGCGGACGGCGAGAAGGTTTATGGCCCCGGATATGCCTGCGAGGTGATCGACACGTGCGGAGCGGGGGATGCGTTCACCGCCGGGTTCGCGTGCCGCCTGCTGCGTGGCCGATCGTTGGCCGACTGCTGCGAACTGGGCAACGCCGTTGGGGCGATGGTGGCTTCACAGCGAGGTGCAACCACCCCCATCACGCCCGAACAGGTCGACCGGTTCCTCGCCGATGCTCCGCCTCGCACGAGCCAGCCGAGCCTTGAACGCTTCATCAGCCAGTGACGGCGCAGCCGGCTGGCCGACGCTTCACGGTCGTGCGCCGCACAGATGCTCCCTGAGGTACCCAAGGTTGTGCCGCATGCCGACCTCGGCTGGTGGGAGGTCTTTCGACCAGTACTTCTCGTACTCGTCGCAGGCGAACCCGTCGTAACCCGCCTGGCGGATGGCGGCCAGCGCCCGTGGCCAGTCGACCTCGCCCTGCCCCATCAGAGTCGACCGGCGCTGGTTCCGCCCGCGGTCGATCACGCAGTGGTCTTTGACGTGCAGATACCGCAGGCGCCCGCCGACCGTAGTCAGCGATTGCTCGATGGTCTCCTGGCCGGCGTAGTGTACCCAGGCGTAGTCCAGCAGGACGCCGATGTTGGGGTAGGCGACCTGATCGACCATGGCTGCCGCGTCGGCCGCCGTAAGCGTGAGCGTGCCAATGTGGGTCTCCACCACCAGCGTCACGTTGCGCTGGGCAGCATAGTCGCACAGCTCTGCCAAGGCGCTGACGGTCGCCGACCACGCCTGCGCATGCATGTCGCGGGGCACTTCCTGCCCGCCGTAGGCACGCACGAAGGGGCTGCCCAAGTCGCAGGCGATATCAATCGTCCGTTTCATCAGGTCGATACCGGCGGCGCGGGCGCCCGGATCGAGGTAGTTCTTGGCATAGGGCGTCAGGCAAACGAACTGCACGCCAACGCGCCCGGCCTGACTGCGGGCCTGCTCGGCGAGGCGACTCGTCCATGCCTGCGGGTCGATCTGCCCGTCGGGGGCACAGCGGACCTCGATGCCATCGTGCCCCATCTCCGCCAATAGCTCGAGGCAGGCACCCAGGTCTCTGCCCGGCATGCCCATCGTGTGGCCACAGAATCGGATCATGGGTCGTTTCATCCTTCCTGCCGAGCATGTTGGCGCGGAGGCACAGTATAACCTCCGGCAACCGGTTCGCAGCAGCGCAGGATCGTTGCAGGGCGGGGTCGGCAACAGTAGACTATGTCGGCGTGAGGGGTGTGTCGGCAGAAGCGCGGCGCGGCGCACTCCAGCCGGATCGATCAGGTCCGTGGCGTCCGGGCGCAAACCGGCATCGGTGGCGTGGTTTGCGCTGGCTGTACGGTACACCGCCTCTACAACAGGCATTTGGTCAGGACCCAAGCGACGTCGCCGAAGAGGATGATGGTTCGGACGAGCCGATGAGGGCCGCGCGGTCGTACTTGCCATCGGCACGTACACGAACCGTAAGGCCGCAGCAGGGACGGATCGGCTGTCGCCACGGCGCGGGCATCCGGGGTGCTCGCGTCGGTGTCATTATTGTGGGCGCCCCCGGCGACAGATACGAGAAGCCGCTGCGAGACAGCATGTACAGGGAGTCAGCCAATGCACGAGACTGATGTAACGATGAGCGCGAATCCGATCGTACGCGAACTGGGCGTGCCGCCGGAGCAATTCACCAAGCAAGGGTTGATGAAGTTCATCGAGAAGAACGACATCCAGATGTTGAATTTCCGCTACGCAGCCGGCGACGGCAGGCTGAAGACGCTCAACTTCATCATCACCAGTCGGCCGCAGGTGGACCGCATTCTGTCGGCCGGTGAACGCGTGGACGGGTCGAGCCTCTTTTCGTACATCGATGCGGCGTCGAGCGACCTCTACGTGGTCCCCCGGTACCGCACGGCGTTTGTAAACCCATTCGCCAGCGTGCCCACGGTGGACATCCTGTGCTCGTACTACACCAAAGAGGGCACGCCCGTGCCGAGCGCACCCGAGCACATCCTCCGCAAGGCCCACCAATCGCTGACGCAGGCGACCGGCTTGAGCCTGGACGCGATGGGCGAGCTGGAATTCTACGTGATGTTCGACAGCCAGCATGCGTATCCCACCCCGGCGCAGAAGGGCTACCAGGAGTCGGCCCCGTTCTGCAAGTGGGAGCAGCTTCGCTGCGAAGCCATGCAGGCGATCGCCCGTGCAGGCGGCCAGATCAAGTACGGCCATTCCGAGGTGGGTAATATCAGCGGTGAAGACCGCGAGATGGAGCAGCACGAGATCGAGTTCTCACCCGTCGCCCTGGAGGAAGCAGCCGACCAGATCGCCATCGCCAAGTGGATGCTGCGCATGATCGGCCACAAGTACGGCGTGACCATCACGCTGGCGCCGAAGATCATGGTAGGCCACGCGGGCAGCGGGCTTCACATCCACTCGAAGCTCATGAAAAACGGCAAGAACGCGATGATCGAGTCGGGCAAGCTCAGCGAGGCAGCGAGAAAGATGATCGCCGGCTACCTGACCCTGGCGCCGTCGCTGACGTCGTTCGCCAACACCGTGCCGACCTCCTACCTGCGTCTGGTGCCGCACCAGGAAGCGCCGACCAACATCTGCTGGGGAGATCGGAACCGGTCGGTGCTGGTCCGCGTGCCGCTGGGCTGGTTGGGTGTGAACGACATGGTCCGTCACGCCAACCCGAACGAAACGGGCGATCTGCCCGACTACAGCGACAGTCAGACGGTCGAATTCCGCTGTCCGGACGGCTCGGCCAACGTCTACCTGCTTCTGGCGGGACTGGCTGTGGCGGCGAGGCACGGTTTCGAGATGCCCGACGCGCTCGAGGTGGCAGATCGTCTGTACGTCGACGTCAACATCTTCTCGAGCGAACACAAGAAGGTGCAGGCCAAGCTGCCGCAGTTGCCCGACTCGTGCTACGAGTCGGCCCAGCGTCTACTGGAGCAACGCGCGATCTACGAGAAGGACGACGTGCTGCCGCCGGGCGTCATCGATGAGTTCGCCAAGACCCTGCAAGGCTACGACGACAAGGGACTGAGCGAACGGTTCTACGGCAAGGGCATCGAGATCCGACGACTGGTCAACGAGTACCTGCACTGCTCGTGACGGAACCGCCCGCTACTTGCCGCGAATATGGGAGACGGCCTCAGCGGTGGTCTGGCGTTTGACGTAGGCCAGTCCCTGAAAGGTCACCAGCAACTCGCCGGATTCGTCCCGGACGTGAATGCGGTAGGAACCCACCTTCGGGCCCCGCGACTCCTCAGACGCCTCGGCCGTGAGCGTTCCGTTGGTGGCGGCTTTGGCGAACGTGATACCGACGTTCAAGGCTACAGCCACCTGGCCTCGCGAGTTGGAGGCAGCGGCAAACGCCACGTCGGCCAGGGTGAACAACGCCCCGCCCTGCACGACGCCGAGTCCGTTGCGATGATGATCCTTGATTTCGAGCCTGGTCACCGCCCGCCCGTCGCCCATCTCCAGTAGCTCCACGCCGGTGAACCGGGCGAAACGATCTGCGTCGATCAACTGCCTGCCGCTGTCGGTCATGTTCGCTCCCGTGCGAATGCGTGAATACTCAAGGTCCAAAGAGGCAAGAAACTCGCTTCGAAGCGAAGTCTCGCACCTATCCGGCAGCGGGTCAACTGCGGCGGAGGCGTGGCAGGGAGAAGCGGGCAATCACCACGTCGTCCGGAGTTCGGCGCCGCTGAATCGCCGGCGCACTTCGGCTACCCTCACATTCTTTCGGGTGAGGTGAACAGGTAGCAGCGTCGCAGCGCAAAGACAGGGCCGCCCAGAGCGGACGGCCCTCGAATCGTTCGCACACCCGCTATTGAGTCACGCTACCGACGGCCCGCGCGTTTGTATCCGGTGCACCGGCTGAGCAGCAGCATGCCGACCGCCAGGCCCAACGGCGCCACCGGGCCAGACGCACCGCAACATCCGGTGGGACAGCCGCTGGCATCAACCGCAGCGCCTTCCGGTGTGTCTGGGCAATCATCGCAACCGTCGTACACACCGTCATTGTCGCTGTCGATCGGGCAGCCATCGGCATGCACCGGCGCGCAACTCGGCGTATCCGGACAATCGTCTGCGTCATTCAGCACGCCATCGCCATCGTCGTCGTCGGTCGAACAGCCGTCGGCATCGACCGGATCACCCGCAGCCGTGTCCGGACAGTCGTCGTCGGCGTCGAACACGCCGTCACCGTCGGCGTCGGCCAAGCCCGCCAACCAGTTGCGCAAGATGGCCAGCCCCTTGTCACCGTCGGCCTCAGTGGGGTCCCAGTCGTCGGCATCTTCGTTACCGTTCCACATGCCCACGGAGCCGCCCGGGGCGACCACGTCGGTGAACACAATCTTGTCGAAGGTCGAATTGTCAAGAGAGCCCAGCGAGACGGCGCCACGCGAGGTGTCGGCAAGCAGAGCATCGTGGTCGTCGTCGCCGGCCGTGATGGCCTCTCCGCGATAGTCACCGAACGGCCCGTTGAGGATGAAGTGATTCACGTTGGCGGCCATCCAGGAGGGTGTATTTGCTTCGTCGCCGTAGGTACTCGACCGTACTACGTCGGCTAAGAGCGGATCCTCGGGACTGCCCAGGATGTCAAAGCCGGTAACGATGAGATTGCCGCCGCCCTCGACGTAGGCCTCCAAGGCACTCGCTTCGTCGGCGGTGATCTCGCGCCCAAAGTCGTTGTTCCCGGACCCGTAGAAGATCACGACATCAAAGTCTGCCAGGAAGTTGGCGTCGTCCGTCCGGACCGGGTTGTTGCCAGCGTCGGTGTTATCCACATGAGTTACGGAGTGGCCTACCAGCGCCGTCACCAGGAAGTCCAGATGGCCGCTGAAGTAGTCGTCGGCGATCAGAACGTCCAATGCGCTGGCTGTGGGGGCACCTAGTGCCAGAATGAGCCCAGCAACGAGCAAGGCAGCCCTATCGGCGAGTACTCTCATGATCGGTTCTCCTACCATCGCCCCAAAAGTTCGTTCAATGCGCACACAAACATCCTTTGCCATTGGTGTGCCGTTCCGCAGGCGAACGGTAGGTTCACCACCCGCTACCCTGAGCGCCGTCGACACCGACGGCCTCACGCACCAAGTGCCAACTTATTACAACTTAAGAGCTATCACTCGGGCGAAAAGAACAGCGCGCGAGCAGCCAGGCCACTCTAAACTTCCGACCCACCTCTCGCATCCACGCTAGGCATGTGGTCAGACCAAGTCAAACAAGGGCATAGAGATTGACCCCAAGCAGGACGCAACGTAGCGGCCGACCGGGGCGCGTCGAGGACGGCTGCGAGAACCTACCAAGAACGCACAGAGACGCCCCTGTACGTGCGCGACGAACGGGGAGCCGGTGTCAGGTCGGGTTGGCCCTGCCTGCCACACTGCCGCGCCTGCCGGTACCCGCGCCCGTGCGGTTCCCCCGGAGTCCCGCGAAACGGGGGGCGGTGTGAGGGTCCCACGTAGCAGTCGAGGCCAACATCCAGGAACGCCGCAGCGCAGAGGCAGGGCCGCCCGAATGGACGGCCCTTGAATCGCTCGCGAATCTACTGGTGACTCACGCTACTGACGCCGCCGCGTGCTTCTGTATCCGGCGAACCTGCTCAGTAACAGCATGCCGATCGCCAGACCCAACGGCGCTACCGGGCCGGCCGCGCCGCAACAGGTCTGCGCTGGCGGCTCGCAGCCGTCCACGTTGCCGTCGCCATCGGAGTCGATCGCGCAGCCATCGGCGTCGATGTTGGTCGCGCAGGTCGGCGTGTTAGCACACAGGTCGTCGTCATTGAGCACGCCGTCGCCGTCGTCGTCGGCCGTCGAGCACCCGTCGGCATCGACCGGATCACCGGCTGCGGTAGCCGGGCACAGGTCGCAGCCGTCGGGTACACCGTCATTGTCAGTGTCCTGGTTGTCGTTGAAGCCGGGGCAGATATCGCAGGCATCGCCGTAGCCGTCGCCATCGGCATCTTCCTGGCCCGGGTTGACCACGGTGGGGCAGTTGTCGTTGGGGTCGCCCACGCCATCGCCGTCCGTGTCGGTAACCGTGGTAAGATTCAACGTCCACTGGTCCAGCTCACCGATGTCTCCACCTGCGTCGTCGCCGATATAAAGCGTCCAGTCGCCCACGGCGACCTCGCCCGCGAACTCGGCCAGGGCGTCGAGCACCGCCGGATCGGGATCGCCCGTCGCATCGGGTATGTAGTTGTCGGGTGAGGCGTTAATCGGGTCGCCCACGATTTCAGCACCACCGATGGTCGCACCCATGTCCTCGGCCGATACGCCGCTGGGCGCGGCATCATCGAACAGGATCGGGAACGCCAAATCAAGGTCAGAGCTGTCTCCCAATCCGCTCGGCGGGCTGCCCGGGCGGTGCATCAAGGTCACCACCGTTCCGGACGGGCTTTCCAGCTTGAACACCAGGTCACCGATCCAGGTGTGCGTCATGCCGATCTCGATGGTCGCGGCCGTCACCAGGTCCGTGCCGTCGGCGGGCACGGAGATGGTGTCGCTTTCCATCGAGGCCAACGTGCCGTCGTAGGCATCGTCGGTAATGGCCAGGGCCAAGCCCGGCCCCGACGTGAAGCTCTGGGCGTGCCCGCTGGGCGGTGTCACCAACACACAGCAAGCCATAGCCCCAGCGATCGTCAACGTTCGCCAACCCGCAAGATGAAGCCATCGACTGCTCATAACAGACCCTTTCGGGGAACGGTGCGCCCCTTCGAGACATACAAACAGCTCACCGTCCCGCAATGTAAGCGGCACGTGCTCCACGCCCACATTGGGCGTGTTCAGACGTTGCTGCCACCTTGTACGGATTGAAGATTGTCACCGGGGTGACGAGGATCTCACCCACGTCGTCGGACCAAAGCGACCCTCCGGCCAACCTGCTGACCGGATGCTATGCACGCGGTCAAACCGAGTCAAACAAGGATATCGGCATTCACCAGAAGCAGGCCGCGACATAGCGGCCGACCGGGGCGTGTCGAGGACGGCTGCGAGAACCTGCCGAGAACGCACAGAGACGCCCCTGTACGTGCGCGACGAACGGGGAGCCGGTGTCAGGTCGGGTAGACCGCGCGGAGCATGCCGGGGCGCCGGTTCGCTGACCTCCCGACCGCTGCACGCGCAGGGCACACCCACCCCCTCCCCCGTGCTGGTGCCGCCGGAGTCCCCAATCGACGGGGGCGGTGGTAGGGTCCCAGGGAGCAGTCGAGGCGAATAGGTAGCAGCGTCTCTGCGCAAAGAGACAGGGCCGCCCTGAGTGGACGGCCCTTAATCGCTCGCGAATCCGTTGACGGGTCACGCTACCGCCGCCGCGTGCTTCTGTATCCGGCGAATCGACTCAGCAATAGTAACCCGATCGCCAGACCCAGCGGCGCCACCGGGCCGGTCGCGCCGCAGCAGTCCTGCGCCGCCGGCGGACAGCCGTCGGGCGAACCGTCACCGTCGGAATCGATTGCACAACCATTGGCGTCAATGTTCGTCGCACAAGACGGCGTCTCCGGACAATCGTCGGCGTCATTTGGCACACCGTCGCCATCGTCGTCGTCGGTCGAGCAGCCATCGGCGTCGACCGAATCACCCGCCGCCGTGTCCGGGCAATCGTCGCATGCATCGCCCACCCCGTCGCCGTCGGTGTCCTGCTGATCGGCGTTGGAAGTACCGGGGCAGTTGTCGTCGTCGTTCAGCACCCCGTCGCCGTCCTCGTCCTGGCGCTCATAAGCCCCCATGTCCACCGTGCCGTGAGAAATCCGCGGATTGCCGTCCAGATCGGTGGTCAGCCCGAGCGGCACGGCCGCGTTGTCGCCCGCGTCGATGCAGGGCGAGCCGGCAGCCAGCCGCAGGTTGTCGTCGTCCGTGCCGAACGTGTCGTCGGGGCCATCGGCGTCGACAAAGAGCGGGTCGGCATCCAGGCAGCCGATCCCGAACCACGGCTGGCCGGTGCCGCCCTGCACGTCGCTGTAGGTGACCGTGGGCACGCTATTGGGGTCGGCG
>Ga0272442_10011325_pt1 | contig 10886 bp, 7 predicted proteins | sample SSMForm2O_FD_200262 | JGI IMG/M metagenome (GOLD analysis project Ga0272442, IMG submission 200262) | Marine sediment archaeal communities from Little Sippewissett salt marsh, Falmouth, MA, United States - SSM-Form-2O | ecosystem: Environmental > Aquatic > Marine > Wetlands > Sediment ... | reverse complement strand
AGTGGGAAACACCATGTGACCGTCGGGACAGCTTCGAAAGGTCAGGTAGAAACGTTCCTTGAAACGACAAAGATCGGTGAAGGCGTTGTGATTTCCGTTGTTCACAAGAATGCGCACCGAGTCCACCTTCAGTTTCGGACTAAGATCCATGCCGACCTCCTCTTCCGCCTTGATGTTCTGGGAAAGACAGGAAACAAGGAGCCACGCGAGTATCCCGACCCACTGTCTTCGTGTACACCTCATGAAAGCTATCATAGCAAAATGCGCATCCTCAGCGTCCCTCTTGAGTTCCGGTTGCGCCAAGGGTCGAGAAGAGCCGAATACGGAATGAACAATTCCGTTCCGAGAGCGGCTTCACTTCGGAGGCGCGAATCATAGGAAGACAGACGCGTCTCCGAAGGAAATGAAAAGACTGTCCCTCCCTTCCTCTCCCGGCGGACGGGTAGACCTTAGGCTAGTCTTCGTGTGCGGGACGGGGGGACCAGAACATCACGGGAGCCGTGATTCCCCCGGTGCCGATCTCATTCAGTCTGCGGTTGATGATCTTCACCGCGATCGTATTGGCTGGCTCAAAACGAACCAGATCCGTGACATGGAACTCAAAGGGTTTGAACGTCCCGGCCGGCTCCACTAGCCTGTCCCCTTCCCCGTCGCTTCTACCGAGGGGCACCCCGTTGAGCCAGACCTTCGCGATCTCGTCCACGCCCCCGAACCAGAGGAAGATTTCGCGTCCCTCAAATCTCTTTGGGATAGGCACCTCGGTACGATACCAAGCCACGCCCTTGTAGTAATGGAGTCCCTGCTCGGACCAGGTGGCCCCCTGGGTCCTAAGCTTCTGCCAGTTCCCGCCCATCTTCCCTTCCCGATACCAGCCCAGCGCTTCCCCCACGTCGCTGGTGTCCACCAGGAAATCCCACGCGTCAGGGGCTCCAGCCACAAAATCCCCTCGAGTCGCGGTTCGCTCGAACCCCGATCTCGTAGTCTGCGCCCAAAAGCGGTCAATATACGAGGGCGCCACGGAAGGGTAAATCGCCCATGCCTGACTGGACCACACCCTGTATGGAATAGTACGGACCCTATCCGGGGCTTGCTCCGAAGGATAGAGCCTGGTATTGACCAACTCATCTGTGATTTCGTACAGATCGTCGAGCCTTTCATTCGCCTCCGCGAAATCGAACTTATTCCGTCGGTAAAGCATGGCAAGGAAGGCATCGAGCCTGTCGTGGTTCAAGCGAAAGAGGCGCACCCGCTGCGCGTAGGGAAAGGTCCCATCTCCGCTCGCCTTCCTGCTCGCCTCTTCCAATAGCTTCCCCGCTTGGGCCATTCGTTTCGGGGGAAAAACCTTTGGCATGCAGAAGCTGGCACCGACGTGCACGTCCGTATCCCTAAAGGCGCGGTCCACCATCTCCAAATAGGCGCCCATGGGAGTCGCTGCTGGACCGAAAAAGCCCTCGTAAAACTCGGTCAACAACGCGTCGACGTCGGTGTTCACATCCCACATCAGTCTGGACGCCACGTAAAGGGTCAGTCCGTTGGATATCCAGGACGCCTTGGTTTCCACGCGCCATCCCTTTACGCCGCAACGGTGGGCAAAAGGCGTCTCCTCCCGGACGGCGTGAATCTTGCTAAAAGGAAAGCCGGGACACGCCAGATTGAAGTAATAGCCTCGCTCATAGGTCTCCGGCACGGCTTGGGTCCACTCCAGGATCGTCCTCTTGTACATCTCGCGGTCCGGGCACACAGGATTGTTGATCCCATGGATTCGACACTGCGTGATGGGGGCAAAGGCGGGCACCAAATATCTGCTAGGCTTCACTTTTCGAGGCGGGAACTTCAAACGATCATAGGCGTAGAAGGCGATCTTCTTGCCAGGATATTGCTTGTGGACGGCCTGCAGGACCTGATTGAAGAACCACACATACCTGTCGGTTCGCAGTGCTCTTCCCGTGACTGGATCGATTTCCCCGGAATCCAGTTGCAGGCAGTCCTTACACTCGCAATACCCTCCGGTGTCCCTGGGTCCCATCCCGATCCAAGGCAGTTTGGGATCCTCGTCGAACTTCGCCAAGGCAGCCGCAACGGCACGTTTTAGGACTTCGGGATGGCTCAAACATAACTGGGAATCCTGACGTTTCCCGTCCACCCAGGCGAACAGATCAGGTTCGACCTCGAAATCGGCTTCGGGAAGCAGAGCAATGCCGTGGCTAGAAGGGAAATAAGGACCGCCCAACCGCGCCCGTTTGGCCCAGGGAAGATCTTCCGAAACATTCTGGAGATGTCTTGCGGGAAAAGAGGGCTCTTCCATGATACGACCCGTAGAAACCGAAACGGTCGTCCGTTGGGGGATAACCCTGCCCAACTCGCCCGGGAGATACCAGCGGCACCCCAGTCCCTCTAAAAGCTCATACGCGGCGAAAAGAGTGCCTTCTGGATTGTTTCCGACCAGGCAAACGCTGTCCCCGGAAACGCTGACGGCAAAGGCCCCCGGATCCCGGCTCTTCTTGGACAGTTCTTGGGCCGCCCTCCGACAGAGCTCCGGACCGATTCTCACGGGCAACATCCCGTTCTCAAGAGCGCCTGAAACCGTCTCCAGCCTCGCCTGGGACATCCTTTCCAGGTGCTCTTGGATTTCTTTCGCCGCCAGCGCTTCCAGCTCATGCGGGCTATCGGATAAGACCAAGACGGACCGCGGAACTCCGTCCTCGACCAACAGGACCTTTCCTTCCACAGGCGCGGCATAGGGATACAGTAGTAGAAGCGCCATCCCTATCAGACTCATTTTTACCTGCCTTTCTCACCGAAACACGATCGCGGCGGTCCGACCCGAACCGACCCCTTTGGGGGTTCGCTTCCGAGACTTGGACCTGGTTCTGTCGCGGGTATGAACTTCCGGAGCCCACTGGCCATTGCTCACTCCTAAGCGTGTTACAATTTGCATTGTAGAATGGGACACAAAGAAAAGGAAGGTGTTTCCATGATCAGGCGAAAGAAAGCGTACTTTTGCATGGCGGGACTTCTGTGGACGATGGGAATCCTGGGGTTCCCCGCCAAGGGTGACAATCTGGTCCCAGCGTCGGTCAACTATCAAGGACAACTCACCTCGCCTAGCACGGGTCAGCCGGTTCCAGATGACAGCTACGAGATCTGTTTCTCCATCTTTGACGTAGAAACAGGGGGGACGCCCCTTTGGCAGGAATGCCAGACTGTGACGGTTTCGAGCGGCATCTTCTCCGTCACATTGGGCGAAACCACGGCTCTGACCGGGGATGTATTCTCGGGGAAACCCCGCTACCTGGGGATTCAAGTGGGAACGGATCCTGAGATGACACCTCGGAAGAAGCTTTCTTCCGTGCCCTATGCTCTACGCGCGGAAAATGCCGAGCGTATCTTTTCGGACGACGAAATTCTATACGGGAAGTGGCACGCCCTCCACGGCACCTTTTCTGTGGGACGGGAACCGATGGATGTATGCTTCGATGGAAAGGACATCTGGGTCGCCAACCGCAGAGACAACACTGTGACTCGACTTGACAGCGGTGACGGATCCCTTGTCGGGACCTATCCAGTGGGCATGGATCCGGTCGCGATGGCCTTTGACGGCACCTTTGTTTGGGTTGTCAACTATGACTCCGACGACGTGGTCCGTTTGAATGATAACGGGGAAGTCCAGGGCTCCGCTAATGTCGGAGCTTCGCCTGTGGAAATTCTCTTCGACGGCACCTATATGTGGGTGGCATGCTTCCTGGCAGATCACGTCGAGAAGCTGAATACCGATTTGAGCTTGGCCGATACGATCACTGGCGTGACGCGGCCGGCTGGTCTGGCGTTCGACGGCACCTTTCTTTGGGTCTCCAACAATTCCCTCAACAACCTCTCCAAAATAAGGGCTTCCACTGGAAATATTGAGGGCACGTACGGTGTGGGGAGCGGCCCCAATATCCTCTTTTCGGACGGACCCCACATCTGGTGCCACAATCAGATGGACATGGCTATCTCTAAGCTGAGAACGTCGAATGGAACGTCCATGGGCACGACCTACCCGGGCTTCTCTGTGAGCGGCATGGTCTGGGACGGGAGACATCTTTGGGTATCGCGCAGCGGATCCGACCTGGTCTATCAGTTGAGCCCTGGGGGCGCGGAACTGGGCACCTTTTCTGTCGGAACGAGTCCCGCAGGCATGTGCTTCGACGGGAAAAACATCTGGGTCGCCAACAACGGAGATGACACGGTATCGCGTATTCCTGCGCGCTAGCGTCTCGGTTCCCGTTGTCCTCATCCAAACTGGGTTCACGCCGAGGTCCAAGATGCTACGATCCTCGCTTTCTCAAGCCTTCCTGTCCATCGTTCTACCTTGCTGCATCCTGGATGCGGGCGCTCCCAGATCAACCAAAGAGGACGCCTCTGTGCTCCTCTGGAAGGAGGCCGAGCTGGATTCCCGATGTCCCGCGGACCTAGCCGCACTTCCAGACAAACTCAAAGAGGAAGGATTCTCCGTCCTCGAATGCGACACGGAAACCCTTTCTCAACCAGGCACGCTCGATCCTGAAACACACCGTACAGTGCTCCTCCCCTACCCCAACCTCTTCCCCTGGCACCTGGGCCAAGCCATGTCCACCTATCTCTCTAAAGGCGGGTTCGCTCTTTCCCTCTTCGGAGAGCCGTTTTCAGAAGCTCTATGCGAAGTGGACGGACACTGGGTCCCGGCTCTGAGACAAGGGGACATCGTGCGGGAGATAGAACCAGGGAATTTCACGAATTTCAGCCATGCGGGGGCCCAGGATAGATTAGAAAGGAAGGAAAGCCCAAAGGCGGGAGAACTCCTCCTGGTGACGGACTCTCTAACCTCCCACGCTTACGTGGGCGTTCCCCTTGAGGGCCTGCCCGCCTCGGCGGAACTTCTCGTATTTCAAGCAAAATCCATCGAGGACGAGAGAGAAAACACGCCTTTCCTCTGCGTAGAACTGCAAGAAATGGATGGCTCGCGTTGGAAGCAAGTCGTTGCTTTGACCCCGGCATGGCAGTCCTTTTCGATCCACACGGCAAACTTCGTTTCCTATGCGACGGAGAAAAGAGGTGAAGCTGCCGACTTTTTCCATTCCGAAAGGTCCAAGGGACTCTGGTTTGGCTTTACAGCCGGCATGGTGGGCAAGGGGTCCCATGCCTTCGCCGTCAAGGAAATCGCCCTCAGAAAGGCCATCGTTCCTTCCAGCATCATGCGACAAGGGAACCTGACGTTGCCTGGCGAGGACAAGGCCTGTCAGTATTTCGGCAAGGACATCACAGATGAAAGAGAACGCTTTCCGCTGTATCGAACCGCGCCGGAGCAGATGCCAACCCTTTCGGCAAACGTGGGCACGGACAAGGAACTGCTTCATGCCCTTCGTTTCTCCGAGTCGGGCCTTCTTACCAAAGAACCGCATCTTTCCTTTTCAGCGCAAGGCTGCAGCCCTGTCATGAAAATTGCCATTTCCGTCTTTTCCCGAGGAGAAGATCCCATTGAACTGCGCATTCAACAAAGGATGACGCTGGAGGAAGAAACCGAAGAGAACGCGGAATCCTTCCTCCTCGAGTCTTGGGATTGGAACGAATGCGTGCTGTACGAGAAATCGATCTCCCCAAAACAGTTGAGCCGCATCCGTCTGGACTTGAAATACAGGAGCGAACGCCTTCTTAGCCAAGGAGGATCCCGGGTCCACATGGACGCTCTCCGGGCGTTGGAAGATCTTTCCGATTTCCTGGTGGAACAAGCGAGAGAGAGGGACACCTTCAGCGATATCTCTTTCATCGACCACCGAGGCGCTCGTACGCTGCTGGGAGCCTACAAGATCCTGGAAAAACCCGCATACCGTGAAACAGCCGTTCGATGGGCCTTGAAGATGGCGGATAAGCAGCGGGAGGACGGGGGATACAGGATGGGGTACGGCATTACGGACAAAGGAGAAGCCTGTTACGTGGCCGATGGCGGGGAGATTGCCCTAGGCGTGGCGTGCGCGGTGCCCTTTGCCGATGAGAAGGCACAGCACATTCTGATGAAAAGCTTGGACGCCTATATGAACTACAGGGAGTCGTTCCGCTGCGAGGGAGGAGGTATTGGTGTTGGATGGTGTCTTAACGACTATGCACAGCGTCCCGTCGTCCCCCTGGAAAAAGCCACGAGGATCTACGCTCCTGAACGAAACACCTACACCATTGGCTGCACTCTGGGAGCGGCTTATCTTCACGCCGAACTTTCGGGGGAAGAGGAAAGGATGAAGCAGGCCAACGAAGATGCCCTTTGGCTCATGGAAAGAACGCCAACCCTTCACGGACCTTTCATCGAGAGTTTCCTTTTTGCCCACAGGCTCACCACCGATGACGCCCTTCGAGAGGATATAGAGGCGTACGTCGAACGGGCTTTCGTCAAAAAGGTGGTGGGACGCGAGGATGCGTGGTGGATGAATAGCGGAGGACGCCACGCATTGGACCTGCAGGGACTTCTTTACTGCGCGGAAACGTTGCCTGGGTTGGACAACGAAATCCGAGCCCGATGCCTGGCCGAAGCGATGGAGGCGGCCTATGCCATGTTCGGAAGCAGTTCCCAACAATCCCTCTACCTTATCCAGGAAAAACAGGTTCGTTCGCTGGAGGACTGGATCTACCTATGCTATGGTGCGGTGTGTCTTCCCGATTGGGTCCGTACCGCGCAAGGAGGACGGAACTGATGGACTTCATTCTGCGCCGCACCGTCTTGGTCTGCTTGTCAGCCGTCGTCTGGACCCTACCGTCGACGACGCCTTCATTTCCACAAGGCAGTAATGCCGAGCCTGGATTCTTTACGAGCGGGAAACTGGATCTGGACAAGGTGGTGGCTCACTTCGAGGATCTGTATCGTTCGAAAAGCAGCATCTCGACGGCCACGCTCATCATCACCAAACCCCGCAGGACCAAGACCATGACGCTCACGTCCTGGACACGGGGAAGGGACAAGGCCCTCATCGTAGTGCAGTCCCCTGCCAGAGAGAAGGGAACCGCCACGCTCAAGGTGGACCAGAATCTTTGGAACTATCTGCCCAGAATCAATCGGACGGTGCGCATACCGCCTTCTATGATGCTAGGCTCTTGGATGGGAAGCGATTTTACAAACGACGACTTGGTAAGGGAAAGTTCTTTCACAGAGGATTACTTCTACGAGCTCGTCGGGACCTCTGAGGACCCGGAGGGCTGGTTGATCCGCTTCACTGCCAAACCAGACATGGTGGGACTCTGGAACCGGTTCGATTGGGTGGTTTCTAAGGACGGTTCTATCCCTGTTCAAGCCAAGTATTACGATCGCAAAGATCGCTTAGCGCGTACGATTACCTGGGAAGATGTGCGCCTGTTTGACGGAAGAAAAATCCCAGCGAAAATGACTCTGCTTCCCGAGGGTGAGGAGGGACAGCAAACCGTGATGATCTATGAAGAGATCGATTTTGACGGGGATGTACCTGCGAGCACCTTCAGCCTTTCCACCTTGGAACAGGAACGCTGACACCGGAACCAATCCATGTTTCCAACCACCTTCAGCATTGCCTGGCGAAACCTGGGACGCAACAAAAGGCGCACCCTTCTGGGAGCCCTAGCCATTGCTGTGGGACAGTTCACCTTGGTGTTCGTGAATGGGATCATGTCAGGCACCTTTAGCACCATGATGGAGACTGTGACCGGTCCACTCTTGGGACATGTACAAATCCACCACAAGGACTGGCGCAGGGAACGGGCTCCAGACCTCTATATAGACCGTCTCTCCGAGGTCAAAAAGACACTGATGTCCATCCCCGAGGTCACAAGCGTCTCCTCCAGGATGTATGCGTCGGCGCTTGTCGCTTCGGGAGAGAAGAAAGAAGAACCGGCTGATGCCGAACCAGGTATGGTTGTGGGGCTGGATGTGGGCAACGAATCTCAGCAGGGGGGCGTTCTTGAAGGTCTCACAAGCGCAAACCTTCCTGGTCAGGGACGGGTCGCGGTGGGACGCGTCCTGGCCACGCGGCTCGGCGTGAAAGAAGGAGATCTCTTGGCGGTCATTGGACAAGACGTGGACGGCTTCCCAGCCACCGACCTCTACGAGATTTCAGCTCTGGTAGACACCAGCGTGGACGTGATCAAAACCTTAGGCATCGTGATGTCCGAGAGAGATGCCAATACCTTCCTCGCCTTGAGCGACCAGGCACACGAAATCGTGGTGCAGGGAGAGGACTACCGAAACGCTGAGGCTTTGGCGGCTCGGATGAGCTCCTTGCCGTCTCTAGCCGACGCAGAAGTCATCCCCTGGATGGAAGCCATGCCCATACTGGTCCGCATGCTGGACATGAAGAAATGGATGGACTTCATCTTCCTGGCCATCGTGTTCGTTGCCGCCGCCGCGGGCATTGCCAACACGGCCATGATGTCTACCTTTGAGAGAATCAGAGAATTCGGAATGCTTCTAGCCATGGGTGTACGACCCTTCAGGGTCGTTTTCATGGTCATCCTGGAATCGGTGCTTTTGGGCTTGATAGGCGTAGCTGTGGGCTCCATTGCGGGCTCCTTCCTGGTTTTGCATTTCAGTGAAACAGGACTCAACTACGCTGCTTTCGCCAGCGTTGAGGCGCAGGACGTCTCTTTCGCTGGGATGAGTTTCTCTTACTTCATCTATCCAGTGTTTGAGCTTCGTTACGTGCTCTTCGGGGTGTTGGCTGTCGTTCTCACTTCGATAGCAGCAGCAGCCTGGCCGGCAGCCTTGGCCGCTCGACTGGAACCTGTGAAGGCGCTTCGATCATGATGAAGTCGGTCTCCTTCACCTATGCCCTTCGCAGCCTTTTCAGGCACACTAGGCGCACAGCCTTGTCCGTCTTAGGCATCGGGATCGGCTGTTCCATGGGTATTCTGTCCGCATCCTGGATGGGCGGCAACACCGAGATGCAAATCCGAGCCATCTCAGAAAGCGGAGGGGGACACCTCAAGATCGTACCCACAGCATGGCCTGAGACCCGACAAAACACCCTACGACTGCAGGATCCGAAAGAGGCCCTTCAAGCGGCGCGTGATCTCCCCGATACGCGGTCCGTCTCTGTCAGAGCCAGTATCAATGCGTTCTTGGCGTTTGGGAATCGCTCCGCAGGCGTGGAGATCATGGGCGTCCAGCCGAAAGAGGAGAAACAATGCAATCGCTTGCTCTTCAGGGGAGAAATGCAAGGAAGATATCTTGACTCAGAAGACCAAGGCTGTGTAGTGATCGGCCAAGAGCTCTCCGAAAGGTTGGATGTGACATTGGGGGATGAACTGTATGTAACAGTGGCAGGGAAGGACGAGATCAGGAGCGCCATGTTGCGAATCGTGGGACTTCTCTCCGTGGGGAGTCGGGATCTGGAAAGTACTTTCTGCCATACGACCCTCCAGGAGCTGGAAAGGATGACAGGATATGAGGACGCCGGAGAGATCAGCATCCTTCTGAAGGACCATAAGGACATTCCGAAAGCTTCGGCCGCCTTAAGAAGAAGCCTAAAGGGGGAAAATGAAGTCATTACCTGGAAAGAGGTCAATCCTGGACTGGCCGCCAACGTGGAAGGGGACACCGCCTTTATGCGGGGCATGGTTTCGATGATCATTTTGATCGTCTCTTTCGGTATTGCAAGCGCTCAGATCACCGCTGTTCTGGAACGGAAAAGAGAGTTCGCCGTACTCACTGCTTTAGGCTTGAAGGGACGTCAACTCATGTCCCTCATCCTCCTGGAGGCGTTTTTTGTGGGACTCGGCGGGGGCCTGGTGGCTTCCCTTCTCGGAGGCTCCGCGGCGCATCTCTTGTCCACCCGAGGTGTGGACTTTTCCGCGATGATGGGGGACGAGATGGGCTTTGCGGACGTTCTTTTGGATCCCCACATCTACGGTGCTTTTGGGGCGTGGATTCTCTTGTACGCTTTCGGCGTGTCTGTCCTGGCCAGCCTGCTTGCGTCCCTGTATCCGGCCTGGCTCACCACCAAGATCAATCCAACGAATGCTTTGAGGACGGTACAACCATGAACGATCACCTCATCCGTGTCGCCGATGTGACCAAGGTCTACAAAACGGGAAAGGTGGAGGAGCACGCGCTCCGGGGCGTGGATCTCTCCGTGGACGCAGGCGAGTTTCTCTCCATCGTAGGACCCTCGGGAAGCGGAAAAACCACCCTCCTCAACCTGGTGGGAGCCTTGGACGTTGCCACCAGCGGGACGCTTCACGTATTGGGAAAAGACCTCTCGGAACTGAACAGGCCTCAACGAGCCGACCTTCGCCTTCGATCCATCGGCTTTGTTTTCCAAGCCTACAACCTGGTGCCGATCCTCACGGCCTTGGAAAACGTGGAGTTCGTTCTGGAGCTTCAAGGCGTGGGTTCTGAGCGTCGAGATCGTGCCAGGGAAATCCTCGACACCTTGGGACTCTCTGAGTTCGCTGACAGGAGACCGAACGAACTTTCCGGGGGACAACAACAACGGGTGGCCGTGGCCCGAGCCGTAGCTTCCAAGCCTCAACTCGTCCTTGCCGATGAGCCCACGGCCAACCTAGACGGCGAAAACTCGGAGATTCTGCTCCAGATGATGCGCCGCTTGAATGAGGAAGACGGTACTACGTTCCTCTTCTCCACCCATGACGACAGGGTGGTGGCCTACGCCCGAAGGGTAATCCGTTTGGTGGACGGAAAGGTGGCCGAGGATGAAAGAAAACAGGGCAAATAAACGCGCCGTTTATGGCATTCTTTTTTGCTTTTTGGCTTTTTTCTTCGGGTCGACCAGGGGAAAGGCAGTGGAGTTGGTCTCTGTAAAAAACGGAAACCTCGTGGTCGACCTGGATCTTGCGCTCAAGGGAACGGGACTCTCCAGCCACGCCCCGGAGGACCCCTTGCTTTATCCTGATAG
>Ga0272442_10011324_pt1 | contig 10887 bp, 10 predicted proteins | sample SSMForm2O_FD_200262 | JGI IMG/M metagenome (GOLD analysis project Ga0272442, IMG submission 200262) | Marine sediment archaeal communities from Little Sippewissett salt marsh, Falmouth, MA, United States - SSM-Form-2O | ecosystem: Environmental > Aquatic > Marine > Wetlands > Sediment ... | reverse complement strand
GCGCAAGGGGCGCAGCGAGGAAGAGATCGCGGCGGAAATGGAAAACTGGGAACAGCGTGAGGCCGAAAGGCGTCAGAAGAGGCTCGATATCAAGGCCCGCCGTCGCCAGGCGAAGAAAGCCGCCGAAGCGGCCGCCGCCCAGGCAGCACAATCCGCTGCCCAGGCAGAAGAGGCGCCGGCAGAGGAAGCTTCCGGGGACGAAGGATAGGTTCGGCGGTTTCTGTTCCGACTGAAGCTGATGACGCAAGAGCGGTACCTGGCGGGAAAGATCCTCAAGCCGAAAGGGCTGAAAGGAGAGTTGAAGATTCTGCCCGTGACCGATTTTCCGGAAAGCTTCCTGGAACGCAAGCTCTTTTACATCGGCAGCGACGGACAGGCGGCGGAGCCTTACGACGTGCTTTGCGCCTCCTTGCAGAAAGGTTTTGCCTATGTCCTGTTCAGGACGGTGGATGACAGGGACAAGGCTCTCGCCCTGGCCGGAAAAAACGTCTACGTGGCTGAAGAGGACCTGAGGCCTCTTTCTTCCGACAGGGCGTATCTGCACGAACTCCGCGGACTGACGGTCCTCGACGGAAGCGGCAGGGAGGCGGGTCGCTTGCTCGATGTGCTGGAAATGCCCGCGCACGAGGTCTACGAGATCGAATGCGACGGAAAAAAGGTGCTCGTGCCGGCGATAGAAGAGTTTATAGAAGAGATCGATCTGTCCCGGGGTTTTATGGTGATCAGAAGGCTGGAAGAGTTTTTATAGAGGCCGGGACGTTTTGTATGACCGTGTAGAAAATGCCGTTGGAGATGCACCCGTTGCGAATCGATGTCATTTCCGTCATGCCGCGTTTTTTCCAGTCACCCCTGGATACAGGGCTGCTGGCGATAGCGGAAAAAAAGGGGCTTGTCGAGATACATGTCCATAATCTTCATGATTACGGACTTGGCAGGTACCGCCAGGTGGACGATACGCCTTTCGGCGGCGGTGCGGGCATGGTGCTCCGGCCCGAGCCTGTGTTCGCCTGTATCGAAAAGCTGAAGGAGCAAAGAGCCTATGACGCCGTGATTTTCATGACTCCCGACGGACGGCGGTTCGACCAGCCGATGGCCAACAGGCTGTCCATGCTGAAAAACCTGATCGTTCTCTGCGGTCATTACAAGGCGGTTGACGAACGGATCAGAACACAGCTCGTGACGATGGAGATATCCGTGGGGGACGTCGTGCTTTCCGGGGGCGAGATTCCCGCGCTGCTTCTGATGGACGCTGTCGCAAGGCTTGTGCCGGGAGTGCTCGGCGACGGTGAATCGGCACTGACCGATTCTTTTCAGACGGGTCTGCTCGATTGCGAATATTATACGAGGCCCGCGGAATTCAGGGGAATGAAGGTTCCCGATGTCCTGCTTTCGGGGCATCACCGCAACATCGAGGAGTGGCGAAGACGCAACGCGCTGGAGCGAACGAAAGAGAGGCGTCCCGATCTTCTCGGAAGCGAAATAAAGGAAGAGCTCAAGAACAACTAATGTAAACACAGCTATCATGGACCAGATTATTCAATTGGTGGAAACGGCGCAGGAGCGCCAGGACCTGCCCGAACTGCATCCCGGTGATACCATTAAAATGCAGCTCAAGGTTATCGAAGGCGAAAAGGAACGCCTCCAGGCTTTCGAGGGTGTCGTCATCAGCCAGAAAGGCGCGGGCACTTCCAGAACCGTAACCGTTCGTAAAATCTCGAACGGTATCGGCGTGGAGCGTATCATTCCGCTCAATTCTCCCAATATCGAGAGCATCGAAGTGAAGAAATACGGCAAGACCCGCCGCGCGAAACTTTCCTATCTCAGGCAGCGGACCGGCAAGGCCGCTCTCAAGGTAAAGGAGCGCAAGGTAGCGTCTTCGTCCAAATAGAGAAACCGTTCGGGAACCTGTTTCCGGCGGTGGAAAGAGAGGAAAAGCCCGGCGCGAGTCGGGCTTTTTTTTTATCTTCCTGTCCGGAAGTGAACCGTTAGCCGGGGTTTGATCATGCTTGCTGTCGGAAGTTTTTGCCTGCATACGCTCGATGTCCAGTACTTCAGTCTCGACGGAGGTTCGGTATTCGGCGTCGTGCCGAGGGTGCTCTGGGAAAAAGTCATCCAGCCGGACGATCTCAACAGGGTCAGGCTTTCGATGCGCATGCTCCTGGCAAGGAGCAACGGGCTCAACATACTCGTGGACGCCGCCATGGGAACGGCATGGTCGGAGAAAATGAAAACCATTTACGACCTTTCCGAGTGGCGGCTCGACGAAGAACTCGCCAGTGCGGGGGTCTCGCGCGACGACATAACCGACGTCGTCTTCACCCATCTTCATTTCGATCACGTGGCGGGTGCGTTCGAGGAAAAGAACGGTCGTCTGTCGAGCGTTTTTCCCAATGCCCGTTTTCACGTGCAGCGCAGAAATCTCGAAACCGCTCTTTCCCCCAACCTGAAGGAGAAGCCGAGTTACACCGGGTCTTTCGTGGAGGCCCTTGCGGCCAGTGAATCGCTGAACCTGATCGACGGGCCGTGCGAGCTGTTTCCGGGTTTCGAGCTCGTGCCCTGCGGGGAAGGGCATACCGCCGGGCATCAGCTCGTCAGGATCAGCGACAATGAGACCACGCTGATCCATGCCGGCGATCTCGTGCCCTCCTCGGCGCATCTCGGACTGAACAGGGGGCTGGCGTTCGACATTCTTCCGCTGGAGGTCATCCGTGAAAAGACGGAGCTGCTCGGCGAGATCGTCGACGGGAACTGGATACTGTATTTCGCCCACGACCCGTTTATCGAGGCGGCAACCATACGCCGTGAGGATGGGCGCATGGTAGCCGACCGAACCGTGAGGCTGTGACTGATTCAACCGGAGCGCAGATCATGGAACGCAGGGAGATACGAGAATTTCAGGAGAAGGTCTTTTCGTTCTACCGCGAGAAAGGGCGTCGGTTTCCCTGGCGGGAGACGACCGATCGCTACGCCGTCATGGTGAGCGAGACGATGCTCCAGCAGACACAGGCCGAGCGGGTCGCGGCGAGATTTCCTGAATGGATGGACCGTTTTCCCGACATCGTTTCCCTGGCGGACTCATCCCTCAGGGACGTGCTCGGATGCTGGAGCGGACTCGGTTACAATTCAAGAGGCCAGCGCCTGCAGCGTTGCGCCCGTATCGTCGCGGACCACCACGGCGGCGTCGTTCCCGGCTCTCCCGGAGAACTCATCCGGCTGCCCGGCATTGGAGCATATACTTCGCGTTCCATACCCATCTTTGCGGACAATCTCGACATCGCCACGGTCGACACCAACATCAGGAGAATACTCATCCATGAATTCGCCCTTCCCGAAAGCATCGCTCCGCGAGCGCTGCTCGACCTTGCAGAACGGCTGCTTCCGCGGGGCAGGAGCCGTGACTGGCACAATGCGCTCATGGACTACGGTGCGCTGGTGCTGACGGGGAAAAGGACCGGCATTCGTCCCCGGACAAAGCAGTCACCCTTCAAGGGATCGGACCGGTGGTATCGGGGCAGGGTCATCAGCGAACTGGTGGGCCGCGACGGGATGCTGCTCGGGGAGCTCGAGGCCGCATATGGCCGAAGGGCGGTCGACGTGCTCGCAAGGCTCGAAGAGGAAGGACTCGTCGAAAGGGTGGAGGAGGCCGGGCGCGAGCCTTTTTTCAGGATTCCGGAATGAATCGGCTCGCGCCCGGCCGGCGGGCGTCCGGGAAAAGCCCGGCGGTTCAGGCTGCCGTGGTTCGTATGCCTTGTTTGCGGCTTTCGTGCAGGCAGTGAAGAAGGCCGGCTGTCATTCGGTGTTGTAAACGGCGTTCATGCGATTGTAGATCCCCTCTATTTCCTTGTCGAAAGCCGTCGAGATGGCTTTTCTTTTCAGTTTGAGCGTCGGGGTCAGATACCCGTTTTCTATCGTGAAGGGTTCCTCGGTCAGCATGAACTTTCTCACCTTTTCATGGGTGGCGAGCTTTCTGGATATGTTGCGTATGAGGGTTTCGTAGATCTGCAGGACTTTTTTGTTCCCGATCAGCTCTTTCCGGTCGCGGAAAACGATCTGCTCTTCTTCGGCGAATGTCTCCAGCTCGGGAAAACTGGGCACGATAAGCGCCATGAGGAACGGTTTTTTTTCTCCGACGACCATTACCTGGTCGACGAACCTGTTTTCCGAGATAAGCTCTTCGATTGGCAGGGGAGCGATGTTTTTGCCGCCCGAGGTGACGATGATATGCTTTTTCCTGTCGGTTATTTTCAGACAGCCATCCTCGTCGAGCTCACCGATATCCCCCGTATGGAACCAGCCGTCGCGGATGACTTCCTGCGTGGCTTCCCTGTCGTTCCAGTAGCCCTGCATGATATTCGGTCCCCTGAAAAGAATTTCGCCGTCGGTCTCGATTTTTATCTCGACCTTGTCGACCACCGGACCGACCGTGCCGAACTTGACGTTGTCAGGCCTGTTGACGTTGGTCACCGGTGAGGTTTCGGTCAGGCCGTAACCCTCGAGAATGGTGATGCCGAGCGCCTGGAAGAATTCGCCTATTTTACGGGGAAGCGCCGCGCCGCCGGAAACGAAGTAACGGAGATGTCCTCCGAAACGGTGGCTGATTTTCGCATAGACCAGCCGTTCGGCAAGTGCGTGCCGTGCGGCGGTCAGGGGCGAAGGCTTTCCCTTTTCGAGTTTTTTGTGGTATATCAGGCCCGTTTCCAGCGCCCACTGGAAGATTTTCTGTTTGACGGGGCTCTGCTGCGCGATCTGCTTGAGAATGTTCGCCCTGATGCGGTCGAACAGGCGGGGTACGGTAAAGACGATCGTCGGTTTTGCTTCGGCGAGGTTCAGGGAAATGGTTTCGATGCTTTCGGCAAGATAGATCTGCGCGCCGCAGGCAAAGAGCAGGTAGTAGCCTCCCGTTCGTTCGTAAGCATGGGAGAGTGGAAGGAAGGAGAGGCTTCTGTCGGATTCGTCGAGGTGTATGATCGATGAACAGGATTTGACGTTTTCACAGATGTTGCGGTGGCTCAGCATGACGCCTTTCGGCAGGCCCGTGGTGCCGGAGGTGTAGATGATGGTCGCGGTATCGTCCGGCTTGACCATCGCGTAGCTCACGAAGTCGGGTTCCTTCTTCAGGATTTCCCGGCCGGTTTCCTTGGCCTCCGCAAGTTCGACGACCCCCTCGACGTTTTCCTCCAGGCGGTTGAGCACGATGATGAATTCGAGATCGGCAAGGTTCTGCCAGACCGAAAGCACCTTGCCGAGCTGGAGCATGTTGGAGACGACGATCGCCCGGCATCCCGAATCCTTCAGGATGTATTCTATCTGGTTGGGCGGCAGCGAGGGGTAGAGCGGGACGTCTATCGCTCCGATACTCAGTATCGCCATATCGGCAAGATACCATCCCGGCCTGTTTTCGGACAGGATCGCAACCCGGTCCTTCGCCGCGATGCCTCTCTGCTTGAGATAGGCCGCCAGGAAGCTGACATCGGCATGCAGGGAATCGTAGGAGATCGGCTGGTACGCCCCGTTGACCTTTCGGGCTATGGGGAATTTTTTCGCCTGGCCCCTGTACTGACGGAACACGTGATCGAAGAGATCCGGGAGGGTTTGAAATTCAGGATGGATAAGTCCCATGGATTCGAGAGTTTAATGCGATGGATGCCTGGGATTGACGGTCTGCCGGGCTTTTCCTGCGGAGGATGTCAGGAAGGAACGAAACGTTAAAGGGATGCGGCGCCGTCGGCCCCTCGGGTGTGCTGCGTGATTTGTGTTGAACGGTTTCCGTGCATAAGCCTCATCCGCGGAGGGTAACCCCCCTGCCGTAAATCCGACGTCGTCCGGCGGGCGTCCGCAGTGGGCCCGGATACATAAAATATGTAACAATACTTTGTTATCTTTGCAAATGATCTTGGCGATCCTGCCCTGATCCGCTACGCTTTCTTCACATGCCGATGAGCACAGCAACAACATCCGGCTCTCGATGGACCGGTTACGCCGGGCTGCTGGCCGGTTTTCTGCTGCTCTTCTTTCTGTTTCGCGACATTGATCTTTCGGCTTCCCTTGCGCTCGTGGCCTCGGTCGGCTGGGCATCGCCGCTTGTCCTGGTGCCCTGGGGCATGCTCAACCTGCTCGAGACGCTCGGCTGGCGCAGGGTTTTCCCCCCCGGCACACGCCGCATACCTTTTTCCTCCCTGTTCAACCTTCAGCTGATCTCGGAAACCGTTTCGATGAGCGTGCCCGCGGGCATAGCGGTGGGAGAGCCCCTGCGGCCCTTTTTCTGCGCCAGGGTGCTCGGCATCGGCTATCCCGCGGGAGTGGCCAGCGTGATTGTCCGAAGGCTCGTGCTCGGCTTGAGCCAGGGGCTGTATACCGTTCTCGGCGCAGCGGCGGGTTTCGGTTTTCTGCAGGGAGGGGCGGCCGGTCTCGCAGGATTCGGCGCCCTCGGCTGGATCATGATCCTTTCGGGAGCGGCCGTCGCCGTGGTTTTCGGCATCCTTCTGCTGGCTCTGCTGGAGGGCGGTGCGGCGTCGGGACTGCACCGTTTTCTGATGGCGGTGCCGTTCAGGAGGCTGAGAGAACGGCTGCTGGAGAAGGAGAAGGCATTCCACCAGACCGACCGGGAACTCGAAAGCTTCAGGGCGGGAGGGATGCCGGGAATCGCCGTGTCCGTGTGCTACTATACGCTTTCCTGGGCAATGCTTGCCGTGGAAAGCTATCTGGTTCTCCGCCTGCTCGGGGCCGATCTGTCCTTTTCCTCGGTGCTTGCGATAGACGTTTCCGTGACGCTGCTCCGCACGGCCGTCTTTTTTATCCCCGCCGGACTCGGTCTGCAGGATGCAGGCTTCCTGTTTTTTTTCCGGGCGGCCGCGATGCCGGACGCCATCGTGACCGGGGGGGCGTTCGTGCTCCTGAAACGTCTGCGGGAAGTTCTCTGGTACGCGGCGGGTTACCTTCTTTTCTACCGTTACGGCAAGCGGTTCCTGCCCGGCGAATTTCCTTCTGGGACAGCGGGAACAAGAGGAGGGACGTCATGAAGAAGAAGATTCTCTTCATCTGCGGTTCGATGAACCAGACCACGCAGATGGTCCAGATAGCAGGCCATCTTCAGGATTGCGAGGCGGTGTTCACGCCGTTCTACGCGGACGGTCTGCTCGGGATGGCCGCGCGATCGGGGATGCTTGAATTCAGCATCATGGGAAGAAAGCGATCGGCGCTGGCCGCAGATTACCTGCGCGAAGCAGGCCTGCAAATCGATCCGGAGGGAAGCCGTTGCGACTATGATCTGGTCGTCACCTGCACGGACCTCGTCGTTCCCTCCAACATTCGCGGCAGGAAAACGGTGCTTGTGCAGGAGGGCATGACGGAGCCGGAAACGCCGCTGTTTCATCTGGTGCGGCGTGTCAGGTGGATGCCGAGATGGCTCGCCGGCACATCCACAACCGGCCTGAGCGACGCGTACGACAGGTTCTGCGTCGCCAGCGAGGGATATCGGGAGCTTTTTGTCGCCAAAGGGGTTCGCCCCGGGAAAATCGTCGTTACCAGCCTGCCGAATTTCGACGACTGCGCCAGGTTTCTCGAAAACGATTTCGAGCACCGTGACTATATTCTGGTGTGTACGTCGGACAACCGTGAAACGTTCATTCCGGAAAACCGCCGGAAGAACATCCGCAGGTGGCTCGACATCGCCGACGGACGGCAGCTTGTTTTCAGGCTGCATCCGAACGAGCGCGCCGAACGGGCCGAACGTGAAATACGAAGATACGCGCCGGGCAGCCTTGTCTACGCGGAAGGCAAAACGGAAGAGATGATCGCCAACGCGCGGATGATGATCGCCGGGTTCTCCTCGACGATTCTTGTCGCGTCGGCGCTGGGAAAAGAGGTGCTGTGCGGGATTTCTCCGGAAACCCTGAAACGCCTCACGCCGGTCCAGAACCGCTCCGCGGCGAAAAACATCGCCGGCGTCTGCCGTGAACTGCTCGATGGATAGTGATGGTACCATGAAAGATGCAATCGCAATCATTCCGGCAAGAGGGGGATCGATCGGCCTGCCCGGCAAGAACATCCACCCGGTCGCGGGCAAGCCCCTTATCGCCTGGACCATTCTCCAGGCCCGGCAGTCACCGGTCGTCGGCAGGGTGCTGGTGTCTACCGACAGTCCGGAAATCGCCGCCGTGGCTCTCCGCTACGGCGCTGAGGTCATCGAAAGGCCCCCGGCGCTCAGCTCCGCGTCCTCCCCGTCGGAAAAGGCGCTGCTGCACGCGCTCGAAAGCAGCGCGCTCGAGGGGTATCCCCCCGATGCGCCGGTCGTTTTCCTGCAGGCGACCTCGCCGCTTCGCAAGGAAACGGATATCGAAAACGCCCTCGGCCTGTTCATGAAAGAAGGCGCGGATTCGCTCGTGTCGGTCACCCGTGCGGACGACCTGACCATCTGGGAGCGGCGCGAGGGGCGGTGGCAGGGGGTCAATTTCGACCATGCCGACCGCAGGATGCGCCAGGACCGCAATCCGCAGTACATCGAGAACGGATCGATCTACATCCTGACGGAAAACGTGCTCCGGAAGTTCGACAACCGGGTAGGGGAGCGGCTCGTTGTCTACCCGATGGAGTTCTGGCAGACATGGGAAATCGACACCGTCGAGGAGGTCGATCTTGTCGAATATTACCTTTTCAGGAAAGGCCTCGCGGGCTGACGCGGCTTCTGCCGGGGATTCGTGAACCAAAATGCCGTTACCCATGAATTTCTTTCTCTCGACCGATATCGTCATCGCCACGGGAGCCGCCCGTTCGCTCGGGGATCATCTCGCGGAACTCGGCATCCACAAGCCGGGCATCCTCTACGACGCCGCTCTCGAAGGTGTCCCGTATTTCGACGATATCCTCGCAGGCCTTGCGTCCCGTTACGGCGAAGGATGCCTCTACCGCAACGATTTCGGGAGGGAGCCGACTTACGGCCATCTCGAGCGCGTCGCCGGGCGGTTTCGCGGAGCTGCTCCCGACGGCCTCGCGGCCATAGGCGGCGGCAGCACGATGGATCTCGGCAAGGGCGTGGCGCTCCTGCTCGAAAACGACGTTCCCGCGCTCTCCCTGAAAGGGTTTCCCCGCGAGGTCAACGATCCGCTGCTCCTGGTCACGGTGCCCTCCATCCTCGGCAGCGGTTCCGAAGTCAGCTTCAACGCCGTGTTCATCGACGAGGAAGAGGGAAGGAAACTCGGCATCAACAGCCGGAAAAATTTTCCCAGGAGGGCGGTTATCGATCCCGAACTCTCCATGAGCGCACCCCGCGCGAGCGTCATTTCGACGGCCATGGACAGTCTCGTGCACTGCGTGGACAGCTTCGGCTCGCTCAGGCATACGGCCCTGAGCCGGATGTTCTCCGTCGAGGGGTTCCGCAGGACGTTCACCGCCCTGCAGCAGGACCAGCTCGACCGGGCGGAAGCCCGCATCGATCTCGCCATAGGAAGCGTCTGCGGCACCGCGGCGCTGATGAATTCCGGCGACGGCCCCTCGAACGGTTTCGCCTACTATCTGGGGGTGAAAAAAGGCGTGCCGCACGGCCTCGCCGGGGCGATCTTCCTGAAAGAGGTCATGCGCTACAACGTTGAGCAGGGGTATGACCGCTACGCGCTTCTGAACCCGGTTCCTGCCGGGGGTTCGGCAATGCAAAGTTCCCGCGATCTGCTCGACCAGATGGACGAACTCTACCGCCGGCACGACGTGCCGACCCTCGTGTCTTACGGTTACGGGAAAGGCAACATGCACCTCTTCGCAAAAGAAGCCTCACAGGCCCTGCAGGGCTCGTTCGGCGGCAACCCGGTTCCGTTCGACGAGCAAGCCGCGCTCGCGGTCGTCGGTCGGTTGACCTGAGCGCAAGGGGACAGAACCCCCTTTTGTCCGGCATCTTCAAAAAGCCTGCAAGAGTTTGGTCTTACAGGCTTTCCCGTTTCCCTGAAAAAGTTGAAAAGTTACCTTTTCGGTGTTTTTTTTTGCCATGTCAGGGTATTATCGCTGAAAAGAGTGGTGAAAAAATAACGGAGTTGTTATATTGGAAGTGAAATTCCTGTAATAACGATAGTGTTCGTCATTTACAGGCTCTGTATTTCATTTGTGCCCACCCCCCTACCGATTAACTGTCGCCAAGCCGGCAGTGACGCAGTAATAATTTCAGGATTTACGCCGCTCGTACAGGGTGAAAACACTCTAACCCTTGCATTGCCATGCCTGAAACTATTGTTTTCATCGACAGCCGGGTTCCCGACCATGAAGCCCTTCTCGCCTCGTTCGACAGTTCTACAGAAATCATTTTTATCGATCCGGAGCTTGACGGCCTGAATCAGATCGCCGATGCATTATCGGAAAGATCGGACTATTCCTCCATCCGGATCTTTTCCCACGGTTCACCGGGAACGCTTCTGCTGGGAAGTACCGGGCTGAACGCCGGCAATCTCGAAACATACCGGGATGAGCTGTCAGCGATAGGCAGCGCTCTGCACCGGGACGGCGATCTCTTGCTCTACGGCTGCAACGTCGGAGCCGGAGAGGATGGCGCTGCGTTCATCGGCATGCTTGCGGCAATGACGGGAGCCGATGTGGCGGCCTCCGACGATCCGACCGGCGGATCGGCGGCCGGCGGAGACTGGGATCTGGAGGTGGCGAGTGGAGATGTCGACGAGGGAAACATCGTCATGAACGACGGTTATGCTTACACGCTCGATATCATCAACGGCGGCGATGAGGCCGATTTCCTTGAGGGGACGCCGGGAAGCGATAAAATCTATGCGTATGAAGGCGATGACGTTATCGACGGTTACGGGGGCGTCGATCTGATCGATGCCGGGGCGGATGACGACGTTGTTTTCTTTTATGAACAGGATTTTTTTGTCGACGGGGGTGAGGGGCTCGATG
>Ga0272442_10011323_pt1 | contig 10887 bp, 10 predicted proteins | sample SSMForm2O_FD_200262 | JGI IMG/M metagenome (GOLD analysis project Ga0272442, IMG submission 200262) | Marine sediment archaeal communities from Little Sippewissett salt marsh, Falmouth, MA, United States - SSM-Form-2O | ecosystem: Environmental > Aquatic > Marine > Wetlands > Sediment ... | reverse complement strand
CAACACCGGGGAAGTTCATCATCTCCCCCAGCCCGACCACCCGGTCCAGCTTCAGCAGCCGGGTGATGTCGGCGGCGGTCAACCTGGCGCCGGCAGTCTCGACATCGGTCGCCGGCACGCAGGACGGGACACCGAGGAACACGTCCAGCGGCAGCCCTTCGCTGGCCTTCAGCATGTAACGTACCCCGTCCGCGCCGAGCACGTTGGCGATTTCGTGCGGGTCCGCGACGACCGCGGTCGTGCCGCGCTCCAGGCACAACCGGCAGAACTCGTGCACCGGAAGCAAGGAACTCTCGATGTGGATGTGGCCGTCGATGAACCCGGGCGCGACGTACTGGCCCGACACGTCAATCACCTTCTCCGCCCTGTCGTACCTGCCGACCCCCGCTACCAGCCCGTCCTTGACCGCGACGTCGGCATGCCGGGTCTCCCCGGTGAACACGTCCACGACCGACCCGTTCCGCAGGACGACGTCGGCCGGTTCGTCTCCGCGAGCCACCGCGACCAGCGCCTGCAACCGCTTCACCTCAGGATCAGCCTTCGGCTTCCTCTTCGCCGTCGGTCTTGTCCGCTTCGTCCTGGTCTTCATGCTTGTTCCTCGTCTCCTCGTGCTCCTGGTGTCTGGGCGGTTCTCGGTTCGGTCTCCGTCTCCTCAACGTACCCGATGTAGGGCAGGTTCCGGTAGCGTTCGGCGTAGTCCGCCCCGTAGCCGACGACGAAGCGGTCCGGCACCTCGAACCCGACGTAGTCGGGGGTGATGTCGGTCCTCCGCCGCGCCGGCTTGTCCATCAGTACGCATACCTTCAGTGACTTCGGTCCGCGCAGCCGCATGTTCTTCAGCAGGTACTTGAGGGTCAGCCCGGAGTCGAGGATGTCCTCGACCACCAGCACGTCCTTGTCCTGCAGCGGCTGCCGGAGGTCGAGCACCGTCTTCACAACGCCCGACGTCTTCGTGCTCTTGCCGTAGCTGGATACGGTCATGAAATCGATGATGACCGGCACGGTCATCCGCCGAACAAGGTCGGCGAGGAACACCCACGAGCCCTTCAGTATCCCGATGACCAGCAGCCCGTCGGTCCCTGCGAAGTCGGCCGATATCTGCCGGGCCAGTTCTGCGACCTTCTGCTGTATCCGCTCCTCGGGCACGAGAACCGCTATCCGGTCATCGCTTGTCTTCGCCATGTTGAACCCTTCACCCCGCGGCCGGGGATGCACGAACACCACGATCTGACTCCGGGAAGTCGGGGCGACTGGATTTGAACCAGCGACCTCTTGGTCCCGAACCAAGCGCGCTAACCAACTGCGCTACGCCCCGAAACCGATACCGAAACGCGCCCTCGCGAGCGCGGTATATCTTATGGATGGAACCACGGCCGTCAACCGCGCCCCCCATCTCAGGCCTTGCGGGCTCCCTCGCCCCTGACAAAAGGGACGAAAACGCATTCCATCAACGCACGCTGGACAAGCCGCTCGCCGTGCTTGACGCCGAGCGTGAGCGTCTGGCAGCCGCCCTTTCCCACCGGCACGACGATTCGCCCGCCGTCCTTCAACTGGTCGAGCAGGACGTGGGGCATCGTCTCTGCGCCCGCGGTCACCATGATGCGGTCGTAGGGTGCGAACTCCGGCCATCCGCCCCGGCCATTACCGACCCTCAACCTGACGTTCCGGTACCCGAGCCGGTTCAGCACCAGCCGCGCCGCCCGGGACAACTCGGCGACGATCTCGACCGAGTACACCGTCCCGCAGAGTTCGGCCAGTATCGCCGCCTGGTACCCGGAACCGGTGCCGATTTCGAGCACCTTGTGTCCCTCCTCGACCTGCAGTGCCTCGGTCATCGCCGCCACGATAAAGGGCTGGGAGATTGTCTGCCCCCGGCCAATCGGCAGCGGGTGGTCGTCGTAGGCCTGGTGCCTGAAACTCTCGGACACGAACTGGTGGCGAGGCACTCGCGCGAAGGCGTCCAGCACGCGCCGGTCACCCAGTCCGCGCGAACGTATCTGGTTGGTCACCATCATCCGTCTTGCGGTCGGGAAATCGGTCACCGGGGCAGTATAGAACCCGCGTCCCGGGCGTCAACCGGCCCGGCGGGCTAGAAACGAACCTGGCCGAACGGTGCGGGCATGAAGGTCAGCACCAGTATCACCAGGCCGACAACCGCCAGCGCCTTCTCGGTCCGGGACATCGGGGTAATGCTGTCGAGCGGTCGCGGGTGCCTGAGCCCGAACAGGGCGATGAGCACCGCCCAGAAAGGCCAGCCGAGCCAGAAGAAACCCATCAGCAGCAAAGCGCCTATCACCACCCAGTTCAGGACTTTGCGATACCTGCCGGCCACCGCGTAGACAATGTGGCCGCCGTCAAGCTGCCCGGCGGGCAGCAGGTTGAGGGCGGTGACGAAAAAGCCGAGCCAGCCCGCGAAGGCAACCGGGTGGAGCATCACGTCCACGCCCTCCGGCAGCGAGCCGAACCTCAGCCAGGACAGGAACCCGAACAGCAGCGAGGAGCCGAGTTGGATGCCACCCTCGGCGCCGGCCAGCGACACCGTCTCGGAAAGGTACAGGCCGACTATCGTCACCGGCACCGCCACGATGAACCCGACGAGCGGGCCCGCCACCCCGACGCGAACGAGCGCGCCCTTGTTCGGCACCGCCGAGCGCATCTTGATGAAGGCGCCCATCGTGCCCGTCATCGGGTGCGGCACGGGCAGGAAGTAGGGCAGCGTCGCGTCAACACCAAGCCTGCGAGCGGTGAAGTAGTGACCCAGCTCGTGGCTGCCCAGTATCAGCAGGATGCTCAACGAGAACGGTATCCCGTGGTACAGGTCGAGCGGGTTGACGAACGGGTTCTTCCCCATCTGGAACGCGCCGACCAGCAGCGTCGTCAGCACCGTCGCCAGGAAGAGCACCAGGTTCACCCAGCGCCTCGGCTGCTTCAACCGGGGCGCCTCGCCGTAGACTATCTCGTGGCCGTCCTTGTGTCGGCTGAAGTAGGCGATCAGCCCGTAGCCGGCGAACGCCTTCTTCAGCTCGACGATGCTCTCCGGCACGGGTTCGTGGATTCGGCCGTAGATCCGGTTCCCCTCGGTCGAGGACACGTCCATGTGCCGCGCCACCTCGACCAGGTTGAGCTGGCGCTCGTCCTGCTCCACGCCCTAGCAGATCCTCGGAAGCTGCTCGCCCTCCAGCATTATCATCCTGCGGAGCGAGCCCAGTTTCGTCCTCAACCACACGCCCGGGGGCCTGCGCACGACCTCGCCGATGCGCCGCGCGCCGCGCCCGTGCGTGTCTGCGCGCATCGCCTCCACCAGCCGGCCGGCTTTGCCCGGGTCGGCGACCGTCAGCACCTTGCCCTCGTTCGCCATGTACATCACGTCGAAACCGAGCAGTTCGGCAACCCCGCGGACCGTCTTCGACACCGGGAGCAGGCCCTCGTCCACGACGAACCCGAGACCGGTGGCGTCGGCAATCTCGTTGAGCGTCGTCGCCAGCCCGCCACGGGTCGGGTCGCGCATCATCCGCACGCCCTTCAGCCTCAGCATCCGGGCGACGAGACCGCCGAGCGGAGCGCAATCGCTCTTCACCCCGGCCTTGAACCCGTACCCGCCACGGGCAACCGCGATTGCCGCTTCGTGCTGCCCGATCGGCCCGTTGATGAGCAGCGCGTCTCCCGCCCTGATCCTCTGCGGCCCGAGGTCCACACCCGCCCGGACCGTTCCCGAACCGGTCGTGTTGATGTAGACACCCTCGTCCTCGCCGCGCTCGATGACCTTGAAGTCGCCGGTGACGATGCTCACCCCGGCCCGGCGCGCAGTGCGGGCCATCGACCGGCATATCCGCTCAAGCACGGCCATCTCCAGACCCTCCCGTACGATGAAACCGGCCGACAGGAACTCGGGCCTTGCCCCGGCCACCGCCAGGTCATTCACCGTCCCGCACACCGCCAGCTTGCCGATGTCACCACCCGGGAAGAACAGCGGCTGGACCACGTACGAGTCGGTCGACATCGCCCGTTGCGCGCCGCGCGTGCCGAACACGGCCGAGTCTCCGAGCCGGTTCAGCACCGGGTTGCCGAAATGCCTCAGGAATACGTCCCGGATGAGGCGGTGCATCTTCCTGCCGCCCGAGCCGTGACCCATCACGACCCGTTCTTCGTCGGGCCATCCCTTCACGAAGGGCGGCTGAAGTCCTTTGTCGTTACTGCTCATACTTGTAGTACGCTGCACACGCTCCTTCAGATGAGACCATGCAGGGACCGACCGGATTCCCCGGCGTGCACTTCCGGCCGAACAGGCCGCAGTCCGGCGGGGCTATCAGTCCCAGCATCACCTCACCGCACCGGCAGGCGGTCTTCTTCGCCCGGCCCGGCTCCACGCCGTGGCGAAGAGCCGCATCGAAGTCGCGGAAGCCCTCGCGGAATCCGAGCCCGGAGCCGGGTATCCTGCCGATACCGCGCCACGAAGCGCCGCAGGGAACGAATACCTCGTTCATCAACCTCAGGGCATCGGGGTTCCCGTCCGGCCTGGCACTCCGCCGGTACTGGATCGCCACTTCGGGGCCGCGCTCCATCTGCTCCAGCAGCATCCATATTCCCTGGACGATGTCGTGCGCCTCGAACCCGACCACGCAGCACGGCATCCGGAACTCGTCGGCGAGGAACAGGTACGGTGCTGTCCCGATGACCGTCGAAACGTGCCCGGGCAGGATGAAGCCGTCCACCTCGACCCGCTCCGCCCCCGCGATGTAGCGCAGCGCCGGCGGCACCAGCTTGAACATCGGCAGCACCGTGAAGTTGGCCGTTCCCGACTCCTGCGCGGTCCGGCAGGCCGCGGCGACCGTCGGCGCGGTCGTCTCGAAACCGATGCCGAGGAACACGAACTCCTTGCCAGGCTCGGCCTCGGCAAGACGCAGGCCGTCCAGGCACGAGTAGACCACCCGCACGTCCGCGCCCCGTGCCCGGGCCTGTTCCAGCGAGCCGTAAGAACCCGGCACCCGCATCATGTCGCCGAAAGTGAGGACAACGATGTCCGGCCTGCCGGCCAGTCCGAGCGCGGCGTCGATCTCCTCCTGGGTCGTCACACAGACCGGGCACCCGGGCCCGGACAGCAGCCTCAGCCGCTCGTCGACAGCCTTGCGGATGCCGAAGCCGGATATCGCCATCGTGTGGGTGCCGCATACTTCCATCAGGCTGATCCGCTCCCGGTCTTGCGACCGGCAGAACCCGTCCACCTTCCGGTTCACCCTGTCGAGCAGGGACCGCACCACCGCGGTATCGGCGCTCGTAACCGAAGCCGACTTCACCGTGCGATTATAGTAGGCGCCGTTTCCCAATCAAACCTCGATGCACGACCTGGACCAGGGGGGTACTCCCCCACTGAAGCGCGACACGAACCCGATCCCCAGGTGCGCGTCGAAACAGACAGCGAACCGGCCGCCGAAGCTACGTACCTACCGGCACTTGAGACCAAGCACAGATCGACCAGCAAGAAAACGGGCCAGCCAGAGGTCAAAGGACCGCCTCTTCCGGAAGGCCAAATCCGGCCTCTTTCGGTAGTCAACACAGGGTCTCAGGCATCGTGCCGGGGCCCTATCGAATCGCCCGGTCTTGTCCTGGGTCCTCTTTTTCGCCGCGGCCGGCCGTAGCCCATTGACATGTTTCGCCTCTTGCATACTATCACCTGTGTCTCGCGTACTCCGGTTCGTCTTCGGTGACATCGGTCTCAAGATACTCGCCCTGCTAGTCGCCGTCTTCATCTGGGTAACGGCAGCCCTGAACCGCGAGTACGTCACCAGTTTCGCGGTGCCGGTCTTCCTCGACAACGTCGAGACGAAGAAGGTCATCTCGGAGTTCGAGACGCGTCGGGCCGAAGTGACCATTGCGGGCAAGGGCAGGGACCTCGTCACCATGCGCCTGAAGCAGCCAAAGTTCAGCCTGACCGTACCCGAAGGCCGGCCCGGGCTTACCCAGCTCAGGCTCAACGCGGCCGACCTCGACATCCCCGCCGACCTCACGGTCCGCTCGGTCACGCCCGAGTTCATCGAGATAAGGCTGAACGAGGTCGGGACCCGCCAGGTCGCGGTCGAGGTCCCGACAAAGGGCGAACCGGCCAGGGGACTGGCGGTAGTCGGCGCGCGGCCGCTGTCGCGCGTCCAGCTCATCGGTCCGCGCGACGACGTGCGGCTCTACTCCCGGGTCTTCACCGAATCGCTCGACCTCGGTCGCATCCGCCGGTCCGACACGATGGTGCTCCGGGTTCTCCCGCCGGACGCCGAGGGCTTCTCGACCGAACCGGAAACGGTGGCGGTGTTCGTCGACGTCGAGAAAGAGGCTGCCCGCATCTTCCTGGGTATCCCCATCCGTCCCTCCGAAACCGGAGAACTGGAGGTCACGGTCGAACCCGACGTGGCCCAGATTGCGGTCGCCGGGCCCGAGTCGAGGCTGGATGAACTGCAGCCGGACGACGTCCAGGCCCGTATCGACGTGTCCGAGCTCGAACCCGGCACCCACTCACTTGCCGCGGAGATCGTCCTGCCGCCCGGTTTCCACCTCGTGAAGTGCGAACCGGCAAGGTTCTCGGTGACCGTCCGTTGAGCGACTCCGGCCTCCTCTGCCTGGGAATCGAAACCTCGTGCGACGAGACCGCGGCGGCTGTCGTCCGGGGGTCTGCCTCTGTCCGTTCCAGTATCGTATCGTCCCAGTACGTTCACTCGAAGTACGGCGGGGTGGTGCCCGAACTGGCCGCCCGCGCCCACGCCCGGCTCGTCGTCCCGATATCGCTCGCCGCGCTCGAGGCGGCCGGGTGCGAATGGACGGACATCGGCTGTGTCGCAGCCACCCACGCACCCGGGCTGATGGGTGCCCTGCTCGTCGGGCTCCCCTTCGCCAAGACGCTGGCGCTCAGCCTTGGGGTTCCTTTTGCTGGCGTTAATCATCTCGAGGGGCACATCTTCGCCCTCCGGCTGGCCTCTCCTGATCTCACCCCGCCTTTCCTCGCGACCATCCTCTCCGGCGGCCACACCGAGCTCATCCAGGTCCGCGACTGGTGCTCGTACGAGCAACTCGGTGCGACGATGGACGACGCCTGCGGCGAGGCGTTCGACAAGGTGGCCAAGCTCATCGGCCTGGGGTACCCGGGTGGGGCCGCGCTCGAGGAGCTGGCCCGTTCGGGCAGACCTACCATCCGCTTCCCGGTCCCGCTGCAGGACGGCGAACACCGCGACTCGCTCGACTTCAGCTTCTCCGGTCTCAAGACCGCCGTGCTCTATCACCTGCGCGACAACCCGGACGCGAGCCGGGCCGACGTCGCCTGCTCGTTCCAGGAAACCGCCGTCTCGGCGGTCTCCGGCCGGATACTGCAGGCGCTGGAGCGGACCGGGCTGGACACCGTCGGCATCAGCGGCGGGGTGGCAGCCAACTCCCTGCTGCGCGAGCGCCTCTCGGCCCTCGCCCGTGAACGCAACTTCCGCCTGGTCGTCCCGCCGCTTGAGTACTGCACCGACAACGCCGCGATGATTGCCGCCGTCGGCATCGAGCGTCTTGCCCGTTTCGGACCTTCTCCGCTGTCGCTCGCTGCCCGCGCCCGCCTGCCCCTCGCCTGAACCTGGCCGGTTTGACCGTTTCCCGGTTTGCGGCTACAATCCGCCCGCGATGAGGCTCTACAACACGCTCACCAGGCGCAAAGAGGAACTGGAACCGGTCGAGCCGGGCAAGGTAAAGGTCTACACCTGCGGGCCGACCGTCTACATGTTCGCCCACATCGGGAACTTCCGCTCGTTCATCTTCGCCGACCTGCTCCGCCGGGTCCTTGAGTACCTCGACTACGAAGTCGAACACGTCATGAACGTCACCGACGTAGGACACCTGACCGACGACGCCGACTCGGGCGAGGACAAATTCGAGGTGCGGGCCAGGTCCGAAGGCAAGACCCCGGAGGAAATCGCCCGGTTCTACGAGGACGCCTTCTGGAAGGATGCCGCCCGGGTCAACCTGCTCAAACCGACCCGCGTCTGCCACGCGACCGGGCACATCGAGGATATGATCGACCTGGTCCGTCGCATCGAGGAGAACGGCTTCGCCTACCGGACGAGGGTCGGGCTGGTCTACGACACCTCGAAGTACCCGGACTACGCCAGCCTCGCCCGGCTCAACCTGGAGGAACAGCAGGCCGGCGCGCGCGTCGAGGTCGACCCGGACCGCAGGAACCCGGCCGACTTCGCGCTCTGGATAACAAACCAGCCCCGCCACATCATGCAGTGGGATTCGCCCTGGGGCCGCGGCTTCCCGGGCTGGCACGTCGAGTGCTCCGCGATGTCGATCAAGTACCTCGGCGAGCGGTTCGACATCCACACCGGCGGCATCGACCACATCCCCGTCCACCACACCAACGAGCGGGCGCAGAACTTCGCCGCGACCGGACACCACGTCGTCAACTCCTGGGTTCACGGTGCGTTCCTGACCGTGGGCGACGCCAGGATGGGCAAGTCCGAGGGCAACCTCGTCACCCTGTCCGAACTCGAGGAACGCGGGTTCAAACCCGAGGCATTCCGCTACCTGTGCCTGACGGCGCTCTACCGCACCCCGCTCAGCTTCACCGGTGAATCGATAGCCGGTGCGCGCAACTCGCTCAGGTCGTTGCTCGACTTCGGTCGGAACGCACAGGCCTGGGATGAATCTGATGACGACACCTGGCTCCGGCCCTTCCGCGAGCGGTTCAGGGAGGCAATCGCCGACGACCTGAACATCCCGCAGGCGCTTGCCGTGGTCTGGAACCTGGTCCGCGAGGGCAACCGGCGCGAGGACCGCCGGGCCTGGAACCAGCTCCTGGACTTCGACCGGGTGTTCGGTCTCGGCCTGGAGCGGCTCGTCGAGGAACGTTCCGAGGTGCCGGCCGAGGTCGCCGCCCTCGTAGAAGAGCGCGAACAGGCCCGGAAGGACAAGGACTGGCAGCGCTCCGACGAACTCCGGGACCGCATCACCGGGATGGGCTGGACGGTCGAGGACACGCCGCAGGGCCCCAGGGCACGACCGCTTTCTTGACGCCCGGCCCGGTTTCCGTATCATTGCGCACGGGAAGGGCATTGAGGAATCGACTGTCCGGCTGCCTGAACGCTTGGACCCTCGACCCCTCGAACCCTCTCCTCCGGGCCCATAGCTCAGTTGGTAGAGCACTGTGCTGATAACGCAGGGGTCAGTGGTTCGAATCCACTTGGGCCCATTCTCGACATGACACGCCGGAACCTGTTCGCCCTGCTCACGGTTGTGCTGTTCGCCGGCACAACCGCCTCGGCGAACCTGTTCCTGCCCGAATCGGGGTCCCTGGCCGACTTCCTGTCTCTCAAGCCCGGCATCGGGCTCGTCACCATCGAAGGGACAATCGCCGACGCCCGAGAACCGGTACGCCAGCTCAAATGGCTCGAGGACAACGACCTCGTCCGGGCCATCCTCGTTCGGGTGGACAGCCCGGGCGGCGGGGTGACTCCTTCGCATGAGATCTACGCCGAGCTGGTCCGCATCAGGGACGAAGGAACGCCCGTCGTCGTATCGATGGGAACCCTCGCCGCGTCGGGCGGCTACTACATCTCCTGCCCGGCCGACGTCATCGTCGCCAACCCGGGGACGTTAACCGGTTCCATCGGCGTCATCATGGAATTCCCCGTGCTCAAGGAGATGATGGAGAAACTCGGCCTCGGGGTCGAGGTCATCAAGTCCCGCGAGCACAAGGACATCGGCTCGCCGTTCCGGGACATGACCGAACGGGAGCGGGAGTTGCTGCGCGAGGTTGTCGTCGACGTCTACGACCAGTTCGTCGGCATCGTCAGTTCCGAAAGGGGACTTCCCGAGGCCAGCGTCCGCGAGATAGCCGATGGCCGCATCTTCACCGGGAGCAAGGCGCTCGAATACGGGTTGGTCGACACCATCGGCACCTTCGAGGACGCCAAGCGTATTGCGGCCGACCTCGGCGATATCAAGGGCGACCCGCGCATCATCAAGCCACGGCGCCGGGTGCGCTCATGGCTCTACGAGTTCCTGGAGGGAGCTGCGGTCAGGATTCTCGGCCTGCCCCGTTTCCCGAGGCTGGCCTACATCTGGCACTGACCCCGTCAGCGACGGGGAAAGAGCGTTCGCCGTATCTTCTTGAAAACCTGCCTGGCCTCGCTTGTTGCCTTGCGACCCTCGATCAGGTCCCGGTCGGCCTGCTTCGCATCCTCGGTCGTCTTCAGGGTCTGGAGCGCGTGCTCGGCCGTGGCCCGCAGGCTGTCGAAACGCGCGAACAGCGGTGCGACGTTGGGGCTCTGCGGCAGGTTCTGGCGCAGGCTTTCCGCCTCCTGGACAACCTCGTCCAGGTCCCTGGCAACCTCGGTCCCCTGCGCCTGTATCATCTCCAGCGTTTTCTGAACCGCCGGGGTCTTGCCCGATGTGGTGAGGATGAAAACCACCCCGGCGACCACTACTAGCCCGACGATCGCCCAGACTACTACTCTTGTCTTCATAGAACCTCCGAAATCCCTGTCTGCAAACGAACGTCGGTCGGGACCATATCTGCCACCATCATATGGCGGAGGCCGGTCCGGTCAACTGCCTTCCTCCCCGGTCAACTCGGCTTCCATTCCACCGACCACCTCCAGCTTTCTCAGCCAGTCCTTCGCGCTGCGGTAGTCCAGCTCCAGGCGGTCCTTAAGCTTCACCCCGGCATCGATGTCCTGCACGACCGCCATGGAATCCAGCATTGCCCGGCACTCCACCAGCTTCCGGTCTATCGCCGCGCGAGCGCTGTCGGCGTCGGGCGAGGAAGGGATGCTGTCCCTGATCCGCTCGTAGCGTCGCTCGAACGAACCGAGCCGCGATTCCATCCGCCCCGAGAACTCGAGCAGATCCTCGCGACCGAAGTCCGGC
>Ga0272442_10011322_pt1 | contig 10887 bp, 10 predicted proteins | sample SSMForm2O_FD_200262 | JGI IMG/M metagenome (GOLD analysis project Ga0272442, IMG submission 200262) | Marine sediment archaeal communities from Little Sippewissett salt marsh, Falmouth, MA, United States - SSM-Form-2O | ecosystem: Environmental > Aquatic > Marine > Wetlands > Sediment ... | reverse complement strand
CTTGGCCAGACGGTCGGCCTCGCGTGCCATGCGCACCAGCTCGGGGTTCACCCGCTCCTGGGCCTCGTCCACGAAGAGGTCGTGCAACCGGGACGACACCATCACGTGCTGCCACAGCGGCACCGGTCGGCGTTCTTCGACCACGACGTCGGTCGGGCCGCGCACGGTACCGAGCCAGTCGCCGAACTCCTCGGCGTTGGAGACCGTGGCCGACAAGGAGACCAGGCGCACCGACTCGGGCAGGGTGATGATCACTTCTTCCCAGACGGGGCCGCGCTCCTTGTCAGCGAGGTAGTGCACCTCGTCCATCACCACCGAGCGCAGGCCGACCAATGTCGTCGATCCGGCGTAGAGCATGTTGCGCAGCACCTCGGTGGTCATCACGACCACGGGCGCCTCGGAGTTGACGCTCAGGTCTCCGGTGAGCAGGCCGACGACGGACTCCCCGTAGCGGTCGACGAGGTCGGCGTACTTCTGGTTCGACAGCGCCTTGATAGGCGTCGTGTAGAAGCACTTGCCGCCCTCGGTGAGGGCCAGGTGCACCGCGTACTCCCCGACCACCGTCTTGCCTGCCCCGGTGGGCGCCGCGACGAGCACGTCGCGACCGGCGTCCAGGGCACGGCAGGCGTGCTGCTGGAACGGGTCGAGGTCGAACGGGTACAGCGCGGCGAACTCGTCAGCGGCGTTCGCCGCCGGTGACCGGCTCACCACCGTCCGGCCCGCTGCAGCCCACGGTCGTGACACCGCCGCGGCATCACAGCAGCGGTGACGGGCGGTCGTCGTCCGGCGTGCCCGACGGCCGGTCGTCGGCCGGTGTGCTCGGTGCGTCGTCCAGCGGGGAGGCCTCGTCGTCGTCCAGGCCGGCGAGTCCCAGCTCGGCGTCTCGCTTGGCTCGGCGCCTGTCGTTGATGCGGCACACGACGACGGCCGCCTCGAACAGCAGCCACATCGGCACGGCGAGCATGAGCATGGTGATCGGGTCGCCGGTCGGCGTCGCGACGGCCGCAAACACGAAGACCCCGATGATGATCCAGCGGCGAGCCGACGACAGCGCAGCGCCGCTGAACACCCCGACGGCGTTGAGCAGCACGACGAACACCGGCAGCAGGAAGGCGAGGCCGAACACGAGCACGAGGCGCACGACGAAGGAGAAGTAGCGGGAGAACGAGACGAAGTTGCTGACTCCGTCGGGGGTGAAGCCCAGCAGGACGGTGAGGCCCTTCGGCAGCAGCCAGTAGCAGAGCACGACTCCGGCGAGGAAGAGCGGCACGGCGGTCACCATGACCGCCGCCGCCCAGCGCTTCTCGTTGCCGTAGAGACCGGGGACGATGAACGCCCAGAGCTGGTAGATCCACACGGGTGCGGCGAACACGATCCCGGCCAGGATCGCCAGGCGGATCGGGATGGTGAACGGGTCGGCGATGCCGTCGAAGTTGATGACGGCGTCGAGGTTCTGCTCGTCGGCGAGCCGTTCTGTCGTCGCTGTGAACGGCCCGATGAACAGCTCGAGCAGCGGGTCGTAGAACAGCAACCCGATCACCATTCCGACGACCACGGCGCCGACGGAGATGAGCAGCCGCCTGCGCAGCTCGCGCAGGTGGTCGGCCAGGGGCATGCGCCCGCCCTCGCCGGACGGACCGGTCGCGAAGCGTCCCCTGATGATGGTGGCCATCGTCGTCAGCGCCCCCGCAGGGGCGTGCGCGCCCTAGGAGCGTTCGTCGCTGCTGCTCGGCGCAGGCTGGGTCACCGGGTCGACAGACGCGGTCGTCGGCTGTGCCGGCGGCGCGGAGATCTGCGGAGCGGCCGGAGGCGGCGTGACCTGCTGAGCCGGCGGTTGCGCAGTGGGCTGCTGGGGAGCCGGCTGCGTCGCGCTGGTGTCGTCGTTCTCATCGCTGACCAGGCCCTTGGTCTCGGCCTTGAAGATGCGCAACGAGCGACCCAGCCCGCGAGCGGTGTCAGGAAGCCTCTTCGCGCCGAAGACCAGCACGATGATGAGCAGGATGATCAGAAGCTCGGGCCCGCGGATGTTCTGAAGGAATCCCATCGTCGTCTCCTAGCGCTCGACTTGGTGCCGACTGTACGCGGTGCGCGGCAGGTTCTCAGCGAGGCGACTCGAACAAGCGGAGGTCAGTAGGAGCCCAGCACGTCCACGACCAGAACCAGCGGCTCCCCGTCGTTGTCGTCGGCGGAGATCATCGTGATCACGCGCGTCCCCGCTGCGGCTGAATCCAGCGCCTCGGCCAGCCCGGGCAGCGCCTCGGCCGACAGGCCGACCGGGGCGGACTCCCAGGTGGAGAACAGCACCTCGCCGCTGTCCAAGGAGGCTTGCACGGCATGTGCGGCCACGGCTGCGGTCGCATCGATCGGCTCGCCGGTTCCCTCGACGACCACGGTGCTGGTGCTCGTCTGAGGAGCAGTGGCGGTCGAGACGTCGATGGTGGGCTGCGTGCCGGGGTCACCGGTCACGGTGGGCAGACCGTCGGGCAGGTCGGTGACCGGAGTGCCCTCGGTGGCATCGGCAGCGGAGAAGGTGTCGCGGATGTCGACGACGAACACCAGGGTCGCTCCGCCGGGGATCTCTCCTGACCCCTCTTCGCCGTAGCCCAGGTCGGGCGGGATGACGAGCAGCACGCGGCTCCCGACCCGTTGGCCGACCAGACCGTTGTCCCATCCGGCGATGACGGCCTGCACGCCGATGCCGAACGCGGCCGGCTCGTCGCGGCTCCACGAGGAGTCGAACTCCTCGCCGGTGTCCCACAGCACGCCCGCGTAGTCGGCCAGCAGCAGGTCACCGGCCATGACCTCGTCCCCGTCGCCTTCGACGACGGTCTCGACGACCAGGTCAGCGGGCGGCTCGCTGTTCGGCACGGTGATCTCGGGGGCCGACGCGGTGTCGGTGGAGGTCACGACGCCGCTGGTGCCTGTGTCACTGGTGGCCCCCGCGTCGCTGGTGGCCGCGGCGTCGGAGTCGGCGCTGCTGCATCCGGTGAGGATGGTGAGCAGGCCGAGCAGGACGGCGATGGGAACGAGACGGAACAGCGGCACCGAGAGACCCCTCAGTCGTGGCAGGTGAGGGGAAAGGTTCTCACATGCCGGCGATGAGCCGGTCAACGCGCTCGTCCACCGAGCGGAACGGGTCTTTGCAGAGCACGGTGCGCTGGGCCTGGTCGTTGAGCTTGAGGTGCACCCAGTCGACGGTGAAGTCGCGGCGCTTCTCCTGGGCCGCCGCGATGAAGTCGCCGCGGAGCTTCGCCCGTGTCGTCTGGGGCGGCTTCGTCTTGGCCTCGAACACGTCGACGTCGGTGGTCGTGCGTGCCAGCGCGTCGCGGCCCTGCAGCAGGTAGAACAGTCCGCGCTGGCGATGGATGTCGTGGTAGGCCAGGTCGAGCTGGGCGACACGGGGCGAGGCCAGGCTGAGGTTGTGGCGCTCCCGGTAGCGCTCGATCAGGCGGTACTTGATCACCCAGTCGATCTCACGCTCGACCAGCGACAGGTCACCGGACTCCACGGCCTTGAGCGCTCGCTCCCACAGATCGAGCGTCCGGCGGGTCACCGGGTCGTCCCAGCCCTCGCGGTCCACCAGGTCGCGCACCCGCCCCAGGTAGGCGTCCTGCAGCTCCAGGGCGCTCGCCTCGCGTCCGTTCGACAGCTTGACCCGGCGCCGCCCCGTGGGGTCGTGGCTGATCTCCCGGATGGCGCGGATGGGGTTCTCCAGCCCCAGGTCTCGCATGCCGATTCCGGCCTCGATGAGCCTGATGACGAGGTCGGTCGACGCCACCTTGAGCATGGTGGTGGCCTCCGACATGTTGGAGTCCCCGACGATGACGTGCAGGCGGCGGAACCGGTCGGCGTCGGCGTGCGGCTCGTCACGGGTGTTGATGATCGGACGCGACCGGGTGGTCGCACTCGAGACGCCCTCCCAGATGTGCTCGGCTCGCTGGCTGACGGAGAACACCGCCCCGCGCGGTGTCTGGAGCACCTTGCCGGCCCCGCAGATGATCTGGCGCGACACCAGGAAGGGCAGCAGCACGTCGGCCAGGCGGGAGAACTCGCCCTGCCGGCCGATCAGGTAGTTCTCGTGGCAGCCGTAGGAGTTGCCGGCGGAGTCGGTGTTGTTCTTGAAGAGGTAGACCTCGCCGCTGATGCCCTCGTCGGCGAGCCGGATCTGGGCGTCGGTGAGCAGCCCCTCGAGGATCCGCTCCCCCGCCTTGTCGTGGGTGACGACTGCGCCGATGTCGTCGCACTCCGGTGTCGCGTACTCGGGGTGGCTTCCCACGTCGAGGTAGAGCCGAGCCCCGTTGCGCAGGAACACGTTGCTGGACCGGCCCCACGAGACCACCCGGCGGAACAGGTAGCGGGCCACCTCGTCGGGCGAGAGGCGACGTTGGCCACGAAAGGTGCACGTGACGCCGTACTCGGTCTCGATACCGAAGATGCGCCGCTCCATGGGCCCACGGTAGGCGCAACCGGCCCGGACTACCCGCCGGCGGCGAGCAGGTCGTCGATCTCGGCGGCCTTGATGCGACGGAACGATCGGCGCGGGCGGTTGCGGGTGAGAACGGCCACCTCGAGCTGGGAGGAGTCCAGCGTCCGGCTGGCCCCACCGGCGCCGTCGCGCGCGAGACCATCGACGGCCAGGCGCAGGGCCGCGTCGAGCGTCAGCCCGTCGCTGTAGTGCTCGGTCAGGTAGCCGCCGATCACGTCCGAGGACCCACCCATGACGGCGATACCGTGCTCGTCGGCGACCGAGCCGTCGTAGGTCAGTCGGAAGATCTGGTCGGAGTCGGCGTCGGGACCCACCTCCGCCACGATGATCTCGACCTCGTAGGGCTTCGGCTCGGTGGTGAAGATCGCGCCCAGGGTCTGGGCGTAGGCGTTGGCCAGCCCCCGCCCAGTCACGTCACGGCGGTCGTAGGAGTAGCCGCGTAGGTCGGCCAGGCGGACCCCGGCTACCCGCAGGTTCTCGAACTCGTTGTACTTGCCCACCGCAGCGAAGGCGATGCGGTCGTAGATCTCGGAGATCTTGTGCAGCGACGTGGACGGGTTCTCTGCGACGAACAGGATCCCGTCGGAGTACTGGGCGACGACGACGCTGCGTCCACGAGCGATGCCTTTGCGGGCGAAGTCCGCCCGATCTTTCATCAGCTGCTCGGGCGAGACGTAGAACGGCATGGACATGGGTGCGCGCTCCTCTACTCGCTCGCCGTGGCGGACGGGCCGTCGGGTCGTCGGGCCCGCGCGGCGACGACGGACTGCACCACGACACCGACAGCCTCGTCCTCCAGCCGCCGGTACCCGTCGGCATCAACGATCGCCACCACCGGGTAGATGCCGCGCGCGAGGTCGGGGCCGCCCGTGGCGGAGTCGTCGTCCGCGGCGTCCCACAGCGCCTCGACGCACACGCGGACGGCCTCGTCGCTGGCCATTCCGGACTGGTGCAGCTTCTTCAGCGACCCCCGCGCGAACAGCGATCCGGAGCCGACCGAGTAGTGCTCGTGCTCCTCGTAGCGTCCGCCGGTGACGTCGTAGGAGAAGATGCGTCCCCGCTGCGCGTCGAGGTCGTAGCCGGCGAACAGCGGTATGGCCGCCAGGCCCTGGAACGCCATCGGCAGGTTGCCGCGGATCATCGTGGCCAGGCGGTTGGCCTTGCCGTCGAGGGAGAGCTGAACGCCCTCGATCTTCTCGTAGTGCTCCAGCTCGACCTGCAGCAGCCGCACGAGCTCGGTGGCGATTCCCGCCGAGCCGGCGATGCCGACGCAGGTGAAGTCGTCGGCGGCGAACACCTTCTGGATGTCGCGCTGGGCGATGATGTTGCCCACGGTTGCCCGCCGGTCACCGGCCATCACCACGCCCTCGTTCGAGGTCACGGCCACGATCGTCGTGCCGTGCGGTGGGGTCACGCCGGTTGCGGCGGCTTCGTCGAAGGCGCCGGCGGCGACATCAGGGGCGACGCGGCCCAAGAACTCGCTGAACGACGACCCACCGGGGGTGAAGAACGCGGACGGGAGCCGGCTGTCGGTCACTGGCCGCCCTTCTGCACGAAGCCGCGGACGAAGTCCTCAGCGTTCTCCTCCAGCACGTCGTCGATGTCGGTCAGGATCGAGTCGACGTCGTCGGCCAGAGCGTCCTGGCGCTCCTTGAGCTCCTCGGATACCTCGGGCGCGGCGGCCTCCTCGACCTCCTTGTCGCGCTGCGTCTGGCGTTGCTGGGCAGGGCTGGGCTCTCGTGTGGCCATGGGTGCCTCCTGATCGCCGGTGGGCTGCCGATTGCGTACGGCGAGGTTAGCCGTTGGGTTGGCTCAGGCGCGCGAGCAGGTCCGCCGCTGTCGGCGCGGAGTCGAGCAGAGCCCCGACGTGTGCTCGGGTGCCTCGCAACGGTTCCAGGGTCGGTACCCGCTGCAGCGCGTCGCGGCCGGGGACGTCGAAGATGACGGAGTCCCAGGAGGCGGCGGCGACGTCTTCGGCGTACTGCTCCAGGCACCGACCGCGGAAGTAGGCGCGGGTGTTCTCCGGCGGCTCGGTGACGGCTGCTCGAACCTCGTCGTCGCTCACCAGGCGCTGCATGCGACCGGTGCTCACGAGACGTTGGTACAGGCTTCGCCGGGGTCGCAGGTCGTGGTACTGCAGGTCGATCAGCGCGAGCTTCGGCGACGACCAGTCCAGGCCGTCGCGCTGGCGGTACCCCTCCAGCAGCGCCAGCTTGGCGACCCAGTCGAGCTCGCCGGCCAGCAGCATCGGGTCTCGCGCCAACCTGTCCAGCACGTCGCTCCATCGCGCCAGCACGTCGGCGGTCATGGCGTCGACGTCGCTGCCGTACGAGCGCTCGGTGTACGCGTGCGCCTGGTCGCAGTAGAAGCGCTGGATGTCGAGGCCGGTCATCTTCGAGCCGTCGGCCATGGGCACGGCCATCTGCAGCGTCGGGTCGTGCGAGACCTGGTGCATGGCCTCCACCGAGTCGGCCAGCACTGGCGGCTCGTCCAGCCAGCCGTCCTCGATCATCGCCAGCACCAGCGAGGTCATGCCTACCTTCAGGTACGTGGCGACCTCGGACAGGTTCGCGTCCCCCACGATGACGTGCAGGCGCCGGTAGCGGTCAGCGTCGGCGTGCGGCTCGTCGCGGGTGTTGATGATCGGACGCTTCAGGGTCGTCTCCAGCCCCACCTCGACCTCGAAGAAGTCGGCCCGCTGACTGATCTGGTAGGCGTGGGTGCGGGTCTCCTGGCCTACCCCGAGACGCCCGGCTCCGGTGATCACCGGCCGCGACACGAAGAAGGGGGTGAGCTGAGCAACGATGCGATCGAACGGCGTGGCCCGGTTCATCAGGTAGTTCTCGTGCGTGCCGTACGAGGCGCCCTTGCCGTCGGTGTTGTTCTTGTACAGCACCAGGGGCACGCCGTAGGAGGCGCTCGCCAGCTCACCTGCCTCGGTGATCACCAGGTCGCCGGCCTTGTCCCACACCACGGCGGCACGCGGGTCGGTCACCTCCGGAGTGGAGTACTCCGGGTGGGCATGGTCGACGTAGAGCCGCGCGCCGTTGGTGAGCACCACGTTGGCCAAGCCGACTTCTTCGTCGGTGAGCAAGGTCGGGTCGGCGACGTCACGAGCCAGGTCGAAGCCGCGGGCGTCACGCAGCGGGTTCTCCTCCTCGAAGTCCCACCGGGGCCGGCGCTGCCGGGAGTGCGCTGCGGCGTAGGCGTTGACGACCTGCGACGACGATGTCATCGCGTTCGCCGTCGGGTTGCCGAGCACGGAGATGCCGAACTCGGTCTCCAACCCGACGACGCGGTGGACGGTCACTACAGGTACTGACCCGTGTTGGCCACGTTGGCGATGGAGCGGCCGGCCTCGGTGCCCTGCTTGCCCTGCACCAGGGTGCGGATGAACACGATTCGCTCGCCCTTCTTGCCCGAGATGCGCGCCCAGTCGTCCGGGTTGGTCGTGTTCGGCAGGTCTTCGTTCTCCTTGAACTCGTCCAGGCAGGCGTCGAGCAGGTGGGCCACGCGGACGCCCTTCACGCCGGTCTCCAGGTAGTCCTTGATGGCCGACTTCTTCGCCCGGTCGACGACGTTCTGCAGCATCGCACCGGAGTTGAAGTCCTTGAAGTAGAGGATCTCCCGGTCACCGTTGGCGTAGGTGACCTCAAGGAACTGGTTGTCCTCGGTCTCGGAGTAGAGCCTCTCGACGGCCCGCTGGATCATGCCCGCCACGGTCGCGTCGCGGTCACCGCCGTGCTCGGCCAGGTCGTCGGGGTGCAGCGGCAGCTCGGGCAGCAGGTACTTGCTCAGGATGTCGCGCGCGGACTCGGCGTCGGGGCGCTCGATCTTGATCTTCACGTCGAGCCGGCCGGGCCGAAGGATCGCCGGGTCGATCATGTCCTCGCGGTTGCTGGCTCCGATCACGATGACGTTCTCCAGCAGCTCCACGCCGTCGATCTCGCTGAGCAGCTGCGGGACGATCGTGTTCTCCACGTCCGACGACACGCCGCTGCCGCGGGTGCGGAACAACGAGTCCATCTCGTCGAAGAACACGATCACCGGGGTTCCGCCGGACGCCTTCTCCCGCGCGCGTTGGAAGACGAGCCTGATGTGGCGCTCGGTCTCCCCCACGTACTTGTTGAGCAGCTCGGGGCCTTTGATGTTGAGGAAGAACGACTTCGACTGCTGCTGGCCGGTTCGCTCGGCCACCTTGCGCGCCAGCGAGGCGGCGACGGCCTTGGCGATCAGCGTCTTGCCGCAGCCGGGTGGTCCGTACAGCAGCACCCCCTTGGGCGCCTTGAGCTGGTGCTCGGCGAAGAGGTCCTGATGCATGAACGGCAGCTCGACGGCGTCGCGAATCTGCTCGATCTGCGCGAACAGCCCTCCGATGTCTTCGTACTTGATGTCGGGGACCTCTTCGAGGATCAGCTCCTCGACCTCCGACTTGGGCACACGCTCGAGCACGAAGCCTGAGCGCGGCTCCAGCAGCAGGGAGTCCCCCGCCCGCAGCACCACGTCGCGCAGTGGGTCGGCGAGGCGCACGACCCGCTCCTCGTCCGCGCGAGACAGCACCAGTGCCCGGTCGCCGTCGGCCATCAGCTCCTTGAGCATGACGACCTCGCCGACGTCTTCGAACTCCAGAACGCCGACCACGTTCAGGGCCTCGTTGAGCATCACCTCGTGGCCGGGCCGCAAGGTGTCGACCTCGACGCCCGGGCTCACCCGAACACGCAGCTTGCGTCCGCCGGTGAAGACGTCGACGGCCCCGTCGGGAGCCTTGTTCAAGAACACCCCGAAGCCGGACGGAGGCTGCGCCAGCCGGTCGATCTCTTCCTTCAACGACACGATCTGGTCGCGAGCCTCGCGCAGCGTGGCGGCCAGCCTCTCGTTCTGCGCGGTCAGCGACGCGACGCGGCCCTGCATCTGGGCCAGGCGGTCCTCGAGCATCCGGCTGGTGTGGATGGACCGGCCCGGCGTCTCCGACGGCTGGTCGGGCGGCGTGCGGCCCTGCGGATCTTGCGTCATCTCGCCACCTCCACCTCGGCGGGTACGTCCAGATCGACCCTACCTGGCTTGCGCGGACTCACCACCGCGGAGCGCGCCGGGCGCGGGTCGCCGGGCCCGCATCGGGGGCGTGGTGCCCGGAGCGAGTCGGCGCGTGGTGACGAGAAAGCCGGTGTGCCCGACCATCCGGTGGTCCGGCCGCACCGCGAGGCCCTCCACGTGCCACGATCGCTGCATGGTCTCCGCGGACGCGGGCTCGGTGAAGCACTCGCTGTCGCGAGCGGCCTCGACCACACGGGACAGCTGGGTGGTCGTGGCGACGTAGACGCACAGCAGCCCTCCGGGGACGAGGGCGTCCGCCACCGCCGCGAGGCACTCCCAGGGGGCCAGCATGTCGAGCACCACCCGGTCGACCGACCCTGGTTCGTGGTGCTGGGCCAGCAGCTCGGCCAGGTCTCCCACGGTGAGGGTCCACTGGGGCGGGCGTTGACCGAAGTAGCGCTCGACGTTGCGGGCGGCGACATCGGCGAAGTCGTCGCGTCGTTCGAAGGAGTGCACACGTCCGTGCTCGCCGACCGCTCGCAGCAGCCACATGCTCAGCGCACCCGACCCTGCCCCTGCCTCCACGACCGTGAGCCCGGGCCCGATGTCGGCCGCTCCGAGGATCGCCGTGGCGTCCTTGGGGTAGACGACCGTCGCCCCCCGCGGCATCGACAGCGTGACGTCGGCCAGCGTGGGCCGCAGCGCCAGGTAGGCGCTGCCGCTGCTGGACGTCACGACCGAGCCCTCGGGCTTGCCGATCAGGTCGTCGTGGGCGACCTGGCCGTGGTGGGTGTGGAAGACCGCGGCTGCTTCGAGCCACAGCGTGTGCTTGCGGCCCTTGCGGTCAGTGATCTGAACCCGGTCGCCCGGCTGGAAGGGGCCCCGGCGAAGGGTGCTCGGCTCGTTCACCGGCATGAGGCTAGGTCAGGCCGCGCCGCGACGAATCTGTCGCACCCCCCGCCTACCGTGAGTGCCATGTCGAACTCGTCGGTGTCCACGTCGGTCGACCAGCCGGCGGCCGGGCCGGTCGATCCGCCGCTCGCACTGTCTCCGTCGCGGGTGGCCGACTTCAAGGCCTGTCCGCTGCTGTACCGATTCCGGGCCATTGACCGCCTGCCCGAGCCGCCGAGCCCGCAGGCGCTGCGCGGCACCCTGGTGCACACCGTCCTGGAGCGGTTGTTCGACGTCCCCGCCACGGGTCGCACGCCCGACCACGCCCGCGAGCTCGCTGCCGCGGGCCTGGCCGAGATGCTGGCCGACGAACCCTCGATCGCCGAGCTGGTGGGCGACAGCGACGAGGCCACTCGGCAGTGGCTGGCCGACACCGCGGTGCTGCTCGACCGCTACTTCACCCTCGAGAACCCTCA
>Ga0272442_10011321_pt1 | contig 10888 bp, 11 predicted proteins | sample SSMForm2O_FD_200262 | JGI IMG/M metagenome (GOLD analysis project Ga0272442, IMG submission 200262) | Marine sediment archaeal communities from Little Sippewissett salt marsh, Falmouth, MA, United States - SSM-Form-2O | ecosystem: Environmental > Aquatic > Marine > Wetlands > Sediment ... | reverse complement strand
GGGGTCGCTGCCGCTGCCGCCGGCGCTGTTCGGTGAGCTCCGCGAGAAGATCGACGATCGCCCGTTCCCGTCGAAGTCGAAGAAGCTGCGGATCGAGTCGTTCGAGGTGGACGGGGGCAAGCTGGTGCTGCACGTGAAGTCGGTGCGGAAGCCGCGTTAGACCCCGGCCGGTTCCTTCGTCGCGTCGTCGCCGCGTCCGGCGCCCCGTTCACGGAACCAGTTCCTCTTTCCCTCAGGACGTGCCACGGCTGGCTTGTCCAGCCGTGTGAATCACCCACCGTTACCGTTGCGACACGGCTGGATTAGCCAGTCGTGGCACGCGTCCCGGTACAAGGTGGGTTTCTTAACAGGGCATCAGTTCGCGGCGTACTGGAGAAACGCCTTCGGGAGGAACGCCAACAGGTCGGTCGCGATGAGTCCGTGTGTCCCGACCGAAGCCTCGGCGAGGTCGCCGGCGAGTCCGTGGAGGTAGACGCCGAGGACGGCGGCGTCGAAGGGTTCGAGTCCCTCTCCGATGAGTGCGGCGATGATTCCGGTGAGCACATCACCGGTGCCGCCGGTGGCCATGCCGGGGTTGCCGGTGGTGTTGACGCAGGCCTTCTCCCCGTCGGTCACGACGGTTCCCGTACCCTTGAGCACGCACACGACGCCGTGCGAGGCGGCGAACTCCCGGGCCATGCCCTCGCGGTCGGCCTCGACGGTCGGAATCGCACAGTCGAGGAGGTGGGCCATCTCTCCGGGGTGAGGCGTGATGACCGTGGGCGGCCTTCGTGCGGTGAGCACGTCGCGTGAGACTTCGAGACAGTAGAGACCGTCGGCGTCGATGACGAGCGGCTGCTCGATTCGGTCGACGAGCTTCCGGACGAGTGCACGGGTATCGGCGTTGCGACCGAGCCCGGGGCCGAGTGCGACGACGTCGGCCCACCGGGCGATCTCCGCAATCGTCTCGAAGGCGCTCTCGGCGAAGGTCCCGTCGACGGTGTCGGGACACCCGGCGGTCATCGCACAGGTGAGTTTCGTGGCCGCCGTGTCCCACACGCACTCGGGCACCGCGGCTTTCACCAGACCCGCTCCGGCACGCAGCGCCGCCTCGGCCGCGAGACACGCCGCACCCACCATCCCGCGTGAACCCGCGATCACCAGCACACGACCCAGCTCCCCCTTGTGCGTCTCACGACGACGCGCGGGAAGCTTTGGAAGTTCCGCATCACCCATCGTTCTCGTCCTTTGCCGCCACCGAGCAGATGAGGGCGGCGACGTAGCCGCCCCCGAAACCGTTGTCGATATTCACCACGCTGACGCCCGCCGCACAGCTGTTCAGCATCGTCAACAGCGGCGCCACGCCGCCGAAACTCGCACCATACCCCACACTCGTCGGCACCGCCACCACCGGGGCGCTCACCAGCCCCCCCACCACGCTCGCCAGCGCCCCCTCCATCCCGGCGACGACGACGATCACCGTCGCCTCGAGCATCGCCGCGTGGTATCGAAGCAGCCGGTGGAGTCCCGCGACACCGACGTCGTAGAACGTCTCGACGGTCGCCCCCATCATGGCAGCGGTCACGCGGGCCTCCTCGGCGACGGGGATGTCGCTGGTGCCGGCGGAGACGATGACGACCTTCCCCGGCAGGGGCTTGGACTTCGCCTGCACGAGGGCGAACGTGCGTGCACGTGCGTTCACCTCGACGTCGTCGAAGCGCGTCTTCACCGCCTCGAGGGTCTCCGCATCGGCACGCGTCGCCAGGACGTTGCTGCCCGCCTGGACCATCGTCTCGACGATGCCGACGACCTCGTCGGGGGTTTTCCCGGCGCAGAGGATCACCTCGGGGTGTCCGCAGCGTATCGCACGGTGATGGTCGACCTTGGCGAAGTCGACGTCCTCGAAGGGGAGTCGTCGCAGCGCGTCGAGCATCTCCGCCTCGGAGAGGTCGCCGGCGCGGAAGTTCCGCAGCATGTCGCGCAGACGGTCCGCTTTCATTCCCCGGCCCCGTAGCGCTTGGAAATCTTCCCCTCACCGGTGCTGGCGTGGTCGATCTCGTGCACGGGACCGACGACGCTCGAGCAGATATTCGACAGGTGAGCGGCGATGCGCTTGAAGTATCGCGAGAGCAGCGTGTAGGCGACCGCCTTCTGCGTGGGAAGCTGATCGTTGATGAGCTGTTCGATCATCTCGTCACAGTGTCGACGGATCTGCTTGGTATCCTTGATGATGGTCATGGCGACGTCCTGGTCGGCTTCGGCGAAGGCCCCGCGGGTCTTGCTGAAGATGCCCTCGATCTCGGCTCGCAGCTCCTTGAGCGGGGTGATGTAGGGACCGTGGTCGAAGTTCATGGTGTAGAGACAGGCCACCTCGAAGATGTTCTTGCAGAAGTCGCCGATGCGCTCGGCGTCCTTAACGACGCTCATCAGCACGAGACACGCCGGGACGTCGGCGTCACGACGCAGACTCAGGTGCTCGACGATGCGTCTGCGGATGTCGGTTTCCTGCGAATTGATCTGCTTGTCGCGTGCGAAGAACTCGTTGTGAACCGTGTCGGCACGCTCCTCGCGATGCAGCACCGCACCCACCGTCTTGAACATCCACTCCCCGTCCTCCAGCATGTGCTGAAACTCGGTCAGCATCTCACTCAGGAGGTCGCGCCCGCGCCAGGCGCTGATCAGTTCTCTCAGCATGCCCATGGTTTTCTCCTCTGCATCGTCCGTCGAAGCTCAACCCTTAGTATAAACGACTTCCGATCCGTCTGCAAGTCGTCGCTTGAAGCCCTTTCACCTTCAGAACAACTGCATCAGCAGAATCACCAGCGTCGGGAGCGCGAAAAACATCCCCAGAATGAAGAACGCCGCGTACCGCGGACGCTCCGCCGCCAGGTTCGCATACCAGATCGCACCTTCGATCGGGATTACTCTCAACGGATAGAAGACGAGTGCACCGTGCACATTGAACAGCAGGTGCACCATGGCGATGGTGAACCCGAGCGTGGCCAGTTTGCCCCCACCGGCCATGACGGCCAGCGCCGCCAGAAACGCGGTGATCGTCGTGCCGACGTTTGCACCCAGCGTGTAGGGGTAGACCTGTCGGATGTTCAGGAGACCCGCTCCCAACAGCGGCACCACCAGGCTCGTCGTGACCGAGCTCGACTGCACGATGGCGGTCACCATCATCCCGACGAAGTAGGCGATGCAGGCGTTGCGGAAGAGGTATCGGTCGAGGACGGTTTCGAGCTTTCCCTCGACGAGCGACCGCAGCACCTTGGTGATGCCCCAGAGCACGACGATGAGCAGCACGAGACTGACGATGATGAGGACGGTCGCCGTCCACCCGTCCGACAGTCCCAGCCCCTCCTTGAGGAATCGGGTGCAGGCGTTGACGACGGGGTCGATGATATGCTTGAGCGGCTTGAACCCGGCGGCGGGTTTGTCGACGTCGAGGCACAGGTCGGTGAGCCACAGCGACACCCGTTCGAGGTAGCCGCGGCCGGTAACGTGATGCGTGGTCCACTCGAGCGGGAAGAAGACCAGCACCGTGCACCAGTTGAAGAGGTCGTGGACGATGGCCCCGGCGAACGCCCGACGGAACTCGTCGCGACGCCCCACGTGGATGAGCGAGACCAGCACGTTGGTGACGCTGGTGCCGATGTTCGCTCCCATGACAATGGGCACCGCGTTGGCCAGCGAGAGACTCCCCCCGGCGACCATCGTGACGGCGATGCTGGTCGTCAGCGACGAGCTGCGGATGATCGCGGTGGCGAGCACACCGATGAAGAGTCCCACCACCGGGTTCGACGTGCTCGCAATGAGCCTCCTGGCGAAATCGTCCCCGAGCAGACCGAACGACTCCCCCATCAGCTTGATGCCGACGAGAAAGAGGTAGACCAGCACGACCACGGCCAGCCCGCTCAGCCAGCCCGGGAGTCGTCGACCCGGGGGGTCGGATTTCGGCGACGCGACGTCGCCCGGTGCATCCCTCAAGCTGTGCCTCACCTTGCGAGAAACGCGTCATCAGCGGAGGACCCACGATAGGCCGATCACGGCCAGAGGAAGTATGATAAACACCCCGAGGACAAAAAGCAACGCATAACGCGTGCGTTCGGCCGCCAACCTGGCATACCACCTCGCCGCCGAGATCGGGACGACCCGCAGCGGGTAGAACAGCGCCGCCCCGTGCAGGTTGAACAGCAGGTGCACCAGCGCACACGTCAGCGCCGGCGGACTCTCCGCCACGAACGCCAGCGACGCGATCAGCGCCGTCACCGTGGTCCCGACGTTGGCCCCCAGGGTGTACGGATACACCTGCTCGAGCGTCAACAGCCCCGCACCCAAGAGCGGCACCACCAGGCTCGTCGTCACCGAGGACGACTGCACCACCGCGGTGGCGATCATCCCCAGAAGATACGAGAGGATGGCGTAGCGGAACAGGTAATGGTCGATGATGCGCTCGAGCCGACCGACCACGAAGCCCTTGAGGATCTTCGTCATTCCCGTCAGCACGAAGAACAGCAGCGCCAGGCTCAGCAGCGCCAAGACCGTTGCCGCCGCCCCGTCGCAGAGGTTCAGCGTGTCGCAGAAGAAGTGCTGCACCGTCTTCACCAGCGGCTTGATGAGAACGTCGAGGGGTTTCATCGTCTTGACCGGCTGCATGCCGATGAAGTAATCCTGCAGCCACGTGGCGGTCCGCTCCAGGTAGCCCCTGCCGGTGTAGTGACGCGTAAGGAGTTCCACCGGGAAGAAGACGAGCACGGTGCACCAGTTGAAGAGGTCGTGGACGATGGCCCCGGCGAACGCCCGGCGGAACTCGTCACGACGACGGATGTGCACCAGCGACACGAGCGTGTTCGTGATGCTCGTGCCGATGTTCGCCCCCATGATGATGGGAATGGCCCCCACCAGCGAGATCTCTCCGGCGGCCACGCACGCCACCGTGATGCTCGTGGTCAGTGACGAACTCTGGACGATCGCCGTCACCAGCACCCCCACGAACAGCCCCGAGAACGGGTCGTCGGTGAGGTCGAACAGCATCTTCGAGAAGTCCTTCCCCAGCAGCTTGAACGAGCCGCCCATCAACTTGAGACCGAAGAGGAAGAGATACAGCAGAACGACCACGAGGAACCCCTGCACCCAGGGGTTTTTCTTCGCCGGGGCTGCCGGCTGCAGATCAGCGGGACTGTCGATGCCCGGTACGGCCAAGAGCGATCCTCCGGATTCAGACGCGCTCGACCTGCGGAAAGGCCCCGATGTCGAGCGGTGCGGTTTTTCCGGCTTTCAGGTGGTGATAGCCGAGTCCGGCGATCATCACCGCGTTGTCGGTGCAGAACCCGATCGGCGGAAAATACACGCTGAGGTCCGCCTCGCGGGCGGCGCAAGTCAGTTTGGTGCGAAGACGGGTATTGGCGGCGACGCCGCCCCCGACGACCATCCGGTCGACCCCGACCGACCGGGCGGCCCGCACGAGCTTCGCGGTCAGCACGTCGACGACCGCCTCCTGAAAACTGGCGGCCACGTCGGCCAGCTGGGCGTCGGTCAGCTGCGGGGCGTCGACCGGCAGCGACGAATCCTGACCGTGCGCGTGGTAGAGCACCGCGGTCTTGAGACCGCTGAAGCTGAAGTCGAACCCCCGGTCCATGAGCGAACGCGGAAAGGCGATCGCGGACGGATCGCCCTGCTCGGCGACCTCCTGAATGGCCGGTCCCCCGTGCAGCGTGCCCGTGAGCAGCCCGAGATATTTCGCCACCTTGTCGAAGGCTTCACCCGCCGCGTCGTCGGTGGTGGCGCCCATGAGTTCCGAGGTGAACACGTCTGAGACGTGATAGATGCTGGTGTGTCCGCCCGAGACGACAAGCGCGACGTAGGGATAGTCGAGGTCATCGAAGGCCATGTGGGCGGCGTAGATGTGCGCCTCGATGTGGTTGAGCGCCACGAGCGGTTTGCGCCAGGCCCACGCGAGGGCCTTGGCGGCGCTGGCGCCCATCAGGAGCGCCCCGATGAGTCCGGGACGGTTGGTGACGGCGATGCCGTCGATGCTTTCGGGCGATGCCGACGCCTCTTCCAGCGCCACCTGCACCACGGGAATGATGCTGCGGAGGTGCTCGCGACAGGCAATCTCCGGAACCACGCCGCCGAAACGGACGTGCAGACGACTGGACGATGCGACCTCGCTGGAGAGGATGACGCGACCGCGTTCCACCACGGCGGCGGCGGTCTCGTCGCAGGATGTTTCAATCCCGAGGATTCGCATGTCTCAGCCGGAAGTTCCCTCCCACGAACCCGTGCGGCTATTTCCCGTTTCGCTGCCACAGGAGGACCTTGAGTGCGACGAGCGCCCGCTCGAGCTGCTGGTCCCGGAAGGTTTCGTCCTCCTCCTCCCCGGGCTTCTTCTCCTCGAGTTCGGGTGCCGGCACGTCGGTCTCCGGGTCCTCTTCCTTCTCCAGGTCGTCGACGACCCGCTCCTCTTTCTTCACCTCGGGCTCAGGCTTGGGCGGGGTGCCGAGCTTCAGCCAGAGTCTCTGGATCTTCACCTTCTCCTCCGGGGTGGTCTCGACGACGATGTCGGGCTGCAGTCCGCCGTTTTTCGCCCCTTCGGCCTTGTGGATGCTGCGTCCGCTGGGGGTGTAGTATCTGGCGGTGGTGAGTTTGAGCGCGGCCTTGCCTCCCTGCAGCGGAATGACGTTCTGCACCGAGCCCTTCCCGAAGGTGCTCTCTCCGACAACGATGCCTCGGTTGTGGTCCTGGACGGCCCCGGCGACGATTTCACTGGCCGACGCGCTCCAGTTGTTGACGAGCACCGCCAGCGGGAACTGTTCATAGGTCCCGAGCTTGCGGGCCTCGTACGACACCGGCTTCACCGCACGTCCGCGCGTGCTGACGATCACCCCCTCTTCGAGGAACCGGTCGGAGACGTTCACCGCCGACGAGAGCAGTCCCCCCGGGTTGAACCGGAGGTCGAGCACGAGCGCCCGCATCCCCTTCTTCCGCAGCTCGTCCATCGCCTTGTCGAGGTCCTCCGCCGTGTTCTCACGGAACGCCGACATCCGGATGTAGCCGATCTTCTGCTCGGGCTCGACGAAGTAGTCCCAGTGTCCCACCTCGTCGACGCGTCGGTATCCGCGGATGCTGATGAGCGGGATGACGTCGCGCGTGATCGTGAGGTCGAGTTCCGTGCGTGCACCCTCGTGACGGATGGTGATGGTGACCTGGGTGCCCTTCTTGCCTCGCAGCACCTTCACCGCGTCCATGGTCGACATCCCGGCGGTCGACTTCCCCTCGATCTTGACGATGCGGTCGCCCGCGCGGATGCCCGCACGCCACGCCGGGGTGTCCTCGATCGGGGCGATCACCGTCAGCCAGTTGTGCCGGATGCCGATCTCGATGCCCAGACCCTGGAACTCGCCCTTCGTCTCGGTGCGGAACTCCTCGAAGTCCTTCGGCGAGATGTACGCACTGTAGCGGTCGAGGTTCAGAAGCGCACCGCGAAGCGCACCTTCCAGAATCTTGTCCTCGTCGACCTCCTCGACGTAGTTGTCGCGGATCTTCTCCACCACGATCGCCAGCGTCTCGAATTGCTTGTACAGGTTGTCCCGCCTCGCCGCAAACCCCTGAACCGCCCAGGTCGCCACGATCACGATCAGCACCGTCCAGATCACGTCCCTTCGACGCATTACCCGCTCCTTTCACGTTCCCGGACGTCCACGTCCGGTTGCCGGTTTCTATTTTCCGAGCACGGTCCAGCGCAGCTGTTTTTCCCTCTTGCCGAACGCCGCCGCAAGCTCCTTCGCGTAGCGCCGACGTCTGCACCACGTCATGAACCGTTTCATCGAATGCCACAGGTCCTTGCGGTCCTTCGCCGCGTCCAGCCGCGCCGGGACCTCCTCGATCAGGAAATCCTCGACGTGATCCACCGTCAGATCGGCGAGACCCTCGACCTGCTGCCGCTCGAGGTATTCGAAGAACGGACGCAGACTCTCGGCGATGCGGTCGAGCCGCGGTCGAACGACCTCCTCGTCCAGGTCGTCGAAGAACCGCAGAACCGCCTCCTGCATGGTGATGGACAAGACTGGCTCCCTCGAGCCCCCGGCCCGTCGGGGCGAGAGGTCCGTTCGAACTCGATGAGGGCGGGAGACATCGTGACGGGCTCCCGGCGTCCGCTAAAGCATAGTCGTCGGGAGCCCGAAATCAAGTGGAAATCGCCGAAGCCCGGCCCGAACGGCCCCCAACACGCCCGCGCGGGGTCTTCCGCACCCGCACCCGTGCCGGTCCGGCGGGCCTGTCGTAAAATGTGCCGGTTCCACGACACGCGCCGACGTCAAGCCACCTCGGTGAACATCTTCGCGGGTGACGCGCAGATCGGACACGTCGCCGGGGCTTCGCCGATGACGGTGTTCCCGCACACCTGGCAGACGGTGATCGGCGCGGCTTCGAGGTCGCTGCCGCCCTCGAGCGTCTTCAGCGCTTCGCCGTAGAGTCCGTGGTGAATCTCCTCGACCGCGAGTGCGTTGCGGAACGACATCGCCGCCGACTTCTCACCCTCGGCGTCGGCCTCTTCCACGAACTTCGGATACATCTCCTTGAACTCCTCGCCTTCGCCGTCGATGGCCGCCCGCAGGTTCTCGGCGGTCGACTTCACGCCTTTCATCACCCGCAGGTGTGCGTGTGCGTGCACGGTCTCGGCATCGGCCGCCGCCCGGAAGAGTCGCGCGATCTGCGGAAACCCCTCCTTGTCGGCCTTCTTCGCAAACGCCAGGTACTTCCGGTTCGCCTGACTCTCACCCGCAAACGCTTCCGCCAGATTATCGGCTGTCGCCATGGTCTCCCCTCCTCCAGAGCTTTGTCCTTGGGATTCTCTGCTGCAGCCACTGCAGGGAGTATACCTCCGTCTTCCGGGTGTGCAACTGCAAACCCGCCCGTCCTAGAGGTTGAGGAGCTGCCAGAGGGCCTTGCCGACGAGACGTGCGACGATGACGTAGGCGTTGCCCCACGCGCCCGCACGGAAGAACGCCGGCTCGGCCACCGGCGCGCCCACGAACGGTCGCAGCATCCACGCCATCTGGATGCCCACGAACACGTAGAGAACAAGCCACACCCAGAGCATGAACCGGTGTCTGGGGTTCGAGGCGATCAGCGGACGGTAGGTGCGCATCGTGACGATCTGCGCGGTGCCCGCCGCCGTTGCGAACGCGAGACCGTTCAGCACGAGCGCACCCTCATACGTGATGTTCGAGAGGTAGAAGAACAGCACCACCGGCCCCAGCGACGCCAGCACCAGCGTCACGCACGCCTGCGTGGCGACCACCGCGCTCAGCGCACGCGGCCAGTCGGCACGAAGACCCGCCAGCGCGTTCACCACGAAGAAGCTCGGCAGACAGATCAAAAACGTCACCAAGAGCAGCATCGGCACCTTCGCCGCCACGTAGACCATCAGCATCCACCGGCCGGGTGCGATCGCGCTGAAGCTCCCCATCACCGCACCGTAGAAGGCCCCGAAGAGGAGCACGATGCAGAAGAGCAGACGAAGACGCCCCGCCACCGGGGCACCCGCCTCGAAGCGACCCCGACCGTGCAGCAGGTCGTCCACCCCGACGAAGAAGGATCTCATGACAGTCCCAGGAACGCGTCGATGGTGCGCAGGATGTCCAGGAAGAAGTTCGACTGCCGGTCACGGAACCACTCGAACGGCAGGTTCGGCGCCCCGATGAACGGCCGCAGCACCCAGCTCATCTGTGCGCCGACGATGGCGTAGATGATAAGCCACATCTTGAAGAGCTTGCGAATGCGCTCACCCCCCAGTGCACGGAACTTCGGCGGGGCGTGCTCGTCCTGCGGTTCCTCCTCACGCGCGGCGGGCGCTTCACGCGCGGCGTCCATCACCTTCAGGAATTTCCACAGAAACACCAGGCTGATGATGCCCGAGACGCCGAAGAACAGCACGTTCAGCAGTTTCATGAACGCGTAGCTGTCGGTGCTCACGGTGAAGAACGCGGTGATGGGACCGAACGACGCCAGCACCACGAGGTTGATGGTGATGGCGGCCGCCACGACGCGCAGCACGTCGAGCGCACTGATACGCACCCCCAACAGCGCACTGAAAACATACAGCGACGGAAACGTGATCAGGAACGTCAGGTAGAAAAGCGCCGGCACCTTGATCGCCGAGGAGAGAATCTGCCACGCGCCGCCCGAGGCCTGGGTCATCGCTGCGAACAGTCCCATGCACACCCCGTAGATCACCCCGAGCACGACCGAGGCGATGACGAGCGGCCGCAGCTCCAGGTGAGCGGTGCCTTCGGCCAGCAGCTCCGGGCGCGTCTTCCCCCCACGCAGCAGATCGTCCAGCTCTTTCAGCCATTTCCGCATGACACGTCCTCCCGGTTTGAAGGTTTCCGTGCGCCGCCCTGTCACAGGAAAATACGTCTCGGACCATCGGTATGATAACACATTCACCGGAAAGTAGCAAGGCCCAGGCAATTAAACCCCCCGGCCTGTGACGACATCACCATGGTCGCTCTCGAAGTCCTCCCCCGGTGCCGAAGCCGGCAGCTACTACGTCATCTGAACCCCGCCATCCACCAGACCCACCGGGCCTTCCGGTGGGACAATGGCACACTTGACACCGTCTCAACCATAGGTACAATTGAATACCATGGTCTCGGCCGACGCAAGTGAACGGGGCCTGGCCCGGGTTATTGATGCGGGCCTTTGGCTGAATCGCAGGAGGACCAATGATGTCTGTGAATCGGACCGCTACGATGGGATGTTTGGCCATCTTCGCCCTCGCGGGCTTATGGTCGCCGCAGGTGTCGGCTGACGTGCTGGTCTTGAAGAGCGGCAAACGCTTGCAAGGGAAGGTTGTCGACAAGGGGACTCATTACGAGTTGACCACGTCTAGGGGCAGCAAGTT
>Ga0272442_10011320_pt1 | contig 10888 bp, 9 predicted proteins | sample SSMForm2O_FD_200262 | JGI IMG/M metagenome (GOLD analysis project Ga0272442, IMG submission 200262) | Marine sediment archaeal communities from Little Sippewissett salt marsh, Falmouth, MA, United States - SSM-Form-2O | ecosystem: Environmental > Aquatic > Marine > Wetlands > Sediment ... | reverse complement strand
ATCTGCCTTATCTCCTCTCTCAAATAACTTATCAAAGAGTAATTTCATCTCTTGTTTAGATAATCCTTTTCCAGTATCTTTTACTTCTATTAAGATATTATTATCCTTTAGATTAGCTTTAACCAATATCTTTCCTTTATTAGTATATTTAACAGCATTATCTATTACATTGTATAAAGCTGTTTTAAGTTTTTCTCCATCAACAGTAATCTTAGGAAGTTTATCCTTTTCTAGTTTAATAGATAATCCTTTCTTATCTGCTTCAGCTTTAACACTTTCTAATATATCTTCTAAAATAGGTATTAATTCTACATCTGGAGTAGGAGCAACCACTTTTCTACCTAGCTGGAATTGAGATATATCCAGGAACTCATCTATTAACCTAGATAATATCTTAGTAGCTGATTGAAACTTTAATAAAGCTCCTTCTAGTTTCTTAGGAATCTTTCCAAAGGTTCCTGTAAAGATTAGATCTAGATATCCAGACATACCACTTACTGGAGTTCTTAAATGATGCTGACTGGCTAGTACAAACTGGTCTTTAGCTCTGTCTAATCTTTCTAACTCTACTCTAGCCTTCTTTTCTACTTCATAGGATTGTTCTACTTTCTCTTTCTGTTGTTTTATTTCCTGAGTTTGTTCATCTACTTTTTGTTGTAGTGTTTTGTTAAAGTTTTGTACCTGATCATATAATCTGGCATTCTCAATAGCTATTGCCGCTTGCCTAGATAAAATATCTAATAATTCTAGATCTTCTTTGCTGTAAGCATCACCAGACAGCTTAGATCCTAAAACTATAATTCCCATTAATCTATCCCTGCTTATTAAAGGAAGACATAGAGAAGCTTCTATTGTCTTCATATTGTGACTTAAATTAGCAAAGTTTCTTTTATCGCTTGGTTTATCAGAATCTTTGGATAATATAATCATTTCTTCTGCTACCAAAGGTCTTTTAATCTTTTCTAAGTATCTTGTTAAAAAATTATCCTGAACTAAGCTTATTCCATTATCTTCATTAAACCCAATAACTTTAGCTATTTTGTAATGAATAGTATTTTTCTCTTTCTTAACTATTAATACTCCTGCCCTATCCAACTGCATTGTATTTTTTATTGTATCTACTATAGAGTCAATGATTTTATCTAAATCAATACTATAATTTAATTCCTTGATTAATTTATTAATAGTATATTGATAACTATATAAGCTAAAGAATAAATATTTATTTGTAATCCTTCTTACCCATTTATTTAATAAAGCAGAGAATATTACAAATAAAATAGCTACTACAATTCCTGATGCATATGTTTTAGAAGTATAAAATCCACCAAAGAATCTAGGATAAAACCAAACAAGGAGGTAAAAAAATCCGTAGGCAAAGCCTGCGGTAATAATATAGAAAACAACTTTTCTTATAGCTATCCTGATATCCATCAATCTATATTTCAACATTGCATAAGAAATCATTAATGCCCCAATAAATATAGTTCCATTCCAGATAGGATAAATCTCGCTTATTCCATAAACAGGAGGATAAGAAGTAACTCCACCACTAAAACCTATAAAGAAGGCTAGAATTAAGTATTTAACTTGAACTCGTTTTATTCCAGAAGTTTTCTCATATACCCTATTTAATTCATATATGACATAGATAACAGATAATACGAAGAAAGCTATAAGAGCCGAATAAAACGGTGTATCTTGAATATAATAAAACTCATTAAAAGCAAAATACAAATCGTGTATTAAATAATCTGTAAAAATATCTAGATATAAAAACATTCCTCCAATCAAATAAGAAAGAACTAGGACAATTTTTCTCTTTAACTCCAAAAAGGCAATTACAAAATGATTCAAAAATACTGGAATTAAGATAACCCCAATCTCTGCAAATCGCCACCAGAAAAGAGATTCTGCTTCAGTCTTACTTCCTCCTATTTTGAACATGCCTATTCCCCAAACAACAACAGAAACTAAAAAAAGAGTCCACATAAGATGGACCATTCTTCTTTTCTTAAGTAAAGTTAAAACTGCCAAAACAGCACAAGGAAATGCTACAAAAAATAACCCCGTTACAGAAAATGCGTTCATTATAATAATTATACTATTAATAAAGATAAAGTGGAAGTATATAATAGAAAAAGCCGCTTTATTTTATAAAACGGCTTTGTTATTATGATTTACAATCCTAACATTCTTTTCTTCATTACTATCTTTACTAAAGACACCATCTTTAGGAAGAGTTAATCTAAGACCATTCGGTACAACTCTTCCAGGAGCTATAATAGATCCTGAACCCAGATAAACTTCGTGGCCCAGACAAGCTCCAAGAAATAAATTCCCCGAATCAATCTTTTCATTGTTTTTTAGAACAAGAACATTTTTCCCATCAAAACGGAAATCTGTTAAAGTAGTATTAACTCCGAGAAAAGAATCTCTACCAATAAGACTTGCTGAGACCATACCAGTAACAGAAAAGGTGTTAGGGTAAAATACACAATATAGCAAATGACCAGAAAGTATACTTGAATTTGGACCAACCACAGATTCTTCTACAATTACTCCATTACCAATATGCACATTATCTCCAATAATAGAAGCTCTAACAATTGCTCCAGCTTCAACGGTTACATTATCACCAATAATATTAGCTTCTACTAAAGCAGATCTATGAATCTTACAGTTATTACCAATCTTATTAAGATTTTGGAATAATTTCCATGGCAATAATTTTAGTTTAGGCATGTTCCGAATCCTTGCTATATTTGCTAGAGCTGTAAGGATATTAGCAGACCAAAGATTAACCCAATGATCTATTTGAACCATAAACTTATTTGTAATAGGAACTGCGTATCCTTTTTTACAATTACACATATGGAATGGTACTGATAGGCTTGCATTGAATTCATCTGGATTTATTAATATTCTACTATGATTTGTTACAGAATTACCATTGGGATAATATCTAAGATCATATCCTATAGAATCCTTGTAATCAGTAACTTCCTGAAGATTGGTGCCTGTTCTTAGTGTTGTAATCCCCTTTTTTAAAACACAAACAGTATTTTTATTTTCTTTTCTTGCTTTACTGATAAACTCATCTAAAAGCGATAAAGTAAAATAAAGATTATCGCTAAAACAAATACATTCTTCTTTATTTTTTATTTCGTCTTCGTTTAAAACAAAATATGGTTCAATGCCCCTTTCTGACAAAATTTCTTGTTGCCACTTTGTTAATTCTTTATTACCAATAAGACAATTTGAAACATTATCGCCAAAAGGCTCAATCTTTCTATTTTTCTTAATAATATATGCTTTCATTTCTATTCCCTTCCGAATATCTTGAATTTATTTAGTTGTTAAAGTAACGATTCTATAGTATACCAAAATATTAGCACAAAGTCAAACTTTCGTGAACTAAAAAGGCGGTGAAGATTGTCTCCTTTTTAGATTAAACCTTCACCGCTTTGAGCTTTTGCTCTTTTTTGCCAAAATCAACTGATTTAGCATAATTTACTATTTTAGCAAGAAATACCTCATTAATATCTGGAGGCCATTCATAATCTCCTAAAAGTATTTGCGGAGCATTTACTACCTGAAATTGACATTCGTGAGTTATATAAGGGATATACTGAGCTATAGCTTTATCAAAGATTCTTTGAAGCTTGCCCAATAAAGATCTTGAACTGTAATCTGCTGAATCACCATAATAGAAACCCTTAATGCCAAGATGTTTCATAGAAATATCATTTATCCAACGAATACGATTAGGCTTTGGATGGACAACATGAAAGGCTTTATTAATTGATGAAATATCAATTAATCTAGCTAAGATTTTTGCCGCCCAATCAATAGGCACAATATTTAGAGTAGAACTAGAAGAAATATTAAGATATATTGGAAGCGTAAGCATTCCATTAGAGCCAAAGAAAACTCCTTCTTCCCTATATTTTTCCAGCTCTTGTTCACTCTTAGCAAGTAATCCTTGTTTTAAATGCCATAAAGCACTCTCAAACGCATAATATCCATCAAAAGAAGGTATATAACCAGTTTCAGAATCGCCTACCATAATAGCCAAACGATAAATAGAATGTTTTCCATATTTCCATGTTCTTACCAAATGTTCAGCTTCTTTCTTTGTTCTTTCATAAACATTACGACATACCTGACCTTTATCAAAATCATCTTCAGTAAAATATGAAGAATCTCCTGCTACATAAGCAGTGCTAACTTGATGGAATTCTTTAATTCCTAATTCTTCTGCTAAATGCAAAAGATTTTTAACTCCATCAATATTAACTTTAGTTATCTGATCAGATAAAGATTCTTTAAACTTGATTGAAGCTGCGCAATTGATAACCTTATCAATCTTTCCTTTCCATTGATTTCTTTGCGAAATACTTACTCCACAATTAGGTAAAGTTATATCTCCTTGCCATACTACATTTCCTGTTAAAATACGATCCTGAGCTTGCTGTCCATTTTTAGCTCTAATTAAATAAATAATTCTGTGCCCCTTTTTATTCAAAAGAGGCGTTAGAGTAGAACCAACCGTTCCAGTAGCTCCGGTCAACAAAATAGTTGCCATGTTACACCTCTCTTTCTTTTTCTTGCTTTATTTTATTGTTAACGATAGGTACAATTCCTATCACTATGTATATTATAGCAAAATCTAAACCATTAGTCAAACCTACATAAACAAAAAGGGAATATCTAAAAATATTAATATATTGATATTCCCTTAAATTATTGACTCTTTGGCCAATCTTCAATAATTAAAGCTTCTTTAGGTCTCTTAGGTAAATTCTGATAAATCTCTTCTGTTATAAAAGGCATAAACGGATGCAAAAGTTTCAATGATTCAAGAAATACGTTATAAAGAACCCATTTAGCAGTCGTCTGATCTATTTCGTCTTTAGGGTTTTGGATTCTTTTCTTAATATCTTCAATTGTCTTATCGCAAAATTTATGCCAGAAAAAAGCATAAACATCTTTTGCGGCTTGATGTAAATTAAACACATCAAAAGATTTATCAACTTCCACTATAATATGGTCGAGTTCAGACAATATCCATTTATCTTCTTTGGTAAAACAAAGATCTTCTTTCTTCATTTCTAAGAATTTTGTATCGGTTCCTAGATTAGCAAAAGTAAATCTAGCAGCGTTCCAGATCTTATTGGCAAAACGCCTATGAGCTATAATCTTTTCTTCAGAGATTATAACATCTTTACCGGGACCGGCTCCAAAAATCAAAGCCATTCTTAAAGCATCTGCTCCATGTGAATCAACCACACCCAAGGGATCTATAACATTACCTTTAGATTTAGACATCTTCTGACGATCCTTGTCTCTTACTAAACCATGAAGATAAACGTATTTAAACGGAGCTTTTCCAGTACAGTAAATTCCGAGCATTATCATCCTAGCAACCCAGAAAAATAGAATATCCCAACCAGTTTCCATAACGGTCGTTGGATAAAAATATTCATAATCTTTAGTCTTTTCTGGCCAGCCAAATGTTGTAAAAGGCCATTGACCAGAAGAAAACCATGTATCAAGGGTATCTGGATCTTGACGCAAATTTGTACCCTTACACTTCGGACAGCTCTTCGGTGGTTTATCATCAACTATTAATTCTCCGCAATCGCAATACCATACCGGTATTCGGTGACCCCACCAAATTTGTCTTGAAATACACCAATCTTTAATATTTTTCATCCAATGATAATAAAGATTTTTAAAACGAGCTGGAACAAATTGTATATCCTTTTTTTCAACTGCTTTTATGGCTTTATCGGCTAACTCTTGCGTCTTAACAAACCATTGTTCCGAAGATAGGGGTTCAATAATAGCCTGACATCTTTCACAGGTACCAACTGAATGATCATAAGGTTCTTGCTTAATTAAAAGATTTAATCCTTTTAAATCTTTTAAAACCTTCTCCCTACAAGCGATAACTCTTAAACCCATATAATCTTTACCTGCTTCCTCTGTCATTTTTCCATCTTTGCCGATAACTTTAATTCTTGCTAATTTATGCTTTTCACCGATTTCAAAATCTAGAGGATCATGAGCCGGTGTTACCTTTACTGCTCCTGTACCAAATTCTACGTCTATTCTCTCATCAGCAATTAAAGGAATTATCCTCTGAGTAAGAGGAAGGCGAATCTGTTTATTCTTTCTCAATAAATCTTTGTATCTTTTATCTTTAGGATTTACTGCAACAGCAGTATCGCCCAGCATAGTTTCCGGTCTAGTGGTAGCCACTGTTATAAACTCATCGGAATCAATAATAGGATATTTAATGAAAACAAGCTCACTGTGCTTATCTTCATATTTAACTTCTAGATCTGATAAGGCTGTAGCGCAACGAGGACACCAATTAATAATTCTTTCACCGCGATAGATAAGTCCATCATTATACATCTTTTTAAATGTATAATATACTGATTGACTAATATCTGGCTCTAGAGTAAATCTTTCTCTACTCCAATCACAACTAGCTCCTAGCTTTCGTAATTGATCTTTCATGGTTTCACGATTCTGCATACTAAACTCATAGGTTTGTCGGGAAAACTCGTTTCTACCTAAATCGAACCTTGTCTTCTCTTGTTTAGCCAACTTCTTTTCATAAACCACTTGAGTCATAATTCCTGCATGGTCTGCACCAGGCAACCAAAGAGTAGGATTTCCTTTCATTCTATTATATCGAATCAAAATATCTTCAATTGTGACAAAAATTGCATGACCAATATGCAAAACACCATTAGCATTTGGAGGAGGCATAATAATCACAAAAGGTTTTTTAGACAAATCAATATTAGGAGTAAAATATTTTTTATTCTCCCACATATTGTAAATTTTTGATTCAATTCCTTGAGGTTTATATGATTTATCCATTTTTCTCCTTTCAATTTAACTGTAATTTTATCCTTATGTTATATCTATTTGTCCTTTTAGTCAAACTCATTTAAAAATGGGTTTAACACGCTTCCAGAATACAACTCTATCATCGCCGTCATCCCAAAAATCAGGAATAACGGCTACATCTTGATATCCTATTTTTCTGAAAAATTTCTTTGTACTATCCCAAATAGGAGTATTAGAAGTATAGAAAATTATTAATCTTGCTTTTTCTCTTAAAAGATTTTCGGCGTGAAGCATTAGACGATAACCAATTCCATTATACCAGTTTTCTCTTTTTACAGCTAACCATTTTAATTCGAAAACTTTATCCCCGGCACAATCTCGGCAATATATAATTGCTCCGAGCACATTATCCTTACGGCAATAAACCGAACAACCAATAGTATTTCTAGAATTGTCTAATTCACAATCTTTTAAATCACGCTCTATATTGTTAATAGAACGTTTAGTAAATAACTCTGGCAAAGCTCTAAATAATTCTATCACTTGATCATAATCCTTGGGCAGATATCCACGAATAGACATTATATACCTCCTTTCTAGAGATTATCTTCCCAACAACCATTACTTTCAAAAGCTCTACTAGCGTCTCCTGTACGAAGTATTCTTCGACAAGGACAACCATAACAATCATTGGAACAATTTGCACATACGCCTTTAAGATGCTTATCTATATTTCTAATCTTTAACATAAATTCACTGTTCCATATTTCTCTTAAAGAATTTTCCCTTATATTCCCTAAAGGTTCCTCAAGAACAAATCCTACACATGGCATTATATTACCAAATATATTTACATACATATGGTAATAATAAAAATCACAAGTCCAAGCTACATAAGGAGGTTTTGGAATAAAAGAAAATGAAGAAAATAAAAAAGTTAATCCTAAAGATTATATTAAGTATTTGCTTAAAGAAGGAACTATCTACGAGAAGAGAGAATTACTCTTTAATTTAAGAAGTAAGCTCATTTTAAAAGACAAGAAAATATACCTTGAAAAATAATCTGTTTTATTGTATTCTAAAAACAGAAAATTAAATATTGCCTAAACCCATATTCATGGGCATGGCATAAAAACCAGTTACGGATACAGAACCCATCGTTTAGGTTCCCGTAACTGGTCATAGCCCAAAAGGGTTATGGGTGATCGAAAGATCATCGCCTAGCGGTGGGCTTTGTGTTTTCCGCTAGAAAAAAACATGAAAGAATCTGCTAAAGAATTTATAAAAAGGAAAAACAAAGAATTTGAAGAAAAGAAATTAATTCCAATGAAAGATATAGGCCGAGAAGGTAAAGTTTATCTAAAAAGAGAAGCTTGGACCTTTTTACCTCAAAGCAATCTATCTGATAAAGTTTTTATAATTGAAAGATTAAGAAAAGAGAAATTCACTGGTAAATTATCTTATAAAAAATCTTGGAGTAAAGGAGATGTAGAATACAGAATAGGATATTTTATAGTTGGTAAAATTAGAAGAGCAAAAGATAGATGGATTTGGGGACAATTTTGCCCCATGATACCAAGAAAAGATTTTCTTAAATTAATTAAAAAAGCCGAAAAAGAAAAAACAATTATATAAATTAATTAATAGGATATGAAAAATAAAATTATAGTATTATCAATAATAATTATTGTGATAATAGCTATCGTGCTAATTATTATAGGATTAATTAGGGAAGAAAAACCAATAAACGATAGATCGTCCACTACAGAACGAGAAAAACAGAAAGAACAGAAAGAGGAGTTAAATGAAATAGATTTTATAGAGAAAAATATAGGAGAAGAAGTAGAGTTAGCTACTCTAAAATTTAGAGTTAATAAAGTAGAAGAAAAAGATATTATAAGTAGCAAATACGGTACCCCAGAAGTAGCAGGAGAAGATGCAAAATTTATCGTTATCAATATAGATTTAACTAACACAACAGACACTCCGTTTACTTTTTCAAACCATGATGGATTTGTTTTGATAGATGACCAAGGAAGAATGTTTAATGAATATGAAAATGTAATTGGAAATATCGACAACTATTTAGAACAAAGAAAATTATCGCCTAGTATAAAAGAAAATGGATTCTTTGTTTATAAAGTTCCTAAAGACGCAACAAGCTATAGTTTAGCAATAGGAAAAGCAGGAACTGATGAGTTTTATAAAGTTCTATTAAAATCAACACAAGAAGAAAGCAATAAACAGACCATTACAACTTCTAACAATACAGAAACCCAGTCCAACGAATTCCCAGAAATACAAACTAAATCATACGAAAAAACATGGCAAACAGTTAAAAGTTTTTCTGGTGAAGGAACAGATTCTAATATGCAACAAAATACTGATTCTTTTAAAATTGCCGGTGAAAAATGGAGAATAAATTGGAGTTTTAAAGATAATAGCAAATTTGCTTCTATTGAAGGAACTTTTGCTGTCTTTGCGTATAAAATCAACGGAAAACCATATGAATCATTAGTGAATGTAAGCGGAGCCGGAGAAGGAACCAGTTACGCTTTTGGATCTGGAGAGTTTTACTTAAGAATATTAACTACAGGAGGATCTTGGAATATTAATATTGAAGAATATAAATAAAATATACAAATTAAAATCATAAAAATATGTCTAATGAAAATAAAACAAAAATTTGTAAATTCTGTCGAGAAGAAATTGATCCTAAGGCGAAATGGTGTCCTCATTGCGGGAAAGATATAAGAGACTGGGCTAGTCGTCATCCAGTAGCGTTAACAGTTATTATATTTGTTATTTTTGTATATATTATTGCAAAAGCCCTACCAGACGTTTCTCGCCCAGAGTCAAGTTCAATATTAAACCAAAAAGCATCGGTGACTAGTAGTCAAGAAAGTTCTAATCCTGAAAAAAAATACCAAGGAAATGTTTTAGAACTTTTAGATTATGGCTGCTATAAAGAATATGATTACTTTATTACTGAAGGCCAAGTTAAAAACATAAGTAATGATCCCATAGAAAACGTAGAAGCTATAGTTAGTGCTTATACTAAAGACGGAAAATTCGTTAAATCAGACTCAGCCCTTATTGAATATGACCCAATTATGCCAGGACAGATTTCTCCATTTAGGGTAGGCATGACGGATAATCCTCAAATTGAAAAATGCAAAGTAGAATTCAAAGAATTTTGGGGAGCCGAAATACCGACTAAAAGATAAAATTAAAAAGCCCTTTCCCGGGCTTTTTAAATAGACTATTTAATCTATTTCAATTCTTTCTTTAAAATTTCAACTAACTGACTAGGAGTATATTGGGATTTAGTCAGACACTTCTGATTTCCTAAGTCATATCCCATTTTCTTTAATTCAGCATCAGTATTATTGCTTAAGATAAAAAGCTTAATACCTTTTGTCTTGTCTCCTGCTTTAATCTCTTTTAATATATCCATTCCATTAAAATCAGGAAGAACGATATCTAATAAAATAATACCTGGAGCTGCATCTTTTCCTGATTGTATAGCTTTTACCTTATCCATAGCTGATTGTCCATCACTTATTGTTTCTACTTCAAATCCTGCTGCAGTAAAAGCTATATTATATACATCTATAATAGCGGTATCATCTTCTACTAATAATATTTTCTTAGCCATATATTATTTTGCACTACTTGGTTGGTTAATTGGTAATTGTATAAAGAAAGATGAGCCTTTATCTTGACCTTGAGATTCAGCCCAGATCTTTCCATTATGTGCTTCAATGATTAGAGTAGCCATAAATAGGCCTATTCCCCTTCCTGTGGCGTAGAACTTATCTGCCTTATCTCCTCTCTCAAATAACTTATCAAAGAGTAATTTCATCTCTTGTTTAGATAATCCTTTTCCAGTATCTTTTACTTCTATTAAGATATTATTATCCTTTAGATTAGCTTTAACTAGTATCTTTCCCTTATTAGTATACTTAACAGCATTATCTATGACATTGTATAAAGCTGTTTTAAGCTTTTCTGCATC
>Ga0272442_10011319_pt1 | contig 10888 bp, 10 predicted proteins | sample SSMForm2O_FD_200262 | JGI IMG/M metagenome (GOLD analysis project Ga0272442, IMG submission 200262) | Marine sediment archaeal communities from Little Sippewissett salt marsh, Falmouth, MA, United States - SSM-Form-2O | ecosystem: Environmental > Aquatic > Marine > Wetlands > Sediment ... | reverse complement strand
CATTCTTGGTCTTGGTGGACCAGGTGGTCTATATGGGGCTCTCTGTTGTGGTCTTTCTTCTACTCCCCATGCTTGACGGATTTCGGGTTCCATAGTTTCACGGGTCATTCTATTAGACCGCGCAACATCACGGGACGCTTCAAGAAATGCTCCTGTTGCTTGTCCAGCATATTCACTAACTCCTGGTCTTCTCACACGGGGTCTCGGAGCAGGAGCGGGAGCCCTTCTTATTCTAGGTTGACTGGGTTCTTCTCTTGTAACACCATGAATTGCTTTTTCTAATCCTTTGCCAAATCCTTTTTCTACTTTTTCTGCACCTTCTTTGAGTTTGCCCTTTACTTTTTCTACTCTTTCAGCTCTTCTTGCTTGTTTATCTTCTTGGGCTTGCATATACAATTTGATTTCAGCCTCACTCATAGTTTTATATGCTTTGTCGGGAAAGTTTTGTTCCGCAAATTGACCAGCTTCAATACGGGAGCCAAAAACTTTTTCAACTACGGTATAAGTGCCGAGGCCTGTTTTGATGTATAAGTAGATTGGTTCTCCTGTGCCTAGTGGTCGGGCTGGAGCCTCTTCCTTTCTTGCCCTAGCAACATCTTCGGCATAGTCAGCTTCATCTTCAGCAATATCTTCTTCAGCACTTCTTTCTAGCCGCTTGCGTTCTATGATGCTTTCTATTTTTTCTTTATCTGCTGATTCGGCCATATATTCTTGTTCTTCTCTTGCTGGTTCATACACAGGATAGCCTTCTTCACTACCTGGCACTATTGGTTTTTTTGGCATATTTATCTATCTCCTTTTTCTATAAAATACTGATGGTACTCTTGTTTTTTTATGAGACTGAGAGCTATATCTAATACTATTTGGTGATATGTGTGATTTTGGTTTTCTTCTTTTTGCTCTCATTATTTCAAACTCCTTTCGTAAGCCTCAATTCTTCTTAAATCTCTAGCTGACTTTTGTTTTCTTTGCATATCTACTTCTGGGTCAGCTATTATTTGTTTGTAAATCTTTTTAGCAAATTGTATGTGTTCATAATTGATATCATCTATTCTTGTTCTTTTTGCTCCTGGTGGAGGTAGCGCATAATCAACTACTTCACCACGGGGACCAACTACTCTGTAGACAAACTTATCTGGTTGTCCTTGGAATGGTACTACTTGTTCATGAAACATATCACACCCAGCAAGAGCATCTAACTCATCTTCTGTTTTATCCATATGATGTCTTGGGTTCTTTGTCCATACATCAAAGTCTTGAGTTGGTCGGTGATATTCTGGTGGTAGTTGTTTATTGACTGCTTTGCATCCGTGGATTGTAAGTTTGTGCCTTTTGATGTGTTGAATTATGTTATTATCAACGTCTTCTTTGGTTATTTTTTTGCATTTGTTTAAGAATGGGTTTTTTGCTATATGGGGTTTAAAGGTTTTCATTCTACCATCTATATCTATATCTTGGTTTGTAAGGGGGCTGGTAATATGCCCTTCTTCTATATTGCGGTTGGAAAGTTTTTGGTTTACGGTAAGTTCTACGGGCTCTTCTTGGGGGTCTCCAGCGGTCTCCATACATAGTGTCCATTACTGCGCGACTTGTGCCAGCAAGTAGACCTAGACCAATGCCTGCTCCTACTATTGGAAATATTTGACCTGCGGCTGTATTTGCATCATATGTTGCCATTTTTACCACCTCGTCTTATATACATGATGTTTTTTGCCTTCATGTATTACAAATTCTCCAGCTATTGTTGACCAATGGTCATCCCAACGACCGTATTTATCTTCAATGCAAGTTTTTACAAAGTATGCTTTCCCTCTTATAGTATCAATATATGGTTTTGGCATTTTTTACCTCCTTTAATTTCTTTTCCCTTTTTCTTTTGGCTTTAAGCCATTGCTTACCTTTATATTTCATAGGAGAGCCCATGATATCACTTCATCTTATGATAACATGACATACATACCCAAATCATTTTTCCATTATCATCCCGAACGGTAATTTGTGGGGGATTTTGTCTACACTTTGGGCATAGTTTCATGCTATCTACCTTATTATACAAATCTCCTGGTTTGTCCTCTTTCAAATCTCATTTGATAATCGTTGTAATCTATGTATTTATATCCTACTTTTTTGTAAGCTGGGACAAGTATTTTGAAGCAGTTGTTTTTTGTTCCCTCATAAACTACTGTCCAATTATCAATACCTGTTTCTATTAATACTTTATATTTTTTATCAAACATATCTTTTTTAACGGTTACTCGTTTTGACATTTTTATCACCTTTACTTTGTTTTATAAGGTCCTCGCTTTGCCTTGTATGGCTTTAGTGTTTTTGCCGCAATGTCTCTGCATTCTTTTTCTGCCTGCTTCTTTGTTGCTATCTTCTTTTTCTTATATTTTTGTTTTTTGATTTTTTTCATTTATCTACCTCATTTCTTTATAAACTTTCATTCCTGCTGAATATATTTTATTTATATTAGATGGTGTTAAAGGTATTCTTTCATATGGTTGATTTGTTGTTCCCGAACCGTAAATTTCTATTCTTTTATTACTACCCCATGATTCTACTTTTATTACTAATCTTTTTCCTTGCCATGTATCTTTCCCCCATGTTAAAGTAAAATCAATAGTAAATGCTGTGCTTATACCTATTTCTACATTATTTGGTTTTAACTTAAATATAAGTTTTTTAACTTGATGATAAGCAGAATTGTTCATTGCCAGCTTCTTTTCAAATGTTTTTATATCCATTTTTTATTCCTCATTTTATTTATTTAATTTATTACATAGTGTAACTGCTTTTTGCAACCAATTTATAAAATGTTTAGTTTTCTTTGTATCAACGCTACCAATTGCTCCCCAGTTTATCATAAAAACAACTTTTCTTGGATTCCTATAATCTGGTCTGTGGGAAGCAATTTCTACATGTCCATCGTTTTTTCTTGCCTTAAAATTAAATTCCATTACCATATCTTGTTTCTTTTCTAAATCCATTTTATCACCTTTTTATTTAAAAACTATTCCACCTGCACTTTTTGGACCAAGTCCTAATTTATATAGTAAATAAGCATCAAGTCTAGCTAGCATATCCATTTCATCATATGCCTTTTTACCTAAAAACTTAATCATAATTTTATCAAACTTTTCAAACTGTCTTCCTCCGTATAACCAGTCACTATATGAACCTTTAGGTACTTTATAACCAAGTTTTCTTAATTTTTCTTCTACTTGAATTGCTATTTCATCATCCTTTGCTCCAATTATTCTACCCCATTTGTCTCTTCCTACATTTATATCATAAACCATTTTATTTTGCCTCCTATTTATGTTTTTTCATATAATCTTTAGCAAATTTAATTGCTTGAGTTTTAGTTTTAAATCCTTTTCTATCATAAACAGATAATGGCCATTTTGTTCCTGTTATAACAAACATAAATTTATCTGTTTTTCTATTAAAATAATGTGTAGAATAATAACTATTATAATCTATTTCTGAAACGTTTATAATTTCATTACTTGAAATCCAGTTATCTTTTTCCATTTTCTTCCAATCTTTTAATGCCATTCTTTTTCACCTCTATTTCCTAATTATTTTATTACTATTTAAGGATTATTGGTTAATTTAATAGTATTTAAGGGGCTACTTTATTCGTAACCGCCTCCTGTTTTTCTTATGTAAAATACATATGTGACACCTAATATCAAAGCAACCATCAATACTACTCCTATGATTGTAAATATTGTATTAGTTATTGATATTATATCTGTAAATTGTGTATTATAAGAAACTCTTACCATAGTTGTCCTTGCTCCAACAAATAAATCTTTAGCGGCTGTAAGGGCGGGAGCAGTTTCATTAGAATCAATTGTGATGTTGTTCCATACTCTTGTTGCATTTACTAATGGGTCGCCGAGTCCAGCGTTGTATGAAGTGTTTAAGCTTATATAGAATGTTGATGTTGCTCCAGGTGCAATTTGTGATATAGTGAAAACGGTATTTGTTCCATCTGGTGTAATACTACTTGCATTATAAGTTGTATTAGCATCATAAGTTTCATTTACCTGTACCCAATTAAGGTAGAAGTCTCCACAGTTGGTGACGTTGATTGTATAATTTGTCCAAGTTGAATTCCATTCTAGGACTGATTCATTGGCTTCTTTTGTACCAAAGAAACACATTGTTAATGCTGTTGGGGATGAGCTGTTTACTTCTCCGTGGGATGTTACTTTTGCGGTATTACTTATTGATGTTCCATTTGCTACTCTTCCGCTAAGATTCATAAAGATTACAAGCCAAGCATTATCATCTGCATAACCAGACATATTTAAGAATGGTATTGTCCAACTGCCCAAGTCTCCTGAATCATTAGTGAGGTTACTTCCAACTTTTATTACATTAGTATCATAGGTTTCATTTATTACTACATTGGTGAGGTTTGTTTCTCCCACATTTGATATATTGACCCATGCTTGGATTGTATTGTTTGCACATACTTTCCATTCTTTGGTTATTGATATATTGACTGCATCTGTTGTAAATGAGAAAGTTGCACTTGTTGTATTCAGGCAAGTATCATTCGCGCGAGCATACCAACTAAATGTTTGTCCATAGCCAAGAGTCAATCCAGGATTGATTGTTGCTAAAGTTCCACTTGCTGTTGATGCATTATATCCTAAGAGGGCTCCACTTGTTGCATTATAAAATGTTACATTCATAGCATCACCATCTGTGTCGGTGACTAAGACTGACATTGTAGTTACTGCTATTCCAACACTTGTTGCACCATTTGTTGGTGTTGGTGTAGATGGGGCGGTAGGGGCTGTGCCCCCGCCTACTCCTGTCACGAAATCATATACTGCTCTGATGCTATCAGCGGTTCCAACTTGTAAGACCGTGACATTCCACATATAATTGGCGTTGTGAGAAAGGCCTGTTAGCGTTCTACCAATTGATGTATTTGCGGCTTGTCCAGTACCGCTGGTTGTTTGTCCATTTGATGCATTAATCCAATAACTAAATGTTTGACCATAACTATTTCTTACTGTGACATTTATTGGGATGCTATATGTGCAGTTGGCGGTTGTTGATGAATTAGTTGGGGTTACTCCATGGAAGGAGAAGTTGGTAAAGCAGTCGGTTGTATTGTATGCAGTATCACTTGTTGGTGTATACAAATTATGGGTTGCATTATATCCCCATGCCCTATAATAATAAGTTGTGCATACTCCACAAGTTGTATCATTCCAAGAACTATTTGTAGCATTACATAATTCAGTTCCTTGTCCTCTAGACCAAGTTGCTGAAGTATTTCTTTCTATAACTATTCTATCAGCGTCTAAAGGTTTATCCCAAGTAAGGTTTATGATTGTGTAATTGTATGTGCTAGCGGATAAATTGATGTTGCTTGATTGTGGGTATATGTAGACTGTTTCATTATTCCATGCTTTGTTTAACCAAACTGCCATTGAATTTTGGGCTCGTGGGTTGGTGATGTTAAAGTATAAAGGTCCACATCTTTGAGCGGTGTAATTTATGGTAAATAAAGTTAAGTTACCATATAATTCAGTTACATCCATTGCTCCCAATGCTGTTACATTACCTGTGGCGTTATTTATAGTTCCTCCTGTTGCAAATGCCCCAGAAAATGCTATATGCCAAACGGTTGTATCTGATGAGTTAGTCATCCATAATCTACTTTCATTATAAGTAAGCAATTCTATTTCCCATGCAGAACAATTTTCTGTATTTAGGTCTAGATAGCAAGTTAAATTAAAATCATCTCCTATTGTTAAAGAGCTTGAACTTGCCGCAAACCAAAAGTTTATAGTTGCCTGTGGGTCATAATCATCGCTTGTAACAGGCATTGCAAATGCCATCATTGTACTTATTAATAACATCAAAGCTACTAATATGTGTCCTGCTTTCTTTTTGATTCTATTTTTTATCATTTCTTTCACTCCTTATTTTTTAATTCTTATCAGCTAGTACGGTGTGCCCATATAGCATTTAAGTCAAACATATATACATTTCCATCATTATCCACATCATAGATGCCATAGTAGTTTGTTCCTATACCTCCTCCGTGAACATATCTATTAGCGTAATCAGTATTTAAATCAAACATATAAATAGTATTATCTGTGTCTATGTCATATCTTGCATCTTGGCTAAGAGTTGTAGCATTGGTTCTATAACTATATGATGCATTAGTCCAAGTTTGACCATCGGTGATATTGATTGTCCAATAGTAAAAAGTGTTACCCCATCGCCAGCGGGTATTAAAGTGTTGTGAGTTGTTGAAGGTTTGATTAGTTGTATAAGTTCCATTATTGACTGAAGTATTTGTGCCCATTGCATTCCATGTAAAGACCCAACCTGTTCCACCTATGCCATTGGTCATATTTGTGTAGAATGTTATATTCATATTGTCCGTATCATCATCTGTAACAGTCACATTTATTCCCCTTAATAAAATAGATGTGCCGTCTCTATCAAATATTGGATAGTGAGATACTATAATTGGTGCATGGTTTGAACCATATTGCATAGTGTTGTTTGCTGATGTATTTGTTCTGTCGGTTGAAGCAGTTATATTATTGATTACTTCGGTTCCATTTGTATAACATCCTGCTGTAAAGTTTACTGTAATATTAAAGGATAAGCAATCACCTGAATGAAGTGTTGTAGTCAAATTAAATATATAGATATTATCGGAAGGATTAGTTACATTAGCTGTGGGTAGTGATGAATAAACATATTCTATATTTGCTGGGAGAGTATCATTTACTGTTACATTTGTCACGGTATTATCTCCAGTATTACAAATAGTTATTGTGTAGTTTACTAAAGTATCAACAGCCAAATTAGTTATTACTGATATATTTGTAATTTTTGTTGCATTGATTTCATATAATGCTTCTTCTAAATATCCTGAGTTATTTTGTATTCTACCATGAGCCCAATATTGCATTTGTGTTGAAGTTACTCCATTCCATATGCCTTCTTCAAAATCTACACATTCAGCCCAATTTGTACAATTCATATAAGTAGCCCAAGTTGTTTCTGCATCATTGTTGTCAACTGTATAATATGATTCATCTGTCTCATTCCAATTTTCCCATACGGGACTATACTCATAATCATTCTCTGTTGTCATTATATTCAGACCAAAGGTTTCATTTACATTTAGATAATCTTGGCTTCCTACATATCCTTTTTCAAGATAATAAAGTGGTATATTAATATGATATAATCTATGAGGACTGAATCTATGAACTGGGGGATATAAAGAAAACAGAGTATTATACCAATCATATGATGTATTAGTAAATTCTGCACCAAAAATAACTTCCATACCTGGTACAAAACTTGTTGTTTTATCATAGTATATAGCTGTTGTTCCTTTGTAAATTACATACCAAGTGTCGGGTCCTACTGTATACCAATAAAACGCCATATCATTTGCATCCCATACTTGATTATTATCTATATCAATACAAACAACTGCTCCATCATAACTATCCTCTGAGCCATCTGTGCATTCTTCTATTTGTATATATAATGAGTTATTAAAAGGGGCATCACCAGTAAGATTAGACGTAACAGTAGTATAATAATAAATATTATCTTTTTGGTCTTCTTCATTAGGTGCTGTAATTACATTTTTATCAAATTGCCTTGATTCCATACCAAATAAGTTAGACAGGTTTTGGTAATAACAAGTTGTGCAATCACCAAATTGCTGGGCTGTTATATTCTCTTCATTATATTCATACCAACATCCATAATAATAATCCTCCAGCATATCCATGTATTCATTAAGAGAGTGCACAGGAAAACTAATTAAAGGTATTCCATCACTACCGTATATTGGATGATTGGCTAATTCTGATGCATTTGCTTGTTCATCTCTTGAATAGTTAAGACGCCACTCTTCTATAAAATCAAAATCAGCTGTAAAGTTTGTTGTGTTATCGGGGTTCCAAACTACTAATCCAAAACATTTTGATTCATTGTATATTGTATTTGATAATGTTTCATTTATTATCCAGCCAGGTAATTCATAATGTAAACCAAATGGTTGTGTTGCATTTATTTGCCATGCCTTAGTTTGTAAATGTCCATTAAGTTCATTATAAATAGTTTTTATCCAAATACCATTCCATGGGTCAAAAGATGTTTCTGGGTCAATATCATATGGTGTCATTGAAGTGTTTCTTGACCAAGCAGAATTATAATAATCATAAGCGGTTGATTTAGTGGTTACTACTGAGCTATCATTTGTATTTAATAATAAGAAGTTACGTTTTGATAATAAATAAATTTCATCATAACCATATAAAACCATATCATAATGAGTATCATTCGTGAATGCATAAATTAGACCTACACATGGTTCAGTAATTCCTTCATAAAAATTAGACACATTATATCTTGCTCTAAGTAAAGACATTGACCTATTGATATCTGATTGATTTGCTATTGTATATGATAAGCCATGACTATCTGTGCCATTTCCATCTAAATTGTTATATCCATAAACCCATTCCCAAGTATCGGAGGCATTACAAGCGCTCCATCTTTCAAATTCAGTTTCATATTCATTCCAAACTTCATCATAACAACCATTACCGACACAAGGTCTATTAATATGTTCTGATATTAACCATTCACTTGCCTGTTGATTTGATGATGTGCAATTTATTGATGTATCAAATTCTTCATTTATGTAACATTCTGATGCATAATAACATTCTGAGTCCCACCAATCAAAATCAAATTCGCACATATAAACAGTAACTTCATTTTTACTATAGTCTGTGTTATTGCTAGTCATATTAAAGTTTAAATAAATATGATTACAATAAGTAAAGTTGGTTAAGTTAGACCGTGGTATATGCCAAGTTATGTGACCATGACCAGGATATTCACAAGTTGAATTTTCCCAAGTAATTGAAAATGGGTCTAGTTTAGTTGGTGGGCAATTTACTAACGTAATATATGCTGAATTGGGAACATAATTAGACAAAGCATCATAATGAGTATCATATATTGTCATATTGCCTGTTGGCGTTTCACCACAATTATGGATTGATATATTGAACATCATTTCTATTCCAAGTGGTGCATTAGGATAATAATTGACCCAAGCTGTGCCATTCCATACAGTTTTATTTACATCAACACAACAGGACTCTAAAAATTCAAATCCATTTTGCATTCTTCCTGTGAAGTTTTCCTGACTTACATTTATTGAATTATTTACTGCGGTTACTTGCCATGCCGATTGGTTATAGAAGTAACCATACTTATCGGTTGGTGAATTGAGATAAGTTGTTAAGTTACATCTAAATCTTATGTAAAGAGAGCAGTTTTGTTGTAGATAGCCTTCTTGACCATAATAGTCCCACGGATTATTAATTAACACTCCCCAAGTAGTATCATTTATTCTAAGTATGCCTCCACCATCAGTAAATACTCCATTGCCATTTCCTATATCATGTAAAACTTTGTCCCAAGTTATATTATCACCTGATATATACATTGTGATATTTGATGCATTTATAAACCAATTATATGTTGAATTAAGTAGATTATCCATACATACATCAATATCATGTATCCAATTAGTTGAGTTGATTGTAAGATTTACTTCCATTGTTGTATTTAATATTCCTGAAGTGTTACACCAAGTTACTACTGGGACTGGTAAAGTAGCAGAACTTGAATTGCCAGACCAAGTGATGTTATACATTGGTGTTAATCCTTTTAGAAGTAGTATTGTTGTAAAATCTTGTGGGTCATAATTCTTTTGATGCTCATATGTTGATGCTAGACCAACAGAGAATGAACTAGTAACTAATAGAATCAATATAATTATGATTTCTATTTTTGTAATTTTTTTCATTATATATGCACCGTGATTAAGTTGTTTTGTTTGCCCAAACACTATTTAAGTCAAACATATAAACTTTATTATCATAATCTACATCATAAATGCCATTGTAAACTGTTCCAACTACGCCCGAGACATATCTAGCCGCCCAGACTGCATTAAGGTCAAAGACATATATTGCTCCGTCGTTGTCCACATCATATCTAGCATCTCTTGTGTATGTGACAGAGACTGTGGCATTGGTTGTATAATTGTATGACCTATTGACCCAAGTTGAGCCATCTGTTACATTGACCGTCCAATTATATGTTGTATTGCCCCAAAGGAATTCACTCATACTGAAATTGGCAATTAAATCTGTGACATTCCATCTGTTGGTTCCTACTCCTGTCCAGCTTTTGAGAAGAGTTGTTGTATTAGTGACTGGAGTTAGATTGACCCAGTATATATAAACATTGAGGCCTGTACCATTGATTCTTATGCTTATATTATCTTCTGGTGGTCTCCAGACTGATGTTTCAGAATTGGTTGGGTCAGGACAACAAACATCAATTGGTCCTTCTGTGGCGGCATAAGCAGTTTCATTAAGAATTGAATAATTACCTTCAGTTTCATTCCAGCCCCATAAAGTATAATAATAATAAGTGTCTGCTCCTAAATTAGTATCATTATATGATTCGTTTGTTCCATTATAAAGGACTGTTCCATTTGTTTGGTTTATTGGGTAGCTAGCGTAGCCTGTGGCGTTTCTTACTAATATATTTTTATCAGCAGAAGGACAGGTATCCCAAGTTAAATTTATACAACTAGCATTATACATTGTAGCTGTAAAATTGCCACCAACACAACATGAATAATTGAATTGCCACCAAGTTGACCAATTGCCCCAACTATAATTGGCAGTTGTAAAGAAATAAGATTCATTAGTCCAATGTCCATCTGTATCATTTACTGATACATTCCAATAGTATGTAGTGTATGATGTATTTGCCCATA
>Ga0272442_10011318_pt1 | contig 10889 bp, 7 predicted proteins | sample SSMForm2O_FD_200262 | JGI IMG/M metagenome (GOLD analysis project Ga0272442, IMG submission 200262) | Marine sediment archaeal communities from Little Sippewissett salt marsh, Falmouth, MA, United States - SSM-Form-2O | ecosystem: Environmental > Aquatic > Marine > Wetlands > Sediment ... | reverse complement strand
GCCCCGCACCGTTAACGACCACTCGTTCGACCGCGGCCACCCCAGCACCCCGCTCGTCCGCTCCGGACCCGCCGACCACCCCGTAAACCACGTCTGACCCCCGTCCGTGTACGCCCCCGTCAAACGCACCCGATCCGACTTGTAGCGCACCGCGATCCCCTGCGCCGCCAGCCCCCCGTAACGCGCATTCAGCAGCGAACGCTCGATGAACTGCTGGAACCCCTCGAATACCAGCCACTCCTTCCACACCGGGAGCTTGAACTGGCCCACTTGCACGCTCCAGCCCTCCCCCAGATCCTTCTCCAGCGACGCGTCGATCAGCACCGACCGACCGCTCCCCGTCCATCCCGCCCACAACACGTACTTCCAGCTCGGATCCACGACATGTCCGACGAACCCGAACCGCGTCCGCGACACCTCGAACCCCCCCCGCGTCGTGTCCGCCCCGTTTGCATCCTCCTGCACGCTCGCCACGTAACGACACTGCACCTGGCCCAGCAGACTCAGCCGGAAGCTCCCATCACCGCTCGCCACGAAGAAATGCTTGTCGTGCCCCGCGCATAGCCCCTGACCCTGCAGACCCGCCCGAGCATCCGCATCCGCCAGCACATCGTCCACCAACGACCGGATCTCCTCCGCTCGAATCCGCGTCGTCCAGTCCCCCCGCAGCTCCGCCACCTCCGCCTCCAGCGTGCTGACGCGCGCCCGAACCCCCGCCGGCGGCCCCTCACCGCCGCCGGCCACCTCGGCCCCCGGCGCGAGCGCTGCCGCGGCTACAACCGCCGCCACCACCCAGCCACGTCCCTTCATGCCAGCCTCCTTATCCTCGCCATCAGCCCTCCCCCAAACGGCTTCGCGACGTACCACGGGCCGGGGCCACCCCCGAGCCCGCCTCGATCATCCCGACATCGTCGTGTCTGCTGTGAATCCGCTCAGGTAACCCGTCCCACTATAAGACATCGCCCTCCCGTTATCGAATCCGCCCGCCGCTCCACCGCCGCGCCGCGCCCCCGATCCCCCCCAACCTCTCTCCCTGAACCGTGAACTTCCACACCGCCTGCGGTATCGTGACCGGCCCACCACGCAAGCCTCCGCGCCCCGCTCCCTCACACAGGAGATTCCTCGTGAGCATCCGTGAAGCAGACGCGCTGAATGAGGCCAACCGGCAACTCAAGGCCGGCCACCTCGCCGCCGCGCGCGAAATCTGCCTCGACTTGCTCCAACGCAACCGCCTCAACGTCAAGGCCTTGGAGATCCTCGCCGCCGCCGCCTTCCAGGACGCCCTCTACGACGAAGCCCGAACCTGCCTCCAACGATGCATTCGCCTCAAGCCACGCGATGCCCTCTACCCCACCCGCATGGCGCAGGTCTACGCCACCGAGGGCCGATTCACCGACGCCCTCTCCATGCTCGACCGCGCTCAGAAAACCGACCCCCGCCACGCCGTCTCCCCCGGCCTCAAGGCCTCCCTCTTCCGCATCACCGGCGCCGAAGACAAGGCCCGCGACCTCCTCGAACCCATCATCCGCGCCGGCACCGAAGACGCCGAGGCCGCCCACGAATTCGCCCAACTGCTCCTCAAGGCCGATCGCTCCACAGACGCTGTCGACCTTGCCTCCCGACACCTTGACGACCAGGACGCTTCCCCAAACATCCGCCGGCAACTCCTCTACCTCATCGGACGAGCTCATCACAAGCTCGGCCACATCGACCACGCCTTCCAAGCCTATCGCCGTGCAAACGAACTCAACCTCGTCCCCTTCGACCCCGACCAACACATCCGCTTTGTCGACCGCCTCGTCGAGACCTTCTCCAGCGACCGCCTGCCCGCGATGCCCCATGCATCAAACGCCTCCGAACTGCCCGTCATCATCGCCGGCATGCCCCGCTCCGGCACCACCCTCATCGAGCAGATCATCGACGCCCACCCCGACGCCCACGGCGGCGGCGAAATGCCTGACCTCACCCGCCTCGTCCGACGGCTCCCCAAACAACTCGACTCCGACAAACCATTCCCCGAGTGCGCCGCCGACCTCACCCCGCACAACGTCGACCGCGTCGCCAAACCCTATCTCGACCGCCTCAGACGAATCGGCCGCCGCGCCAAACGCGTCGTCAACAAGAACCTCGACAACCACCTCTACCTCGGCCTGGTAGCCCTCCTCTTCCCCAATGCCCGCATCATCCACTCCAGGCGCGACCCGCTCGACACCTGCTTCTCCTGCTACACCACCCACCTCCTGCCCGAAAACCAGCCCTACGCCTCCAACCTCGAGCACCTCGGCCTGGCATACCGCCAGTACGAGCGACTCATGGACCACTGGCGCACCCTTCCCGGCCTCGAAATCCTCGACGTCCAATACGAGCAGCTCGTCGCCGACCAGGAATCCCACAGCCGCCGCATCATCGACTTCCTTGCCCTCCAATGGGACGACCGCTGCCTGCGCTTCTACGACTCGGGCCGCGTCGCGGGCACCCTCAGCTACGACCAGGTCACCCGCCCCATCTACACCTCCTCCGTCGGCCGACACAAGCGCTACGAAAAGCACCTGCAACCGCTCAAGCGGGCCCTCCAACACAACCAGGGCCGACTCTGACACCACCACAATCCCGCCGGATCCACCCCGTGCCTCCCCATGACGGCCACGCCCCCGGACACCCCGGTTCACCCCCCGGAAGCCTCGCGCAACCGCCTTGCCCCGGGGGCCGTACCGCCGTTCGAAAACCCCACCGCAACATTTGCGGACCCCCACGATCCGGTCCACGCCGGTCGATCAAAGGCCCCATTTTCACAAACTTCAGCGCCGGGCCGTCCCCGCCTCGCCAGAATCGACCATAAGTACTTGTAAACACTCACCTTACGGTTGCCTCCCCGCCTGCGGGCTTTTTTTGCGTATCGGTGCATCTGGATCTTGACATCCGCACGTCTCCCTGCCAATGTATAGGTAGTCGTTTGCGTATCGTCGTGGGGCGGTACGCCTTCGAAGTGACTGCCTTCCGAGAAAAGAGAGAGCGCATGTCGTCGGCGGGCGGCGACTTTTGGGAGGAGCGCTCTCATCTCGCGTAAGCCATAGCCTTAGTGCTTAGTGCGAAACTGCGGCGGGCGTTGCCCTGCGCCCCGGCACCGGGAATCACATGGCGATTCGTTCCCGCCGCTTCTCGGCCGGCTCCGTGCATCCAATGGGGGGCGGACCGAGAACTCCCAACCCAGGTGTGTCACGCGCTCATGTGTGTGAGCGCGAGTGTGTTTGAATCAGTTTCTGCCTTGCTGTTCGCCCTGCACCGATTGTACGTAAGAGGAGAAAATCTAATGAAGAATGTGACTCTCGCCCTAACTGGGGTGGCCATGCTGACGACCGTGGCGTCAGCACAGGACCTCCTGTGGGACAACTATCCGTTCGGCTTCGGCGGCGGATACATGTCCTCACAGTTGGACCTGGTTTATCCGTTTGATTCCCAGTGTGCCGACGACTTCATGGTTACCGGAAGCGTGCAAGCCGTTGAGTGGAACGGCGGCTTCTGGGGCGGCAGCCCCGTCGATGTTCCCGACTGGAACATCATCTTCTACGCCGATGCCGGCGGAAAGCCCACCGGCGGCCCCGGCGATCCCACCGGAACCGCCCTGGCCCTCTACATCGCCCCCCTCGCTGATATCAATATCACCATGGAGGGCGACGGCTCGTACACCTACTACTACGAGTTGCCAGACGACTTCGCGGCCAGCGGGGAAGTCCAATGGATCGCCGTTCAGCCGGTCTTCCCCTTCCCGCCGCAGTGGGGTATCTCCATCGCCACGGACTCCATCCAGATGAGCGAAGTCCAGTTCGGCTTCCCGCTCCTGGGAAGCGACTACTGGACGCCCGGCTCCGTCGTCTTCGGAACCCCCAGGGACATGTGCTTCAGGCTATACGGTATTCCCGCGCCCGGCGCCTTGGCCCTGCTCGGCCTGGCCGGCCTCGTTGGTACCCGTCGCCGCTAACCTGGGAATCTGACGCGACGACCCGTTTGCTACAGCAGTCACCGAACCGGCCCGCCTCAGGCGGGCCGGGTCTTTTTTTACACCACCCGCCGATAACCACCTCCCCGAGAACCCTCGGCAATCTCCGCTCCCGACACGCTGCCAACCCCCTTTCCTCCCTCCCTCGACACCCCATCTTCACCACCTTCACGACTTCGATGTCCAAATCGCCCCGGCCGCGATCCGGCAACCTCCCGATGCGCGCAACTCCTTGATATCAAACGACTCACATAAAATACCCGCCCGTGGAAAATCCGCCTCTTTTTCGCCGATCGCACGCTACAATCCTTGACATCCCCCGTACCCGCGGTCACCTTATACCGGTTGCCGCAAGCCCCCCACGGGGCTGCCCCGGAGCCCCACGCTCCGCCTGAAGAGAGAAGAGAGGGCGCACGTCGCCGGCGTACGGCGGCTGGTAGACAAGCGCCCGCGGCGGACAAACTCTACCGACATCCAGGTTTCGTCTCGGCTAGGTGCTCCGTGCGCTACGCACTGGCTCAGCGCACCGGCATCATTCGCTGAGATTCACTCGGTTTCTGTCACGGGCCGGGGTCTTCCTGCGGCCGAAGCGCGTGAGGCCGCTTGCTCCCGCTCGTGTATTCGGAGTTCAGTGTCTTATCCACAACCTCAGTATTCGCCCACACTTATGAAGCTTTGAGGAGAAAATGCAATGAAAAACGTGACTCTTGCTCTCACTGGGGTGGCCATGCTGACGACCATGGCGTCGGCGCAGGACCTCCTGTGGGATAACTACCCCTTTGGAGCTGGCGGCGGCTATATGTCCTCCCAGCTCGACTTGGTCTATCCCTTTGATTCACAGATCGCCGACGACTTCATGGTGAGCGGCAACGTCGCCGCCGTCGAGTGGAACGGTGGCTTCTGGGGCGGCAGCCCCATCGACATCCCCGATTGGAACATCATGTTCTACGCGGACGCCGGTGGGAAACCCACCGGTGGCCCTGATGATCCCACCGGGACCGCTCTCGTGCAGTACATCATCGGTGCCGCCGATGTTGACATCGTCCTCGAGGGTGACGGCTCATACACCTACTACACCGAACTGCCCGAGGTCTTTGCCGCCAGCGGCGAAGTTCAGTGGATCGCCGTTCAGCCGGTCTTCCCCTTCCCGCCCCAGTGGGGCATCTCTATGGCGGTGGATTCGATCCAGGGCAGTGAGGTGCAGATGGGCTTCCCGCTGCTCGGCAACCCGTACTGGACCGCCGGCTCCATCGTCTTCGGCACCCCACGCGACATGGCATTCCGCCTCTACGGCGTGCCCGCTCCCGGCGCCTTGGCCCTCCTCGGCCTGGCTGGCCTCGTCGGCACCCGTCGACGCTGATCTAGAGCTCTGACTCGAACTTCCATCCGCTACAGCAGTCATTTTCACCGGCCCGCCGTCCTCGGCGGGCCGGTTTGCCTGCGCCAACCAACTACCTCCTCCCCCCATCAGTCGCTCACTCCCAATGCCTCACCCGGCAGACCCACTTGCCGCGCAAATCGATTCCACCGGCCCACCGACAACCCATACACCGGCTGGCGACGAAAAACGGTGTCAGGAACCGTTTTTCGGGAGATGCACCGCCTTCCACCCCGCGCGACCCGGGACTTCACCAACACCGGCCACGCCGGCGCGAAGACCCCTTGCCCGCACGCCATGCCCCCCCCGGGGCCGCTACCATCTCCCTCCCGCTTCTCCCGGAGGTGTCGATCCCGTGCGCTGCCTGCCCGCCGCCGTCGCCGCGTTGCTCCCGGCTGCCGCTCTCTGCGGCTGTTCGCCCGCTCCGCTTCGCCTCTCGGAAACGGACCCGCCGCAGTTGCACGCCGTCGAGTTCGCGTTTCAACACGCCGTCGACGACGCCCACCACCACCCCGAACTCCACTGGCACAGCGGATGGTTCGGCAACGCGCTGGTCAATCTCGGCGGCACGCGCACCCTCGGACTCTGTCACCACTGGCAGGAGTGGATCTACCAACAGGTCGCCCCCGCCGTCCGCGATGTCGGCTGGGAAGTCTGCGGCATCGCCGTCAACGTCGGCGATTCCGGCGAACACCACGCCGTCTTCGTCTACAACCCGCAACGCCTCGGCCCGGCCAACCTTCTCCTCGCTCCCCGAACCGCCCCGGCCTATGTCCTCGACGCCTGGCGACGGGGACGCGCCGATATCTACCGCCTCGACGACTGGCTGGCGCTGCCGCTCCGCATCACCGTCCCGCCACAGCTTGAAGATCTCCCCGGCGATGGACCCCTCCCCTTCGCTCCTCCCGGCTCACCGCCGGCCGCAGCCACCCCCGCCGCGCCAAACCGCGAACTCCCGGAAAAGAACACAGACCGGCCCCATCTCCCGTAAGTCCTCGCTTGGCAGTGAATTACCGTCCGCCAACCACCAACGGACGGTGCGTTTTCCGCGGCTTGGCGGAATAGTGACATCCTCACCCCGTTTGTTGCCTTACTCCGGAACGAATATCTGACCGCGAGATCTGGTTTAATCGACTTACTTGGATATCCAACTTGTACTACAATCGCCGCCCTCAGTCCTGGGCCACCACGATCGTGGACCCTGGGGAGTGTCTCGATCTCGCCGTCCCGTGTCGGGGCGATTGTTGTCCAGGAGAAGAGCAATGAAACGGAACCGTAACCTCATGATCCCCTTGGCGGCCTGCCTTGTCGCTTTCGCCGCCGTCGCTGGCTGCACCCAGCAGAAAACCACCACGGCCGCGCCCAAGCCGGTCGCCCAGGCCAAACCGGCGCCGAAACCCGCCGTCTGGGCCGGCTGGCCAACCCATGCCACCTCGGCCACCACCCTCTGGACCGCCATGGCCTACCCCACCGGCGATCCCAAAACCAGCGCCATCGGCATCGAGAAGGGCTTTCCCAAGGAGGTCCGCGTCGGACAGCCATTCGACTACGAGCTGGTCGTCACCAACCTCACCAATCACGACCTGCACGATGTCGTCGTCACAGACAAGCCCGGCGACAACTTCAAGGTCACCGGTTCCTCACCCCGCGGCACGACCGGGGCCGACGGCGTCATGTCCTGGAAGCTCGGGGAGCTGGGACCCAAGCAGTCCAAGATCATCCGCGTCAGCGGTGCCGCCGAAGCCGAGGGACAGATTTGCAGTTGCGCCTCCGTAACCTACAACTCTCTCCTCTGCGCCTGCATCCCCGTCGTCCAGCCTGAGCTGCGCCTCACCAAGACCGGTCCCGCCGAGGTGCTCAAGTGCGACGACATCCTCTACCAATTCCAAGTCGCCAACTCCGGCACCGGCTCGATCCAGAACGTGCGCATCACCGATCAACTGCCCGCCGGACTCGTCTCCGCCGATGGCAAGCGGACCCTCACCTTCGACGCCGGAACCCTCGCCCCCGGCGCCTCCAGGCCGTTCTCGGCAAAGGTCAAGGCCGAACGCCCCGGCCGCTTTCAGAACAAGGCGACCGCCTCGGGCGAGGGTGGCATCACCGCCGCCTCCGGCGTTGTCACCACCGTCGTCCGACAGCCCGTCCTCACAATCGACAAGTCCTGCCCCGGAAAGCAGTTCATCGGTCGCCCACTCGATTACGAGATCACCGTCACCAACACCGGCGACGGCGTGGCCCGCGATGCCGTCATCGAGGATGTCGTCCCCTCCGGCGCGCAGTTCGTCAGCGCCGGCCAGGGCGGACGCTTCATCGGCGGCAAGGTCGTCTGGAACCTCGGTGACCTCCAGCCCAAGGCCTCCCGAAAGGTCGCCATGCGCCTGAGCACCACGCAGGCCGGCACCTACCGCAACACCGCCACCACCCGCGCGTACTGCGCCACCCCCGTCTCCGATTCCTGCCAGACCCTCGTCACCGGAATCCCCGCGATACTCCTCGAGGTCATCGACGTGGAGGACCCGATCGAGGTCGGCGACAACGAGACCTACGTCATCACCGTCACCAACCAAGGATCCCTGGCCGACACCAACATCCGCATCGTCGCCACCCTCGAGCCCAATCAGCAGCACGTCTCCAACAGCGGCGCCACCCGCGGCATGGCCCGCGACAACCAGGTCGTCTTCGAGCCGCTTGCCTCGCTCGCTCCCAAGGCCAAGGCCACCTGGCGCGTTGTGGTCCGCAACGTCAAGGCCGGCGACGTCCGCTTCAAGATCACCATGACCAGCGATCAACTCACCCGGCCCGTCGAGGAAACCGAGGCCACCAACGTCTACGAGTGATCTGACTCGGAACGCTGATCTGTCGAACGCTTCGTTCGGCGGCAACTCCTGAACCCCACAGGCGACACGGCGGTCCGCCGTGTCGCTTTTCCTCGCTCAACCACTCGGATGGACTGAGATCAATTTGAGAACGCCGGCTCGATCACCCCCGACAACTGCGCGCTCCGTCCGGCCACCGGCGCCTGCGTCCCCCCATGACGCGCCGCCCACCCTTGCTTCGATCCCGGGCGCTCCCTCACTTCATCACCATGCGCATCGCTGACCGGCCCTCACCATCGGAGATCCCATCATGGATTGGCTGCAAAACAACATCGACGCCGACACCATTCTGAAGTACGCCGTCCCCGTCATCGGCGTCCTCATCCTCTTGGTCTTTGGCTGGGGCATCGCCGCCTGGATCGGCCGGCTGACCGCGGCCGCAATGCGCCGCGGGCACATGGAAGAATCACTGTGCCGGTTCGTGGGCAAGCTCGTCAAATGGACCCTGCTCATCCTCGTCGTGCTCGCCTGCCTCGGGGCCTTCGGCGTGGACATCGTCGCCTTCGCAGGCATTCTCGCCGCCGCCGGCTTCGCCATCGGACTGGCCTTCCAGGGCTCGCTCTCCAACTTCGCCGCCGGCGTCATGCTCCTCGTCTTCCGCCCCTTCAAGGTCGGCGACGTCGTCTCCGTCGCCGGGCACACCGGGAAGATCGACGAAATCGACCTCTTCGTCACCACTCTCGACACGCCCGACAATCGGCGCCTCATCATCCCCAACAGCACCATCTTCGGCGCCACCATCGAGAACATCACCCACCACGACACACGCCGCGTAGATGTGGCCGTCGGTACCGAGTATCCCGCCGACATCGACCAGGCGCGCCAGATCCTGAGCAAGGCGGCCGCCGCGCTGCCCGAGGTCCTTCACGATCCCGCGCCCGCCGTCGCCCTCACCGGGCTCGGCGCCTCGTCCGTCGATTGGGCGGTCCGCGTGTGGGTCAAGGCCGAGGACTATTGGCCCGTCAAGGACGCCCTCACCCGCGCGGTCAAGTATGCTCTTGACGAGGCCGGCATCGGCATCCCCTTCCCCCAGATGAGCGTCCATCTTTCCCAGCCGCCCGCCCCGTCCGCATGACATCGCGTCACCGCCCCCGAGGTCTTCTTCACCGTCACGGAGCCCCACCATGAATCGCCAGCCGCCCCCATTCCGCCCAGCGCGCGCCCTCCTACTGCTTACGTCCCCAACTCTTCTGCTGCTCCCGCTCGTCGGCTGCGGCACCCTCCAGGAGATTGTCGACGCCACCCCGAAACCCTCGGCCCGCGTCGCCGCCGCACGCCTCGCCGACCTCTCCCTTGAGCAGGCGACCCTCAACTTCGACCTCGAGATCAGCAACCCCTACTCCGTCGCCCTCCCGCTGGTGAATCTGAAATACGCCCTCGCCAGCGACGGCCGGGAAGTGCTCGCCGGCGCCGCGCCCATCTCCGGCAGCGTCCCCGCAGGCGGCGCTAAAACCGTCACCGTCCCCGCACAGATCAAGTTCGCCCACCTCCTCTCCGTGCTCGAAGGGGTTCGTCCCGGCGCCGTCATCCCCTACGCCGCGGATCTTGATCTTTCCGTCGATGCGCCCGGCGTGGGACCCCTCAGCCTCCCGCTCACCAAGAAAGGCAAGCTGCCCGTGCCGACCGTCCCGGTGGTCAAGCTTGAGAACGTCGCTTGGCAACGACTCGCCCTGGACGAGGCCACCGCCCTACTCAACATCCAGATCGAAAACGCCAATCAGTTCCCCGTCGATCTCTCCACCTTCGACTTCGGGCTCTCCCTCGCCGGCACCCGCGTCATCGACACCACCCTCCGGCAGCCGGCCTCCTTCGCCGCCGGCGGCGCGCACCGCCTCGAAATCCCCATCACCATCGTCCCGAGAGACCTCGGAATGGCCGCCTTCCGCATGCTCACCGGCAAGGGCGCGGGCTACCAGCTCGGCGGCGCAATGAACGTCGATACGCCCTACGGACCGATCAGCCTGCCCGTCCAGGCAACCGGAACAACCCTCTTCACCCACTGACCGCCCGCCCCCCCCGGCCCCCCTACGACAGCGGCTGTAAAACCCACGTCACCGCCCGCGCCAGCGCGTACAGCACCACCACCGCCAGAATCACCAGGCCCAGCAATGTCGTCCCGTCGCGCGGCTTCAACCGAAACAGCACCATGCTCAGCACGAAGAACACCGCCGCCTGACCGGCCGCCTCCAGCACCAGCTCCCACGGATGCCGCCCGACATCGATGAAGCTCACCAGCCGCGCCAACGCCACAACGCCCACCAGCCGCGCCAACGCCAGGTTCACGTTCCCCAGCCGCTTGCCGAACAACCACGCGCCCGCCGTCAGCGCTCCCAGCCCGCAGAGCGTGCCCAGGCCGATGAGCAGCGGCAACTGCACCAGCCCCAGCAGCCGCAGATTCCACGCCACCGTCCCCGCCGACGGCGCGCCCTCCCCCGCCGAGACGACATCGAACAGCCCCCGCGTTCCCACGACGTAGCCGATTGCCAGCACGACCGTCGCCCCCACCGCCAGCGCCGGCCCCAGCCACGGGTCGCCCACCCCCCGCTTCACCAGCGCCTCCCGCGCATCCTCTTCCCCCAGCCCCTCCGTCGTTTCCCCCAACTCCGTCTTGATCACCTTCAGCTTCTTCAGATCAAAA
>Ga0272442_10011317_pt1 | contig 10889 bp, 6 predicted proteins | sample SSMForm2O_FD_200262 | JGI IMG/M metagenome (GOLD analysis project Ga0272442, IMG submission 200262) | Marine sediment archaeal communities from Little Sippewissett salt marsh, Falmouth, MA, United States - SSM-Form-2O | ecosystem: Environmental > Aquatic > Marine > Wetlands > Sediment ... | reverse complement strand
TGGTCACGGATTACCTGGGAGATCTTGTGGAGTCGACTCTGGGAACCGATCTGGCCCCTCCGGCCCGGTATGATGTTTCTTCCTGGCTCCGGCCCGGAATCGCATCCTGGAGCTGGGTTATTCTGAAGGATGATTCAACGGTTTACAGTGCACAGCGGCGGTTCATCGATTTTGCCGCTGACATGAATTGGCAGTACTGTCTCATCGACGCTTTCTGGGATACCCAGATCGGATATGAAAAGATCAAACAGCTCGCAGACTATGCCGGAACAAAAAACATAAAGTTATTATTGTGGTATAATTCAGCCGGGGACTGGAATACAACGCCGTTGACACCCCGTGATAAAATGCTGACAACATCCACCAGATGTACTGAGTTTCAGAAGTTGAAAGATATGGGTATTGGCGGTATCAAGGTGGACTTTTTCGGCGGTGACGGGCAGTCCATGATGAAATACTATATCGATATCCTGAAAGATGCCGCAAAATACAATCTTGCCGTAAACTTTCATGGCTGTACTTATCCCCGCGGATGGCACAGAACCTACCCCAATCTGGTCAGTATGGAGGCGATCCGGGGAGAAGAATACGTGACTTTCGGACAGGAAAATGCCGATCAGCAGCCTTCGCACTGTACCGTCATTCCCTTTACCAGAAACCTCTTTGATCCGATGGATTTCACACCTGTTAATTTTTCCGGCATTCCCAATATTGCTCGCAGAACAACGGGTGGCTTTGAAATGGCATTGTCGGTCATTTTTACTTCGGGCATTCAGCACATTGCCGAAACACCGGCCGGCATGGCTGCGCAGGGTGATTTTGTCAGGGAATATATGCGCAATCTGCCCGGCAGCTGGGATGACATAAAGTTTATCGACGGATTTCCGGGGAAATTTGTGATTCTGGCAAGGGAAAAAGGAGACAAGTGGTACATTGCAGGCATCAATGGTGAAAATTCAGAACGAAAAATCAGGCTGAATCTTTCTTTTATTCATCATGGTTTGAAAGGCATGATGTTCACGGATTCCGCCGGTTCAAACGATATGATAAAGCAGGAAATCGATATCTCAAATCCGGTTGAAATCACCATGCAGCCCTGTGGCGGATTTGTGATTCAGTCCCTGTAAAATACCATGGAACGGGAAAAAAGTTGTTTTTAATAACAGTTGAAATGTTAAATTATAGCGAGAAACCTGTAATGAAAACAGATCAGCAAACAGTCTGAATAAGGAGAATTCAAAATGCGAAAAACACGATTATCTGTTTTACTGGCTGTCGTATCTGTTGGCGGAATCTGTCTGGCACAAGCCGATCAGACAATGGCCGTTGAGGATTTTAAACCGGCATCCACCAACCAGCCCGGAAGGGAGTATCCCCGGGTGAATTCCGAAGGCCGGGTGCGCGCCCGCATTTCAGCACCGGACGCACAGCGGGTTCAGCTGGATATCAGTGCCGTCAAATACGACCTGACCAAAGACGAGAACGGTGTCTGGACCGGTGATTCGGATCCCCAGGACGAGGGATTTCACTACTACCAGCTATGGATTGACGGGGCAGCGGTTCCCGATCCCGGCAGCCTGTATTTCTACGGCGCCAGCCGCTGGGGGAGCGGTATTGAAATTCCCGCAGGTGATCAGGATTTCTACGCACTCAGGAACGTCCCCCACGGCCAGATGCGCGAGCAGCTCTATTTCTCTAAAGTCAACGACAGCGTGCGGCGTTGTTTTGTATATACGCCGCCCGGCTATGACCAGGATATCACGAAACGTTACCCTGTGCTTTACCTCCAGCACGGCGGGGGCGAAGACGAAACCGGCTGGCCCAATCAGGGAAAAACCGGTCTCATTATGGATAATTTGATCGCCGGGGGCAAAGCCAGGCCCTTTATCATCGTGATGGACAACGGTACCTGGCGCTGGCCTGAAAATGTTCCCCGGCCCCGGCGGGGTGAGCGTCCCAGGGGATCCTGGCCCCCCGAAGGCTGGGCCGACGGTTTCATGAAAACCCTGCTGGAGGATGTCATACCCATGGTCGACGCCAATTATCGCACTCTGGCCGATCAACCGCACCGGGCCATGGCCGGTCTTTCCATGGGCGGCATGCAGACCCGGGTCATCACGCTGGCCCATCCTGACGTGTTCTCGCATGTCGGCATGTTCAGCGGCGGGAGTATCAGTATGGACGATGTCAGCAATGCACCCGGTTTCACAGAGAAAGTCAAGCTTGTGTTCGTCAGCTACGGCAGCCGGGAACTTGAAAACGGCAGAGCCCGGTTCGGTGGTGATCCCAGGGCACAAACCGATGCGCTCAAAGAGGCCGGCATGATTACCCATTTCTATATCTCTCCGCTGACTGCTCATGAATGGCAGAGTTGGCGGCGCAGCCTGCATGAATTCGCACAGCTGTTATTCAAGGATAAAGGAGACGAATGATGAAACGATTAATAAAACATATGCCTGCTAACACAGTTATTCTGCTGATATTTTTTGTTTCATTGTGTCTGGCACAGACAGACCAGCCAGCGGTTAAGGAAGACTTCAAACCGGCATCCACCAACCAGCCCGGCAGGGAATATCCCCGGGTGAATTCCGAAGGCCGGGTGCGCGCCCGCATTTCAGCGCCGGACGCACAGCGGGTTCAGCTGGATATCAGTGGTGTCAAATACGATCTGACCAAAGACGAGAACGGTGTCTGGACCGGTGATTCGAATCCCCAGGACGAGGGATTCCACTACTACCAGCTCTGGATTGACGGGGCAGCGGTTCCTGATCCCGGAAGCCTGTACTTTTTTGGCGCCATGCGGTGGGGGAGCGGTATTGAAATTCCCGCGGTTGATCAGGATTTTTATGCCCTCAAAAATGTGCCCCACGGCCAGATACGGGAAATTCTTTTCCCCTCGAAAAGCACCAATGCGCAACGCAGAGCCTATGTGTACACACCGCCTGACTATCACAGGGAACCGGCCACACGCTACCCTGTACTCTACCTGCAGCACGGCTGGGGGGAGGATGAAACCGGCTGGCCCAATCAGGGCAGGACCAATCTGATTATGGATAACCTGATCGCTGAGGGAAGGGCCAGACCATTTATCATTGTAATGACCTACGGCATGACCAATGAAATCAAGTTCGGCGGTCTCAGAAATTTTGATATCAAACCATTTCAAACCGTTCTCGTCGATGAGCTGATTCCCTTTATCGATGCCAATTTCCGCACGCTCTCCGACCAGCGTCATCGTGCCATGGCCGGTCTTTCCATGGGCGGCATGGAAACCAAAATGATCACGTTGAAAAATCTCGACACGTTCTCCCATATCGGCCTTTTCAGTGGCGGCAGCATCAGTCCGGATGATGTCAACAATACGCCCGGTTTTAAAGAAAAAGTCAAACTCGTTTTCGTCAGCTACGGCAGCCGGGAACTTGAAAACCGCAGAAACGGCGGCCGCGGACCCTTTGGCGGAGACCCCAGGGATAATACCGATGCGATCAGGAAGGCGGGAATCGATGCGCATTTCTATGTTTCACCCAACACGGCTCACGAATGGCAGAGTTGGCGGCGCAGCCTGCATGAATTCGCCCCCTTGTTATTTAAATAGAAACATGGACAAACAGGGCATATTCGATAAAATGCCAGGGTCCCGCATCCATTGCGTACAGGCGAAATGATGAGAAAGTTATTTTTTGCCTTATTGTTTTTTATTGGTCTGGTACAAATAATTATTGCCGGCTCGAATCACCAGGGACCGAAATTTGATTTTACAGGACCGAAAGATGCGTCACGGATCAGGGGGTTTAATTATACGCCGGCAAATGTTGCGGCTCCGCGGCACCATAGTGACAGCTGGATCCATTATGATTCCACAACCACGGAATTTGATATGGATCTGGCCAAAAGCCTCAATCTGAATCAGGCCAGAGTTTTTATTATGTATAATGTTTTCACGGAGGATAAAGATGCTTTCCCTGGTAAACTCCGACATTTTATCCGCACCTGTCACGAACGGGGCATTGGTGTGATGCCGGTTGTGGGATATGGCCCCTGGTTGAGAGATACGACTCAGACTTCTCTGGCACGGGAATGGGCCGGGTATTTGGTTGATGCGGTATCCGATGAACCGGGTCTTGCCATGTGGGATGTGATGAATGAACCCGACTGGCCCACAGCGCGTAATGGATGGTTCCTGAGTAAATTAAAATACAGTAAATTTTTGGCGAATACATTCCATGTGCTTGATCCGAACACACCGGTTACCATCGGTGCGGCTTTTGTCGACGGAATGATCGAACTGGCGGATTATGCGGATGTGCTGCAGTTTCATGATTACATGCAGACCCGTGAAGAGATCAGGAAGAACATCCAAAGAGCGAAAGCATTTGCAGAAAAAGTGGACAAGCCTCTGATCAATGGTGAGCTCGGCTGTATCGCGCGTGCCAATCCATACGATATTACACTCCGGGAGCACATGAAGGCAAATGTCGGCTGGTACATCTGGGAATTGATGATTGTGCGTGAAGGATGGGGCACTGTGCATGGTGTGTTTTATGAAGACGGCAGTGTTCGTGATCCATCCATCGCCGCGGCCATGATGGGCTTTTTCAGGAAACGCACCGGGGATATTTTGCCAGCAGTCCCGGATCAGGAAGGCTGGATCACAAAAATCATTGACCGGGGTCATAAATGGCTGCAGGATTCCGGAGCAACCTGGAAAGATGGACTGGACATCGCGGAGACCGCGGCTCATTTGCTGGAGGCCGGGGAATTGACAGCCATGAGGACACCCCCGACATGGGAAGTTGAAAGATTGAGAGAGGGTGAAGAGGATATGGCGTCGCTGAAAGCATTGGTTATAAAATTTACAGCCAGGCTTGAACCCTGGAAAGTGCCTCAAACAAAAACGAATAAATGATGAAATAAATCATAAAGGGAGTATTCGGATGAGAAAAAAATCGAGCCGCCATTTATTGCCGGTGCTGCTGTTCAGCCTTTGTTCCGGGATGGTGATTGGTCAGCCCATGCGGGACCCCGTTGTAAATTCCCCGGAAGTCCATTCTGACAATATGGTGACTTTCAGATATCTGGCTCCTGAAGCCCGGAAAGTGATGGTCGATGCGCAGTTTGAGAAAAAACCTGTTTCCATGATGAAAGATTCGTCCGGGATCTGGAGTGTGACAGTCGGCCCGGTCAAACCGGATATGTATCCCTATCATTTTATTGTCGATGGCGTGCATGTGGCTGATCCCCGAAATTCAAGCATTTTTCCGAATGAAGGCTTCCAGAACAGCATTGTGGAAATCACGGGGGAGACGCCCCTTGTTCATACCATTCAGAATGTGCCCCATGGCGCGCTGTCCTGTCGTTATTATCATTCACCGGAACTGGGCACACGTCCTGTGATAATTTATACGCCACCGGGTTACGAAAAAAACCCGGACAAAAAATACCCTGTGCTTTATCTGCTTCACGGTACCACGGATACGGAGGAAACCTGGAGCAAGGTGGGACGCGCCAACATTATTCTCGACAACCTGATTCACCAGGGCAGGGCGGTCCCCATGATTATCGTCATGCCTTACGGCCGTGCCTGGCCTGTTATCAGCAAGCATTCAGGGAGCCTCCGCAATTGGGAAAATCTGCAGGAGTTCAAAAAGGATTTTATGAACAATCTGCTGCCCTTTGTTGAAGAAAACTACCGGGTGAAAGCCGATAATAACAACCGGGCTGTCGCAGGTTTTTCCGGCGGCGGCGGAACGAGTCTGTATCTTGGGTTAAATCATCCTGATTTGTTCAGATGGGTATGCGGTTTTGCTCCGGGTATGCGGGTTGAAGAAATTGAGAGAAACAATGCCGTTGCTTTTGAAGATCCGGCATTGACCAATGAACGGTTACAATTATTCTGGATTGGTGTGGGTGAAGATGATGGTTTGTACCGGTTCATCCGGGAATATTTCAAAGTGCTTGATGAAAAGGAGATTCATTACGAGAAGTTCATCTCCGGCGGTGGTCATACCTGGATGAATTGCAAACTGTATCTTTCCATTATCGCACAAAAGCTTTTTAAATCACGATGATCACACAGGGGAGTTGTCATGAAGCGTATTCGGCTCTCTGTTTTATGGGTCTTGATGGGACTGACCGTCCGGTCCGTTCCGGCTGCTCAGCCGGAGATTGGAAAAGCAGCGCGTTACTGCAATCCTCTGCCGATGATCACTGCTCCGGGCGGTCATGCATCCGGGGATGTCACGGTCATCCGGGAACAGGGCAAGTACTACATGTACTGCACGGGCGGCGGCGCATGGATTTCGGAGGATATGGTCCACTGGAGATTTCAGCGTGTTGAAAATGTTCCGGTCGCCCCGGATGTGGTCAAATACAACGGCCGTTTTTATATGTGCGGGAATGACGGCCCTCTGTATGTGGCGGACCATCCGCTGGGTCCCTTTTCAATCATCGGTGATTGGAAGAACACGCCGGATGTGGCCGGCGGATGGAACGGCGCTTTCGATATGGAAATTTACATTGATGACGACAATACACCGTATCTTTATTATTCCGGCCGCGGGGTCAGCGGTATTTTTGTAGTAAAACTGGATCCGGACGACTTGACAAGATTTGCAGGTCCGGTCAGACATCTCTTCGGCTTCAACAGGGATCACATCTGGGAACGTTACGGGGAGATGAACGAGTACACGGATGTTTCATGGGTGGAAGGGCCGTGGCTTGAAAAATACAACGGCATTTATTATCTGCAATATTCGGCTTCCGGAACCCAGTGGAAGACCTATGCGGAAGGATACTATACCGGTACTTCGCCAATGGGACCGTTTACTTATGCTCCCAACAACCCGCTGCTTCGGAAGACGGACGGTCTTGTGACCGGCCCCGCGCACGGCTGTATTGTGGAAGGACCGGATGGAAATCTCTGGCAGTTCTACACGATCGTACTCTCGAACCCTCCGGGCGGGCGGCGCATCGGAATGGATCGAATCGTTATTGCTCAGGACGGGAACATGTCGGTTGCGGTCACCGAAACACCGCAATGGGCCCCGGGAGTGGTCAGCAACCCCGGAGAAAGCGACAGCGGTTCGATTCCGGTGACCATCAACAAGGTCAACGCCATGAACGCCCTTTCAGAATGTTCCTCAGAGAAACCGGGGCGGGAAGCAGCGTATGCCGTGGATAATTCCAGCGGTACCTGGTGGGAACCGGATACATCCGATATAAATCCAACCCTGACGATCGAGCTTTCCCCGGCAACCCGTTTTGATGCGGTGCAACTGTTCACCATTGATGGGATCCGTCTGATGTTTCACAGCGGGGGACGGGGTTTCCGGAGGCGGGCTGCGGCGTCCATGGATCCCTATCAATACAGAATCGACGTATCAATGGAGGGGGAGACGTACGTCACAGCGCTTGACCAGACAAAGAACGGGATCTCCCGGAATACCATTTTCGAGGAAATTCCCCCGGTAAAGTGCCGTTTTGTCCGGTTGATCATGACGAACTGGCCCCGGACCATACCGCTGGGCATTCTGGAGTTCACGGTCTTTGGCCGGGCGGCCGACTCTATGCCCGCCACAGAGCCGGTTCCGGATATTCGATAGATCAGAACCGTGAGATCAATCGTTCTGTACAATCCCTTGCGTCGATAGCGGAATGTACCGCTTCATACAGCAATCGTAGAAATGATGAAAGGAGATGATATTCTCTGTTATGATCAGGAAAATTTATTTGCCAATAGTGGTCCGATTGCTTGTGATGGGTTGTTTTGCCGGCGATTCCCGTTATCAGGAAGACATGCAACGAAAACAACTATTTGATAATCAGTGGAAATTCCATCCGGGAGATATATCGGCTGCATACAAGGTTGATTTTAATGATCATGTCTGGCGTAAACTTGATTTACCCCATGATTGGAGTATTGAAGGACAAATTGATCCTTCAAATCCATCCGGTAATGATGGAGGCTATTTCCCGACAGGTACAGGATGGTACCGTAAAACGTTCAGTATCCCTTCTTTTTGGCAGGATAAACGGGTTTCGATCTACTTTGAAGGCGTTTATATGAATTCCGAAGTTTTTATCAATGGGAACTCACTGGGAATACACCCTTACGGATATTCCTCTTTTGTTTATGACCTGACCCCGTATTTAAATATTGGCAAAGAAAATGTTATTGCCGTACGCGTGGACAATTCAAAGCAAAAAAACTGCAGATGGTACAGTGGGTCGGGAATATACCGACACGTTTGGCTCCTGGTTACCGAGCCTCTCCATATAGACCATTGGGGGGTGGCAATTACAACACCACAAGCAAGTGTCCAAAAGGCTACGGTTCAAATACAAATCCTTGTGAAGAATGAAACTTCCTCGCCGCAAAGTTTTATCCTTTCAACACAATTGACCGATGTCAATTCACGAAGCGCGGGTAATAACAAGGTGACTGTTGAAATCGAGGCAAATAACGAGAAGGAAATAGAACAAACCATTCATGTAACTGATCCGCTGTTGTGGACAATGGAAACCCCTCATTTATATCAGGCACAAACAAAGGTGATTCAGGATAACAGTCTTGTTGACATCACAAACCATACATTTGGTATCCGGTCAATAGAATTCAGTGCTGAGAACGGATTCCGGCTAAATGGCAGACCAGTGATTATTAACGGGGGGTGTGTGCACCATGACAATGGCTGCTTGGGAGCTGCTGCATATGACAGGGCGGAAGAACGAAAAGCAGAACTGCTAAAGGCTGCAGGATTCAATGCTGTACGCACGGCTCATAATCCACCTTCTGAAACATTTTTGGAAGCCTGTGACAGGTCTGGGCTGCTGGTCATTGACGAATCTTTTGATGGATGGCGAGTACAAAAGACAGAATACGATTATGCGATGTATTTTGATAAGTGGTGGCAACGAGATATCGAATCCATGGTGTTGCGCGACCGCAACCATCCTTCCATTATTATGTGGAGTATCGGAAATGAAATTATTGAAAGGACAAAACATGAGGCTGTTGAAACAGCACACATGCTTGCAGATGCAGTAAGAGAAATCGATCCGACCCGTCCGGTCACCTCAGCGATGACTACCTGGGACCAGGGCTGGCAGGTCTTCGATTCACTCATGGCCGTTCATGATGTCTGTGGATATAATTATCAATTGCATCGCGCCCCTGACGATCATGAACGTATGCCATTCAGGATTATTGTGAACACAGAATCCTATCCGGCAAATGCATTTAAAATACATGATTTGGTACAACAGCACAGCTATATCATTGGTGATTTTGTCTGGACTGCCATGGATTATTTGGGAGAATCAGGCATTGGCGGCTATTATTATCCTGGTGAGCAGGCGGACGAACATTGGCAAAGTGATCGTTATCCATGGCATGGCGCATATTGTGGCGATATTGACCTTACGGGCTGGAGAAAGCCCATATCGCATTACCGGAGTATGTTGTATAACAATAATGAAAAAATTTATATGGCAGTTCGTGAACCAAATCCCGAAAACGGGACAATTAAACTAACCGGGTGGTCTGTCTGGCCAACATGGGAAAGCTGGACCTGGCCGGGATTCGAAGATGATGACATGCAGGTTGAAATATATTCAAAGTATCCCAGGGTACGGCTTTATCTTAATGGCATACTCATGGGAGAACAGCTGACAACCAAAAAGCAGGAATTTAAAGCCACTTTTACCGTGCCGTATACGCCCGGGATTTTAAAGGCTGCCGGAGTCGAAGACGGTGAAGAGATGGAAACAACCATCCTGCAAACAGCGGGTCAGGATTCCCGAATAAAACTGACACCGGATCGAATCGAAATCTCAGCAAATGGGCAGGATTTATGCTTTGTTACGGTTGAAATAACGGATAAAGACGGCATTGTTCATTTTAATGCAGACAACCGGTTTTGGTTTGAAATCGACGGCCCCGGAAAAATTATCGGTGTTGAAAATGCGGATATGAGGGACACCGATCCGTATGTCGGCAATACGCGCAAAGCCTGGCATGGACGTGCAATGATTGTTATCAAAAGCACCCGGAAGGAGGGAGAAATCTCGCTGAAAGTAAAATCCCCAGGATTAAAATCCGGTTCACTCAGGATAATGGCAAAGAAGCTGCGGAAACACATATAAGCATAAATTGTTATATGATTTTATACGATTTATTAGGCATATAGCAGAGTAATTATTGAATGAAAACCGGAGTGAACATTTATGCGAAAAAGAATAGCATCGGAAGCATTTCCATTTGTCCTGTTATTTTTTGGAGTAGTGAGCACCATTTTTTCTCAAACGCAAGAGCACCATTTTCTGCCCACATTTGAATCCCTGGAAAAAGTGAACCCGGTCCCAGAATGGTTTAAGGACGCCAAGTTCGGGATCTATTTTCACTGGGGCGTCTACTCTGTTCCTGCGTTTGCCAATGAATGGTATCCCCGCAATATGTATATCAAAGGGTCGGTAGAAAATAACCACCATATGGAAACTTATGGTGATGTACCGGATTGGCCGTACAACAACTTTATCACGGGTGCCAGAGATAAACAGGCGAATTTCGTGCAGTTTGCACCTCAATTAAAGTCAGCAGGCGGCGAATTTGATCCGGAAGAATGGGCGCAGTTGTTTGCCGATGCGGGCGCGAGATTTGCCGGACCGGTGGCTGAGCACCACGATGGATTTTCAATGTGGGCCAGCGAGGTAAATCCCTGGAATGCAAAGGACATGGGGCCAAAACTTGATTTGGTTGGTTTGTTAACGAATGCGATCCGGAAAAGAGGCATGAAAGTTTTTCTGTCCATGCACCATGCATATCATATTACGGGGTATTATAATGCTGTCCCAAAAACAGATGATCCAAAACTTCAGATGCTGTACGGTCA